>Ga0163144_10027750_pt1 | contig 10947 bp, 5 predicted proteins | sample OliLak19BULKMAT1_FD_123175 | JGI IMG/M metagenome (GOLD analysis project Ga0163144, IMG submission 123175) | Freshwater microbial mat bacterial communities from Lake Vanda, McMurdo Dry Valleys, Antarctica - Oligotrophic Lake LV.19.BULKMAT1 | ecosystem: Environmental > Aquatic > Freshwater > Lake... | reverse complement strand
GTACCGCGCTTGTTTATATGCTTGTATAAAAAACTGGCCACCTAACCCAAATATTACAGGGGTAGACAACCCCCACATTATATGGTTTCCATATGACATATCCATAAAAAACATACCAATTATTGCTATCGGCATTGACAAACCTAAGCCTATTAAAGATTTCCATTTTAAGGTTATTATTTTTTCTTCATACAGCTTCTTTAAATCATAATCAGCTTGCTCACTTTCATCAATCATCAGGTCGTACCCGATGCCCTGCAGAGCAAGTTTTAATTTATCAGGGCTTGTTTCGGTTGGATTATAGTCTATAGATGCAACAGAATTAGCATAATTTACAGCTACGTGTGACACGCCTGGCTCACGTTCTAATATACTTTGTGCGCTGCTAGCGCAAGAGGCGCAAGTCATATTTAGTACCGGATACTCTTTATGAATTGCGGTATTTCCTACATGTATGTCCATCGTAGATTTGGTTTTAGGTTTATGTTTTCAAATTTAGATAAACTGCATCTTTGAGATGTTATAAAATCTTGGCATCTTCTTTCAGGATTATTGGGACCATTGCGCATCCCTCATCATTATACATACACCACAGGCCTTACAGACAATCTTATATCGTCTGCTAAGCCAATACTCTTTCGTGTTATAAGTAAAAATGTTGTAAGGTTATAATAAGTCATTTCTGGGCAACACAATTTTTTTTCTTAATCTATCTTTGTAAAGTTCATTTACTTTGAAATGTGCACACCTGTACTAGACATTATATATGTCGTGATTTGACACATTCCTCATCCTATTTAGATATGTTAGCATGATTTTTAATGTTTTATCTATAAATCTACTAAAAATATAGTATAAAATATTGCACATCGTTAAATTGTACAATATTTGTTTTGATATGACCTCAGCTATTCTCTTTTCTGTATCTATTTTTTGCACATGTTGCCTGTAGGTCGCTTCTTTTTAAGGTTTTATTTCAGTATCCTTTGTATGCTGGCGATTCCTTATGGCTTTTCCCAGGAAGATCCTAGTTGGTTTATAAAGCGATGGACAGCCGAAGATGGCCTGCCGCAAAATTCTGTAGTAGATGTTTTGCCATCTAGATCCGGCTTTTTGTATCTGGCTACAGAGGGTGGTCTTGTTCGTTTTGATGGAGCAAATTTTAAAGTCTTTAATTTAGACAACGTCCCAATTTTTAAAAGTAATCGTATAAAGGCTCTGGCAGAAACCCCAGATACTAGTCTTTGGATTCTTAATACTTCCTCTCAATTAATACGTTATAAAAATCACAAATTTACAGAGATAAAAAGTTTTGATATAGCCGAGTTTCCCAATGATATACCAAAAATTTGGCTTGACCATGAAGACAATGTATTAGTTAGCACGCAACACAATAAACTTTTTATTATTTCAAAAAACACAAATTATAGAAAAGCAGACTGGGTGCCTACTGTGGTATTTAATAAAAAGGAGGTCATAATTTCAATATTGCCTTTACAAAATAAAAAAGAAAGTATTCTGTTGACAGGTATTGGCATGTATCGATTTAGAAATCGAGTGATTCTTAAGGATACTCTACTTACTAATAATTATTTACTTGCAAAGGAGATCCCATTAGAAATGACTTTTGGACCCGACGGGAACCTTTGGATTTTAAATGTAGATAATATGGTCACAAGTAAGGGTGGTAAAATTGTGCAATTCCCCTGTCCAAGAGTTACTTATCCTTTTAAATTTTTTATTGACCCAACCAATACGGTATGGTTACCAACAAAGGGTGGTTTTGCGTGGCTTACTCCGTTTTCAAATAGCCTACGAGAGCATACTATAAATGTATTATCAACTAGTGTAAGTATTGTTCAGGATAGAGAATCAAATATTTGGTTGGGTACAGCTGCAGAAGGGTTGGTAAGAATTACCGCAAACCCCTTTACCTACCTACCTAGGATTGCCAATACCCCGCGTAATACAGCCTCGGTTTTGTACAACCCAAAAGATTCCTGTTTTTATGTAGCACCTAGTACTAGTGGAGTACAAAAGATTAAAAATAAAAAAATTATTTCAACTTATTTGTATGATGCTAAAGCAGTTACTGCACCAGTTACTGCTTTAGCATTAGATAGTGTTGGACATTTATATATGGGGTCTTGGGGCGAGGGTGTCTACAAGAAATTAGTTGGTAAAAACAACATTGCTGTTACTTTATTAAAGCATAAAAAACCTCATATTTTATCAGAGTTTCAACTAGTTTCCTTGTATGCACATAATAAATACGGTATGCTAATTGGTTCAGCCTCTGGCCCTAAGAACATCATTAACGATACCATATACAAGTCATTGTGGTATCGTTTATTTAAAAATGACCCAATCAATGCCTTTTACCAAGAGCCTAATGGGCATCTTTGGTTTACCTCAAAAAAAGGTACTGGTTGGTTGTTACCAACCGGCAAAGTAGCCTGGTTGTATCCAAATATAAAGCATGAAGAAATCTCACATAGAGGTATTTACGTGGGTCAAGATAGTACTATTTATTTGGGCACAGATGGATGGGGATTTGGTATTTTTGCTCACGGTGAGCTAACCTATTTAGGCACCAAGAATGGTTTACCTAACGGAGTTATAAGTTATGTATACGACAATGGAGGAAATTACTTGTTACTTACCTCAAACATTGGATTAATTAAAATACCCAAGTCTGAAATTAATCTGTTTATTAAAAACAAATCGTATATTATTGATTGTGCATTATTTAACGCATCAGATGGTTTGCGCAATAGTGAGTTTAATGGAGGTTTTACTCCTGCTGGCCAGGTGTTACCAAACAATAAACTATTACTCCCCACTTTAGATGGCGCTGTAATAGTTGATGCTAATTTATTGATTAAAAATCTTACTCCTCCTAAGGCTGTAGTTGAAGCTTTTATAGATGGGCCCCAGAGAATAAATAACCCTTTACAAATTGAAACACCATATAAAGGGCAACGTATAGAGTTTCACTATACAGCACCGTCACTAAGTCAAGCCAAAAATATACGATTTAAATACAGACTTGTTGGCTATGACAAAGAATGGGTTTTGGCTGGAGCTAGCCGGATAGCCAGTTATCCCCAAATTCCTCCTGGTAATTACGTATTTGAGTTGGCGGTTCAAAACAAAGCCTATGGGTGGAATCTAACCTCGGTTCGTATGCCGGTACTAATTATACCACCGTTTTACATGACTTTGTGGTTTAAAGCCTTTATATTTTTATTATTTTGTGCATTATTGTACATAGCATACACCTTCCGCGCCAAAAGACAAGAAATTAAACTAGAAAATCAACAGGCCTTGATGAATGTATTACCTGACCTAATGCTAAGATTAAACGAGGCTGGTAGATATATAGAATATGTAGCTGGTGATGAATCAGATCTTATTACACCTTTTTCTGAGATGTTTGGCAAAACACCTGAAGAGATAATACCACAACTTGCACCTAAATTAAGAAGCTGTATGGAATTAGCCAAGACTTCTGGTTTGGTACAGAAAATAAGCTATACCTTATTAGTTGCTAACGGGAGACGGCAAATTTATGAATTGCGTTTAATTTCTATAAAAAATGGGTTTGAATATCTACTTATCATTCGTAATATTACCCAAAAAGCTAGAACAGAATTAAAGTTAAAGAAGAATCAATCAGAGCTAAGACAGGCTTTAAATGAGAAAACAGCCTTACTGGGGCAGATAGCTCAAAAGGAAAATGAGCGCCTATCAGCCTTTTTAGATGCTCAAGAAACTGAGAGACAACGTATCGCGCAAGACCTTCACGATAGCTTAGGGCAGCTAGCTAGTACTGCAAAAATGCAAATCCAAACCTTTTTTGGTAATGGCTCTTTGCCACAATCTGAAAAAGTATCACAGGTTACAAACCTTTTAGATACTCTTACTCAAGAATTGCGTTCTATCTCATTTGATTTGAAACCGGCTAGCTTACAACACTTTGGTTTGCTTGCCTCTATTAAAGACCTACTAGAATCAGTAGAAAAGAATAATGGTATAGAAGTCATTTTTTACACAAATACAGACCTTGCTGGGTTATCGGAGAAGGCAACTATATATTTGTACAGGATAGTACAAGAGTCTATTGCAAATATATTAAAGCATGCCCAGGCCACAATTATTGAAGTTCAAATAATTGAACATCCAAACATGCATTATCTAGAAATTACGGATAATGGAATTGGTATGGATGTTGCTAAATCCTTACAGAATACTAAAAGTAGTGGTCTCAAAAATCTCCGCTTACGATCTTCGGTATTGCAAGGTGATTTTGATATAGAATCTGGTAGCAATGGTACCTCTTTGTATTTTAGAATTAGTAGAGAGGGACTTTACATCTAAATAGTTTTCGGATTCTTTTTTTCCCAACCTACACTTAATCCTTTATGGAAATCTCAACAATATTATCAACCAAGATTCGCATTGCTATTGCAGATGATCACAGCCTTTTTGTAGAAGGTCTAAAAATTATGCTTGCTAGTTTGCCAGATGTTGAAATAGTATCTGAGGCCTCTAATGGTGAAGAACTTCTGCGCAAACTGAGACTATACTACACAGATTTAGTTTTGTTGGATATACAGATGCCAGTAATGACAGGTATTGAAGCTGTTAGGCAAATTAAAATCCTTTTTCCAGACATCAAGATTTTGATTCTTACCATGCACGAAGAGATGAGTTACATAAAGACTTTACATGATCTAGGGGTTAATGGGTATTTATTAAAAAATTCTAATAGAAGCGATTTGCTTGCTGCCATCAGAAAAGTAGCAGAAGGTGGGAGTTATTTTTCCTCGGAGCTTATATCTAGCATTATACATCGTAATCAAGAACTTGCAAATGATGATGTAGTATCTATTACCCGCAGAGAGAGAGAAATCTTAGCACTGATTACCCAAGAGTATAATAACGGTGCCATAGCAGAGATGCTACACATAAGCATAGAAACCGTTAACTCTCACCGTAAAAATCTGCTGCGCAAGTTAAACGTAAAGAATACCGCCGGCCTGGTTAAGTATGCAATAACTATGAAGCTTACATAAGTATATACCCTATAAAGGGGATACAAAGCTTGTCCAATTTTGTAAGCTGTAGTGTTACACATGTAAACTCACCCTAAAGGACTAGTTAAAAAACCCCGTTTTAAGGTACCAAATTTCACTAAAATAGGTTAGATATAATTTCACACATATTAAATAGGTTTGCATTGTGTCTAATAGACATTTAAACCGCACCCACAAAGTGCAACAAACACAATCATTACTATGTCAGATATTCGCTACAACGCTCTTTTAGATCTTGCCAAAGGCACATCCACCAATGGTGCCGGAAAATCTAATGGTCTACACAAACAACGTATCTCAGAGATTTTTGGTGAAAATGTCTTTAGCCTTATGGTAATGAAAGACTATTTATCAGAAGGCACCTACCTCCGGATAATTGCAGCAATCAAAAATAACTCAAAAATAGAATTTGAAACCGCAGAAAACGTGGCCAAGGGCATGAAGAAGTGGGCTACCGATAAAGGTGCCACCCACTACACACACTGGTTTCAACCGCTTACAGGCACAACAGCAGAAAAGCATGACGCTTTTTACAAACCTTCTCTGGATATTATGATGCAGGGTATGGAAAATCTCACAGCTGCGGAGCTTGTGCAGCGTGAACCTGATGCATCTAGTTTCCCCAGTGGTGGCCTGCGCAACACGGCTGCGGCTAGGGGCTATTCTGTTTGGGATCCTTCATCGCCCGCCTTTATATTAGAAACGCGAAACGGCATAACGTTATATGTACCCTCTATTTTTATCTCCTATACCGGCGAGTCTTTAGATTTTAAAACCCCTTTGCTTAAAAGTGCAGAGCAATTAAATCAACATGCCACTAAAGTTGTTCGCTATTTTGATTCTTCTGTAAAAAATGTGGTGGCCACCCTAGGCTGGGAGCAAGAATATTTCATTGTAGACGAAGCTCTTTATAATGCCCGCCCAGATTTATTGCTTACAGGCCGTACTCTTTTTGGGGCACCTACAGCAAAAGGCCAGCAGTTAGAGGATCACTATTTTGGTTCTATACCTGAGCGTGTACAACACTACATGCAAGACTTTGAGCTAGAAGCACTTAGCTTAGGCATACCAGTACTTACACGCCATAACGAGGTTGCCCCAGGCCAGTATGAATGTGCTCCCATGTTTGAGGAGCTAAACGTGGCAATAGACCATAACTTGCTGCTTATGGATATTATGCAGCGCACAGCCAAAAAGCATGGCCTGCGTGCACTCTTTCATGAGAAGCCATTTGCGGGTGTAAACGGCAGCGGAAAACACAATAACTGGAGCATGGCAACAGGTGCGGGCAAGAACCTACTATCACCAGGCAGCGAGCCAAGCAACAACCTGCAGTTCTTAACTTTCTTTATCAATACAATTAAAGCCGTTGATGAGCATGCAGACCTTCTCCGTGCTTCTATCGCTTCTGCGGGTAATGATCATCGTTTAGGTGCTAATGAAGCGCCCCCGGCCATAATTTCTGTGTTCACAGGGTCGCTGCTTGGCCAGATTTTAGAGACATTTGTTAAAGATGGCCCGCATAAGCTAGAAGAGCGGCGCGAAATTATTGACCTTAATATCCCTAAAATACCAGCCATTACAATAGATAATACAGACCGGAACCGTACCTCACCTTTTCCATTTACTGGCAATAAATTTGAGTTTAGGGCAGTGGGTAGCTCTGCAAACTGCAGCAACTCTATGACCGTACTTAATGCCATCGTTGCACGGCAGTTGCAGCTCTTTGCACAAGCCGTAGATGCGCGCATTGCAAAAGGAGAAGATCAAGAAGCTGCTATTGTTGGAGTATTGCAGAAATATCTAAAAGAAAGCGGCAAACGCATTTTTAATGGGGATGGCTACAGTAAAGAATGGGAGAAAGAAGCTGTTAAGCGTGGCCTTTCTAATAAGAAAACTACGCCAGAAGCGCTTGTAGCATTTATTTCTCCAAGCACAATAGAAATGTTTACTGCTTTGGGTGTTTTTAACGAGGCAGAAATTCATGCACGCTATGAGGTCTTTTTAGAGCAGTACATTAAACAAGTAGAAATTGAAGCAATGGTGAGTGCAGAGCTAGCGCAGACCTACATTTTGCCGGGGTCTCATCAATATCTAACCCAGCAAATACAAACATTAAAAGGTTTACAAGACATTGGCCTAAACAAAGCTGCTGATAATAGCCGAGCAGAGGTAGAAGAATTGTTTACCTGTATGGATGATATTAAAGGCATCTCAAAAGAGTTAAAAGCTTGGATAACAAAAGCGCACCACGGTAAAGACTCTGTAGAAATAGCCAAAGCATTTGCCACCAAAGTGCGCCCCCTTATGGATCAATTGCGCGAAGCAGCAGACAAGCTAGAACTAATAGTAGACGATGCTGCCTGGAAGCTGCCAAAATACCGCGAGCTTCTTTGGTTGCGGTAACATAAAGAAAATTAGGGTCCGCATTTTATCAATGCGGGCCCTTTTCGCTTTTAAGACATCTTGTATTTCTAATTTATTTCACCTCTGGCACATTTTATGAAAACAACCACCGAGAACACCATACAAACTAAAACTGCGCAATTATTAGTGGATACGCCCAAGCCCGGCACTTTTCAAGAGCAAGACTATCTGGCTGCTTTTCAGGCACTGCCGCTAAACGCAAAAGGCAACCTGCCCCTATCTAAACTAGTAACACTTATAGAAGAAGTGGGTATTCCTTTAAAAGACCCGCGCTTACACCTGCAAGACCTTTTTACCTCTACCGAGTGGGCAAATGCAGATACAGAAGATACTCAGAAAGAAATAACGTACGCGCAGTTTAAGGATTTGCTACATAATAGCCAAGGTTCTTTGCTAATGGATGCCCTGCAAGGCAAATTAGTATTACCAGATTTTAGCTCTTTCACAAAAGAAATTGGTTATATATTTAATGATACTAAGAAAAACAAAACTGGCCATGTAGCCTCATACATACCTCAGCTGGGGCGTGTAAATCCAGAAAATTTTGGCGTAGCGGTATGCAGCCTAGATGGGCAGCGGGCAAAGTGGGGCAACGCAGATACTGCTTTTTGCATACAAAGCATAAGCAAACCTATTAGTTATTGTATAGCCCTAGAACAATATGGAGAAGATATTGTGCATAAGCACGTGGGTAGAGAGCCCAGCGGTGTTGGTTTTAACGGCCTGGTTTTAAATAACAAAGGCTTGCCTCATAACCCACTTATAAACAGTGGCGCCATTATGACTTGTTCTCTCATACGCCCAGAGTGGGAGATGGCCGATCGTTTTGATCACGTCTTAGATGTTTGGAGCCAGCTAAGTGGGGGCACCCGTGCCGGCTTTAACAACTCGGTATATTTATCAGAGCGCCAAACAGCCGACCGTAATTTTGCTTTAGGCTATTTCATGAAAGAAAACAAAGCCTTTCCTGATAATACCGATCTTATCTCTACGCTTGAGTTTTATTTCCAATGTTGCTCTATTGAGGTAACCACAGATTCACTTTCTGTTGTGGCGGCAACGCTAGCAAACGGTGGTATTTGCCCCGTGAGCGGAAAGCGAATTTTCCAACCAAATACCGTTAAAAACTGCCTTAGCTTAATGTCATCCTGTGGCATGTATGACTTCTCTGGCGAGTTTGCCTTCACCATCGGCCTGCCGGCCAAAAGTGGTGTGGCAGGCGGGCTTATGGTGGTGGTGCCCAATTTATTGGGGATAGCAATCTGGTCTCCGCCGTTAGATGATTTGGGCAATACGGTACGCGGTATAGACTTTTGCAAGCGCTTGGTAAGCAAGTTTAATTTCCACGTGTTTGATAGCCTTGTTGGCAACCTAGACGATAAAATAGACCCACGCCAGCACCGTAGCCAGAGCAAAATAGATGGCATAATTAGCCTGTGCTGGGCAGCATCAGAAGGTGATTTAAAAGAGGTGCAACACCTTGTTGCAAGAGGTGTAAATATTAATTTAGCCGACTATGATGGCAGGACGCCTCTACACTTAGCTGCCTCTGAGGGCCGCCAAAATGTGGTAGAATATCTGCTCAAGAAGGGCGCCATTAAAGATCCCAAAGATCGCTGGGGCAATACCCCCCTAGACGATGCAAACCGGGCAGACCACACACCCATTGCAGATCTCTTAATGGCTTAGTAGTGCCTAGAGTCTATAATGTACTTTAGTTATAGGCAGCAACATGATAATAGCAAGCTTGCTGCCTATGTTTTTTTAAGTACTTAGCAAAACCGAGCCTTAACATCTAGCTAAGCTGCGCGCACTGCTACCACTCCCCGCGAGTCTGCTCTGGCGGTTCTTCATCATGGTCTGGGTTGGTGTCTTTACGGTTTAGGCTGTGCCATAAAACGTCTTTTAGTTCTTGCACCCCTTGGTTTGTGGCAGATGAAAAAACAGAAATAGCGTATTTCTTTTTTAGGGCGGTTATTTGTTTTTGGCCTTCCTCGTCTAGCAGGTCTGCTTTGCTAATGGCAACCACCCGTGGCTTAGCCATAAGGTCTGGGTTGTGAGCCTCCAGCTCATTAAAAAGGATGGTAAGAGCTGCCTCATAGTCGGGCTCATCTGCTGGTATTAAAAAAAGCAGGGTAGAGTTTCGCTCTATATGCCGTAAAAATCTCAGCCCTAGTCCTTTACCCTCTGATGCTCCCTCAATAATGCCGGGGATATCTGCCATTACAAAAGACTGAAACTGCCGCACAGCCACCACACCCAGATTGGGGGTAAGGGTAGTAAAAGGGTACTCGGCAATTTTTGGTTTTGCTTCTGATACCACCGATAGCAAAGTGCTTTTACCAGCGTTGGGGAACCCAACCAGGCCCACATCTGCCAGTAGCTTTAGCTCAAAGACAAACCAGCTTTCTTGCAAAGGCTCACCGGGCTGGGCATAGTCTGGTGCTTGGTTTGTACTGGTTTTAAAGTTAGTATTACCCATACCGCCGCGGCCACCTTGTAGCAATATCTTCACCTCTCCCGCTTTGTCCATTTCGCAGGCTACCACACCTGTATCGGCATATTTTATTACCGTGCCCACGGGAACCTCAAGCGTGCGGCTACCCCCATCGGCCCCAGTTTTATTGTTCTCAGTGCCGCCATCCCCATCTTCTGCATGTACGTGCTTGGTGTATTTAAGGTGGAGCAGTGTCCACAACTGGGGGTTAGCCTTTAAGATAATGTGCCCACCCTTACCTCCATCGCCACCATCGGGGCCGCCATTGGGCAGGCCCTTAGCTCTAAAAAAATGCCGCGATCCTGGCCCTCCGGCTCCGGAGCGCGCGTAAATCTTTACGTAGTCTATAAAATTATCTGATGCCACACTGCAAAGGTGCAGCTTTACAAAGCTTTGGCACGTAGCCCGTGCACACTTATGTTAGTGCTGTACGCTAAAGGGCACCTGTGCTTTGCTGGCATCAGCCTGCTTTGGTGGCCAAATGCTGTAGGTAGTCAGTAGTAAGAAAAGTATAACCATGCCTATCGTAAACCGCTGGTTACGAGCTTTTATACACCTAGCATGTGCTACACTGCGAATAGAAAACATACAAATAATCCCATACAAATATACGAAGAGTATTTGCATCAACAAAATGCGCAGTTTGTGAAATTGCTAAGTTTTAGACCAAAAACGTGTGAATTTGTTTACTGATTGTTAAAATCTTAAGAAATCATAAGAGCAATACGCCAGTATTCTATCAGTCTCCCATTAGTCTATTGAGCTGTGCAGCACCCATACCTTTGTTGCTCCACAATCTTTTTAAGATTGCTACTAATACCTATAATGCAGATTGCCCATTGGATACAAGCCGCTCGGTTACGCACCTTACCGCTAGCCTTTGGTAGTATTTTACTGGGGGGGCTGCTTGCAGCAGGCCAAGGG
>Ga0163144_10027748_pt1 | contig 10947 bp, 13 predicted proteins | sample OliLak19BULKMAT1_FD_123175 | JGI IMG/M metagenome (GOLD analysis project Ga0163144, IMG submission 123175) | Freshwater microbial mat bacterial communities from Lake Vanda, McMurdo Dry Valleys, Antarctica - Oligotrophic Lake LV.19.BULKMAT1 | ecosystem: Environmental > Aquatic > Freshwater >... | reverse complement strand
GTTGAGCGAGCGACTTGAGATCATCCCAATGCCGTTGCATCGTCTGCGATCGTGCTGAATCCGTAGATAGCCGTTCGTGAAGCAACGTGTAGGGGTCTCGTCCGTAGGTCGCACAACTGGCCCACTGACACAAAGGCCAATAATAAATTTTGTTCCAGCTTTCATAGCAGAAAACTCAAACCCAATAAAGAAGTTTCTATTGTTGATTGCTTTTTGCTGCACTAGAGAATTGAAGATCTGTTGAGAATGATTAAAACCATATTGCAACATTTCCTGGTAACTTTATCACCAGCATGATCATAATCCATGCAAGAAGTCATCTCCACAGATTTTCCCAAAGGCTCTTGATCTTCCTGTTGGATCTTCTCTTTGATATCCTTGTAAAAGTCTGCCCAGTCTGACAGAGACTGTTCAATGTTGCTAGGGTGGGCTGCACCCAAAACAACTTGAGGTCTGTGGCTGTCATACTTTTTGAGATAGGCAAAGATGTCATGCTTAGCATGCAACTTGCAATTGTCCATTCCTGGAGCTTGCGGTGCAGGCTGCCATGATGGATACCTCAGTGCAGATATTTGTTCTTCCAAGCTCAACAGCACCGTCGAGAAAAGCATTCCATTCTTTGAGTGACATTCACTAACATTGTCATCATCATCACAAAGCGGGTTCTCATTGAGCTCCAAGCTGTTGTTGATAGAAAGTTGTAATAAGACCTTTTGTTGAGTAAAATGTTTAAAGAAGTCTAAAGCATACAGTGCAAAGACTAGCTGCATTGAAAATGTGAGCAGTTGATGCAGTGCTACTAGTGATGTGATGGTCTCGGAGCGGTTGGGGATCGTGTGTTTCAATCGTGAATAATGACATCACGGGAGTCATTGCAGTTTTTTTATTTTATCCGCGCAACATTTGCACAGAATTCATGGACATGTTGTGCATGAATAACAAACCACGACTTCTGTTGAACTCTAAATGTTGCGCACTGGATCCTAATTTTAACACCAAAAGCACATGTGCACATAGGATGTATCAATCAACACGCCTATCTATCACATATTCTAGCTAGCTAGCTGCTTGAGCAATGGCGCAAATGGACAATGATGTCAAGGCAAGGGTTGCCAGAGATGTCCTTGACACCCCTCAGGAGAAGGTGTGTGTTCTAAAGAGGGATGACATGTTGTTCCCGTCATTTTTTTGTGCCTCGATTGAGATCATCACCATCGTTTGGAATTTGATTGTTCCATTGCTTGGTGATGCACCAGGAGCAATGTCAAAATGTCTGTTTTGGGCGTTTGTTTTTATTCATGTGTGTTCCACTGAGCACGTTTACTGCAGAATTGTTGGCACCAAGGATCCCAAAACATTTTGACAATGAAGTTGGTACATGCTGCTGAAAATGGCTGCCTGAACAGATGATGCCATTCAACTCACAACACATTTCAAGATTGAGACAGCAAGGCAACCTGTTTGATGTCAATTGATGGCATTGCTTGCCCAGTGAATGAATCATGGCCATTTCACTCAAAATGGCACTCACACAAATTTTATGGCCCTCGCATCAAATATGAAGTCAACGTTTGCATCAAAACTGGATGCATATGTGTGGGCGCATGGACCCTTTGTTGCAAGTTCCGGTCGTGGAGTGGCTTTGGCTGGTGTGCTTGCGGATGCCAAAGGTGTGGAAGTTGACAAAGGACACAAGGGACACAACAAGCTGAAGGCTCCTGCAACAGCGACATGCCAAAAAGACCGAAAAGAGAAGTCTGTGGTGAATGGAAGGCATGAGAACATTCGTCTAAAGACACATTCAATGTTTTGAACGCCCCCTTTTTTTGTCTTAACCCAAGAAATAAAATGATGGAGAAGCATGGGATTTGTTTCAAGTCCATTGTTGTGCTCACTCAGCTCAAATTTCAAAACGGAGAGCGATTGTGTGATGTGGAGTGCTCCACATCGTATGATTAATTATTTAATATCTTTTAAATCTGTGTTTCTATGTTGTTGCATGATGCCATTTCTGTTGAATTTTGTAGAGTGGACTTGGAAGTTGCAAATGATCAAATTACACAGATAAAACCTGAGAATTCAATTCTGTCAATGCAAGTTCTAGATTTACATGTTGCACAACTTCGACTGCATCAAATGACACCAGACAATCCAGTCATGCCCCATTCATGAGATCATCATCATCATCATCACCACCACCTTCATTTGCCCTGCGATTGGTGCCTTCATCATTGTTCAATTGTTGTTGTTGGCTGGACGATCCCCGACACCAATGCCAGCAACACGAGATCGCCCAAAACTGGCAGCTCTTGAACTGAAACTTCTGTGGGAGCACATCTAATGCATGGATAGATAGAAACAAAGTCAAAAACAGATACGCAACAACAACAAGGACACAGACATGCACACAAACTTACTCAACAACAATCTGAAGCATTTTGACGACCACAGCACAAGAAGCAATTTGAACATCCAAAAGCTCATAAAAAGGGTCGTCCGTCTTCATGTCTTGCTGAAACTCCAAATGTCCGCAATTCCAGATCTTGTTATCTTCCTCCACAACAGCATGGTTGCATTCTGAGACATCCGTTGTAAGGGCATGCTTTGGAAGAAAGAACATGTTGCCTTGATCATCAAGAGTGAACTGCGCCATCTGCTCAGCCATTTGAAACCAATCAGGAAACGCGGCCCAAATCTTCAAATTGCAAGGCGTAATCCACTCGAGTTCAATGTCCTCTAGCAAATTCAGGCCATTGTGAAGGATCTTGCGGATGAGCATTTTTAATGTGGTCTTACGAGTTGTGTAGTTAAATGAGCAAAGCATTACAAAAAAAATGGTTCATGCCGGCAGCGAGTGCTCTCATTGACAGCAGGAGGTGGGGGGCTGCAGAGCCTCCATGAAAAGGAGTTCAAAAGCATCCAGGCTCATGTTAAGCACAGGTGGTGGAGATGCCATTCTTGGTTGAAGTGCGGCTGCTGCCGCTGCTGCCGCTGCCAGGGCCACTTGTGGTGCAGCAACAGGCTCCTCATGGTCTTGACTGTTGGCTGCAAAAGCTTGAGCAAGCATCACCATTGACTGTGCTTTGTGCCTACACCAGTGGGCTGACCCTTGTGATGGCACAAAGTTGGATGCCCTGTAATGAAACACGGAACCTACCTCAGCTGGATTCAAATCTTGTGCACCTTCTGTAGCCGTAAATTAGCAGCAATTCCAGCAAGTCTTGTCAACATGTGGCAACTGCTGCACAAGATTTGCATTTGTGTCTGCTCATCTACCTTGTCCAGTCGTCCTGGGCATAGCAATGCCAATTGCAAGACAGCGAGAAGAGACAATTTTGTAAATGCCGCAAGAACCAAACTAACTCGACAGATGGATAGCATGCGGACTTTGCACTACGACCACATGCACGTGCACTGATTAACACAACTGTGTGGACGCAGTGTTGTTGCTGCTGTGCTAGCTAGCTCACGTCACATGTTTCAGTGTGCAATTCAAACAAAAGAAATGATGATGACACCAGTCATTGGCACGCATGGCATGTTGGTGCTGCATGTACACAGGATTGTGCGAATCAAGCCAGCCATTCTAATGTTTACATTCATAGCTACGGAGAGCTTGTACATTTTCTACACGATGTCTTCATGACATGCTTGCAAATTGTAGGCTAGCGCAACTCCATCGTGCACTCGCAGGCAAACTTTTGAGCTCGCACACACCAGGAGAACCAGCCATTCCCTACCGTTCCTGGATCTTGCTGCAATGTCAGTGGCCTGTTCTGTATTTGTTTCTCTCAGTGGGTTTACACATTATCCCAATGTGAATGATGTTCCTCCAATGGCTTTGATTTCAATTCCCTCTCATGCTTTGCAAGGTGGCCCGGAGCTTCTACACCATTCATAAATGCTTTTACATAGGGCTTAGAGCCAATGCTCCAGCAAGATTTTCCTGGCTCCTTCTCAAAGACACATGTTCCAATTGTAGCTCCTAAGTCAATCTTGGGCTTGCCTTGGGATTTAGGTTTTAGCAGGAAGTGTTGATCAAGTTTGTCAACTGAAGCTCTGCTTTTGAGTTTTCTGTCAGACACGAAATGCCACATTTGTGTTGACCAAAACACAGACATAACATTTTGTCCCATCAGCTTTCTTTGCTGGCTTAAATCAGAGATTGTTGTTGGCTTTGCACATCATGAAGATAAGATGTTCAGCAAACACTAGGACAGGGAAAGATCATCAGGGAGACACTGAGCTGTGAAGTTAACAGACAGTTCTTGCTATGATGGCACATCTCCCGTAAAACTCTGGCTCACATTCAGCGCAATCTTTCTCCCCTGGGGGCACATTGAGATGGGCATTTCTGATGTTGGCTGCTTCAATGTCAAGATCATTCAAGGCAAAAATCAGGAAAACAATTCACACTTGCTTGTGGTTGAAAACATTGGCAAAAATGACAGAAGGTGCTAGATGGGTGATGTGTCTACCAAGTTTGCCTTTCTCTTGGGGAATCATTGTTTGACTTTGAGCAGCATGTGGCATTTGATAAAGTTGCAACCAACTGCAGTTGCTGCATTCTTGCCCAGGATCTTGAAGTCTTGAAGACTTTTGCATTGTGGGTCATCTCATAGTGAATAAAGTCTTTCCAGAAAGTTGTGCCAGTGCCTTGTTGTTGATTTCCAAGGCCCTTTGAACTTGCTATAAAAGATCTTTTTCACATTATGTTTTCATCTGAAGCATCCCTTCCTCATCTTGCTGATGATTCTGTCTCATAATTTAAGTTCATGTTTTGTGTGCCAAGAAAAGGCAGGCTCTTGAGCAAGCTCATTGTTGATGGCATGTTCTGCTGTTCATAAAAGGCGAGACTGTTTTAAGTGTCTGAGTTGATGTCATGAGACTGAGCCCTCTTTCCACTGACAGTAGAGCTGCTAACCTTTTGTCATCATTTGAGGTTTCTTCTGACCATTGTGCACTCTTTTGAAAGCATCATCCTTGGAGACAGTGGAAGAATCCTTCCCGAATGCCATCTATTATTTCTGAGACGATGCAGTGTGTGAACTGAAACCCTCATAGATGACCTGACTGTAGATGGCCTTAGCAATGACACTTGCTGACAAAGCTCGCTTCTCTTGGTTGCCAAGTTAGTGAGTTCCTTTTGGGACACCCAATCAAATTGTCACCAACACATCAGTTGAATCACTTGATTGTTTTGTGACTTCTATGGATAATTTGCTTCCAGAGCTCATAGCTGGATGTCAAACACCAGTGGCGGGCATCATTGATGCTCTTGCATTCTCCTATGATGAGCACATTGTACACAGAGCTGCAGTAGCAAAAGGTTTATGACTCAGATAAATACATTCCATCTGAACCTGAGCACACGTCTTGTGCGTCTATGCTGCCGGCATCTCCGGAGCAAGCACATCAGTTGATTTCTTTGACATTGCTAATGGCTAAACCCACAACTTGATTCTGTACACTAATTCTACATGCACATTCATTCAGTCTCACATTTTTGCTAAGACTGCATTAGTTCCTTGATTACAAAAATCATCTACATTAATCTGATGGGAAGTTGTGGGATGAGACACACATGTGCTGAACAAGCTTAGAGACACCAAAGAAAAAAGTGCAGAAAAAGAGAAAGAGAAGAGAAGAAAACAAGAAGCAGACAACTGTGAGAAAAAAGTGGAGAACCGGCCAGGTTTTGGCAAGGTTTTGATAAGGAGCAGGTTGACCGGCGTGTCGACCAGTCTTGTCGTGTGCATCAGCCGAATCAAAGGACGGTCGACCGGCGCAGCCGAGCAGTGATGCACATGATATCAAGCAAGTGTATTCCTCAATTCAAATTCAGATTGATGTGTTTGTACAGAATCACTGTAGCGATTTAGCGAGAACACAAGAGACAAGAGGGAGAGAACTCAGAGAAGAGGGAGAGAAGTGAAGACGTGGAGAAGAAGAAAACCTTGAAGCGGTGGATTCTGGGACCACTGTGCGTCCCAGCCCATGACCCACACATGCAGTACCTACTACGTAGTACTAGTAGTTGCGGGAAGATTACGGTATGCGCGATACGTCGTGTTATTTTATTTGCTGAAGAGGTGTAAACGTTGTGTGCGTGGTAGCACCTCGGGGTAAATAAATATTTAGCTATTAATGTTACAGAGTAAAATCCATTTTTACAGCTTGGCGCTACAATACCATTGTACTGTACGTACAATTGTACCAGACATTCGGCTCGACGACTTGCTTGCTTGTGTAGCTCCAAAGCAACTGTGCTATCGTCCAGTTCCCGATCTTTCTTATTCAACAAGGATTGCGGCGACGGCTCGTTGTGTTGCCGCTGGACGAATAAGAAAGTGCGTGAGGCATTTCGAGTGCAGCACTACTGGTACTGTAGAGTACAGAAGTACGAAACATGGCGGCTGCTAGCTACTAGCTACTACGAGCTAGTAGCTACTAGTAGACTAAGTAGTACTAGCTAGTAGTACTACTTTGCAAAAATTCCTCTGCGCTACTGGAGAATGGATACAGTACTACAACTAGCTACTACTGGTGTAGCAAGCTAGCTAGCTAGTAGTACTTTTCTAGGTAGCTACTAGTAGTACCGGTAGCAGATCTAGCTACTACTACTAGCTCTAGCTAGTAGTTAGCTCGCTAGCTTGTACTTGTAGTAGATAGAATAATGGCAATAGCGCTGTACCCGTATCATCAATCCAGCCAATATGTTCGTGCATACTGTACTAGCTAGTACTGTATGCATCGCATCTGGTATAATTTTTGGGATATCTCCACTACTAGCTACTAGTATCTGTTTAACAACTAATCTTTAACGTAGTCACCATGCAGAAGATTGTCCTTGCATCTCTCCTTAGTGCCGCAGCGGCCTTCGCTCCGGCGTCCCACAGTGGTAAGAGTTTGAATCTTTTGTGGTTGCGTTGATAGAACGTGTTGGCACAACGAATAGCGAGGCATCAACGACCACGCCTGGAAGGAAAGTACCAATTTCCATCTCACCACTTTCCACTTTATTTCCATTAGGAAGGGCTGTGACCACGGTTCTGAACGCCGAGAAAAGCCCTGCTATGCCCTTTCTTCCCTACCCTGAGAACTTGAAGGGATACATTGGCGATGACATTGGCTTTGACCCGCTCCGAATTTCTGATTACTTCCCTATGGACTACCTTCGCGAGTCTGAATTGAAGCACGGGCGCATTGCTCAGCTGGCTGTGGTGGGCTTCATCGCTGTAGATGCAGGCATTGTTGTCCACCCATACGGACAAGGCCTCACTTCAGCTACCGCACACGACACTCTTGTTGAGAAGGGAGTCATGGGAAATGCCCTTGTCTTCATCTGCATCTTTGAGCTAGTTGGCTACATCGCCGTCTCTGAAATGCTGCAAGGCTCTGGTCGAGAGCCTGGGTATTTTGGCTTTGGGTCAAAATTTCTTGAAGGAAAGTCTGATGCGCAAGTTAAGGAAATGAAATACAAGGAAATCATGAACGGACGGTTGGCCATGTTGGCTTTCGGTGGTATGGTGACTCAATCTGTCTTGTTCGACAAGGGTTTCCCCTACGTCTAAACGGGTTTCCCCTTCGTCTAAACGGTGAAAGAGCTGTCCTTGTCGTGGTGCCGTTCTTGAGAAAAAAGAGGATACCTGCTCCTGGAAACAACCATTCCACTATGTAGATGCTATAAATATTACCGTTTGTGGTGAAAATAATAATAACATTCAGTCGTTTCCAGCTTTTCGTGTCTGCTAGAAAGGAACTGAGCAGGCTTGAAGAATATAACTCTCTTCTCTGGTTCTTTTTTAATCTTATGCTTGGCTTTCTTCTGAACCCAAAAGACTCTGCCCAAGGACAATTTGACTGTCTGCGGTCATGAGAAAAAAGAGGATTCCGACTTCTGGAAACAACCATTCCGGTGTGTAGATGCCAGAAAGATTGCCATTTATGGAGAAAATGATACAAGTACCCGATAACAGAAGTCGTTTACAGGTATTGTCTTAATAGAGGGGAACTAAGCTAGCTCTCTATCTTGGTATCCGTTGATCTTGTTCTTGGCATGGTTTCTGAGCCAAAGCCACCTCACAGTTGATTCACGGCTACGCAGCTATACCAAACTACGTTAACAAGCATGGCATAACCGGTCAGCATGTTTGAATCGGCGCAGCGAAGGAGTAGAGCTATCTAATTACATTTTAGCTACTTGCATGCTTAGCTGAAGTCTAGACGCCGAAAGTGCTTCCGACAGAAAGTTTAGAGCATGCATTCCCTCTAAACATATGGGAAAGGGCCTTGGGTCAAAACAGCTTGTGTTACCATGCCACTGAAGGCCATCATTGCCAAACGGCCATTGGTCAGCTCCTTCAACTTCATCTCTTCGACTTCGGCAGCTGATTTACCCTTGAGGAATCCAACAGGATCAAATCCAAAGTATCCAGGCTCACGTCCCGATCCATTGAGCATCTGCACAACAGCTACAGACGAGATGATCTCTGCAAGGCTGAACCAAAGTAGCATTTGCCCCATCGCACCCTGCTTTACGAGAGCGTCATGGGCGGTGACAGAAGTAAGACCCTCATATGCTTCTGGAAGAGGGTACACTCGGAGTCCACAGTCAACAGCAGCGAAACCAGCAGCTGCCATCATGCAAATACGACCATGCTTCAACTCAGCCTCGCGAAGGAAGTCCATGGGCACAAAATCAGAGAAGCGGAACGGGTCGAATCCGACATCTCCAGCATATCCCTTGAGATTAGGTGGGTATTCCAAGAAAGGAAGTGCTGGGCTGGCAACATATGCTGGTGCGGCGGGGGCGGGGGCAGCTTCTTCCTCTGTCGCTTCCACTGTTTCGTAAAGTGGAGTCATCTGCCGCACGACTGTAGAATGAAGGAAGAAAGCAATACATGTCATGAGACGATCGTTGCGCATCAACGTAGAAGTAGGTTCCAAACAACGTAGATATCGGAAACAAAATTACATTCTTACCAGCCATTTGAGATGGGGCAAAGGCAGACGCCGATGCAACGAGAGAGGCGAGGACTAACTTGTTCATCATAGTACCAAACTTATTTACTGCCTAATTCAAAACTGTGCGAAGTTTGCGTCTTTGCGGACTCTAGCATCCAGACGAACACAGCCTGTTTGATGTTGGCAAACTAAGGTGCATCCGTCGTATTCGTTCTTACTACTACCACTCACTGTTTAGTAGCTGCTGCAGTGCGCAACGAGACGATTGTTGAACCTTGGACCGCAAAGATCGCCAAGAAGACCGCTAATTTTAACCCTGGAGAATGATTATTTTTTAAAAGTGATCGCACATGAGCTCGCTTTGAAAGAACCGAAATAAATTGTTGCTCTATTTAAAAATTACTCCTTGACTTGTAACTTGTTAGTTTTCAAGCATGTGTGCACCAAACTTTGATGGGCAGATGTCCATCTTTGTCAGATGACTTCGGGAATATTTCCTACAGTTTCAGGAAATAAAAACTACATACAATTTTGTAAAGTCGTCAAAGAAACATGACAAGATTGCGAAGTTTGTCAGACCGAGATGACGATGTGTTGGCGACCAGCACATCAACGATGCAGAGCACTCCACTTCCACAAAGGAATATCTACTTCAGCTGATGAATTCTGATGTCATGCTTTGAACTGTGTGGGGGGCTTCATCTGAGACTGGAGGTTCAGGTGTTGTTGTGAAAGCCAAAGTTGCATTGCAGATTTAACAAATTGTCGTGGGCAGCAGACACCGCCTGTAACCTGTACCCCATTGGACATGGCTCTGCATCATTGATAAGGAAGCTTGTACTGTAGAGTCATTGTAACTAATTGTATCATTATGGGGCTTCCATTCTGTGGAAGGAGTCATGTGCACACAGATGCAAGATTCGTCAAGATTGTCAACTTCCATGTGCATCAGCTTTCGGGTCATAAAGTAAGATGTTGTTTGGCTTTCCAGTTAAGGGGGAATGTTGACTTCTACAATGGTTTTTTAAGCCTCTGCTACAATCAAATATGAACATTTGCTGTGGTGGTTGTGTGGGAGCTGAACAAACGGTGTGTCGTTAATTGTGGTGCCATCAGTTCGGATTTGATTCGGGCAAAGCAAGTGTCGTTTGAGTGAAGGAATGCAGAGTGCTTCATGAAAGAATAAATGCAGGTTTGATATGTCGTGGGGTTGTTATAAGCCATAGCTACTGGGATGGTTTTGACTTTCTTTAGCAAGCCAAGAGATTCCAAGAAAGAGTCAAGAGAGACAATTCTTTCCGTGTTATTCACAATGAATGTGCATTTTCCAAAGGTGCAAGTTTCACAATTAGAATCTAACTCAGTTCTAAATGCAATGGAACTTCCTCTCATTGCTTTGATAGTAATCACTGATGTGAGTTTGTAAACTCAAAGCTTCACCTTCTTGCACTGTGCAATTTGGCGTCCTGGCTAAAGCCCTTGTTGGTGTTGTTCTTCCTCGTTGTTGACATCCATGGCAGCAGCATTCCTTTTCTCCTTCCTACAAGCCTCCCTAGCTTTGTCATTCTGTTTAGGTGTCTGTTGGAAGACTTGGAATGCCATGGATCAAGTGAGCATCTGGCAGCTGAAACATGTGCAACCGGTGCTGGCTAGGCTTTCTTCAAACAGCGTCACTGAGTGACGGAAGCAAAAGCACCTAGCACTGGCATAAGACAACAAATGCTACTGGCTTATCAATTGTCACACCTGATAACCTTACAAGCTGATAGATGTCTTACCAACATTATAATAATTAATCCTGTCAAATCAACAAGATGAAACAAATCAGCAAGTGAATGAGAATCAAAGTGAGTGAGCTCCAAGGTTTGCGACACACCGAAGCTCATAAAAAAAGAACTAAATTTCTATTTTACTTCACTCTAGACAGGGTACTTCAACCCGGCAGGCACTGCAGACACACACACACAGACAAGTCCAAGT
>Ga0163144_10027745_pt1 | contig 10949 bp, 8 predicted proteins | sample OliLak19BULKMAT1_FD_123175 | JGI IMG/M metagenome (GOLD analysis project Ga0163144, IMG submission 123175) | Freshwater microbial mat bacterial communities from Lake Vanda, McMurdo Dry Valleys, Antarctica - Oligotrophic Lake LV.19.BULKMAT1 | ecosystem: Environmental > Aquatic > Freshwater > Lake... | reverse complement strand
TGGGTCACCGTCGAGACCGCGGTCACCCCCGCGAGCGGTCGTCCTCGCCGTGATGCCGCAAGGCGTTGAGCACTAGCAGTCGTCGGGCTTGGACGGGTGTGTGATCATGTCGTCCTCGCCGTGATGCCGCAAGGCGTTGAGCACCAGCTCGGGACACCGCCACCAGAGTCGCGGGACAGGTAGCGTCGTCCTCGCCGTGATGCCGCAAGGCGTTGAGCACCGGGTTGACCGGCGCCACCGCGGGGCGAGGACCGAGTCGTCCTCGCCGTGATGCCGCAAGGCGTTGAGCACACCGACCGCACCGCCACTCAGATCGCTGCCCTGTCGTCGTCCTCGCCGTGATGCCGCAAGGCGTTGAGCACTACATCTCGACGTCGAGTCCGCCCCGGGGGCGGCTGTCGTCCTCGCCGTGATGCCGCAAGGCGTTGAGCACGATTACCTCTGATCGCACCGACTCGGCGCGCTCTTGGTCGTCGTCCTCGCCGTGATGCCGCAAGGCGTTGAGCACAGATTATCATCCCGGCGAGATAGGGCTCGGCTAATTAGTGCGCTGATCGGCCCCTTTCCGACGAGCGAGAGCGCCGACTGTCGCGGTGACGCGCCGGCGCTGATCATCCTGGAAGAGGTGACGGCGACATATGACGACGTCGAAGTGTCGAAGTGTGGCGACTCGCCTCGTTCTCTCCACCCGAGGTGGAGGTCGGCGGATCGATCTCGGTCACGACCGACGGACAACGTTCACAAATCTCACCGACGTCGAGTGGACGGATCATTGCGACCTCGCGAGGAGGACGGGTGACTCGTCATTTCAGGCGGCCGCGCACGCGCACCTTTGCGAGCTCGCCCTGCAACTCTGTCCGCCATCCGGCCTTGAGCGCCGCCGGGATCTGCGGATTCGCGTTGAGCTTCCCCAGCGCTCGCTCGAAGCTCGCGATTGCAGCGACGTCGTCTCCATTCGCCGCCAGTGCGATGGCGAGCACCGCCACGGCATCCCAGGAGTCGGGGAAGACCGCGACGGCGGCCCGCAGAACGACCAGTGCGCCGTCGACACGCCCCTCGGACATCAGCTCGGAGGCGTAGCGGACGTGCAGCTCCTCGGTGGCGAGCGGTGAGGCGGGTTCGCGCCGGAGCAGATCTTGCCAGGCGGCGACGGCCTCCTCGAAGCCGCCGTCGGCGAGATCGAAGAGCGGAGGCTTCGCCGAGGCCGGCAGTCGCAGCGCCGACCCGACCTTGCGCTCGGCGTCCGAGAGCTCGAGTGCGTCGCTGGTCGTGAAAGTGTAGCGCTGGCCGTTGTCGATGCGGACGAGGCGATCGGCGGAGACGGGCACCAGCTCCAGCGGGTCGAGGAATGGGCGCGAGAGTGCGAGGCCGTCGGGGGTGGCGGTGATCGAGAAGGGCACGCCGTTCTCGAGGCGGAAAGATCCCAGCAGTCGGTCGCGCTGGACGGAGTCGAGCGCGACGCGAACGATCGGCGGGTCGGCAGCGGGCCAGCCCATCGCGGCGAAGACGGTGCGCTCGAGCTCGGGAAACAGCCGAAAGCCGTTGCCGGAGTTTGCCATCACGACGATCCCGTAGCCGCCCTCGAGGCTTGCGGTCGCGTTCGCCTGGAAGCCCTCGTCGGCGCCGCCGTGGCCGAACAGGGCGGCGCCGTTGCGCTTCCACATGAAGACGCCGAGACCGGCACCGGAGTCGGTGTCGACCGCGGTCGTCATGGCTTCGGCGATCGCGTGACTCACGTGCTTCGATCGATTCGCGCGCGCGAGTGCGATCTCGGCGAAGAACCTCGCGAGGTCGGTCGGCGTCGCCCAGAGGCTGGCCGCGGCCATCTCCGGATAGACGTGGCGCTTGCCGGGCACGACGCTGCCGTCGGGATGGTGCCCGGCAGCCGCGTGCACGAGGCGATGCGCTGGAAGCGGCTGCTCGTACAGCGCGACGCAGAGCACCCTCATGCCCACACGATAGCCCGTTGGCGAGGCCGCGAGGCGACGACCTGGGATCCCCGGCCAGGGGCGGCGAACCAATAGACGCAGCTCGGTCGCGCGAGGGCTTCCAGCCAGCGCGTCAGAAGTGATCGCGTAACTTCCATCCTAATGGGTCGCTCGTTTCGCGCGACTCGCGGTCTACCCAACGGATTCGCGTTCAGCTGCAAAACCCCAAACACCAGAGTTCGCAAGGCGTCGTGATCTAAGCGCAACGCCGGCAAGCACTATCGCTGCCGGTTGTTCCTCGGGCGGGTCGGGCGGGTCGCACCGCGCCGGCGTCCGGCCTCACGCTCGTCGAGGTCGTGTGGCCGACTGCCCCGCGCTGACGCTCCCTACTTACTGGCTATACTGGCCGCGTCCGCGCCAGCGCTTGATCACCGCTGCGAGGCTCGCGGGCGTGAACGTGATGCCTGCAGAGATGCCGGGCGCAGTTCGCATGCCGCCGCGGACGGCCACCGACGACACGCTCGGTCCGACGAAGAACCCCCACGCGGTGCCGAACGGCCGCATGCCCAGCGCCATGATCGCGACCGCGAGCGGCTGACAGCCACCGTCGCGAGTGCTGCCGCATCGCAGACCCGCACCGAGACTCGTGCCCTCGAGCGACCACCGCACGATGCGTCCCTCGCCGAGCGAGAGGAACGCCGACCACGGTGTGAAGCCGGGATCCTGCGACAACGAGAACGCGGCGGGTAGCCAGGTGCGCTCACCGGGTCGCGGTGCGCGTTGGATCCGCGGCTGCGTCGGCGCGAGCGCTCCGACCGGCCGCGGGGGCGGTACGGTCGGCGCGGCTGCGAGGACGATCGCGAGGAGTGACGCGGACAAGGAGTGTTACCCCATCCGAGCATACGCCGGACGGGGGCGGATGCACCGCGTCGCCTGCAGAACGCGATACCGAGCGAGTGACTCAGACCAGCGCGTCGCGATCGCGACGACCGCCGAAGCGACGGCGATCCGCACGACGCGGGCCGCGACGCAGGTCGAACGAGAAGCCGCGCTCACCGAGGAACACGGCGAGACCGATGGCGAGGTTGAGGATGGCAGCGGCGATGGCGAGGATCAGAAAGAAGCTCATGACGAAACCTAGTCGGGAGTGACACGCGAGGCCTTAGCGAATCGCGTGCCTAGGACGCGCGACTGGGCGACTTGCACGTTCTCGCGGAGTTCGGTCGTGCGGCGTCGCACGGAGCGAGTGCGGAGGCATGGCTGCAGCCGCCTCGTTCGTGCAATGGTGGCCACTGCGGGCGCCACGGAGTCAGCGCACGCGCGGACAACAGTGATCGTTTCGTGTCGGCGTCCGCCATACCGGGCATGGCGCTCGCACTTCGTCGCTGCGGTCTCGTCCGTCGTCGCGCTCGCGCTCGCGCTCGCGACCGGCTCGCACGCAGCGAGGGCCGCTTGCACGCGACTCGATCCGCAACTCGGCCGGGGCTGCGACGACGTCACGTGCAGCGATCCCAACCGACGACGCCGACCACGGTGCGATCGACGTGTTCGTACACGACGATCTCGGCGCAGCTCGTGCGCACCCGTGGGTGTCGCTCGTCGACGACGCATGGCAGCAGATCGCGAGCGCGCAGACCGATGGCGACGGTCGCTGCAGCTTCGAAGCGCTCGAGCCCGGGACGTACGGCGTGAGCGCCGAGGACGGCGCCGCCGATGCGAGCGGGCAGGTGGTGGTCGCCGGCATTCGTGTGCGCGTCGCGATCCGTGTGGGTGTCGCGGTCGACCCAACGCCGGAGGGCACATGAACGACCGTCCGTTGGTGATCACGTTGCCCAGCGGCGAGCAGTTCGCGCTCGTCGAGAGCCACACGATCGCGCGCTGGGATCGCGAGACGGCGTTCGCGCAGATCCATGCGGCGCTGCGCGACGATGGGCAGATGGATCGGGTGCGTGCGGCTGCGCAAGGGCTCGGCATCGCGGTCGGCGACGACGACGATCCCGCACAGGTGGCGGAGCGGATCGCCACCGCGATCGCCGATGGCGCGGTAAGGGTAGTGATCCGCGACGATCCGCCGAGCCTGCGACCGGTACTCTGGCCCGGCAAGTCGAGCAGCGAGGAGCCGGTGCGACTCGTCGAGCTCGTGCGTCCCGAGCCGACGACGAGCTGGGTTTCGTTCGCGGTGATCGACTCGATGGGCCGACCGATCGCGGACGCTGCCGTGGTGACGCTGCGTGTCGATGGCACGCGCGAACGCGTCGTGCTCGACGGCAATGGCGCATGCGTCGTGCGGGGCTTGACCCGTAGCGATCGCATTCGTGTCGAGCTGCCAGCGGTCGGCGGGTTCCGCTGGCCGACGGACGCCGCTGCGGTCGCTGTTGCGTCGCCGGGCGACGTCGAGATCCGGTCGACGGCGGGGCAAGTCGTACAGCTCGGGGTGACCGAGCGACATCATCGAATCTCGCTCGTCCGCGAGTCGCCGGGATTCAGCGGATGAGTGCCCACGTGAAGCTCCGGATCGGTGAGCGCGAGATCTGGCTGGTGCCTGCGGGGCATGTCGAGTCGTGGACGTACGAGCGAGCGTCGTTTGTGCTGCGCGAGGTGGCGGACGAGCGGCCGCAGATGGATGCGATCCGCGAGCTGGCCGATCGCATGCTGCTGGGTGGGTGGGATCCGCTCGAGGGCGTCGCGTCGGCGTTCGAGCGGGGGCTGTTGGTGGCGGTGCGGATTCCGATGCCGGCCGGGCTGCGACCGATCGGCTTTGGTGCGTGTCGCTGCCGGGCATCGAGGCGTCGGCGGGATTCTCGGCGCTCGGGCAGGACGATCGTCGCGAGGCCCGTCGGGCGATGCGTGGCGTCGTGCTGCGTCAAGAGGTGTACAGCGACGATCCCGGCGGTGATCCGGATCAGGATCTACGGGGCCGCCCGCTCAGTGTCGTGGCGCATGGGCATGCGCTGCGCTGCGTGCATGCGACCGGCGGTGGGTATCACGCGAGCATCCTCGTGTGGACCGAACAGTCGCTCGCGTACACGTACGAGCGCGAGGCGGTGGCTGATCCGCGATTGGTGCAGTCGGCCGTGCTCGAGGTCGACGACTGCGGCAACCCGACGCTGACGGCGAGCGTCGCGTATCCGCGGCGGGTCGCCGTGCCGCTGCCGAAGACGACGCCCGCGGCACCTGTGGAGGATGACGACACCGACGTCGTGCAGGCGCGCGTCACCGGATTTCTGTTCGACGAGGGCAAGGTGTTCGTGCAGGCCCCTGCCCTCGGCGGTCTGCGTGCGCTCGCGGATCTGTACGAGTCGATCGCGGATGCGGGTGGCGGTGCGCAGGTGCTCGTCGTCGGGCACACCGATCGCGAGGGCAAGCTGGCCGACAACGCGACGTTGTCGCTCGCGCGTGCGCGTAGTGTCGCGCAGTTCCTCGCGGGCGACGTCGATGGGTGGGCCGCGATGTACGACGCGAGCGTCGCGAAGGATCGCCGGTTCGGCGCGGACGAAGACACGCAGATGCTCGCGGCGATCGGCTTCGCCGGCGACGTCGCGGGGTTCCAGCGATCGGTGGAGCTCGAGGACGATGGCGATCTCGGGCCGCTGACGCGACGCGCGTTGATCGAGCGGTACATGGCGCTGGGCGGTGCGTCGCTGCCGACGGGCACGCCGGTCGTGTGTGTCGGTGCGGGCGAGTCGTTTGCCGCGGTCGCGACGGCCGATGGTGTCGCGAACGCGGCGAATCGGCGCACCGAGGTGTTCTTCTTCGCGGGGGCGATCGATCCGCAGCCGCCGGGCGAGCTGCTCGCTGCGGATGCGGTCGAGTACGCCGCGTGGGTGGCACGGCTCGCGCGGCGGATCGACATCGATGCGGACACCGGTGCGGTGCTCGATCCGGTCGGGCCGGGTGGTACGCAGCCGCCGGCGCCGGAGCTGGCGGATCCGCGGGCGGTGCCTTCTGCGTTGGTCGATCCGCAGCGGCGCGCGGCGTTCGTCGTCGAGGCTCGGACGGTCGTGAATCAGCGCGAAGCGAAGGTGCATCGCATCGGCACGGTGGTCGAGGCGGTGACGTCGGAGGTCGCCGGCGCGGCTTGTGATCCGCGCGCGCCGATGAGTGTCGCGGCGCTCGGTGCTGCAGCGAAGGGCGCGGGGCTGCGGGTGATCGCGAGGACGAAGCAGCTCTTCTATACGGACGGGCTCGGCAAGGCGGCCGCGCCGCTCGGTGTCGTCGGCGGGCGGGCGCTGCCGTTCGTGACGCTGCAGATGGCGATGACGGTCGCGCAGGCCGACGACGTGCTCGGCGACGCGTTCGCGGCGTTCAAAGAGGATCCGGACAAGACGCTGCAGGCGGCGGGCTATGTGCACGATGGCGACGGGTGGTGGCTGCGATCGGCGCGTAGCGTGTTCGCGTCGGATGCGTTCTTTCGGGTGGTTGCGAGCGTCGATGCGTTCGAGACGCGCGTGCAGGAGATCGAGTACGACGCGGATGCGTATCTCGTGATCGCGACGACGGCGATCGTGCCGGGTGGGCCTGCGCTGCGCACGGATGTCGCGAACGACTACCGCGTGCTCGCGGCGGCGGCGACGAGCGATCCGAACGACACCGTGACGGTGCGGCAGTTCGATGCGCTCGGACAGGTGATCGCCGAGGCGGTGCGCGGCACCAAGGCGTGCAAGCAAGGCGCGCGGGTGTTCGCGGGCGAGGCCGCGACGTTGATCGAGCGGCTCGTTTCACTCGGCGACGAAGGTGACTCGATCGACCTGCCGACGCGGCGGCATGCGTACGATCTGCATGCGTTCGCCGAGCGTGGTGCGCCGGTGTCGTGCAAGACGTTCGTGCGGATCGGCCAGCGCGCGACCGACTTTCGGGTGTCGCTCGGGGTGACGTACTACGACGGCGCCGGCGGGGAGCTGCAGAGCAAGGTGCGGACCGACAGCGGTGGATTTCGGACGAGCGGTTGCACCGTCGTGAACAACAAGGGATTGCCGGTCCGCGTGTACGGGCCGCATGTCGGCGGTGGCGAGGGATACGCGGCGGGCGGTGGGAAGCTCGTCGCGACGATGCGGTACGACGCGCTCGGTCGATGCGTGCGCACGGACCATCCGGACGGCACGCACGACCGCACCGAGCCGCACGCGTGGGAGGTGACGACGTTCGATCGCAACGACACCGCGGATGGTGATCACGCGAACACGCCGACCACCGTGTGCCTCGACGTGTTGGGGCGGCCGTTCGCGACGATCGAGCGCCTGCGTGACGACGCGGGCAACGATGTTGTCCACGTGACGCGGCAGGTGCTCGACATCTCGGGTAACGTGGTCGAGGTGATCGACGCGCGGGGCAACGTGGCCGAGCGACGCGAGCATGGGATGCTCGGGCAGCCGCTGCGCGTCGTGTCGCTCGACGCGGGCGAGCGACGGATGGTCGCGGATGCGGCCGGCGCTCCGCTGCGGGCGATCGATGGAAAAGGTCGCGCGTATCGGAGCACGTACGACGCGCAGCGGCGGCCCCTCGAGGATTGGGCGGCGGTGCCGGGACTCGATGCGCAGGTGCTGCTCGGCAAGCGTGTGTATGGCGACGGGGCGAATGATCCGAGCGGCGAAGGCGGTGCGCCGGCGGAGGGTCGGCATCGTGGGCGACTGCTCCGGGTGTACGACGGCGGTGGTGAGGTGCGGATCGTCGCGTACGACATGGAAGGGAACGTCGCGGCGAGCGAGCGGCGGCTTTCGGATCTACCCACCGCGATCGCGGCGGCGCGCGAGGTTGGTCAGGTCGCGCGGACGCGGGCGGACTGGGCGTGCATCGGTGGCATGAGCTCGATCGCCGAGATCGATGTCGCACTCGAGGACGCGAAGCTTCTCGATCCGGACGTGTGGGGCACGAGCGCGACGTACGACGCGCTCGGTCGTGCGGTGGAATCGATCACCCCGTCGGAGCGGCGAATTCATCGGCACTACGGCGAAGACGGATCGCTCGTGCGCGTCGAGCGACTCGACGACAACGACGAGGCGCACGCGGTGTGGTCGGCGAGCGAGCACGATCACCTCGGCCGCCCGCTCGTGGTGCATCACGGTGAGGCTGCGACGACGCGCTCGACGTACGATCCGGTGACCGAGCGCCTGATGCGGCTGCGCTGCACCGCGGCGGGCAAGTCGGTGCAGGACCTGTCGCTCGTGTACGACGCGGTCGGCAACATCACGCAGATCCGTGACGCGTCGCAAAAGCCGGTGTACTTCGGCAACGCTGCTGTCGAGGCGGTGAACGACTATCGCTACGACGCGCTGTATCGGCTCGTCGAGGCGAGCGGTCGCGAGCACGAGGGGCAAGGCGGCGGTGGTCCGTGGGATGATGCGCCGCTGCGTGTGGCGTCGCCGGAGGATCCGACGGCGATGCGCAGGTACGTGCAGCGCTATCGCTGGGACGCGGTCGGGAACATCGTCTCGCTCGCGCACGAGGCGGGCGCGGGATCGTATCGCCGCGTGTACGCGTACTCGACGTTCGGTAATCGGTTGTTGGCGACGGGTCGTGGCGCAAGTGGGCTCAGCGAGCGGTACGAGCACGACGTGCTCGGCAACATGACCGCGATGCCGCATCTCGACGCGATGATCTGGGACGAGCTCGATCAGCTCGAACGAGTGGAGCGCGGCACGCAGACCGTGTGGCTGCAGTACGCGGGCGGCGAGCGGATCCGGAAGTACGTCGTCAACGGCGAAGGCGTGATCGAGGATCGCGTGTACGTCGGCGGCGAGGAGGTGTTCCGGAAGCTGCGCGGGGGTGCCGTGGTGGAGCGGACGCTGACGGAGCAGCTCGGCGTCGTGCAGATCGATCGCAAGACGATCGCGGATGGTGCAACGGTGGCGAAACCGAAGGAGCTGTGGAGGTTCAAGGTCGCGGATCATCTCGGGTCGGTGACGGTCGAGGTCGATCGCGACGGCAAGGTGATCGGGCGCGAGGAGTTTCATCCGTTCGGGACGTCGAGCTACGCGGCGAATGACAGCGGGATCGAGGTGAGTGCGAAGCGGTACCGGTACATCGGCAAGGAGCGGGATGAGGAGACGGGGTTGTATCACCTCGGGGCGCGGTACTACGCGAGTTGGTTGGGGCGGTGGACGGCGGCAGACCCGATCGGGCTCGGAGACGGGACCAACCGGTTTGCGTATGTTCATGGAAGTCCCGTAGGCAACAGGGATCCGAGTGGCACGAGCGGCGAACCGGGAATCAAGTTTGGCATCCGCCCGCGAAGCCAGGGAGGCGGCTTCGGCGTACAGGTATCGCCGTTCAGGACGAACGTGCCGGGGATGGACCCCGGCCCCGACCGCGGTCCAAGCGGCGTGGGGTCCATCTACCTGTCGCCCATCGCCGATCGGGTACCGGAGGCCCTGCGCCCCGGGCCCGAAGGGTCCGACTCAAAAGCACTTCAAGATTTAGGCGACGCATTGAGCAAATCGGCTCCGTTTCAATTCGTCTCGGGCGCTGTGTCAGGCCTCCTCGCGGGCGTTGCACCCGGTGGATTTGTCCTCGCTCCGGCTGGCGACCTAACGGGGCTGGACGAGAAGTTCCCCCGGGCGTATCGGGCGGGATTCGGCCTCGGCGAGGCCGCGTGGGGTGTGGCTCAGGTGCTCGTCGGTTACGGAGCGGCCGTGGGAGGGGGAGCTGCAACCGTCGCCTCGGGAGGAACGGCCGCCCCGGCCGGCGCGCTTGCGATCGCGGGCGGGCTCGGTATCTCCGCCGAAGGGCTCGCGGACGTCGGTGTCGGCCTCCTAACTTTCGCTAATGCGATTAGCGGCCCGGGTCCAGGCAGTCCCGCTGCGGGGGGCGGCGGCAAGCAAACGGGTGAGGCGGAAGCTGCCGCGGAGGGAGGCGGGACGTTCCCGAATCTCATCCCCGAGGATGTGCCCCGGACCCCCGTCACCCGGACGCGAGCGCAGTTGCAGGATGTGAACAATACGTTCCTGTATGTCGTCAAGGCCGACGGGACTCTCGTCATTGGTGGCCGCCAGGTTGGAGGCGTCAAACAGTCCCATATCGATCTCGCAGGTGGCGAAGCCGTGCGGGCTGCGGGCCAGGTCAAGATCCTCAAGGGCAGAGCGCACGAAATCGACAACCTTTCCGGTCACTATCAGCCGAGGGGAGAGTCTGCCCGGGACGCTGCGATGGAGGCGTTCGAGAATGCGGGCTTCAGTCCGAATCGCTATAGGGAGCACGCTTTCTAATGTCCACCTCCGACATCCTGGCAGCAGCAGAGCAGCTTCTCGCGGAAATACTCATCAAGTATTCGGACTCGCCTTTGAATGCGAGCGACATGGAGGACGACCTCCAGCGATTCCTACAGGTGGTTCAGGAGTCGCCCGAAGAAAGGAGCGGCTTCGCGGCGATGTTCATCGACATGCTGTCTGGTCGAAGCCGAAGCCCGGAGTGGTTGGTGGCGTACTGCATGCGCGCCCTTCGTTGGCCGGAGGTCCGTGCCGCCGCCGAGACGGAGATCCAAAAAAAGTTGCCCTTGACTCTCTCGGACGCGCGCGACGTGCTGACGGCCTACGAGGATGAGTGGACGGGCAGCGACTTGTTTACTCGCATGAAGTAGCTCGAACTTGAGGAACCTGCCCGAAGGGCGTGCACGCGAGCGTATGAACCTGCCCGAAGAACAGGCACCATCCCGAGCGAACGGCATGCACCGTCTGAGCCCGTGCACCGGATCCACCGAATCCAGCGATTCGACGCCGGTTTCCCCGAGCGCGCTGAACTTCTGCTCATCAGTCGCGAAGTGGAGGAACACCAGTTCCGTACCCTCGCGCGAGATGCTCGGCCGAGGCCGTCGCCGCGCCGTCGCGCGCGTCGATGAGCAGGGTCCGGACGATGTCGCCGCTCGAGCTTCCGCCAGGATCGGACGCCCATCAGCCGGCGCCGATGTGCACGACCAAGCCCATGCGTTGCCCCGCGTGCTCAGGCACGCGCCTGTGGTGGAACGGCCACCGCACGCGCACGGCGTCGGTCATGCGATCGGGCCACGCGCACTACGTACCCGAGCTTCGA
>Ga0163144_10027743_pt1 | contig 10949 bp, 9 predicted proteins | sample OliLak19BULKMAT1_FD_123175 | JGI IMG/M metagenome (GOLD analysis project Ga0163144, IMG submission 123175) | Freshwater microbial mat bacterial communities from Lake Vanda, McMurdo Dry Valleys, Antarctica - Oligotrophic Lake LV.19.BULKMAT1 | ecosystem: Environmental > Aquatic > Freshwater > Lake... | reverse complement strand
GGACATCAATCCTTCCCCTGACGATGCCAAGCTTTCGCTACAGTACACCATCTCGGACCTCCGGGATGAACCCGGAGGCTCGTCGGTAAGCTGGAGTCAGGCCAGGCCCGACGAGCCTCCGGGCTTGTGCCGGAGGCAGGGACATCAATCCTTCCCCTGACGATGCCAAGCTTTCGCTACGGTACACCATCTCGGACCTCCGGGATGAACCCGGAGGCTCGTTGGTAAGCTGGAGTCAGGCCAGGCCCGACGAGCCTCCGGGCTTGTGCCGGAGGCAGGGACATCAATCCTTCCCCTGACGATGACAAGCTTTCGCTACGGTACACCATCTCGGACCTCCGGGATGAACCCGGAGGCTCGTCATTTGCCGGCTTGCGGCTATCGGTTCAGGAACTCCAGCATCGCCTCGGCCATCGTACTCGGTGCGGCGTATTGCGGGTAATGGCCGCCGGGGGCGATCTCGATGCGGCGGACATTGGGCAAGCCGACTTCGAGTTCAGCTTCGCAGACGCGCGGCACCAGCCCGTCACGATCGCCGCCGATCATGCAGACTTCGTGGGAAATCGTCGGCAGCAACGGTCGAAGATCGAGCTTGCGTAGGATCGAAGCACGGTGCGACGCGGCGCGGATCGGCGTGCGGCCGCTGCATTCCAGGATGAACTCGAAAATCTCCGGCGGGCAGTCGGGCAGTTGCGGCAGGGTTTGTTCGGCCATCACCTCCCGCCGCTTCGGCATGCCCACCATCGTGCCGGGCAGGAAGCGGGCGACCAGACTCATGCCGATTTCCAGGGGACTGAAGCGGCGGTAGGCGAAACCGCCTTGGAGTACGACCTTGCGGAAGCGGGTCGGATGCAGCGTCAACGCCCTTAAGGAGACCGTCGAGCCGAACGAACAGCCGAGCAGATCGACCGACTCCAGCTTCAGGTGATCGACCAGTGCGACCAGGTCTTCGACGAAGTGTTCGTGCTCGTATCGGCGGAGCTTGGCACCGTCGTCGGCTCCATCGGCGAGTTCATACGCGATGCAGCGGCGGCCGCCGCGCACCAGGTGCCGCATCAGCATCGCGAACGATTTCTTTTGGTCCGCCATGCCGTGGATCAGCACGAGCGGCAGTGCGGCCGAGTCACCCCAGACCGAATAGTCGAGGCGATGACCCGGCGCTGCGAAGGACGCAAAGCCGGCTTCGGACTCGTACGCCGCCAGTGCGTCGGCCAAGTCATCGGCGGTCGGCGGTTTGGGCGTCATGCTGGTGTTCATCGCACGAAACTCGCGGCGGCGAAGCTGACGCTTTCATGCCCTTCGGGGTGGACGTATTGCTGGTAGTGGTGCAACGTGCCGGCGCTCGGCTGCAAGGCCGTCAGCGTCAGCCAGGTCGGCGGGAAGCCGCAGATGCGGCGCGCGTCTTCCTCGTCGTGGATGACGGTGAAGTAGGCTGCCGGGTCGGTTGCTTTCACGGCGTCCAACAGGTGTTCGTCCTGCATCCGGCTGTGGGCCAGTTGCGTCGGGTTGACCGGCTCGGGGTCGCGGAACTTGGGGCCGATGTGGGCCAGGTCGCCGCTGATGATCCAGCAGGCGCGGTCGCCGAGTTCGGCATCCAAGGCCTTCAGGGCGTCCACCATGCGCACGATGTCCGGATGCGTCATCGGGTAGGCGCTGCGTGCGACGCAGGCATCGAAGGAGCCGACCAACAGCGGCACCACGGTGAAGGGTTTGCCGTTGCGGACGTATTGAAGCAGGAGCACTTCAAGCTCGATCGAGTGCTCCGGCAGATGGGCGTAGGGGTCGTCGAAGAGGCCTTCGCCGTAGTGCTTTTCGAGCAGGTCGATACTCGCCTGATCCGTGGGCGCGGTGCCCAGCGGCGTCCAATAGTCCTTCCGCGTCAGCGTGAAGAGTTCGCCGGAATAGTGGCTGGTGGCGACGATCACGAAGACCTCGGCCTGCGACCGTCGAGCGACTTCGGCGAAGCCGAGGCCGTAGGTGACGTTGCCCCGCTCGTAGTCCATGTGCGGCACCAGCAGTGCCCGCAACGGGGGCGCTGCAGGGTCGTGGTCCGGGATGCCGTCGCAGAAGAGCGGTGCGAGAACGGCGGGGATCTCGTCCGCAGCTTCGGGGTAAACGCCGATGCAACTCGGCAGCCGTTGCGGCGATGCGAGATAGGCCTCGAAGGCGGGACCTTCCAACAGCAACGCGCGGTCCATCGCCGTGAAGAAGCCGGCGACTTTCTCGGCCGGCAGGTTCGTCGCGGCAGCCATCTCGGCTTGCGTGTGCGTGCCGTCGGCCAGTCCCAAGAGAGGCCGAAAGGTCGCAGGCATGCGGACGCCGCCGGGCACCAGGCTGCGGGCGTCACCGACGGCGTAGACGAATGGTGAATCCAGCGGATTGCATACGATGCCGCGGCGCAACTTCGGGCGCTCGACCGCCGGAAAGGGAAAGTGAATCGACATGGCTCCTCCGCCGACGGGCACGGCTCCTTAAGCCATGATAGTCGGCCGCGGGACCAAAGCGACGTTCATGCCTCACGAGCCTCCGGGTTCATCCCGGAAGTCGACGACGGTGGTAGTCGTCCTCCGGGGCAAGCACGAAGGCACGTCGAGAAGACGGCGACTTCTTGACTTACCGATTCTGATCGGTGGAGATCGGTGCGGCGACGGTGCGGCCGCCGCCGAGTGCGAGCGTGACCCACACGCCCAGAGCGAAGACCAGCACGAACGCCAGCCCCAGCGCGATCGGCATCCGACTCAAACGCGGCTTGGCAATGGGAGCCTGCGTCGATGCTGGTTTGACGACTGCGGCTGCCGCAGGCCTGCGGAACGCTTCGGGCAGTTCGATGCCGGCGTGCTGTGGAGCAGCAGCCTTACCGTGCGTGGCGACGGCGCAGATCGTCGGCGGCAGGAACGCGGACTTCGAATGTTGCTTCGGCAGGGGCGCCGGACCGGCAGACAGCGGCGAGGCGACCGGCGCGGGCGTGATGGCGTGAATCACCTCGGCCGCCGCTGCGGCCGTGGCGACCTTGCTTTCCACGTGATAGCGGATCGAACTGCCGCTCGTGGCCTGCACCGAGTCCGATCCCCCCGCGGGCCGCGGTGTCGTCCGCACGGCGGAGTACGTATCGGTATGGGCCAAGGCGGACGGCGGGATTTCCTCAGTCGAAGGCGGTGCGGGCGGAGTCAGGCCGTAAATCGCCAAGGCCTCGAGCAGCTCCGTCGGCGTCTGGTAACGATCTTGGGGCTTTTTCGCCAGCAGCTTCAGCACGACGTCGGAGAGTGATTGCGGGAAGCCGGGCCGGGCGACGGTCAGCGGCACGACCGGCTTCAGCTGGTGGGCAATCAGTTTCTGGGCGAGCTGCTCGGCATCGAACGGCGGCTTCTTCGTCGCAAGGAAGTAGGCCGTCGCTCCGAGGCTGTACAAGTCCGCACGGACGTCGACCGAGGAGCAATCGAGCGCCTGCTCCGGGGCGAAGTAGTCGGCCGTGCCGAGCATCGTCACACCTTCGCCGCGCGTCAGGGCGTCCTGTTCCTCTTCGGTCCGCACCAGTCCCAGGTCGAGAATCTTGACGACGCCGAGCCGATCGACGAGCAGGTTCGCGGGCTTGATGTCCCGGTGGATCAGGCCGAAGGCATTCAGGTACGCCAGCCCGTGCGCGGCCTGCCAGAGGTAGTAGCCGATGCGGTTCGCATCGAGCGGACCGACGCGATGGACGAGATCGTGGAAGCTGACGCCGTCCACGAATTCCATGACGAGGTACATGACCTCGCTTTCGCCGTCGAAATCAAAGGCCCGCACCAGGTTCGGGTGGTCGAGCCGACCGGCCGCACGGGCCTCGCGCAGGAAGCGTTCGCGGGAGAACGGGTTCTTGGCCCGCTCCGGGGGCAGGACTTTGATCGCCGTCCGCCGCCGCATCGAGGCATGTTCGGCGAGGAAGACCTGACCCATGCCGCCGAGGCCGATGCGGTCCAAAATCTTGTACTTGCCGAGGAAGAAGCCGCGGTACTTGCCGCGCAACAACTGCTCGATCTGGAACGGCGTCAGGTAGCCTTCGGCCTGAAGCGTTCGGCACATCGCCTTCGGAGACTCGAAGCCGGCGGTGTGCGTTGTCGTGAAGGCGTTGAGCTTGGCGGACTCGATGAGCGCGCTCTTGCGGATCACGTCCAGCAGTTCGTCGATCGTGTTGGGAGCAGGCATGGCAATCGTCTCGCGTACCGTACTTCGATGCAGTTTACCTCAATCAGATAGTGCGCAACCGGAGCGGGTTTCCCATGCGTTGCCTCGCTTGTCCGGGAATGCCGACACGCCTGACGCGAAATCCGACAGGTGTCCGCCGATCCGACACCCGCGTTCATCAGCGGGCGCGAAACTTCCGGCATCGGGCATGCGCGTCCCGTTGCTTCGCGCTTCACTGTTCACTTACTCATCATGCGCCTTCCTGCTCGCGGGCGGCGACTTGGTCGGCGTCCGGCGGCAGATTGTGGACGATGTGCGGAAAGTGCGAGACGACCCAGCCGATGATGCGCTTCGCGGAGAGGATGCCGATCGGCCGACACTGGGCGTCGATGACCGGCAGGTGGCGAAAGCCGCCGCGTTCCATCTTCAGAATCGCCAAGCGGATCGGATCGTTGCAGTCGACCGATTCCGGCTCGGGCGTCATGCAGGAGCCGATGGCGGCCGACAGCGGTCGGCCCACGGCGAGCACCCGCGTCAGCAGGTCGCGTTCGGTGAAGATGCCGACCAGCCGGCCTTCGTCCGTCACCAAGACGCAGCCCACCCGTTCGCCGCGCATGAGTTCCACCGCATCGTGGACGGACTGCCGCACTCCGACGCGACGCGGCGCAGTCGGCTCCAGCCGGGAGACGCTTTCGATTTTGAGATTCCGGGACAGTTCCATGCCGCACGGTAAGCCCGGAGTTGCTGAGGTGGCCTGCCTGCAATTCTGGGGACAAGCGACCGACCGACAAGGGCGCGGCGGAGAGCGGATGGAGCACTACAATGATCGACACGAAGCGAGGAGCCGAGCATGCCGCCGCCGGATCGGGTTTTGAATCTGGTGCAGAAAGCGACCGATTTGGTCTCCTCAACCGCGGGCCGCGCCGGCTTTACCGTCCGCCTGCAGGACTGCACGGAAGTGCTGGTGGCGGGTGACCTGCACGGCCACATCCCCAATTTCCAGGCGATCCACAAGGCCGCCGCGCTCGCGGAGCACCCGAGTCGGCATCTCGTGCTGCAGGAAGTGATTCACTCCGCGTTTCACTATCCGCAGGGCGGCGACAAGTCCCATCAGTTGCTCGACCTGTTCTGTGCCCTGAAGTCGCAGTTTCCTCATCGCGTGCACCTGTTGCCCGGTAATCACGAACTGGCGCAGTGGACCAATCGCGCCATCGGCAAAGGGGACGTGACGCAAAATGCCGACTTCCGCAAGGGAGTCGATGTCGCGTACGGCACCCACGGTCCGACGATCTATGCGGCCTACATGGACCTGCTGAAGCGGTTGCCGGTGGCACTTCACTCGCCCAACCACATCCTGATGACGCACAGCCTGACGCCGGCGCGTTGGATGGGCACGCTCGACCCGCGCAAGCTGGAACAGGAAACGCTCGAACCCAAGGAGTACGAACCGGGCGGCGTGGTGTACGGCATCGTCTGGGGACGGGACACGAGCCACCAGACCGTCGACGACTACCTGCGGAAAATGGACGCCGATTTTCTGGTCAGCGGTCACATCCCGACGGACACCGGACACGTGGTGCCCAACCATCGCCAACTCATCGTCGATTGCTCAGCGGTGCCCGCGGGCTACGTCTTGTTCCCCGCCGACCGGCCGCTGACGCTCGCGGACCTCGCCGCCGGTGTGACGACCATCGGGTGATCCGTTCGGTTTCGCTCGACTTGTCTTCGCTTGCCGGCTCCACTAGAATTGCGACATAACTTCAGCGATTGCCGTGTCGAGTGGGTGGGGGCCTGACCGGCTGGAGGCCGTGAACCTGGTCAGGTCGGAAGAAGCAGCCATAAGCGTTCGAAGGCGCGGCTCAGGGCACCCCCATCCTCTCGCACGGCAAGCCGTTCCCCGTCGGCCTCGGAGTGACCCTCCGAGGCCGCGTGCGTTTTCACTTCTTTGCGGGCTTCGGGTCGAAGTTCCGCATCAGTTCCGCATCGGTAACGGCTACCGGCGAACCGGCTTCCGGGATCTCCCGGCCTGCGGACCAGAGAATGCCGTTGACCAGAAAACGGCGATAGCTTTCGAGCTTCAGGCTTTCGTGCAGATGCCCGCCGGTGAAGGTGAACGAGCGGCCCGCCTTGGCACCTTCGGTTGCCGGGCGGTCGAAGGCCCATGCCACGATGGAACCGTCCTTGGTCGTCTTGCCGGCCGCTTCCTTGGGGTTCACGGACCGCAACAGCGGCGTGACGTTCTTCAGCTCGGGCACGAAGCGGTTGTTCCAAAGCCAGCCGTCGTCGATCTTGAACTTGCCGACACCACGGAAGATGGGATGGGCAGGAAACGAATCGAACTCCGCGACCCAGTGGGCCCGGGCACCCGGACCCTTCTCCCACGCCGCACCCGCCCAGCCGCGGGCACGCTCGGAGTAGTCCTTGGGGTAGTCGATCGCGGAATGCAGGTGGACGATCCCCGCACCCGCTGCCGCGAGTTCGTCGATTTGCCTGACCCATTGGAATCTGACGGCGGCATGGGCCTCCGCCCCTTCCAGAAACAGCACGACCGCCTTCGCGCCGTGCAGTGTTTCGGGGTTGGTCGGCTTGCCGTTCTTCACGATCACCGCCGCGATTCCCGGCGTCTGTTCCACCAGCTTCGCGAGGGCCGCGCAACCCGCAAGGTATTCGTGCTCGCCCGTCTTCAACTTCGGCGACGCCAGGCCCGCGACGAAGACGACCTTCGCCAAGCTCGGATCGGTCGGCAGCATTTCGATGGGAATCTTCGACTGATCGAACGGTTCCGGCTCAGCAGCCGTCACCCAGGAAGTCGCAAGGAACAGCGCGAGGAGACAACGCATGGCGGGGAACCTTTTAGGGTGAGGATCGGACCATCCTCTTGTAAGAGGAAATCCGGACAGGATCAACAGGATTGACAGGATGCCGAACGTGAAAGTCATCACCGGTCAGTCGAACAGCGATGGCTGATCGGCCCGTTGCGGCTTCCTCGAATGGTGGGTCGTGCGTGCCGGCGGCGGCGACCGCCGCGACCGCGGTTGATTTCGGTCGCGTTTTGATTTTTGCGTTGACACTGCACGGGATTTTGGCTGGTGTGTTGGGAAAGTACGCGGGGAATCCCTGTTCGGAGGCGGAGGGGGTATCGGGTGGCAGACCCGGCTGATGTGCTCGGTTGGCTCGGCAGCGACGCACACGGCGTGCCCTACCACCTTCATCCGCTCAAATTGCACTGGAGTGAGCAGGGAGCGGACCACGACCTCAGTGTCTTCGCGACGGTCGCCGGCCGGCCGGCGACCGACCCGGCGCGCTGGGCAGCGGTTCCGAGGGACTCGGGATGGCGGCTGCCGCTGGTCGGCTGCGTCTGCCTGCTGGTGCGGCCGACTCCGGAGTTCGCGTTCCGGTTCGAGGGTGGCTGCATGGTCAGCCCGCAGATCGCCGTGACCGCAGGGCTTGCCTACCCAGAGGCTGCGTCCCGGTTTCTGTCGGCCTTCCTGGGCCGGACCGCCGAGGCGGAGTGGCCGAGGGAGTCGGTCGCCGCCGAGGCGGTGTTGGCACGGCTGGGCCGGGTCGCCGAGGAAATGCCGCCGCGGTCGGCCCGGTGGGCGTTCGGATGACGGATCGGCCGACCGTGGCCGAAATGCGGGATCGGTTCGCCTAGTGTGCCCAGCGCCACGGAGACACAATCCCCTGCGAAGTCGGCGTGATGCGGCGTGATGTGCGACGGCTACATCGCCGCCCAGATGGAGTGGGGGCTGATTACACCGGCGGATCATGATCACGTTGTCGGATCTGCTGCCCCAGGTGGCGGACGACCCGATCTTTGGTGTGTTCCTCGGTTGGGACCAAGACGCCGCCCCAAGCGCTGCACCTGACTTGCCATCAGAAATCACTTGATTTCTAAGGGATTTGTCAAGGGCGTCGGGACAAAATGGAAGACGAACCGCCGATTTTGTCCCAGGTTTTTTTGTCCCGTATCCGTCGCTTCCTCCAGGATTGCACTTCGGCGAAAGCATGCGAAGATAACGGAAACTGGTTTCCGTAACACTGACGAGGGCAGGCGATGAGTTTTTTCGAGGAGCTTTGGCGTGCGGACGCGGGCCGGAACGCAAGCGATGAGGGCAAGTTCACCCTCTTCCGCCTGCACTATAACTGCCTCAAGCCGGAACAAAAACGGAACGTCTACGCAGTCGCTTCGGCACTCAGCAAGCTTTGGGGGGATGACGGGATTGAAGAGTTTTCCCGTCGTTGCCAAGAACTCGGAGATACCGAAGACGCCTCCCTGGACATGACCATCAGCGTCGTCAACTCACACCCGGACGGACGTGCGACGTATAGTCTTGACCCGACACAGTTGAAAACTGCAATCGAGTGTTGGGATCGGGGCGAAGACTACTTCCCGTAAGCGAAGTTCGACCGCCCACCCGATCTATGAAGGAATAGCCCGTACTTGCTGGTGAACGCCCGAATCGAAGTCCGCTTCTCGGCACGCCCTTCCTTCACCGACCCGCGACTTCGGAGGTTGCTCGTCGCTGTGGCGCGCTCCGGTACTACAAGGAGTACGGGACGGAGATGTAGGGCATCCTACCGAAGATTAGACGTTACATAAAGTTGTGCTGCAGGGCTGGCAACGCAGGCGCTGCAACCAGGTGGTGCGGCTCCACGACGGCGGCAAAATTTCGTCGCACAAAATCGGCACGCACAAAATGTTGAAACAGAAGTGACAGCCGAAATTCACCTGACGGCAAGATCCGGCAAGATCTATCAAGGGATTCCAGGAATACTGTAGTTGGGTAAGGCTTAGGCTATTGATCTACACCGCACTGATTTTATTAATATAAAAATATTTTAGATTGGCACTTCGAATAGGTGCTGCACCTGAATGTGGCGGCATGCTGACTGCTGATCGAGGTAGTTCAGTGTCTGCGGAAATCTGTTCACTTACTACCCAGCCGGTTTCACATCATCAGGGCGGCGATCACCCGGCGTAGGACGCGGTCGTAGAGCAGTATCGAGACGGCTGAGAGCGCGGCGAGAAAGAGTGCCGGACCGATGAGAATGGACCAGTCTTGGTCCGTCATCGCAGCGAGGTCGAGCCGGGGTGGGGTGCCGGGTCGGTCGGCGTGCTTGCTGCGCAGGGTGGCCATCAGCGTCATGCCGACGAGGCTCAGCGCGGTGGCGGCGGTCAGCACCAAACCGGCCGTCCATGCCAGCAGGCGCGTCACGATGCGTTCGCCGCCCGACGTGCGTTCACTCAGCATTCGGTGCCATACGAAGAGAATCGAATACTCGGCGGGAAGGGCGATGAACCAGAGCACGTGCCCCACCTGCACGGCCGCGTTCATCGACCACGGCGTGCCCTCCGCGGAGTTCGTCGTCAGCCAGGGGATCGCGGCCAACGCGTAGCCGAGGCCGCGGAGCAGGACGGCGAAGCGGGTCAGCGTCAGCCGGCCGAGTGACTCCACCGCATCGGCGGCAGCTTCGCATCGTTGGTAACCGATCCACTTGCAGCAGGACAATGCCGCGACCACGCCGAGGTCGAACATCCACAGCGCGAAGAAGAGATTCCGATAATCGTCCGCCTCGCGCTGCCACAATTTCGGCGCGCCGACCAGGCTGAGCCACAGCCCGTACACGGCAAACACGTACCCGCCTTGAAGGACGGTCAGGCCATTGCAGATCCGGAGCAGTCTCACGCCTTGAACGGTGCGCCGCACCACGATGGGGGACAAGGTATCGGCGACCGACGGGAGGCATTCCTGAATCGGAATGTTGCGCGGCACGCGGATCGCCTCACCGCAGCCGCGGCAGGGTATCACGGTGCCACCGTCGTCCTTCGCGGCGCGGAGATGGACGCCGCAGTTCGGGCAGCAGAAGCGGAGTTCGGCGGTCGGCGCGTTCATCATTCTCGACCGCCTTCCCACTCGCAACGATTACGTGAGACTGTCCAACCGATCCCGAATCGCCAGGCGTGCGGCACCCAGCAACCGCACGTAGATGACGTACACAAGTAGCGCGCCGACGATCGCGATCACCGGGACGATGAGTGTCTGCTTGTCGCCGAGCTTGTCGATGTTCGGCGTGACCTTGTCGTTGATCGCGCTGCGGATTTCGCTGCCGTAGACGGAAACCGCATAGGACCACAACCCCGCAACGACGTATACGAAACTGATCAGGAGAAGGAAGCGGGTGCCGCGACCGGACAGGCGGGTATTCTGCAGCCCCGAGCCGAGGCGACCGAGACCGACGATGAACAGCAGTTCCGCCAGCGGCGCGAATACGGCGGCGATGGCCAGGCCGCCGCGTTGGATCATCCCCGTCGGCTCGTCCGGCAGGATGAGGGTGGGCGCCAAGCCGTTGGCGATCACGCCGCCGGTCATCACGGCGGCCGCGATCAAACCGAGCAGCGTTACGAACGTGCAGAACGCGGATGCCTTGAGGATGCCGCGGGCAAACGAGGTGTCCGGTGCACTGCCCGCCCCGAGTCGCCCGAGGGTCATGGTCAGGAGACCCAGCGCAACCGGGATCACGACCGCGGCGAGACGGATTTCCTCGTCCTGCCCCATGGTCTCGACTTTCAGGAAACCGGGCTTGGCACTCGGCAGCCTGACGCCATTCTGCTGGGCGATCTCAAGACCCGCATAGGCGACCAAGGCGATGAAGAAGAATAAGTAACCGAGCAGGCACCACCACAGGCCGCTGCGGCTGCGGCGCCACGAGCGGACCTTCGGTTCGAGATTCGTGCCGACCTGGGGCGCGCCGCGGCCCGGCTTGGTGTACGGCTCGCCGGGCTT
>Ga0163144_10027741_pt1 | contig 10950 bp, 4 predicted proteins | sample OliLak19BULKMAT1_FD_123175 | JGI IMG/M metagenome (GOLD analysis project Ga0163144, IMG submission 123175) | Freshwater microbial mat bacterial communities from Lake Vanda, McMurdo Dry Valleys, Antarctica - Oligotrophic Lake LV.19.BULKMAT1 | ecosystem: Environmental > Aquatic > Freshwater > Lake... | reverse complement strand
TGGTTTCCCCGATCTTGGGATTCAGCACCCGGATCATGGCGCGGATGAGCGGGCGCGGGGTGTGATACTCGCCGCCGTTGCGCCCGGCATTGCCCATGTTCTTGATCTTGGCTTCTTAGAGATGGGAGAGCTCGTGCTTCTCGACCTGCGAGCCGAATTTCAACTCGTCAATATGGTCAAATGTCCCGCAGATAGTAGCCACTCTGAATCCGGTTCTTAATTTCCCCGAAAATTTCGCCGATCTTGAATTCGATGGTGTCCGGGCCGGTGGCGCGTTGCTTGAAGCCGTGGAGGTAGGGGAAGAGCTTGCCGTTGACGAAGTCCCGGAGGTCATCGCGATCACATGACCGATCTGGAACTCATCTTCACCAGGGTGGCCTTGTGAATCAGGCTGGTGGTGTAAATGAGCGAATCGACGCCTCGACGCCTCGACGCCTCGCGCCATGACGGACCGCTGCCGACTGCGCAACGCCAAGCCGCTACGCCTGCACTCCATGTTCAGGCGAGTGGCCAACAGCATCTGCTGCGAATGGCTATCACGGCATCACAAGCCGCAGCACGTCACCACCACCGACTTCCGCGGCACCATGGCCGCCGAGCACGACCGTGCCGCCATTTCGCGTGTCATCAATACTAGACCGCAACTCACAAAACCTAAACCGCAACGCGAGCCTCGTGCATAGGCGCTGACGCCCTGAAAACCCGCGGACTTAAACCTTGCCTAAGCGAACCGTTTCGGACAGAAACCTCATTCTCTGCCTGATCCTGTTGTTTTTAATTAATCAAACCCATGAAACGATTCCCCTTCCTTCTACTCACTCTGGGACTTTCCACTCCCTTGATGGCCGTCGAAACTCCGATGCCCGCGCAACCCGGTGGCAAGCTGCCGCGCCCAACCGCCATCCAACTTGTCCAAGTGGCCACCGGCCTCGTGGATCCCGTGCATGTTACCGGCCCGAAGGACGGCAGCGGCCGCCTTTTCATCTGCGAGCGGCCCGGACTGGTCCGCATCGTCAAGGATGGCAAACTGCTAGAAAAGCCCTTCCTCGATTTGAAGGACAAAACTCTCAGCTCCTTCCTGGAGGAAGGGCTCTTCTGCATTGAGTTCCACCCCAAATTCAAGGAGAACGGCCTCTTCTACGTCGCCTATTCCGATCTTTGGTTCAACGGCTCCACCCTACTCATGCAATACAAGGTGTCCGCCAAGAACCCTGACAAGGCTGACATGGACAGCGGCAAGGTCATCATGCAGATCAATTTTCCCTACTGCAATCACCACGGCGGCAAGATGGCTTTCGGCCCGGACGGCTACCTCTATGTCGGCGTCGGAGACGGCGGCTGGGAAGGCGATGTCCTCAGCACCGGTCAGGATCTATCCACCCTTTTGGGAAAGATGCTGCGCATTGATGTCAATCAATCCTCCAGCGACCGCGCTTACGCCATCCCCAAGGACAATCCGTTTCTAACCCCTCTCCAACAGATGACGCTCTTCGGGGTTTCGGAAAAGCAGTTCTCCCAGATCCACCCCAACGCCAAACCTGAAATCTGGGCCTACGGCATCCGCAATCCATGGACCTTCTCCTTCGACCGCAAAACCGGCGACCTCTTCATCGCCGATGTCGGTCAGAATCACTGGGAGGAAATCAACATACAGCCCGCCGGCAGCAAAGGCGGCGAGAACTACGGCTGGAAATTCATGTGCGGCAGCCACACTTTCCCGATTGAGGATGAGGCCACCAACCCGCGTGTCGGCATCCTCCCGATCGCGGAATACAGCCACGTCGATCAGGGCAACTGCGTCGTCGGTCTGGGCATCTATCGGGGCAAGGACTATCCGTCCATGGAAGGCACTTACTTCAGCGCCGACTGGGGCAGCGGCAAGGTCTGGGGCCTCCAAAAAGATGCTGCCGGCACCTGGCAGATGGAGGAACTTCTCGATCTGGACACTCCGCTGCGTCCCAGCAGCGGCGGCGAGGACGAAGCCGGAAACATCTACCTAACCGATGCCTCCGCCAACTACGGCGGTCCGGTCGATCCCGCCACTGGCGAGCGCGGTTCCGTGTGGAAGCTCGTTCCCGCCGATCAAGTGCCCGCAGGAGCTGTTACTGCTCCGCTGCAGAAGAAATAATAGTTTCGGATTTCACCGGCGGGCACCGCATCTTCCAGTGCCGCCGGTTCCCTTTTTAAATCACTCTCTCCATTCTACCATGCTGCGTCTTTCGTTCATTTTGTTCTTTGCCCCCGCCCTGATTCAGGCGCAGGAGACCACGCCCGCACCCGCTCCGGCGGCTGAACACCACCACGGGGCCGGCGCCACAGGGGTTTCCAGTGCCGGGCGGAAGATGGAATTGGTCAAAGGGATCACCGAGGCGGATTTCCTCCGGCTCGGCTCCCAACCGAACTCCGTGGAACTGATCGTGGTGGCCGTTTGGAATGACGAAAACTACGGCATGAATTTCAATGGCTATGCCAAAGGAAACGCCACCTACACCATTCCCAAAGGCTGGTCGGTTAGGGTCAAATATATCAATCCCAGTCCCATTCCGCACAGCCTGCTCGTCGTGGAAAAGGACTCGCTCAGGAAGATCCAGATGCCCGGGCCTTACTTCAAAGGAGCGGCGGTACCGGATTTTCTAACCGGACTTGCCTACGGCACCAGCACCTTCACCTTCATCGCGGATGAAGCGGGCGACTTCGCGCTCGCCTGCGGCTTCCCGGCCCATGCGATCAATGGACATTGGATCGCTCTGGAAATCAGCGACACTGCCAAGGCCCCGACCCTGAAACTGGGCACCGCCGAAGCCAAGCCCGCCAGCCCGGCCAAGGCGGAGTAATCCTCACATCCGTTCGAATGTTAGATCGAGCCAGCACCGTCGCCCCTCCCGGATTCAACCGCTGGCTCATCCCTCCCGCCGCCATCGCCGTGCACATGTGCATCGGCCAGGTTTACGGCTTCAGTGTTTTTAAAAAGCCTCTCGCCACCACCGGTTGGACCGAGGCTGAAATCGGCGTTTCCTATAGCATCGCCCTGGCATTGCTCGGCCTATCCGCGGCGTTCTTTGGTAAATGGGTGGAGCGCAGCGGTCCACGGAAAACCATGCTCGCTTCCATGATTTGCTTTTGCACCGGCCTGGTCATTTCCGCCGTGGCGGTCCGCACCCATCAGCTCTGGCTGTTATATGCCGGTTACGGACTGGTCGGTGGCATCGGGCTGGGTCTGGGTTATATCGCTCCGGTTTCCACATTGATGAAATGGTTCCCCGACCGACCCGGCATGGCCACCGGCATGGCCATCATGGGATTCGGCGGTGGGGCAATGATCGGCAGTCCGCTGGCTGAGGAACTGATGAACCACTTCAAAACCATCAGCATCTATCCGGGTGCCGGTGCGTCCGAAGCCCTGCTGATCATGGCCGGCCTCTATGCCATCTCGATGGCTCTGGGCGCATGGCTCGTCCGGGTGCCTGCCGCCGATTGGAAACCGGCGGGCTGGGAACCGACCGTCCACACCAGCCATCTCCTCACCAATGCCAATGTCTCCGTGGACACCGCATGGCGCACCCGCCAGTTCTGGCTGCTCTGGTGCGTCCTTTGCATGAATGTCAGCGCCGGCATCGGCATCCTCGGACAAGCCTCGCCCATGATTCAGGACATGTTCAAGGTCACCCCGGCGGCTGCTGCGGGATATGTCGGCCTGCTTTCCCTGTGCAATCTCGGCGGCCGCTTCTTCTGGTCCTCCATGTCCGACCTAACGGGTCGCAAGGGTATCTACATCGTCTATTTCATCCTCGGCATCCTCCTCTATGCCAGCGTGCCCTGGATCCAGGGACGTGGAAATGTCACGCTCTTTGTCATCGTCACCGGTCTCATCCTGACGATGTATGGCGGCGGCTTCGCCACCATCCCGGCTTACCTGCGCGACCTTTTCGGCAGCTATCAGGTCGGTGCCATCCATGGTCGTCTCATCACGTCCTGGAGCCTGGCCGCCATCCTCGGCCCCCAATTGGTTGACCGGATTTCCGTCGCGAGGAAGCAAGCCGGCATCGATCCGGCCCACGCCTACAATCCCATCTTTTACCTGATGGTCGGGCTGCTCCTGATCGGTCTCATTGCCAATCTTCTCGTCACTCCGGTCTCCTCGCGGCACCACCTTTCCTCCACTGACTCCACCCCATGAAACTGATTCTCGCATGGCTCTTCGTCGTGGTCGCCCTTGGCTGGGGCGTTCAGAAATCGGTGCGCAAGGCCGCGCCGCTCTTCCAAGCCAAGTCCTCGATTCTCCAACCACCGCCGCCGGTGGAGGCGGTTCCACAAGTTCCTAACCATTGACAACGCGGACGGCCAGGAATTTGCTTTCTGCGGGAGCCTCCGGAAACAGGGGTTAGGAAGGTTTCATTACCCCGAAAAATCAGGTTTCTAGCAGCTCATGAAACCCTTTGGAATGCTTTTGCCGTCTTTCGCAACCGCCGCCTTGCTCACGGCGGATCCGGAAGCGGGTGAACGGCAAGCGCCAATTCCCGCCTCCACCACTCCTAACATCTTCCTCATTTTCAACTGATGAACTGACCGAACTGACCGAACTGACCGAAAGCAAGATGTGGTTGACTGCCGCCTTCGAAGTCGTTTCCCTTCGAAGAAGATGCCCACCTCATTTCCTCGCCGTTTTTTCCTTGTCGGCTGCGCGCTGACTCTCCTTGGCATTTTGATTTATTCAGTCGGGAGGCCAACATCGCTGGCGCGCCCGTCGCCGGTCGCTGTGCGCATCCCGGCGGAAGCGGGGCCATCCTCCGCCGCACCGGGACCTGTCGTGGTGGAAAGTCACGCGCCACCGGAAGAGCCACCGGTGGATTGCTGTCCCGGCGTGGTCGGCCCGGACCCAGCGGAGCACGTGGCGGATCCGGCCTTGGCAGATCCGGCGCGGATGGCCGGAGCGCGGGATGCCTTTCGGGTATGGGCCGAGCGTTTTGCGGCGGCTCCGACCGGGGAACAGCCGGCGATGGTGCCGGAAGGGCTGGGCCTCGGCAAGGCGCGCGGGCAGGCGATGGCGGCGCTGATCCGCAAAGATCCAAAGGCGGCGATTGAAGCGCTGCTGCCCTACGAATTGCGCAAGGCGATGCCGCCGGAAATCGCGGACACGATCGAGCATCGGCTGAGCGGCGTGGGCGATTTGTTGGTGGTGGCGGTGCTGCCTTTGCCGGGCCAGACCGTGGATGAGCCGATCTATCGGACAGCGAGCCTGCAGGGCACCGAGTATCGCGCTTACACCTACGGCAAACGCCTCGACGACATCTCGCGCCAGCAGACACCGATCCTCGGCGTGGGGGTGACGCTGGCCGATGGCAGCCATCTGGCCGCCGTGCGCGATGAAGCTTACCGGGTCCTCGAAAAAGCGGAGGCCGCGGATTTGCGGGCGAAGTCGGGTGCGGTGGAAACGATCTGTCCGGTTTCCGCCCAGCCGACTGAATCGACGGGCACCGAGACGGCGGTGGACACGGGCCGGGAAGTGATCTGGCTGTGCGATGGCGGGCACTTGGAGGAGTGGCTGCAATCGGCCGATGGAGCGCCGGTGATGGAGGCGGGCGGAACCGGCGGCTCGGGCGGGACCAGCCCGGTCAATCCGCCGACCTATACCCAGGGCAACAAGAAATTCCTCGTGATCCGCGTGCGATTTGCCGATCAGGCACTGGACTACGAACCGGCGACGGATGCCCAGTTGCAGACGGAATTGCAAAAGGTGGTGGATAGCCTCGCGCTATGGTCCTACGGAAAAATGCAGGCGACGTTTACCTTCACGCCCACGCTCTCGGTGCCGGGGAACCAGGCGGACTATTCCGGCATGAGCTTCCTCACCACGGTGGTGCGACCGCTGGCGGCGGCTTACACCGACGCCACGGGCGCGCGTCCCTACGACCCGGCAAATTTCGACTTCAGCAATGTGGTTTTCAAAACCAGTGCTTGGGGCAATTACTGCGGAGTCGCGAACGTGGGCATCAACGCGTCGATGATCAAGTGCCCGACCGCCGGCGTTTTTCTCCACGAATGGGGCCACAACTTCGGCCTCTCGCATGCGAACTTCTGGATTCCCACCACCGACTCGCCGATCGGCGCGGGGACCCACCAGGAGTATGGCAGCAAATACAGCGTGATGGGTGCGGCCAACCTGAATGCCTTCAACTCCTTCGAGCGGCTGAAGATCACCTGGCTGGCACCCGCCGATGTCGTAACGGTGAACTCGAACGCCGGCACCTACCGCATCTACAACGCCGACAAGCCCACGCTCACTGCGACGCATCCCTACGGACTCCGCATCTACAAGGACAACCTCGTCTATAACGTGGAATATCGTCCAAACTGGGATCCCGCGGCGACGCATTTTTCGACGAACAATGGCGCGCTGATCCTGTGGAGCCAGGGGACGGAGCTGCTCGATATGAATCCGCTGACCGCGGCGGGAAACGGCGACGCGCCGCTGCTCGTCGGGCGCAGCTTCCATGACTCGGCCCAAGGCCTGACGGTCACACCCATCGCCATCGGCGGCACGGCGCCGGACAACTACATGGATCTGGTGGTGAATTTCACCAACCCGGTGGCCAACAGCGCACCGGTGGCGGTGGTCGCGGCGAGCAATTACGCGCCAGCCACGGGCGGCGCGATCACTCTCACGGCCACAGCCTCCGACCCGGATGGCGATGCGCTGGCGTATGCGTGGGATTTTGCCGAGGGCAGCGTCAGTGCCAGCAATGTGAGCGTGAACAACGCCGCCGTGCAGACCAAGAGCTGGAGCACCGCGGGAAACTACAATGTGCGCTGCACGGTGAGCGACATGAAGGGCAAGACGAGCGTGCAAAATCTCGTCATCCGCGTCGGCACACCGACGAATTTCACGATCAACGGACGCGTGACCCGGACCGACGGCACGCCCGTGCAGGACGTGCTCATCAAGGACACCGGCAGCAAACTCACCTACACGGATGCCGACGGACGCTACACGCTCGGCGGACTCGCGGCGGGCAGCTACACGATCAGCGCCCTGCGCAGCGGATGGACGCTCGCCGAGCAGTTTGCCAATCCTGTGGTCATCGGACCGGGTGCGGTGAATGTCGATTTCACGGCGACTGCGCCGGCGGCGAATGGCGGAATTACCCTGGAGCATTGGGACGGGATCAGCGGCACGACGGTCGCGAACTTGACGGGAAATGCGGCGTATCCGAATTCGCCGACATACGTGACGACGCTCGAAGGGCTGTTCGAGACTTCGACAAATACAGGCGACAACTACGGCCGACGCGCGCGCGGCTGGTTCAAGCCGCCGACCACCGGTGCCTACACCTTTTACATCGCGAGCGACGACAGCTCTGAGCTTTGGCTGAGCACCAATGACCAAGTCGCAAACAAGGTCAAGATCGCCTCGGTGACGGGTTCCACCGGGTCGCGGGTCTGGACGACCTACGCGAGCCAGAAGTCTGCGGCGATCACGCTCACCGCCGGCCAACGCTACTACATTGAGGCGCTGCACAAGGAAGGCACCGGCAGCGACCACCTCGCTGTCGGCGTGGATTTCCCCGGCGCGGTGCAGCATCGGCCTTTGGAAACAACCTATCTCGATCCGATCACGGCGGTGATTCCAACAATGCCCGCAAACACCGTGACCGTCGCCGCGACCGATGCGAGCGCGAGCGAGGTCGGGCTGGACCCGGGCACTTTCACCATCACGCGCACCGGCGACACGACCGCGGCTCTGCCGGTCTATTTCGATGTCACCGGCACCGCGACCTATGGCTCCGATTACCAATCGACCGGCCTGAGCACAACCATCCCGGCCGGTGCGACGAGCACGACGGTCACGATCACGCCGATCGACGACCTCGTTTCCGAGGCGGATGAAACCGTGATCGTGCAGCTCGCGCCAGCTTTGGCCTACACGCTCGATGTTTCGGCGAGCGCGACGGTTTTCATCCAGGACAATGAACCGGTGCAGGTCAGCATCGTCGCGAACGATGCGACGGCGGCGGAAACCGGCGGCGACACCGGCACCTTCACGATCACGCGCACCGGTCCCACCGCCAGCGCGCTGACCGTGAGCTTTTCCATCGGCGGCAACGCGACGAACGGCACGGACTACCCCACGCTCACGCCGCCCGTCACGATTTCCGCCGGGCAGTCCACGGCGGCGATCACCATCGTGCCGACCGCCGACGCGGTGATCGAACCGGAAGAAACGATCATTCTCACGGTCACCTCCGGCGCGGGTTACACGGTCGGGGCACCGGGTTCGGCGACGCTGCGCATCCTCGCGCAGCCGGGCACGGGCGGCGGCATACTGCGCGAATGGTGGGATGGCATCAGCACCGGCAGCACCGTGGCCACCTTGATGTCGAACGCGAACTTTCCCGGAACCCCGACGGGCCGGGCGATCGTCACCACGGAGTTCGAGTCGCCGGTGAACCGGGCGGAAGGTTTCGGCGAGCGCTGGCGGGCTTATTTCACCGCTCCGGTCGCGGGCAATTATATCTTCTACATTGCGAGCGACGATTCCTCCGAATTGTGGCTGAGCACCGATGCGACACCCGACCGCAAGAAAAAGATCGCCTCCGTGAATGGCAGCACGGGCTTTCAAGCATGGACGAGCCAGTCGTCGCAGACTTCCGCGGCGATTCCGCTCGTCGCCGGACAGCGTTACTACATCGAGGCGCTCTACAAGGAAGGTGCCGGCGGCGATCACATGAGCGTGGGCGTGCAGTTTCCGGGCGGCGCGCTGGAGCGGCCCATCCCGGCGCACCGGCTCGATCCTTTCACGCCGAGCACGCCGCTCGCCGGAGCTTGGACTTCGCAGGACATCGGCGCGGTCGGTTCGCCGGGCACGGCGGGCCTCGCGAGCGCTCCGCTGCCGGCTGCGCCAAAGCATCGCTACAGCTTCACCGGCACGGCCAACGCCAGCGCCGTGAGCGGCACGGTCCTCGCCGACAGCATCGGCACGGCCAACGCGACGGTGGTCGGCGCGGGCGCGGTCTTTGATGCGACCGGCAGCGGGCTGGATCTGCCGGGTGGCGCGGCGACCACGAAGGCCTATGTCGATTTTCCTAACGGAATCATCACCGGCACGAACGGTGGCGGCACGCGCTACACGAGCACGAGCTACGAGGCTTGGCTGACCGTGAATACGACGCAAAATTCGGCGCGCATTTTCAACTTCGGGACCGCCAGCAGCGGCGAGGTCTCAGCCGTTGGCGGAACCTTCAACGGCACGGACGCGCACCACGTTTTCCTCAACGCCAGCGTGACCACGGGCAGCGACCAACGGCTCGCGCGCTACTACCCGGCGGGCACCACGGATGTCCTCAGCGACTCGACCGGCACGGCGCTGAACGGCACGCAAATCCATGTCGTGATGACCTACGATGCGGTGGATCAAAATTGGCGCTGGTACCGCAATGGGATGCTCATGCAGACGCTCGCGGACGCGCAGGGCCTGACCACGATCAACGATCTGAACAACTGGCTGGGCCGCTCGATGACGAGCACGGAGAGCAACCTCGACGCGACCTTCAACGAATTTCGCACCTACGATTACGCCCTGAACGAGGCGCAGATCCGCGGCAACTCCGACGCCGGGCCGGCGGTGCTGAACACGGAAGCGTCGTCGTTGAGCGGGCCGTATTTTGTCAGCGGCAGCGGTGCGATTTCGTCGTCGGGCACGAGCGACTCCCTGCAGTTTGCGGCGCAGACGCTCACGGGAAATTGGGAGATGCGCGCGCGGTTGGTCGCGCTCACAAACTCGAACGCCGGCGCGCAGGCCGGCCTGATGATTCGCGAGGGCACGGCGGCGAATGCGCGGCACGCCTTCATCGGCCTCACGCCGGATGCGACGGGGCGTTTCATCGCGCGCACCACCGCGGGCGGCAATGCGGCGATGACCAATCTCACGGGCCTCGCCTTCCCGCGCTGGTTGCGCCTCGTGCGCACCGGCAACACGCTCACCGGTTACGTCTCCGCCAATGGCGTGGCGTGGACGCAGGTCGGCGCGACCACGACTTTTGCCAGCCTCGGCGCGCCGCTGCAATTCGGCTTGGCGGTGACCAGCGGCACCGGTTCCAACCAAAACACGTCGCTCGCGGAGTTCGACAGTTTCTCGCTCACGCCCGGGGCCTACGTGTGGGCTGCCACGACGACCGGCTCGACCCTCCCGTGGACCCAAGCCGCAAACTGGCAGTCCTCCTTGGCCGCCATTTCGGGTGCGACGAGCGTGGTGGAATTCCTCACCGGCCGGACGCTCACCGCTGGCACGGTGACGGCGAACAACGACAACGCCGGCACTTTCCAAATGAACAGCCTGCGCCTCTCGGGCACCGGCCCGGTCAGCGGGAGCGCCGTGGCCTCACTGACTGGCGGCGCGTTGCAGCTCACCGGCACGAGCCCGGCGGTGACGCTCGATGCGACTAACGGAACCGGGTTCACGTATGCCGTGGCGCACGCCCTCACGCTCGCGAACACCACAACTTTCACCGGTGGCGGCACCGCTGCCTTCGTTTTCAACGGCGCGATCGGCGGCGCGGGTGGCTTGGTGAAATCCGGCACTAGCACGCTCACGCTCACCGGCGCGAATAACTACAGCGGCACGACCACGATCAGCGGCGGCGTTCTCGCGATCTCGGGAGGGACATCCATTGCCGACACCGCGGCCGTGGACATCGCGACTGCGGCCGGGGCGAAACTCCAGTTGCTCTCGAACGAAACCATCGGTTCGCTGAGCGGCGGCGGCGAAGTGGCGCTGGGAGCCAACAATCTAACCGTGGGCGACGCCTCGACCACGACCTACGCGGGAATGACCACCGGGACGGGTGGTCTAACCAAGTCTGGAACCGGCACCCTGACTCTCTCCGGTTCGAACACCTACACCGGCGCGACCACGATCACCGCCGGCACGCTGAAGATGGGTTACTCCGGTTCGCA
>Ga0163144_10027740_pt1 | contig 10950 bp, 10 predicted proteins | sample OliLak19BULKMAT1_FD_123175 | JGI IMG/M metagenome (GOLD analysis project Ga0163144, IMG submission 123175) | Freshwater microbial mat bacterial communities from Lake Vanda, McMurdo Dry Valleys, Antarctica - Oligotrophic Lake LV.19.BULKMAT1 | ecosystem: Environmental > Aquatic > Freshwater >... | reverse complement strand
GGCGAAGATCGGCGATTCCGCGATCGTCGTCACCTCGCGCAGCGCGAGCGGGCGCGGCACGGCTGCGCTGACCAGCGTCTCGACGACGCGCTCGACCGTGACGCCGCGGAGCAAATTCTCCGCGGCCCACGCGACGTGCGCAGCCGAGAGCCGCAGCGCAGCGACCGGCTTCTTCTGCCTCTTCTTCAGCGGACGCAGCGCACGTCTCCTTCGCGGATGCAGCTCACGTCGCCCGTACGCACACGCTCACTTCGGCGGCGGGGGCGGAGGCGGCATCGGCGGGATCGGATCGGGCATCGGATCGGGCATCGGCGGCGGCATCGGCGGCGGCATCGGCGCGATGATCCCGGAGTCGGGTGGCGGCGGCATCGGCGCGATGATCCCGGCGTCCGTGCCGAGGTCGCTCGCGCCGAGATCTTCGTCCGAGCCAGCGTCGGTCTCGGGCCCGAGGTCCGCGGGCGGTGGCATCGGCCCCGTCGATCCGTCGCGGCCGAGGTCACGCTGGCCCATGTCGGCTGGCACCATGGGAACAGCGTCGCCGTCATCGGCACCGTCACCGCAGGCGGCGACCCCGAGTGCGAGCGCGAGGACAGCGCCGCGAACGAGCGCAGGTCCGAACGGCAGCGGCGAGGGCGCGAGGTCGGGATCCGAATGAAGTACCGATGGAGGTTTGGCAGAAGTCATGGCGCTGAGCCTGCCATGCGTCCGCCGGCGTGTCAGCGTTTCCGTGACGTCCAGGCGCTTTGGAGCGGCGAGAAAGCGATCAAGCAACGCGCAACATCGCAGCGCTGCGCGCGCGCTCGACGGCGGAGCTCGCGGCGACGGCGAGGCCGCGCAGCGTGAGGCGCGCGCGTGAGGCGTCGGCGAGCCCGAGCTGCTCGAGGCGCACGAGCGCGCGTGCGGCCTCGGTCGGCGTCGTGCCGAGGTGCCGGGCGAGGGCGCTTGCGTCGATGCGCGCCTGCATCGGAGTGAGCCGATAGATCGCGCCGAGAACGTCGAAAAGGAGGTCGTTGGACGGGTTCGCGTGCAGCTGGTGGGTGGTCATGGGCGTACTGTGCATGCGGCACTGAAAGACTGTCCAGTTTCGTGCAATCAGTTTTTCTGCGCGTCGGTGACGGGTACTCTGCACCGCCATGAAAGACGACGTCCTCCCGCCCTGCGGCCTCTATCGCACGCGCTCCAGCATCGGCCGTATCCCCTCGGGAAGACTCGTGTATTTCCACAATCACGGGAACCCTGGCGCGGGCCTCTATCTGCCGAGCGGCTGGAAGGGAAATCGTGCGCGCTTTGCCGCAGACGGCACCACGCTCCCCGATATCGCCGCCGCACGCGACCTCATTCCGCTGCCTGCGGAGGGCTTTTACCGCGTCGTCGAGGCGTTTCATTGCTGCCCAAAGCAGTGCCATCGCTTCGAGACGGATCTGCTCGTGCAGCTCGGCTACGACGGCGCCGGCAACGCGCTCCTGTTCTCGCCGGAGCTCGTCGACGGCCTGCTCGGCGTGCCCGATCGCGGCACGCGCATCGACGACGACGTGCTGCCGCGGATCCGCGCGCTCAAGGTCGTCGTCAACCGCGACGTACACGCCGACGGCGTCGTGCACTGAAGACCGACGCTCGCCGCAACGGCCGGACCGCGCTTCGCTCTGCTACCCTGCTTCGACGATGACCAACGACACCCGCCGTGGGCCCGATCCGCTGACCCCCGAAGCGCGCGCCGAAGAGCTCGTGCGCGCGCGACCGCGGACGCTGCCGATCGCGCCGACCGCCCCAGTCGCGAAGCGCTCGCTGCCGCTGCTCGAGGCGCGCGCGAAAGACGCGCGCTATCGGCCGATCTACGCGGTGTGGGAGATCACGCTGCGCTGCGATCTCGCGTGTCGACACTGCGGCTCACGCGCCGGTCACGCGCGGCCGAACGAGCTGTCGACGGCCGAGTGCCTCGACCTCGTCGATCAGATGGCCGAGCTCGGCGTGAAAGAGGTCACCGTCATCGGCGGCGAGGCCTATCTGCGCGACGACTGGACGCAGATCGTCGCGTACATCCGCGAGCGCGGCATGCAGTCGTCGATGACGACCGGCGGCCGCGGCGTCGACGAAGTGCGCGCGCGCGCCGCAAAGGAAGCGGGGCTGCAGTCAGCGAGCGTGTCGATCGACGGCATCGGGCCGACGCACGATCGGCTGCGTGGTGTCGTCGGCAGCTTCGACTCGGCGCGCGCCGCGCTGCGCAACCTCACGCACGCAGGGATCGGCGTCTCGGTGAACACGCAGATCAATCGGCTGTCGATGCCGGAGCTGCCGGCGATCCTCGAAGAGGTCATCGCGGCGGGCGCGCGCAACTGGCAGCTGCAGCTGACGGTCGCGATGGGCCGCGCCGTCGACGAGCCCGATGTGCTGCTGCAGCCGTACGATCTGCTGACGCTCTTCCCGATGCTCGCGGAGCTGAAGAAGCGCGCCGACGCGAACAAGGTGCGCATCTGGCCGGGCAACAACCTCGGCTACTTCGGGCCGTTCGAAGATCTGTTCCGCGGCACGCTGCCGAAGGGTCACACGCACGGCTGCGGAGCTGGTCGATCGACGCTCGGCATCGAGGCCGACGGCGCCATCAAAGGCTGTCCATCGCTGCCAACCGAGGCGTGGACCGGCGGCAACATTCGCGACACCTCGCTGCGCGAGATCTGGGAGCGCGCCGAGCCGCTGCGCTACACGCGCGATCGCACCGTCGATGATCTGTGGGGCTATTGCCGCACCTGCTACTACGCCGACGAGTGCCGCGCTGGCTGCACGTGGACGAGCTTCGTGTTGTTCGGTAAGCCCGGCAACAACCCGCTCTGCCACCACCGCGCGCTGCAAATGCAGGCGCAGGGCAAGCGCGAGCGCCTCGTGCAGACCGCGCCCGCGCCTGGTGAGCCGTTCGATCACGGCCTGTTCGAGATCATCGTCGAGGACGATCCGAGCGCCGTGCAAAGCTCCGTCAGCGGGAGCGCGCCTTGACGATCAGATAGCGCACCGGCGCATCCATCGAGGCATTGTCGATCGCGAGCCGCGCCCCGAGCGGCAGCCCGACGCTGCTCCCCGCGACGCAGCCGTGCGCGCGACCGTCGACGTAGAGCACGGCCTCGCCCGCGAGCACCACGACGAGCTCGTCATCCGACTGCTGCACGTGCTCCCCGACGCGCCCTCCCGCGGCGAGCTCGCAGTAGAGCACCGCGGTGAACGGCGCAGGCGCTGCGCCGAGGTCCCACACGCGCACCACGCCCTCGCCGCCGAACAAATCGCGTCGCAGATCGGCGCGCGCAGGATCGAGCGGGTCAGTCGGCATCGTGCGGCGAGCATACGCGGGGGATCGCGCGAAACCGAGACGCGCGAATGACTTGGATCTATGCTCGTCGGTCTATGCGCTTGTACTCGACTCTCCCTCTCGTTCTCGTCGCGCTTCTCGCGCTGCTCGGCTGCGGTGACGATCGTCGCCCGCCTGGCGGCACACCGACAGGCGACGCTGGCCCAGGCGTAGACGGCAGCGTGCGCGTCGACGGCGGTCCGGGTCCTGGGCCAACTGGTCCCGTCGATCCCGCATGTGTCGACGGTCTCTACCGCGAGACGCTGCCCGATCCGGACGCGCCGATCGACGACATCGCGTTCACCGGCGACGTGCCGGCGTTCGTCGACGCCGTGCTGATGCGCCGCTATCCGTTCGGCTACGAGCTCGTCGCCGGCGGGCGCACCAGCCGCAGCTTTCCGCAGGATTGTTCGGTCGTCTTTGCCAACTCGCCGTCGAGCGCAGCGGATGTGTACCAGGCGCTCTCGACCATCACGCACGAGTGCGGACACATCTGGGACGGCGCGCTGTCGTCGGGCAGCACCAACGTCTACGAGGTGAACGCCGAGCTCACCCTCACCGCGATGCGCGGCGACACGACCTCGCGCGGCGGCGACACGTTCGCGCGCAGCCTGATCCGCGGCGACAGCTATCAGACCAGCCGACCGGCGTGCAGCGGCGGCTCAGGCTGCGACTTCTACGCCGATGTGTATCTCGACGGCGATCCGACGAACGGCTCGTTCGAGGGCGGCGATCAGGGCTTCAACATGTTGTTCGACGAGGTCGTGCAATACGTGAACTCGCTGGCGACCGAATACGCCTTCGCCGATCGCCGCGCGAGCGGCACATCGACCAGCGCGCGCGACGGAATCCTCACGCTGCTCTGGTACATGGAGCGCTATCTGCACATGGCGCGCCTCGACACGCCGGCGGCCTACACGCGCATCGCGATGGACCCGATCTGGCGCAACGCGATCCTCACGCTGTGGGGCCGCGCATGGCTCTATCTCGGCGTCAGCGCCGACGACCCGTCCCTCGGTATCGACGACGCCGCGCTCGAAGCGCTGGTGCTCGATCCGACGCTGCTCGACGAGATCGAGCGCCTGCGCACGCTCGCTGGCTGCAGCTGAGCACCGTCGAAAATATCTTCGCCGAGCTCGCAACTGGCGCGCAGACGCGGACGAACAAGGGCGCACCCAACGGAGCTGCCCATGTCCACCACACGCCTCGCGTCTCTCTTCATCTCGCTCGTCTCGCTCTTCGCCACATCCGCCTGCATGGAAGAGCCGCTGGATGCCGGCAGCGAGCCCGCAGTGGACGCTGGTCCACCCGTCGAGCCAGACACGCATGTCGCCGGTGACTGGACGCTCCAGCGCACCTGCACGACGCGACGCAGCTGCGCGGACGAGCGCAGCGAGTGCATCAGCGCGCAGGCCTCGTCGTGCGTGACCACTTGCCGCACGGCGTGTTCGGGCGGCAGCGGCTGCTCGCGCTGCCTCGATTTCTGCGGCGACCGCTTCGATTGCCGCACATGCGCTGGCACCGACGGCGAGTGCATGGCGTGGAACTACGAGTTCAGCCGCGTGAACGCGATGCCGGATCCAGCGATCCAAGCGGCGTGTTCTGCCCTCGTCAGCGCATGTCCCGCCACCAGCTTCTTCAGCGCAGGAGTGTGCACGACCTTCGCCGCCAATGAGAACGCAGCCGTCGCGATCCCGGCCTACGAGTGCTTTGCACGCACCACTTGTACGCCCGATTCGGGCTGCTCGCCCGCGCCTGACTTCGCCACCGCCGATCGCGTGTGCCCGTTCTCGAGCGAGCCAGAGCGCGACCTGTGCGACGGATGGGGCGAGTCGCTCGCATACGACGCCGCTTGGTGGCTTCCTTCGACCGTCGACGCTGCACTGCTCTGCGCGACGCAGCCGCTCGGCATGCGAGCGCCGTGCGTCGAAGCGCTCGTGACGTTCCTTCGCGTGCCCAGCTGACGCGAAGTGACTAACCGAGATCGCCCGATCACCTCACCGTGATCGAGCCGCTCGCCGCGCCGCCGCTCAGAGGTCGAGCTCGACCATCAAGAACTTGTTGTTGTCGCGCGGTCCGGTGACCTCGGTGACGACGCGCGGCGCGGCGAAGGTGCGAAAGCCCGGCAGGCGGCTGTGCTCGAGCATCACGAAGGCGTGTTTGCCGACGTTCGCGGTCATCCACTCGCGCAGCTTGGTGTTGTCGAGATCGACGAACACGTTCACGTGGTTGCCAGTGTAGAAGTTCTCGCCCTTCCAGTTCATCTGCCAGGCGACGAGCGGATCGTCTTTTGAGCCGCGGCGCGCGTAGTACTGGGCGATCACGCTGTTCTGCGCCCAGTGCGGCGAGAGATCGACGAGGTAGATGTCGAGCGCCCACACGGCGAAGAAGATAGCCAGGCCGAGCACGGAGCGCGCGGCGATCGGGCGAAGCGCTTTCACCACGGACACCGCGAAGAGCAGCGTCGCGATGAGGCCGAAGCCGATCAAAATGGGGCGATAGTCGAAGACGTTCGGCCACTCGCGCGCGTAGTTGTAGACGAAGAGGCCGATCAGCCGCTCGTAGCCGGCCGGTCGCGTCGCGGTGACCCACGCGAGGTCGCGCGCGACGAACGCACAGAGGACGGGCGCCGCCGCGAGCGCGGTCGCCGTGCCATAAAAGCGCCAGCCGCTGCCGAACGCGGGCACGCCATGGCTCAGCTTGGCGGCGCGCTGCACCAGCAGCCAATAAGCGACCGCGAGCAGACCGACGCCGAGCACGATCAGCGTGATGCACAGCGGCGCCGACCACGGGTGCTCGAGCACCCAATTTTGTCGTGCGGCCGTCGGTACCGTGTCGAAGTCCATCGCGCCGCGCACGTCGCCGAACAAGCCGGCCACACCGAGCACGAGCGCGACCGGAGCGAGCGCGGCTGCGAGCGTGCCGAGGGTCTTCTCGCGCAGCGGCAGGCGCTCTGCGGCCTCACCGAGCATGCGGTCGACGACGAGCCCGATCAGGATCGCGGCCGGCGGGATCACCGGGAAGATGTAGTGGTGGAACTTCGTGACCATCGCGTTGAACAGCACGAAGCCGGCGAAGAACCACAGCGCGACGAGCGTGGTGACGTCCTCGCGAACCGAGCGCTCAGCGGCATCGCTCGCGACCGCGGCGTCTTCTTCGGGCGTTGCCGCGCTCGCGGTCGTGCTCGACGAATCGTCGCTGACGACGCCGAGCAGCGCGACGTCTGCAGGCACGGCGCTGATCGCGATCGGCGTGGTCGCGGCGCTGCTCACGCTGCCGACGACACGCCGCGCTGCGCGCACGCCCATGTGCAGAAAGCCCGTCAGCGCCGCAGGTGCGAGCGCTATCCACGGGAACATCGCGGTGCCGAGCTGCTCGAGGAAATACGCGACGGTGCCGGTGTCACCGTGTACGCCGGACGCGAGGCGATTCAGGTGATCGTGCACCAGCAGGCGATCGGTGAACGCGGGGCCATGGCGCATGTACATCGCGACGAACCACGGCAGCCCGATGACCGCGACGGTGAGCACGCCGGCCGCCACCTTGAGCTGCCCATCGAGCAGCAGCGACCAGCGCCGCGACGCGATCAGCCAGAACAGCGCGACCAGGCCGGGCAGCGCGAAGCCGGGGATGCCTTTGCCCATGAAGGCGAGCGCGCAAAACACGTAAAAAGCGAACATCGCCAGGCCGCGCGCGGTCTTCTCGCGGCGGATCAGCCATAGAATCACGGCGAGGCCGAGCGCCCAGTAAAGCGCCTGCGCCATCGGCTGCGCGAACAGGCTGTCGACGGCGGGCACCTCGTCGTGCAGCGGCTTGTTGCCGGGCACGTTGCCGTTGCCAGCCGAGCCAAAGACGAACTTGTCGAAGTGCCACGCGAACTTGAACGGCTCGACCATCGTCACGTTGCGCGACGCGAGATAGAGGATCTGCGGCAGGCCGAGCATCGTCACCAAGCCGAGCAGCAGGCCCTGCACCGAGACGACGAACGGGCCGAGCCGATAGCGCAGCACCTCGCGCGCTGGGCCCTCGGCGATCGCGAGGATCAGGAACGACATCGCCGTCGCCATCATGCCGACGAAATACGGGTCGGTGATCGCTTGGTGCGACAGCAGGAAGAAGTGCGGCATCGTCGCCAGCACCAGCGCGGAGACGACGCCGGCGCGCTTGCCGTAGACGCGCGCGACCGCGGAGTAGACGGACAGCAGCGCGATGGTGCAGACGATGAAGACCGGCACGCGCAGCGCCCACTCGGGGTGCGGGTTGAACGCGTCGGGGCGGTAGTCGACGCCGAACACGCCCATGCTGATCGCGTTGGCCCAGAAGATCAGGATCGGCTTTGACCAGAACCAGTCTTCTTGCGCCCACCACAGGCTGATCCAGTCGTCGCGCGAGAGGATCTCACGCGCCACTTCGCCGTAGTGCGTCTCCCACGGATCCCACAGCCCGTAGACGCCGAGCGCCGGCAGCATGATCCCCGAGCCGACGACGAATACGATCCACGACGGCCGTCGCAGCGCCGAGAGCGAGAGCACCAGCAGCGCGCTGAGCAGCACCCACGGCAGGCGCGCGTAGCCGAGCACCGGCCCGAGCCCGAGCACCAGCGTGAGCGCGACCGGCAGCGTCACCTTCGGCGACATCCACAGCGGCTCGCCCTCGGCGCGGCCGAGAGCAGTCGAGGCGATCGGCACCGTGTCAGTCGCGCGGTCGGTCGGCACCAGCAGGCCGAGCATGTCGAGCAGGCCCGCCGTCGCGACCAGCATCGACAAGATGCCCCACAGCGGCCCGTGCCAGATCTGGGCGCCGTTGGCCATCATCAGGAACGTGACCAGCACGCCCAAGACGAAGATCAGCGCGCCCCTGACCCAGCGGACGCCCCCGGTCGTTCGCGGCGGCGCGCTCGCTGACTTTTTCTGCACGGTGCTTGGATTCGTCGCGGCCATGCTCGGAGCACTCCCTCAATGAAGCGAAAAGCGACGCGCACTCTACTGCGTGCCCCGCGCGAGAGCGAGCGCGGGACCACAGCCATTTCTGATCGGGCGCGGAGACGGAAATCGACGTCGCCAAGCACCTGTAATCATTGGTGATTATACAGAGGCATTGATCCGCTGGTTGATTTGCTGTTAGGTCGTCCGTACCTCGGTGTCCGCTGCGAAACTCCCCAGCAGTACTGGAGTGCCCCAATGACGTACCAAGAGCATGCCAGCGAAGTCGCAACGCAGGACCCGAGCACCCGGCGGATCGCCAGCCCACAGCCCGGCTCACAGCACAGCTCCACGCACAGCGGAGCCCGTCTCCGCATCGCGCGCACGGTGCGTGTCGGCATTGCCCTTGCGGCGCTCATTTTCAGCGCGAGCGGCGCGCTCGGCCTCTCGGTCGCGCGGGCGGATGCGCCGCTCTCCGGCCCGGCGCCGCTGATCTTTCGTCGCGCGCACGGCGGCGCGACCTTCACGCTCACGCCGAGCACGCCAACGGGCGGCTTTGACGCCGCGGATCTCGAGACTGCGCGGGAGGCGTTCGCGTGGCGCGAAGACGAGTTCACCAGCCAGCATCCGGTGTCCACGCACCTGCTCGATCTCGTCTATCAGACGATGCGCCACTTCGACGCGACGCAGGTCGAGCTGGTCAGCGGCTTCCGCGATGGCCGCTCGACCAGCCGCCACTCGCACGGGCGCGCCATCGACTTCACCATTCCCGGCGTGACGATGAACGCGCTCGCCGAGCACGTGCGCACGCTCGGCTTCGTCGGCGTCGGCATCTATCCGCGCAGTGGCTTCGTGCACCTCGACGTGCGCGCGGAGAGCTACTTCTGGGTCGACCACTCGGGCTCGGGTCGTCGCGGCCGCGTGCGGCAGATCCTCGCAGGCGTCGCGGTACACGCAGACGAAGCAGCGCGCGCGCGCGGGCAAGCGCCGGACGCGACCGTCGCCACGGCGGAGGTCGCCGAAAAGGCTGCGTACGCGAGCGGCGATCCAGCCGCACGTCACGGCCGCACACGCGCAGCCCGCATCGTCGCGCGCCGCCAGCGCGTCGTCGCCGAGCGGCAGCGCATTCAGCGCCGCGAGCGCCGTCAGATGCGCGCCACGGCCTCCGCCAACGACGGCTGAGCCGTGCAGGCCAACGACGGCTGATGTCGTGCTAAGAGGGCGGCGTCATGAAGCTCGCTACGCTGCGCAACGGCCACCGTGATGGATCGCTGATCGTCGTCCGCGACGACGGCGCCGTGTACGCAGACGCTGGGACGATCGCGCCCTCGCTGCAGGCCGCGCTCGATGACTGGGACGCGTGTGAGCCGCAGCTGCGCGCGCTCGCCGCCGACATCGACGCGGGCCGTATCGCGACGCTGCCGGTCGACGTCACAGCGCTCGCCGCGCCGCTGCCGCGCGCGTTCGAGTGGGTCGATGGCAGCGCCTACGTCAATCACATCGTGCTGGTGCGCAAGGCGCGCAACGCCGAGCCACCAGAGACGCTGTACACCGATCCGCTGGTCTATCAGGGCGCGTCTGGCGTGATGCTCGGCGCGCGCGAGCCGATCGCGCTCGCCGACGCCGCGTGGGGCTGCGATCTCGAGGCCGAGGTCTGCGTGATCCTCGGCGATGTGCCGCAGGGCACGACCAAGGAAGACGCCGCGAAGTACGTGCGGCTGGTCTGTCTGGTCAACGACGTGACGCTGCGCAATTTGGTGCCGAACGAGCTCGCCAAAGGCTTCGGCTTCTTTCAGAGCAAGCCGGCGACGGGCTTCTCGCCGTTCGTCGTCACGCCCGACGCGCTCGGCGCCGCGTGGAGCGATGGCCGCCTCGCGCTGCCGCTGCGCTCGTACCGCAACGGGGCGCTAGTCGGCGATCCAAACGCCGGCCCAGAGATGCACTTCTCGTTCTACGAGCTGATCGCGCACATCACGCGCACGCGCGCATTCACCGCCGGAACGCTGCTCGGCTCGGGCACCGTGTCGAACGCCGATCGCGCGCGCGGCTACTCGTGCATCGCCGAAAAGCGCGCCCTCGAGACGATCGACGGCGGCAAGCCTGTGACGCCGTTCCTCACGCCGGGAGAGAGCGTCGCCATCGAGATGCTCGACGCGGACGGGCGCTCGATCTTCGGCCGCATCGAACAGACGGTGGTGGCCACCACGCAGCCGGCGCCGGGCAAGCGCGCGCGCGCTGCCCCCGCGGAGTAGAACCGATGGCCTCGACGTATCGCCTGCACAATTATTGGCGCTCCAGCGCGAGCTGGCGCGTGCGCATCGCCTTCGCGCTCAAGGGCCTCGCCTACGAGTACGTGGCGGTGAACATCGTGCGCGATGGCGGCGAGCAGAACCGCCCCGAGTACCGCGCGCGCAATCCGATGACGCAGGTGCCGACGCTCGAGATCATCGACGGCGGGACCTCGCGCTTCCTCGGTCAGTCGCTCGCAATCATCGAATATCTCGAAGAATCCGTGCTCTCGGGGCCACGTCTGCTGCCGACCGATCCGTACCTCCGCGCGCGTGTGCGACAGCTCGCCGAGGGCGTGAACGCCGGAATCCAGCCGTTTCAAAACCTGCCGACGTTCGCCGAGATCGAGCGCCTCGGCGGCGACAAAGCCGCGTGGGCAAAGAAGTGGAACGAGCGCGGCCTCGT
>Ga0163144_10027739_pt1 | contig 10950 bp, 8 predicted proteins | sample OliLak19BULKMAT1_FD_123175 | JGI IMG/M metagenome (GOLD analysis project Ga0163144, IMG submission 123175) | Freshwater microbial mat bacterial communities from Lake Vanda, McMurdo Dry Valleys, Antarctica - Oligotrophic Lake LV.19.BULKMAT1 | ecosystem: Environmental > Aquatic > Freshwater > Lake... | reverse complement strand
TGCCATCATTGATGAGATCGAGCACTTCGCTGGTCACCGGCCCATGTTTTAGTGAATAAAAAGAGCCCCCCACCACAGGAATTCTCCTCTTCTCAAGTGAAAGCCTGTCGGTCAGGTAAATCAATTTAACAAGCCTGAGGATCTCGATTTCATCCCCTGCGCGGGTGATAAAAAAGTGAGCCACTTGGGCCGCCTTGGTGATGTCGAACAAGGTTTTCATAAACTCAATAAATCAGCTATTTGCATCCTTGATGGTCGTCTAGCCAAAGAAAGAAAACGGGGCGCGGCTGTGAACCGCGCCCTAATGCACCTTCCTCATGGAGTGGATATAACAGCTCCAGGCTAGCTCGGTGCTTGCTTGATGCAAGCACAAATTCCTATGCCCCAAAGCAATGAACCCAAAATTCTGGCTCATCAAATTCGCCCCTTTCCGGACTTACTGGGCGGAGATCATCGCACGTGGCGTATTCACCCCCCGAGGCATCCGGAACCCACAGACCAGAAAAAACCTCAAGGCGATGTGCAGTCGGGAGATCGCGTCTTTTTCTTCCAGAGCCAGAAGGATCAGGCCGTCATGGGTCTCATGGAGGTTTCCCGCACAGCTTATCCAGATCCCACAAGCGCCGATCCCGCGCCGGGAACTCCAACATCCGCAATCCGATTCTGGTCTCCTATGTCGCCAAAGGCCTGTTGCCTTATCACGGCCTCGGATCGGGCATCAAGCGCGCCTTGGAACTATGGCCGCAAATCGAGTTTATCGACGACCATGACGGATGCCTTTTCACCGCCACCTTGACCCGAAAACCCGCTGAAGAACTGGATTTGGTGGAGGAAGATGACCCTAGAAATGCACCCAAAAGCGGAAATGAACCTACAAACGCGGGAAATGAACCTATAAATGTTCCTAAAAATGCAATTGACCCAATAAATGACCCTAGAAATGCCCCTGAGTTCCAGATTCTCGAAATTTCAGGTTCAAATCCAACCATTTCCTACGACGAGCTAGCGGAACAGATGCAAAAAGGCCGTAGCACCATCATGCGTTACATCGCTGGTCTGAAAGCCTCAGGTCGTCTCAAACGCATCGGACCCAAAAAAGGAGGCCACTGGGAGGTCATCCAAGGCGAATACTCGCGCAAAACCGAACCATGAGCGACGCCCCGATCCAACACTGGCTGATCCGCAGCCCCTACCAGCACCAGACTTGGGACGACGTGCTCATGCGCAACCGCTTCCGCCTGCAAGGCATCCGCAATGCCGAGGCCGCCCGCAGCATCGGCCGCATGAAGCCCGGCGACATCGCAATGAGTGCGAAATACCATGGTCAACGAAGACGGCCGGTTGACGAAGACAAAGAACGGCATCTGGGAGAAGCGAATTGATTTATGAATAACGACATCACCCCGTTTGAGCAAATCCGCCGCACCAACCCGGCGGGCAATGAATTCTGGTCCAGCCGGGACTTTTCCAAGGTTCTTGGCTACGCGGATTACCGGAATTTCCAGTCCGTCATCGAGTCCGCCCGAACCACTTGTTTCAACAGCGGCCAGCGGGTGAAGGATCATTTCGTTGACTGTCACCGATATGATCGAAATCGGCAAAGGAGGGAGACCTCCGGCGAAGACCGTGATGATGTCCCGTTACGCCCGATATGCTGCCGCGCATCAGGATTTGTGAAAAGGAGGATGGCCGTCTCGGCTGTCTCGACCGACGGGCATCTTGCCTGTCGGCTAAAAACGCAGCACCCGAAACCACAAATCCTAATGCGTGCCAGTATATCTCGTCATCCAGAAAGCCGATCCAGGCAAGGAAACCGTAGCGCAGGGCCAAACCTATTTTGCCATCCAGACCCGCAGGCAGGAGTTGAGCGATGCGGAAGTGGAGGAGCAACGCCGCCTCGCCATCCGCTCCGATTTACGGACAACGAGCAGATTCTCGATCACATGGGCGGCACCATGCCCGGGGAACTGCCCACCGTGGAAAGCATCAAGAAACTGGAATCCAAGGCAAGAAAAGCGCTCAAAACTCCGAAAAAGCCATGAATCTTTTCTCAGCCCAGGCAGCAAAGGTTTCCAATTTTCGCATTTCGTTGGCGGGGTGAGCCAGCCCTGCACCGTGATCGTTGTCTCCTGTCCCGTGCCGATTGGCTTTTGCCTTTGCCTTGTGGCGCGAATGCCTTACCAAGGGCGTCCCACCGCATGAGACTTTTCCGAATCCTTACATTTAAAGAACTCAAGGGGTATTTCCTGACTCCGTTCGGCTGGGTGGTGCTGGCTTTCGTGACGGTGATGCAGGGCATCTCGCTGTCCACGGCGATGAAGGGATTCCGCGACACGCCGGTGAAGGACAGCCTGGTTTACGTGACTTTTCACACGCCGCTGTTCTGGTTCTATTTCCTGTTCATTTTCCCGCTGATCACCATGCGTTTGTTCTCGGAAGAGGAGCGCTCCGGGACCTTGGAAACCTTGCTGACCGCTCCGGTGCGGACGTGGCAGGTGGTGTTTTCGAAATACACGGCTGCGATGATCTTCTACACGACTCTTTGGGTCCCGGCCTTGATCCAGTTCAAGATGTTCGAATGGGTGACCGACTTTCCGCCCGCGTGGACACCCGGCGCGCTGGCGGGAGCCTTCACCGTGGTCATGTTGATGGGAGCGGCCTTCACGGCGATCGGATGCCTGGCGTCCGCGTTGACATCGAGCCAGATCATCGCGGGGATTTTCACCATCGGCCTGCTGGTGATCCAATATTTCCTCGGATTCGTGACGGTCATCTGGGGCGAGTCGTTCGCGGGCGCGGCGTTCTTCCATTACATTTCCTGGCAACAGCACCTGCATTATTTCACCAGCGGGTTGTTCGATACGCGACCGATGGTCTATTTCCTGAGCCTCGCCTTGTTTGTCCTGTTCCTCACCTATCAGGTGGTGGATTACCGCCGCTGGCGTCGCTGATTCTTCTGATTTCCGACCCATGTCCGAACCTCCATCCGAGCCAAAAGCCAAACCCGCCCGCCCGCTGAACCGCTGGAGCGTGGGCACCCTTTCCGTGCTTCAGATCGTGTTTCTCGCGATCACCCTCGTCGCCCTGAACTATCTGGCGGAGAATCATTTCCAGCGCATCGATTACAGCCGCGAGGGAAACTACACGCTCTCACCACGCACGAAAAACTACCTCAAGGGTCAGGATCTCAGCGAGCACGAGAAACCGATCAAGTGGATCATGGCTTTCCGCCGCAGTTCGCCGTTCTATGAGCGGGTGCGTGCCATCGCCGAGGAATACGCGCGATTGTCCGACGGCAAGATCGAGTTGGAGTTCGTCGATCCCCTGCGTAGTTCGGACCGCGCCCAGGAGGTCATCGCCGCTTACGGACTGCCGCTAACGAAGGACCTGATCATCATGGACGCCCGGAAGGATGACGGACCGGTTTCCAGCGAGGAAACGGTTTCTTCGGATGACCCGGAGGCGGACAAGAAGCCTTCCCGGATCCTCAACCCCAACATCAAGATCGTCGTCGCCGAGGACATGGTCGTTTACACCACGGTGGACAACCAGCGCCGGCCCACGGGCTTCCAGGGTGAGGACGTCCTGACTGCACGACTGGTCGAATCCATCGAAGGCCGTGCACGGAAAATGGTTTTTCTATCCGACAAGAGCCGGATCGACATCGAGAACGAAAACTCTCCTCTCAAGTCACTTCAGAGCACGCTGCTTTTCCAGAATGTCGAGCTGAGAGGCATCAATCTATCCGGGCTTGAGGAAATCCCCGCCGATGTCGAGGGCGTGGCGATGGTGGCTCCCAAATACGATGTCACCGATGCCGAGCTGGCGGTGTTGGAAAAATACTGGAACAGCCCGCGCGCCGCCCTGTTGATCCTTCTCACGGCCGGAGAGACACCACCGAAACTGCGGACATTCCTTCGCAGCAACGGGGTCACGCCACGCAACGACCGGATCATTTCCGTGAAGGACAAGAGCGTCAATACCGCCACCCGCGGTGTCTTCACCTATGGTGTGGATTTCACCAAGTCACTCGCTGGACAAGCGACGATTTTCGAGGGAGCCACCTCATCCATGGAGGTCCGCGAGGGCGCGGAGGATCTGATGAACAAGCAAATCAACCCCGTTCCGTTGATCCAGGCCGCAGAGGGATTCTGGGGAGAAACGAAGTTTGGGGAAAAGAACATCGCCTTCGACCCGGCGGAAGACAACGCGCCTCCACTCAGCATCGCCGCCGGTGTCACCCGTGGTGCTGCCAGCGACGACCGGTTTGCCGACGACACCTCGCGCATGGTGGTCATCTCCAACACCGACTTCCTCAAGCCCAACCAAATGCACGCCGAGAACATCGATTTCCTCGCCTCCTCGGTGAATTGGCTGATGAACCGCAAGTCGCTCGCCGGCATCGGCCCGCGTACGATCGGCACCTACAAGCTGCCGCTGCTCAATGCCCAGGTCTCCTTCATCAACCGCGTGAACCTGTTTTTCATACCCGCCTTCCTTTTCCTAACGGGAACCTTCATCTGGTCCTCCCGCCGTGCCTAACTTGTTCATGCGCTCGCTCGGTTTCACCCTGATCCTCGCCTTGCTCGCCATCGGCGTCGGCGGGGTGGCGGCCTGGCAGTGGGTCGAGGGAAATTTCTATCGAGTCCTTGGCGCGCCACCGACACCGGTTGGCGAGCGGATCTACACCGGCTTCACACCCGCAGATGTGAAGCTCATCCGCGTCTCCCAGAACGGAACCATCGCCACCTTCGAACTCGGTCCGGACGGCTGGCAGGCCACGATGCCATGGGTGGACCGCATGGATCCGCGCGCCGCCGTGAGCATCATCAATTTCACCCTCGGCATGCGCGTCGAGGACATCGCCGGCATCGACAAGGTGGATCCGCAGAAAGCCGGACTTCGGGAAAGCGGCATCAATGTCCGCTTGGAAGGCGCCGATCACCAGGTGCTGGCGAAATACAAGCTCGGGCGACAAACACCGTGGCTGGCGACCCTCAAGGACATCCCGGAACCGGTGCCCACGGTCTTCATCCAACCCCGCGACGAGAACCACAAGAACTACATCTACGCCTGCACCGGCGACATCATCCCGCTGTTCAAGGACAACCTGAAATTCCTCCGCGATCACCATCCGTTTTACTTCAACCCCCTCGCCCTTCAAAAAATCCGCATCCGTTCGGAAATTGACGAACTCACCCTCGCCCGCGAATCACCCAACAGCCCGTGGCGCGTCATCATGCCGCTGGATCTCGCCACCGATCCATCAGAAGTCAAATCCCTGATAGAAGGACTCTATGAACTCCAGGCGGTGAAGATCTCCGACCGCGCCTCGGTCACCCTGCCTGCCGCCGGTGCCCTACCCAATTCCCGCCAGATCGCCATCACCTCGTTTGGTTCGGAAGCGGAGACCGTCCTCGAAATCCTTCCGCCGGAAACCCCTGAATCCGCAGACGTCCGCGCGACGGTCGGCGATCGCCCGGACACCGTCTTCTACCTCCCGGCCAAGCCTGAGGCAGACCTAGCGTCCCTGGCGGACCTGCCTCTAACCGTCAACGGGCTGCGTGATGCCACGCTCACCCATTTGAATGTCAAAACCCTGCGCGCCATCCTCATCGAGCCCGCCACCGGCACCGCCATCCTCATTTCCCGCAACCCGCCACAGCCGTGGATGGCCACCATCGACGGCAAGACCCAGGAAGCCAACGAGGAGCGCCTTTTCGCCCTTCTCAAGACAGTGACCCAAGGCAGGGTCACCGGATTTGAAACGGACGCCGCCACCGACTTCACGCCGTGGGGACTCGACCGGCCGATCATGAAGCTGCGCTTTCTCGGGGAAACCGACGAGCAGGTCATCGAACTCGCCTTCGGGATCGATGGCAATGGCGGCTACTTCGTCAACCGCACCGGCACCCCCACCGTCATGCGGGTCGAGCGGACTCTCGTCGATTCCATCCCGCGCAAGCCTTATGAATGGCGCCACTCGCGGCTCTGGTCGATCGACCGCCTCAACCTGATGGCGATCGAGCGCACGATCGCTCCCGAGGCCCCGCTGATGCTGCGCTATGATTTCACCAAGCCCGATCCATGGACCGCCAGCCGCGGCGAGGCCAACCTAACAGCATCACTCAATCCCTCGCGCGCCAACTATGTGCTGGATGCATTGGAAGGTCTCAAGGCCTCGCGCTGGCTTCCGGTAGATGATCCATCCGCACTCGATGCGCTGGCCAAGCCATCACTCACCATCAAGGTCATCGAGAAGGCCACGGACAACATGGGAGATTTCACCGGACTCATCACCCGCGAGGTGGAAATCGCCCCCGGCAGCAACGCCACCAATCCGGGATTCTACTACGGCCGCATCAAGTCCGACCCGAATCCATTTCTGATGGACCGCGACACCTGCGAAAAGCTCGCCACCGAGGTTCTGGAACCGCAGTGAAACCCGAGATTTCCCTGCCGTGATCCGTTCGTTGCGCTTGATGGACTTCCGTTGCTTCGAGGCGCTTGACCTCGAGGTGCCAGCCGGAGGAGTTATTCTAACCGGCGACAATGCCCAGGGAAAAACCTCCATCCTCGAGGCCCTCTGCGTCCTCGTCCGCCTCCATTCCCCGCGCACCCACCGGATGACATCCATGGGGAAATTCGGCAGCAAGGGCTTCGGCATCGCAGGCGATCCATGGGAATGCGAGCGTCAGGTCCGCTACTCGCGCGAGGGACTGTTCCTCAAGGCGGACGACGAGGCCCGCCCCAGCCAGACCCGCTACCTTGAGGACGGCGGCCTCGTCGTCTGGATGGGAAACGAGGACCTCGAACTTGTCCGTGGTCCCGGCGAAGGTCGCCGCCGCTACCTCGATTTCCTCGGTGCCCAGCTCGATGCCAACTACCGCCGCTCCTGGTCCCGCTACCGCCGCGCGTTACGCGCAAAGAACCTCCTCCTCAAGGAAAGCCGCCCCCGCGATGCGGAAATCCTCTCCTATGAGGAAATCCTCGTTGAGCACGGCACCCACCTGATGGAATCCCGCGCCCGGCTCATCGCCGAACTGGCTCCCCTCGCCGCCGAGGCGCAGCGCGTCGTCAGCGGCAGGGACGAACCGCTCACCCTCAACTACCTGCCAGCCAGTGGCCCCGACCTCCGCGAGTCCATTCTCCAAGCGCGGGAGCGCGAGACCCGCCTGCGTCAGGCAGTCGTCGGCCCGCACCGCGATGAGCTTGACCTCCGCATCCACGGCATGCCCGCCGCCGAGTTCGCCAGCGAGGGCCAGCAACGCACCCTCGCCCTCGCCCTGAAACTCGCCCAGGGAAAGCTGTTGGAAAACCGCGGCGGCAAGCTCCCCATCTATCTGATGGATGATATCTTCGGCGAGCTCGACCCCGGCCGCCGCAACGCGCTGATGAGCCACCTCCCGCCTCGCGCCCAGAAATGGATCACCACCACCCACCTCGACTGGTTGAAGGAATCCCCGGAGTTGGAGGACATCGCCCGGCGGGTGCTGCGTGACGGCGCGGTTAGCAAGGCATGAGCTTCGATCAAGGATTGATGGTGATGTTATCCGCAGCGGTAATTGCCGAATCACCCACGCTTGTCACCGTCAGTTGAAGTTTAAATCGCTCATCAGCGGGAAAATCGACCGTCGGATTGAGAATCGTAGGATCGGAAATCATGACTCCGGCGGAGCCGTTGACAACGGACCAGAGGATCGAAACCGCCCCGCCCTCTGGATTGGAAGCGCTTCCGGCGAGCGTGGCGGATGTCGAGCCTTTGGCTGGAGACTGGTCAGGACCGGCATTCACGCTAAGCGCGCCAAGCACCTGACCAGAACGCACCTGAAAGACAAAACGTCCCGGAACCATGCAGTTCCTGCTTCGATAGATCAATCCCGTCGCGAAATTTGGAACGCCGGTCGTCGGGTGGCTGTCCAACTGAAGCAGCGTCTTCGCCGAGTGTTGAAGCTCGATCGTTTGGTTCGATCCATTCGATAATCCAGCGCGGGCCGGCGCGCCGGCATATCCATTCACGCCGCCGCTGATATCGCCGGTTTCCCAGCGGACGAGATCGTAGTTGAACTCGATATCAAAGTTCCCGACACCCGTGTCGGATCGTTCGATTAGAACAAGCTGGAAACTGTTCAGTTTGTCGTGATTGGCATTGTAGTAGCCAACCTTGACCCAATTGACACCGAAGGCCGGGTGTCCATTGACCTGCTCGATTCCATGGGAATAGGCCACCAGTTCGGATCCGGTTCCGCGGGTATCGACGTCAGCCCAAAACGGGGCAATGATCGGAAACCCCACGACTTGGAGGGGGTCAGGCGTGTAGGTGCTCAAGGATTGATCGAATGTGACGTTTCCGTTATAGTTGATATAACAATTCATTAGCGTAACTCCGAAAAGATTGATCGGGAAGCCGATGGGTGAGTACATTGACGGCGAATCATCTCTGCGAGCAAGTTCGAACGCATCGAAACCGGGCCTCACCGCCCCCTGCCGCTTGCGAACCCGATAGAACATCATCGGCTCGGTGGGAGTCGAAAACCCGCAGGCGACTATCGATCCCGTCCCGGCATGGACTCTTCCCGCGTCCATCCAGTCCTCAAGGTCGGGGCTGACCTCAGCGAGGTAGTTGATGCCAACCTCGGTCGTCCAACTGACCTGATGATTGGCGGCATCGCCAGCGATCCAAACCTGAATGGCCTGTTGCGCCGATGCCTGGACGGCGATCAAAAGCGCGAACAGTTGGGCCAGTGCGTAAATCGGTTTCATTTATCCAGCTTTCGTCATTTCCTTCCCACGCCGGGAGTGCTGTAAGCAAACTGTCACGATTCCATGCCGGGGGCAAGATATGAGACCCGGATGTTGCAAAAACCACGCCATGGGCCTCCTGACCAACCGTGCCACGCTGCGAAAGACGGTGAAAACAAGCTACCCCGTGCGCGGGGCGGGACCATGGCACCGGGATCATGGGATCAGGCACCCAACTTGGGATCGTAGTCCTTCGGGGCGCGGACGATTTTCTCGATGCCGTGTTTGGTGACGAGATTACCGCCGCTTGAGCGTCCCTTGATGCCGAATTCGGCGAAGTGCAACGGGCGGATCAGGTTGCGCATCCGGAGGCCGGACTTGAGGTGGACGAGCAGCATCTGCGCGGCGCTCTCCTCGTTGGTCTTGTGGACGGCGAAGTAAAGGACGCGGGTGCCGGGCTTGCCCTTCGTGAGGTTGTATTCCTTGTCGCGGGTGACGCCCCCGACGGTGAAGCGCTTGGCGAGGATGGGGCCATCGCGACCGTCCCGATAGATCATCGAATAGATGAGATCCTCATCCTTGCGGAAAATGGCGACGCGCAGCGGCTTCTGGCCGACGAAGACCTTGTCGGCGACCTTCATGACACGCATTTTGCCGTCCTGGGTGAAGGCGATGATGTCGTCGATGGTGGAGCACTTCTCGATTGGCTCGCCATCCTTTTTCAGTCCGTATCCGGCGAAGCCGTTCTTCGCATCGAGGTAAAGGGTCTCGGTGGCGGCGACCACCTGCATGCGGTCCACGCGCTCGAAGGATGCGACTTCGGTGCGGCGCTCGCGCTCCTTGCCGTATTTCCTGGCGAGCTCCTCATACCAGCGGATGGTGTATTTTGTTAGATTCCGGAGATTTTTTTCCGTTTCCTCAATGGACTTCTCCAGGCCGCTGATTTCCTCGTCCGCCTTGAAAGCGTCGAACTTGGAAATGCGCTTGATCTTGATTTCGGTTAGCCGGACGAGATCTTCCCCGGTGACGTCACGCTTGAGGAGTTTCTTGAAGGGCTTCAGTCCGTCGTCGATGGCCTTGAGGACGGCTTCCCATGTTTCGCATTCCTCGATGTCGCGGTAGATGCGGTTCTCGATGAAGATCTTCTCGAGCGAGCTGAAATGCCATTTCTCGGCAAGCTCGGCGAGTTTGATCTCCAGCTCCATTTTCAGGAGATCCCGGGTGTGGTGCGTGACCCGACGGAGGATTTCGGAAACGCCCATGAACACCGGCTTGTGATCGACGATGACGCAGGCGTTGGGGGAAATGGTTAGCTCGCAATCGGTGAAGGCATAGAGCGCATCACGGGTTTGCTCGGGATCGGCGCCGGCAGGCAGATAGATCAGGATATCGGCGTGGGCGGCGGTGTTGTCCTCGATCTTGGCGATCTTGATCTTCCCCTTGTCCGCGGCGGCGACGACCGATTCCATGAGACCGCCGGTGGTGGTGCCGAACGGAATCTCCGTGATGCGCAAGATGCCTTTCTTCTCCGTGGAGATGCGGGCGCGGACCCGGATTTTTCCACCACGGAGTCCGTCGCGATAGTCCGCCGCATCCATGATTCCGGCGGTGGGGAAATCCGGAATCAGGGTGAATGGCTGGTCGCGGAGAACGGCGATGGAGGCCTCGATGAGTTCGTGGAAATTGTGCGGAAGGATCTTGCAGGCGAGCCCCACGGCGATGCCTTCGACGCCCTGTGCTAACAGCAGCGGAAATTTCACCGGCAGGGTGTCGGGCTCCTTGCGGCGACCGTCGTAGCTGGGCAGCCACTCGGTGGTTTTCGGATTGAAAACGACCTCGTTCGCAAACTTGGTGAGGCGTGCCTCAATGTAACGGGGAGCGGCCGCGCCGTCGCCGGTGAGGGTGTTACCCCAGTTTCCCTGGGTGTCGATGAGCAGATCCTTTTGCCCGAGTCCGACGATGGCGGCACCGATGGATTGGTCGCCGTGGGGGTGATAGTTCATCGTGTTTCCGACGATTCCGGCAACCTTGTTGTAGCGGCCGTCGTCGAGTTCATCCATGGCATGGAGGATGCGGCGCTGCACGGGCTTGAGTCCGTCGTAGAGATGAGGAACCGCCCGCTCGAGGATGACGTAGCTGGCGTAGTCGAGGAAATAGTCGGAATACATCGCTCCCAGCGAGGCATGTTGGTCCGGGTCGTGCGTCATG
>Ga0163144_10027738_pt1 | contig 10951 bp, 8 predicted proteins | sample OliLak19BULKMAT1_FD_123175 | JGI IMG/M metagenome (GOLD analysis project Ga0163144, IMG submission 123175) | Freshwater microbial mat bacterial communities from Lake Vanda, McMurdo Dry Valleys, Antarctica - Oligotrophic Lake LV.19.BULKMAT1 | ecosystem: Environmental > Aquatic > Freshwater > Lake... | reverse complement strand
CGAAGGCGAGGATGTGGTCGCGGGAAGCGGACATGGTGGGGCAAATAGGCAGATGGGCAGATAGGCAGATAGGCAGACGGGCAAATGGTCAGCAAGGCAGAAAGGCAAGGAGGCCGATAGGCAGGTAAGCAAATAAGGAAATCGAAGAAGGGAGGCACGGGGCGTTCTGTAAGACCGGGGGGGAGTGGCCGTGGGCGCGCTCACTTTGTGGGCGAGGGGGTTCGGGTGTGGTGGACAGGGCTGATGGAAGTGGTTGGTGGGCTATGGGTTGGGAGCGAAGAAATTCTTTTGGATTCTTGAAGATTCGGTTGGGGGCGTGCCCGCCGCGGGACACGCGGATAGGCGATGGGCGATGGGCGATGGGCGATGGGCGATGGGCGGTTTCGCGCGTGGCGCTCGCGTGCTCCAGACCGGGGCCGGCGAGCCGGTGAGCCGATGAGGGGCTGCGGAACAGTCAGGAATCCGAGGCAACGGTTCCACTGGCAGTCGAATGGTGATCACTGCGGGCGTGATGGGCTCAAGAAGGCCGCGTTTTGCGGATTGGAGTGTGCCTGCGCCGCCGCGGCCTCACCCGGGGGATGGCCGGCTGACGTTGCGGGAACTGATCGGGTATGTGGTTCGGAATGAGGTTGGTGCGTTCCGGGATCGCCAAGAGGCGAGGCGGCTGGATCGCGTGCTTTCAACATCCCAGATCGCCGAGGATGAGGCGAAGGGGAAGATCGCACCCGAAGGCCGCGGGATCAGGCAGGAGGTTGCCGAGGAAGCGGCCGTTGAGGCAGCGCTGGTGGCGTTTGGAGATGGGATGTATCTGGTCGTGATTGACGGTGTGGAACACCGGGACTTGGATGCCCAAGTTTTTCTGACGGATGACAGCCGAGTGACTTTTATACGTTTGGTTTTTCTCTCGGGGGCGTGAGCGAGGGTAAGCAGAGCGGAAGCCGACCGAACTGTGGATGCGATGTGCGACGGGGAGTGGATCGAAAAGGCCCATACCCGTCTGAAGGGTCTCCCCGAAGAGGATCGCGAAAGGCTGGCGTGGGCGATCGATCCGGAGCGGAAGCAGACGCTGAAGGCGAAGGGATCAGCGCCGGGGTGGAAACATCCGCATCGCCTTACTCAAGACCGGTTGATGGAGGGAGGGCGTCTGCTTGCGGCGATGCCCAGAGCCAGGCGGCTTGAGGTGGTGGAAGGCCTGGTTCCGGGGAAAGGTTTGCTCATCGAGGCGGGCCTGGATTCGATCACGCAGAGGCCGGTGAGGGTGTATTACGAGAGCCCACGGTGCCGATTTCTCGCGGGGCAGCGGGCGGACGATCGCGCGTGCGGCAATCGCTCGAACAGGCGATGTGCCGCGGCGACACCTTCAGCGCAGGAGAACTGGGTGACCTGTGGGGCCATCCGATCCTCAGGAACATCCTGCAGAGGCTCATCCTTGTGGGCGATGCGAACACCGTGCTCGCCGGATACCCCGACAAGAAGGGGAACGTGCTGCGGAATCACGCGGGCGAGATCGAACCGATGAGGGCCGCCGATGTCGTGCGGATCGCCCATCCGCTCGACCTGCTGAAACGCAAGGACTGGCACGCATGGCAGCGTGAATGCTTCGCCGCGGAACGCGTCCAGCCATTCAAGCAGGTCTTCCGCGAGGTCTACGTCCCGACGGCCACCGAGACCGGCAAAGCCCACGAGAGCAGACGCTACGAAGGCCACCAGATCAATCCGCGTCAGGCTCTTGCGCTCCTGGGGAGCCGGAACTGGATTGTTCGCGGCGACGAGGGTGTTCAGCGGGCGTTTCATAAGGAGCGGCTCACGGCGAGCCTTGAGTTCGCGGAGAGCTTCAACACGCCAGCGGAGGTTGAAGGGCTGACGTTGAGGGCGTTGCGGTTTTACTGCCGCGGGCGGGCAGAAACCCGTTCGGATCGCGGATGTGCCAGCGGAGGTTTTCAGCGAGTCGATGCGCGATCTGGACCTCGTGGTTTCGGTGGCCCACCGGGGCGGCGTTGATCCGGAGGCGAGCCAGAGCACGGTTGAGATGCGGGCGGCGCTGATCCGGGAGGCGCTGTCGTTGCTCAAACTGAAGAATGTGACGGTGAAGGACTCCCGCGCGACAATCAAGGGGACGCTCGCGGAATACTCGCTGCATTTGGGGAGCGGGAACGTTCACGTTCTGCCGGGAGGGCAGGTTTGGATTGTCCCGATCGCCGCGGAACATCGGGGGCGGCTGTTCTTGCCGTTCGCGGACAACGACCCCAAGACCGCAGAGATTGTGTCGAAGGTGCTGCTGTTGGCGCGGGACACGGAGATTCGTGACCCCGCGCTATTGGGGCAGATTCGGGCGTATTCGTAGGAATGTGAGGAAACGGCCCGGCTCGATCGGGGGAGAGAGCCGCAAGGCATGGAGCGCGGGGCGGGCAGTCGGGGTGGACGGTTGGGGCGGTTGAGGATGGTGGAGCAGGAAGTCCCCCCGGGGCCCCCTTTGGGGAGGGGGATGTGTAGGTAATGCGGAGTTTGTGAGCGGGCGTGTTCGAGCGCGATGAGTTTCGCGAGCGAGAGTTGCTCGGCCCGGTGTTCGGGGGCGATGTCCATCGGCCACGGGCCTTCGCGGCCGAGGATGGAGCCGACCTGTTTGCGACGGTGCTCCGAGAGGCGTTGGCAGAAGGCCGCGAGGCGGCGAGGATTGTCGTGAAGGGGTTCGGCGGTGCGGCGGATGGCGATCATGGAACTGGTGACATCGGGGGAGGGCCAGAAGCAGCCCGGGGGCAACTCGGCGACGGTGTGGACGACGATTGCATGCGACAGGTTGTGCGCGGCAATTGTCGAATTCTTCACAATCGCCTGCGGCGATGTGGGACGACCCCCATGGCCCCGATCAGGGCTGCCAACGACCCGGGCGCGGGCACGGCCGCTGCGATGCGGAAACCAGTATCACTGCCCGCATACGAAGGAAAGTCGCCGCCACCAAGGTCCCTCGTTCGAACCTGTCGTGGCCCCACCGCCAAGTTCCACGCCGAGCCCTTGAAGATTCGTTCCCGGGGCAGCGACTCTCCTTGAATCCAGAACGGGTGCTCGGTCCACTCGCTGGCCCCGCCAGCCAAGTCGAAGAGGCCATAGGCGCTGGTCTCGTTGTACGCCCCCAGGAGCGTCGAATACGGGCTGAAGCCCGGGTGGGTGTCGCCGCTCCACCCCGCGTTGGCGGTGGCGGGTTGGCCGTTCACGAGCACGCCCGGCGGCCCGTACACAAAGGGCTGGTCACTTCCGTTGCTGTAGGTCCACCACCCGCCCTCCCCAGCACCGTTGCGGTCGGGGTCGTAGAACGCGGCCTTCATCCACTCATCGAGGCTGGGGATCCAATATTGGGCGCCCGGGCTGCGGGTCAGTTGGTCACTGAAGAGTGAACCCCACCGGGGTAACCCGAACGTGCTGACGTCGTACGCCCCGGCCAAGAACGCTGCGCGGTCGAGGGATTTGCCGTTGTGCACCCAGTTGCAATAGATCGCGCAGGTCCGCCAATCGACGCCGCCCACGCCCCGCATCTCGTTGCCCGAGGGCACCCGCCAGCGGCTTCCGCCGGGGGTGTTGGGCGTCGTGCCCTGGGCTCCCCACACGAACGGGCTCCAGACGTGGGGGATGCGGTCGGTTGAAGGCCGATCAAACGCGGCGTTCATGAACTCGACCCACTGGGCCATGGTGACCTCGAAGCGGCCGATCTCGAACTCGTAGCCCACGCTGCCGCGATTGTTGTTGCTTCCCGGCCCTTGCCAAGCGCTGTTGCCGACATCCCCGATCGTCACAAAGTCGATGCCGGAGGGATCGGGCTGGGCTGTCGCCAAAGGGCAAAGCGCCCAGGGCAAGGAGCAGATGAAGGCGGAGAACGGGCGCGTGGGGCGGCCTTTCGGGGTGGGAGTACCGCGGTAAGTATGCGCTATTTTGGTGAGAATGCCACCCGATTTATTGTGTGACCGTGCGATTTTTCGGATGTACCGGGTCGGTGACGGTTCCGACAGGTCCGGTGATGAAGACCTCGCCGATCTGGCCGTACTCGGACAGGACATCGCCCATGAGATCGTCGCCGTTTGGCGTCAGAACTTCGTCAAAAAGGGGTTTGTGTCGAAGATGCGGCTGCTGGCGCCGGACCCGGAGATTGCGTAAGAATTGTGGGTCGCGGGCCGTGCGCTGGGCGGGTAATAGCGCTGCACGCGATAGAGCGCGGGGTGGACAGTCGGTGTGGACCCGCGGATGACGGCACGCCAGGCCCGGCGCTGGCAGGGGCGGAAGAGCCTTCCCGGAAAAGCGCGCGGAACGGAACGCGGAGAAGAGCGTGCACAAGGCTGGCGCTCCACAGCGCGGGGAGCGCGGGGTGGAGTTGCTTACGCTGGGGGAACCGCGGTGGACTCGGGGTTGGCTTGGTCGGCGGAACGTCAATGGCGAAGAAGAAGACCGTCACGAAGGCACCGGGAAAGTCCAAGGTTCGCGCGCGAACACACGCCGCGGGAGCCGGCACGCCCGGTCTGATTCGGCTTGAGGAGTGGTTTGCCGCGCAAGGCTGGACGCCGTGGGCTTTTCAGCGGGAGGCGTGGAGGCGGTATCGGGCCGGGGAATCGGGGTTGGTGCAGGTGGCAACGGGGGCCGGGAAGACATATGCCGCGTTCTTCGGGCCGCTGTCGGAACTGATGGACGAGCCGGACGAGCGGGGCGGGGTGCGGGTGTTGTACATCACTCCCCTGCGGGCGGTGACGCGGGACATTTCGCTCGCGATGAAGCGGCCGATTGATGATCTTGGGCTGGACATCGCGGTGGAGGACCGGACGGGCGACACGGCCGCCGGGGTACGGGCCAAGCAGCGTCATCGTTTGACGGAGATTCTGGTGACGACGCCGGAATCGTTGTGCCTGCTGCTGATGCGGGCGGATGCGGCGGCTCTATTCAAGAATCTCCGGTGCGTGATTTTGGACGAGTGGCACGAGTTGCTGGTCAGCAAGCGGGGCACACAGACGGAACTTGCGCTGGCCCGCTTGCGGGCTTTCGCACCCCGCACCCGCACATGGGCGCTCTCGGCGACGCTTCCCAACGCGGAGGAAGCGGCGGCGTGCGCGGTGGGCGTCAGCCAGACGCCCGCGGCGATCGTGCGGGGCGAGATGCGGCGGAAGGTGACGCTGGAGTCGGTGTTGCCGAGCGACCCATCGAGATTGCCTTGGGTCGGGCACCTGGGGCTGTCGATGCTGCCCGACGTCGCGGCGGTGCTCGACCCGGCCATACCGACGCTCATTTTCACGAACACGCGGTCGCAGAGCGAGCGCTGGTATAGCGCTTTGCTGGTGGCCAGGCCTGAGTGGGAACCGCTGATGGCGCTGCATCACGGGTCGATCGACAAGGTGGAACGCGAGCGGGTGGAAGGGGGGCTCAAGGACGGCTCGATCCGCATCGTGGTGGCGACGAGTTCGCTCGACCTGGGGGTGGATTTTTCGCCCTTGGAGCGGGTGCTCCAGATCGGATCACCAAAAGGGATCGCGCGGATGATGCAGCGGGCGGGGCGGGCGCGGCACCGGCCCAACACGGATGCGACGGTGCTGTGCGTGCCCACGTTCGCGCTGGAACTCTTCGAGATCGCCGCAGCCCGGGAAGCGATTGAAAAGGGCGAGCTGGAACCGCGTACCGGTTTGGAGAAGCCGCTGGATGTGCTGGCCCAGCACATGGTGACGTGCGCCATGGGCGGCGGGTTCGTGGAGGCGGCGCTTTTCGACGAGGTTCGGACGGCGCACTCGTACCGGGGCCTGACGGAGCAGGAGTTCCGGTGGACGCTGGAACTGGTTGCTAAAGGCGGGGGCACCCTGAGCGCGTATCCGGATTTTCATCGCATCGCGCTGGTGGAGGGGGTATGGAAGATGGTGAAGCCGAAGCTGGCGACCATTCACCGGTTGAATGTGGGCACGATTGTGGCGGACACGACCCTCGAGGTGAGGTACATCAGCGGCAAGGGGCTCGGACGGATCGAGGAGAACTTTATTGCGGGGTTGCGGGCGGGAGAAAAGTTTGTGTACGCGGGGAGGGTCGTTGAATTCGCGTTCCTCAGGAACTTGGTGGCGTATGTTCGGCCGGCGACGGGGGTGACGAATTTCACTCCGATCTGGGGGGGGACGCGGCTCCCGATCTCGGAGAGCCTGGCACAGTCGATCCGGCGGGCGTTGGAACGGGCGGGTGACGGGGTGCTGGATTCGGCGGAGTTGCGGGCGGCGGAAGGGATTGTGGGCGTTCAGCAACGCGTTTCGGTCATCCCGCGGGCCGCCGAGGTGCTCGCGGAGATCACCCGCACCCGCGACGGAACCCACCTGTGCGTCTTCCCGTTCGAGGGGCGGTCGGTGCATGGAGGGATGGCCCCCATTCTCGCGCTGCGCCTGGCGCGGCTGCGGAGAGCCACGTTCTCGATATCGATGAACGATTACGGGTTCGAGCTGCTAACCCCCGACGATTTCCCGTTTGAGGAGTTGCTGTCGCAAAGCCTGTTCACGACCGACGGGCTGGCGGCCGACGCGCTGGAATCGGTGAACATCAGCGAACTGGCGCGGAGTCAGTTCCGCGAGGTGGCCCGGGTCGCGGGGCTGGTCTTTCAGGCGTACCCCGGGGCCCGCAAGAGTGGTCGGCAAGTGAGCGCGAGCGCTGGGCTGATCTACGACGTCCTGCGGGATTTCGATCCCGGGAATCTCCTGCTGGCGCAGGCACAGCGTGAAGTGATCGAGCGGCACTTTGAGCACGGCCGGCTGGCCCGCACGCTCGAGCGAATCGGACGCTCGGTGCTGCGAATAATCAAGACGGAACGGCCGACGCCGCTGTCGTTCCCGATCATGATCGAACGGCTGGCGGCGAAACTTGGCAATGAGTCGATCAAGGACAGGATCGAGAGGATGCAGAAGCAATGGGCCCAGGATGCCTCCAAATCGAAATCCCCGTTGAAGGGGCTGAACCGGAAAAAATGGTCCTGATGCCCGAGCGGTGCGCCTTCTGGCCCGCCCGCCGGATGCTGCTTGTCGCCGATCTCCACCTCGGTAAATGCGAAACGTTCCGGTCCTTCGGTGCGGCGCTACCGATCGGCGTGAACGGCGAGATGCTGGCACGGCTCGCGGCCGCCGCGAAAAGAACCGAGGCTCTCTCGATCGTGATCCTGGGCGATCTTTTGCACGCGCCCGTGGGCGTGACGGAGTGCCTGATCGACGAGGTCGCCTCGTGGCGGGCTGCGGTCGGGGCGGAGATATTGGTCGTCCCGGGCAACCACGATCGCAGCCTTTCGCGCGTACTCGGACCTTGGAAGATGGAGAGGATGGAACCCGGGACCCGCGATGGACCGTTCGCGTTTCACCACCACCCCCACACCATCGAGCAAACGTTCGTGTGGTGCGGGCATGAACACCCCGCAAAGACCTTTCGGCGGGGCTCTGAGAGCATCAAACTCCCGGGGTTTCTTATTGGGACATCGGTCGGTATTTTGCCGGCCTTTACATCCTTCGCGGCGGGCGGGGGGCCGTGCGTTGGGGGTCGGTTCTTCCCCATCGTCGGCAAAGAAGTTTCGATGCCCTTGGAGCCGCGGCTGGTGTAGACCCCTTGGTTCAGTACCGATGCGGGCCGTTTCCGTCTGGTTGGGCGGTCTCGTACAAATAAAATGGGATGAAACGCCTGCGGCTTGTCCAAGAATTCGTGCGAATCGATCAATATGATTCGATGACCACCGTTCGGTGGCAGGGTTCGTTTTTCCCAGCGGCGCCATTCGTTTCGCCGTGTCCGTTCAGAGATTGGGGTTCCAAATGGCTCGACGGCTCTTCGGACGCGTGTGTTCGGCACTTGGTTTTTTAGTGGCCTCGGCGTGCGTGGCTCAGGCCGACCAGCAGGCTTGGACGGCTCTTCCCGAGATGCCGCCAGAGGTGGTCGGCGCGGAAGCCTGGGTACGACCCACGAAGTTTGCGGCATGGCGTTTGTCGGATCTGGAACGTTTGAAGGCGGTCCTGGCCGTTGCGCCGATGGAGGTTTTGGCGGAGGATGGGCCACAGCCGGTGCCGGTCGAGATCGCGATCCCGCGCCCGGATGGAGGGTTTGCGTTCTTCGCCATTGTCGAAGCGCCGGTAATGGCGCCCGCGCTCGCGGTTCAGTTTCCCGAGATCCGCACGTATCGCGGGCAAGGGTTGGATGATCCGTCGGCGAACATCCGGCTGGACCTCACGCCCCAAGGTTTTCACGCGAGCGTGCTGGGGCCCAACGGCTCGTACTACATCGATCCGTTCAGCAAGGCCGACACCGTCTACTACGCGAGTTATTACATTCAAGACTTGGGCCGCGTTCCGGGAAATTACCGGTGCTACACCGAGGAGGCGGCGAACCTCAGCGGGCAGAACCCCGACGGTTTCGGGGGTGAGTATGGGGAACGCACCAGCGGCACGACGCTCCGCACGTTTCAATTGGCGATGGCGGGGACGGGGGAGTTCACGGCGTTCCATGGGGGCACCGTCGCGCTCGGGCAGGCCGCGATCGTCACGGGGGTCAACCGGGTGACGCAGGTCTTTGAGAACGAGTGCGCGATCCGCTTCACGCTGGTGCCGAACAACAGCAACCTGGTGTACACGAACGCCGCCACGGACCCCTACACCAACGCCAGCGTGCTGACGATGCTGGAGGAGAACCAGAGCAACTGCGACGCGGTGATCGGCAGCGGCGGCTACGACATCGGGCATGTTGTTGGGCGGGCAAACCAAGGGGGCGTCGCTCAACTGGCGGTCGTGTGCAGCAGCGGCAACAAGGCCCGCGGGGCCACGGCTATCAACTCGCCGACGGGCGACTTCTTCTGGGTGGGTTATGTCTGCCACGAGATGGGGCACCAGTTCAGCGCCACCCACAGTTTCAACAGCAACACCAGCCCGTGCATCGAGAATCGCTCGAGCGGCACCGCGTTCGAACCCGGGAGCGGCAGCACGATCATGAGTTACGCCGGCATCTGCGGGGCCGACAACGTCGTGTCGCAATCCAGCCCGTACTTTCACACCAGGAATTACGATCAGATTCTCGGGCACGCGACGAGCCGGACGTGCGACACCGAATCCGCGACGGGCAACCTCATCCCAACGGCGGACGCCGGCCTCAACAAGACTGTCCCGCAAGGAACAGCCTTTGAGATGACCGGGGTTTCGACCGACGGGAACGGTGATTCCCTCACCTATTTGTGGGAGCAGATCGACCTGGGCGTTGCCCAGACGCTGGCCGCGATGGTGGCCGCCGACAACGGGACCAGCCCGATCTTCCGAAGTTTCCCGGCGGTTGCTTCGCCAATCCGCACGTTCCCCCGTTTGACGGACGTGCTTGACGGTTCGCTTTCGGCGGGCGAGCGTTACCCGGGCGCGGCCCGAACGATGGACCTTCGCTTCACGGTGCGCGACAACCGCTCCGGGGGCGGAGGTGTGAACGCCGACACCGCGATCCTGACGGTCTCGACCGCGGCCGGCCCGTTCCGCGTGACCAGCCCCAATACAAATGTTTCGTGGTCGGGCGCACAGACGGTCACATGGGACGTGGCGAGCACGAACGTAGCGCCCGTGAGCACGGCCTTGGTGGACATCCTGCTTTCCACCGACGGCGGGGCGACGTTCCCGACGGTCCTGGCCGCCGCGACGCCCAATGACGGCTCGCAGGGGATCACCCTGCCGGGCGTCACCGTGACCAGTGCGCGCATCAAGATCAAGGCCGTCGGAAACTACTACTTCGACATCTCCAACACGAATTTTACGATCACGTGTCCGACCATCGCCGTGCCCACGGGGCTTACGGCGTCTGACGGAACTCTCTGCGACCGCGTGAGTCTGGCGTGGTCTGCTGTGAGCGGAGCTGTGGATTACGAGGTCTTCCGCGGCAGCGGGCCGGTGGGCGCGGTGGCGTCGTCGATCGGGATCGTCGCGGGAACTTCCTTCGACGATCTGACGGCGGCCGCTGGCACCACGTTTTATTACTTCGTCAAGGCACGCAGCGCGTGCGCCTCGAGCAATTTCAGCGTTGCGGACACCGGCTTTCGCGGCGGCGTTTCAAACGCTCCGGGGGGGTTCAGCGCCTCCGACAGCACGTCGTGCAACGAGGTTTCCCTGTCCTGGACCGCGGTGGGCGGGGCAACGGTCTACCGCGTCGTGAGGAACACCGTGAACGATGCGGCGAGCGCGACGTTGGTGGGCACCACGGGCGCGACGACGCTTTCCGATTCGCTCGGAACGCCCGGGGTGACGTACTTCTACTTTGTTCGGGGCGAGAACCCGTCGTGCGGCGACGGCGCGTATTCCGCTGGCGAGCCGGGAACGCGTGCCGCGACGGCGGTGCCACCCACGGCGGTGGCCGCGGGCGACGGGACGTCGTGTGACTCGGTCACCGTTTCTTGGAACGCCTCGGTCGGGGCCACAAGTTATCTCGTCTGGCGCAGCGTAACAGACGATTCGGGCGCGGCCACGCAGATCGCCACCGATTCAGCGAGTCCGTACGTGGACGTGACGGCAGTGGCGGGAACAGGATACTTCTATTGGGTGCGGGCGGTGAACGGGTGCGGCACCGGCGCGTTCGGGTTAAGCGATCTCGGCAACCGTGGGTCGTCCCCGGCGGCGCCGTCGGGCGTGTCGGCGAGTGATGGCATTTCCTGCTCGCAGGTGGATGTATCGTGGACGGCTGCGGCCGGCGCGACCTCATACGAGGTGTACAGGAACGAAACCAACGCAACGGCGGGAGCCGACGTGTTGACCACGACCGCGGGCACCTTCTTTGCGGACACCACCGCGGCGGCGGGCACGACGTACTTCTACTTCGTCAAGGCCCTCGGAACCTGCGGCGCTTCGGCGTTCTCGACCGGCGATTCCGGTCTGAGGTCGGGCGGGGCGGAGGCTCCGACGGCCGCGAGCAGCAATCGCGACAACTTCTGCCCGGATGATTCCGGGACGATCACGCT
>Ga0163144_10027737_pt1 | contig 10951 bp, 8 predicted proteins | sample OliLak19BULKMAT1_FD_123175 | JGI IMG/M metagenome (GOLD analysis project Ga0163144, IMG submission 123175) | Freshwater microbial mat bacterial communities from Lake Vanda, McMurdo Dry Valleys, Antarctica - Oligotrophic Lake LV.19.BULKMAT1 | ecosystem: Environmental > Aquatic > Freshwater > Lake... | reverse complement strand
TTCTCCGTGGTTGCTTACGTCTACAGCTACTGTGCCCTCCTCTATTACCTATATTCTCACCCTAATACCGTAAACGCTATACATTTTTAATTACTATAAATCAGTTTATCGTTCGTCTAGAGTACTATTTAACAGAGTTGCCTATTTCAATAGTTCGAGGGCTCTGGCTTTTTGGGGGTCTTCGCCGGCTTTGGCTTGGTCGGACGTGATTTCTACTTTTTCGTTTGGTTCGATGCCTTCTTTGTCAATGTTTTTGTCGTTTGGCGTGAACCATCTAGCGATGGTGATTTTGAGGGATGTTCCCCCTCCGAGAGGATCAACTTCCTGGACACTCCCCTTGCCGTAGCTTTTTTCCCCAACCAAGGTCGCAACTCCGTAGTCTTTGAGTGCTCCTGCAACGATTTCACTGGCGCTAGCGCTCCCGGAGTTTATAAGTACGACTGTTTTCATGCCTTTGAATTCCTGTCCGTTTATCGCTGGGTGTTGTTTGATCACTTTGCCGCTACGTTTTTCGGTAACGATATTTTTGCCTTGGTCTACCCAGTGGCTCGATACTCGAATCGCTTGCTCAAGATACCCGCCTGGGTTGTTTCGTAGATCGACGAGCGCAGATGTTGCTCCTTTTTCTTTGCAGACCTTTGCAGCTTCTGTGACTATTGTGTCAGTATCGTCTGAGAACCTAGAGATTCGTATATTACAGACATTGCCTTCGAGAAGTTCGTATTCGACACTTGGAATCTTAATCTCTGAGCGTACAATTACAAATTCAAGCTGCTCTGTGCCCCGTAGAATATTGAGCTTTACGCTCGTATCTGCCGGACCACGAATCTTTCTTACTGCATCTGAAATGCTGAGCGACAACGCATCTTCGTCGTCTATTTTGAGAATGATATCCTTGGATTTAACACCGGCTTTTTCGGCTGGGAACCCTTTGATGGGCGCAACAATGACAACGGCATTGTCTTGTTTACCAAGCTCTGCGCCAATGCCCGTAAATGAGCCAGAAATTTGCTCGTTGAACTCTTTAGACTCTTCGGCTGAGAAATACTCTGTGTAGGGATCGCCTGTTGCCTCTGCGAGTCCTTTTTTGAGGCCATCGATAAGCTTTGCCTTGTCGAGATCACCGTCGTAGTTTGCGACAAGCGTATCATAGGCTTCTTCGACAGAGTCGTAGCTTAGATCACTACTGTTGGCAACCACTGGTTTACCGGTACCGAGATTTGCAAATGAAAAGTCTACAATTTGTCCTGCTACAATTCCGCCAATAAATACAATCGGCAGCATGAGCGCATAGAAAAACTTCGAACTCCTCTTTTTATTTGTTTTCTCCATTACATATAATTATAGCAGACGACAAAAGCGTATAGCAGAGCTGAATATATCACGCTATTTTTACATACTATCTGCTTTTCATTTCACTTATGTTTTACTTTTGTACTAGTTGAGAAGATGTGGGTAATGTGTGAAGGTGCCGTTCCCATGATCGACGATTACTACATTGCCCCAACTGGGCTTTGTGCCGCGAAAAATGATGTCACCATCCGCAGCGGCGATAACTGGGTCACCGTACCATCCGGCGATATCTAGCCCATTATGGAAGTGTCCTCCTGGGCATGATGCAGACACGGGTTCCAACTCGAAATCAGTACAGCCGAACGGCTGAGTGATATCCCGCCATCTACTGTTAGGCAATGGCCACAAGAAGTTGTTGACAAGTTTACCGGTAGACTCGACAGGATTTGTCCACTTGCCGTTCATAAATACCGTGAAGTGCGTATGCGGGCCGGTCGAAAGGCCGCTCGAACCTACATAGCCTATCTGCTCCCCGGCTTTGACTTTACCCAGAGAAGTAAACTTTTGACTTGAAAAAAACGCTTCTAGCTCTCCGTCGGCTTTGTCATACTCTTTGTCGAGAGAGGCCATGATTTGAAGGTACTTTGCTTGCTCGCCTTTAGTGTCGGCCAAAAGCTTGCTGAGGTCGGCCTGTCGGGTTACAAGTGTTTGACGCTGAGCATCTTGTCTTTTGAAGAGTGCTTTTTGTGTGAATCGCTGGAGTTCGATGTCTTGCTTGGTTTTTATGACACTGAATGCAGATATTTGGATACCTTCTTTGATCTTTTGAAGATACGACTGATCATTTACGTATTCAGAAAAGCTTTCGCTCGATACAAGTACCTCTAGATCCGATGCTCCACCAGACTTATAGAGAGCCCTGATATTAGCTTTTAGAAGCGCCCTTTGGTTAGCTAGATCTTTTTGGGTGCTATCGAGCGTTATATCGAGCTCGTCAATTTTTAGACCAGTAAGCTGTATTTCAGAATTTGCCTGCGATATTTCTAGATTAATTTGTTCAAGCTTTGATTTTAGATCGCGCTCCGATGTGGCAAGCTCCTTTATCTTGATGTAATTGGCGTCTATTTCTTGCTGAAGCGAAGTAGTTTTGTTACCGAGTGATTGGATTGTTTTGGTTGGATCTTCCTGTGCCCGTGCCGGAGACAAATAAATAAAGAAAATGATTAGGATGACAAAAATTAGTGATACGGAAAAAAGGCGCTTCACAAGCATAAGAGTATTATATCGGGTTTCTAGGCTAGTGAACAGAGTTAGAATTTTCTGGACCTGCAGTCCCTAGTTCGTTACCATTTTTTGAGTCGAAGATACTTTTCCATTGCAAGGATACTCGATACCATCCCTACAAGAATACCGGCAAATATACCACCGGCAAGCATACTGAGCATGATGCCTGCAGAAGTAAAGTAATTGTACGTCTCGGCAAATTCTGCTTGGTTTGATAGCTTACTCCCAAACGACACCACGCCTGCATAGACAATTGCATTAGCCGCAAGGCCGGCAATAATTCCATACAGAGTAGTTTCTATAATAAATGGACCCCGGATGTAGTTTGGCGTCGCACCAATAAGTTTCATCGTACGTATTTCTTCACTCCGAGTAAAGATAGCCATGCGAATTGTGTTAAAGATAATCAATATAGAGACGATAGCAAATACCGATGACGCAAGTATGCTGGCGCGAATAACAAAACGCTGAGCAGCTGCAGCACGATCGATGGTGCTTTTGACATTTGTTTTACCAAGTGATACTTCTTCAACTGCAGTAGAATATCGCGGTTCTTTGGCGACGTCACCTACTTCGTTGATTTTTTCTATATTGTTTACACTAATTTCGTATGATGCCGGGAGACTTTCTCCTCCTATAAGCGCCAAACCATCTAGCAATTTCTGATCATTTTGAAAACTTGAAGTAAAATTCTGTTTAGCTTGTTCGCGTGATATAAATTCTACCGAGCTGACATACTGGTTTGCAACAAGCGAGCTTTTGAGCTGTTGCTGGACATCGTTTGGTGCATCGTCTTTTAAGTATACAGAAATCTTTAGGTTCTTTGAAAGCTCAGTGATGGCATTGCGGGCCGTAACATTGAGCACAATGGCCGTCAGCACAATAGTGATTGTGACAATCATAACCACAGTTGCAGCGATGCTTAGCCAAGCATTTCGCACAAAGTTCTTGCAACCAACAGTAAATAAACGCCTAAATGAGATGAATTTTCTATACACGTGAACCTCCGTTGGAGGCTATCAGCGAAGAATGATAAAGGATAAGGAAGGTTCTGCTATGACCAACCTGTGATATCCTGATTTCTAATTTATTAATTATTTTTTGCATTTATAGTTCCCTGTACCCAGCGTTAGCCTTATCAGAAACAATTGAACCGTCTTTGATCGTAACGACACGGCGCTTTAGTTTGTTGACGATATCTTGATTGTGAGTTGTAAGCAGTACTGTTGTTCCGTACTTATTGATTTTTTGGAGTACCCGTATGACGTCCCATGCATGCTTTGGGTCAAGATTTCCTGTTGGCTCATCGGCAATTAGAATTTTTGGCTGACGAACGATAGCGCGAGCAATCGCGACTCGCTGTTTTTCTCCACCCGAAAGCTCCCATGGCATTGCGCTAGCCTTACCCTCAAGGCCAACTATCTCAAGCACACGTGGTACGGTATGCTTTATCTCTTTATTAGACTGGCCGATTATTTCTAGAGCAAACGCTACGTTTTCGAAAACGTTTTTATTGCTGAGAAGTTTAAAATCCTGGAAAACTACCCCAATTTTACGCCTTAGGTACGGGATTTCTTTATCTCGAAGAGATTCATAGTCAATACCACCAACTATAATCTTTCCTGAATCTGGCTTTTCCTCACGGGTTAAAAGTTTTAGAAGAGTCGACTTCCCGGCTCCACTCTGTCCCACAATTATGACGAACTCTTTTGGTTCGACATGCAAAGAGACATTCTGGAGTGCGACCCCTCTTTTTTTGTAGCTCTTTGTTACTCTATCCAGTAGTATCATTAGCTCTATTTTAGCATAAACAATTACCTTTTTAGGCACCGACGCTGAGATTTGCGCTTAAGTATGCGTTGATCAATCCGTCTAGATCACCACCAAGAATAGCTTCGGTGTCGGTTGTTTCAAATCCGCTCCGGCTGTCTTTTACCATTTTATACGGGTGTAGGACATAGTTTCTTATTTGGTTGCCCCAGGCGGCTTGTTCATTCGGACCTTTAAGCTCACTTACTTTTTCTTTGTGCTGTTCGGCTTGGAGTTGAGCGAGCTTAGACCTTAAAATCGTCATAGCTGTTTCTCTGTTTTGCAACTGTGAACGCTCATTTTGGATCGCCACAACTATATTCGTCGGGATATGCGTGATTCGTACTGCTGAGTCAGTCGTATTGACTGACTGACCGCCCTTACCCCCGCTTCGATAGACATCTATCTTTAAATCTTTTTCATCGACTTCTACTTCTGAGGTATTTTCTATTTTAGGGACTACTTCGACCTTTGCAAAGCTCGTCTGACGAAGCGCATCGGCGTTAAATGGGCTAAGCCGTACGAGGCGATGTACGCCGTGCTCACCTTTGAACTTGGCATACACAAATTTGCCGGACACATCAAACGATACACTCTTGATCCCCGCCTCGTCACCTGCTGATCTATCGAGAATCACTACCTTGAGCTTATCTTTTTCTGCATAGCGCAGGTACATGCGCTCTAGCATTTCCGCCCAATCTTGTGCAGCAGTACCCCCCGCTCCGGCAGAGATAGTTACAATTGCATCATGGTCGTCATATGGACCAGAGAACTTTAGTTCTTCTTTTAGATCATCAAAACTTTTTGCTAGAACGTCGTAGTTTGTTTCTAACTCGCTTTGCATACTGACGTCACTGATGGCGAGCATGTCGGTTAGATCAGCTAAACCATTTTTTATTGCAAGCCAGGGATTGAGCCTAGATTCAAGTTTGGCAATTTTTTTAGAAATGTCTTGGGCAGCGGATGGATCATTCCAAAAACTAGGGTCGGCTGCGAGAATCTGGTAGCCGGTGAGTTCGCTGTTTAGTACATCACCGTTGATAGACATATAGGCTGAGTTAAACTGCTCTACGAACTGTTGGGTGTCCTTTTGTAGCGTGTCCATCTTTATAGCCTATCTATATATCATGATTTGGTAAAGCTTATTTCCAGAGTGTCGAAATTTGTTCATGAGCCGACAAACGTGCCGTATCAGAAATTGTACCGAGGAAGCCAATGCCCCAAACATCGTCCGCAAACATTTTATTAGCAATGTCCGTCATGCTTTTGGCTGAAATTTTCTTTAGCTTTTGTTCATAATTTGTATAGTGATCGGTAATTTTACCGTTATAGAAGTAGAGTCCACTATAGCCGTTTACGAGAGAATTCACCGTCTGAGCGTCACGCTGGTAGCCTCCAAGCTGGTTCATTTTGGCTGCTTCTATATCTTTTTCAAGTAGTTTGCCAGCACGGACGTTATTTATTTCTCGAACAAAAATATCCAGGAATGGCGCCAATTGTTTTTCGGAAATCTGAGATCCAAACCACCAAGATGAATGGCCAATTGTGCGGTAGTAGTTACTCGACAAATAGTAAATGAGTCCTTTTTCTCGAGCTTCGCCCAGTATTTTTGAGTAAAGCGTGTCTGTCAGCAACGTACCTAGTAGACCTAGTGAGTAGAGCTCATCAAGGTTTAGTTCAGTATTGGAATAGGTGTCTATGTAGAAAAAGGCATTTGGTACAGATGAATTCTCTATGTAGAGCGCGTCCTTGATGCATTTTGGAGTTTCACTTGGAATTTCAAACCTTAAACCTGTGGTATTTTTTGGAAGCGGCATGGACTGTAGAATGGTCTTTAGTTTGGTTTTGCGGCCTTTTAGGCGTCCTGCCACAACAAATCGCATGTTTTGAGCAAAATGTGTGTCTTTATAGTGCTTTCTGATGTCTTCGATGGTAACATTTTTCATCAGATCTGAACGTTCCTGATATGTTTTCATATTGAGGTGATAGCGTTTTGCCATCTCGAGACCAAGCCGCCCAGCGTGATTGTTGCCTCTACCGATAAGCTCTTCGTATACATTTCCACATTCTGCTTCAAATTCCGATTCTAGAAATAGCGGCTGTGATATACCCATCAAAAACAGCTCAGTAAACGACTCCCATTCAAAGTCTGCACATTCTGCCTCATAGATCATGTCGGTCTGACCGGTACTGGCATTCCAGTGGGCACCATTCTTTTCGAGGTTGGACTGGTATTCTCGAGCTGATTTGTGCTTTTTGGTTGCACCGAGTGAGAGGTGCTCCATTATGTGAGCCGTCTCCCATTTGTCGCTACTTGCAGTGTAGATATCGCCTGCGCGGAAGTTGATACGAAAGCTCATCACAGACGCATCTGGAATATCGATAAATAGGCCTTTGGCACCGTTTTTTAGCTCTACTTTTTCAATTGTGTGTTTAAGCATAGGTTAGCGCTTCTTGCCTTTTGCACGTCTCTTGCGTTCTTGTTTTCGAGTCTTTTTGACCTGTTTCTTTGGCTTTGATTTTTGAGCAGGCTTTTTAGTAGCAAAGTCTTCTTCGTGAACGGTTTCGCCTTCCATGATTTTGTCAGCATTAATGACTGAATTACGTGCTGCTCGGGTTAGTTCCGTTTCTACGGGCGCCAGCAGATCGTCGGGATCAATAGGTGTTGCGTGGAAGAGTGCTCGTAGCGTGTCGTGCTGAAGATTGAGCTGCATTTGCTCGAACAAGATTTGTGCCTGCCTGCGGTACTCTACGAGTGGATCTCTCTGACCAACACTGTACCAGTGAATTCCTTCTCGTAAGTGATCCATATTTTCGAGGTGTCTCATCCACAGATCATCGAGAACCTGGAAGTAGATATCTCTTTCGACTTCTCGAATAATCTCTGCAGTAAAGACAATTTCTTTATTTTCGTATAGTTCCATCGACTCCTGTGTTAACACTTGACCAAAACGATCTGCTTCGGCGTCAAAGAGTCGATCAAGCGTCGCATCGTCAAATGGAAATACATCTGTGATTAATTTCTCGTACTCCGAGTCTACGCCAGGAAGTGATGCAAGTAATTTAGCCTCGTCGGTCAAGAATTCTTTGATTTTATCTGAAACATCCGTGTCACTCAATAGTTTTTTACGCATTGAGTACACTGCTCGCCTATGTCTGTTCATCACATCGTCGTACTGGACGACGTTTTTGCGCGAGTCGTAGTTGAAACCTTCAACCTTTTTCTGGGCACCTTCGAGACTCTTGCTGACAAATCGGTTTTCTAGAGGTGTGTCTTCGTCGACTTTTAGTCGGTCCATGACCTTTGCAATTCGATCACCGGCAAAGATCCGCATCAGGCTGTCTTCGCACGATACATAGAACTGTGTCGTACCCGGGTCTCCTTGACGTCCGGAACGACCACGGAACTGGTTGTCAACACGACGAGATTCGTTTCGCTCGCTACCGATGACGTAAAGACCACCGAGTTTACGAGTTTCATCAGTTAACACAATATCAGTACCACGACCGGCAATATTCGTCGCGATAGTAACTGCACCACTTTGACCTGCTTGCTCGACTATTTTTGCTTCTCGCTCGTTGTTTTTAGCGTTAAGCATCTGGTGTGGAATTCCTGCTTTTTTAAATAGAGCACTGAGTGTCTCATTTCGTTCAATGCTCGACGTACCAATAAGTACAGGTTGGCCTTTTTCATGCAACTCTTTGACGAGTGCCGTGATGGCCCTAAACTTACCATCTTCAGCTCGATAAATTTTGTCGGCGAGATCTTTACGAATCATCTTCATATTTGTTGGAATCTCGACGACTTCGAGCTTATAAATCTGATGAAACTCTTCCGCCTCGGTTATCGCAGTACCGGTCATACCAGATAGCTTTTCATAAAGACGAAATAGATTTTGGAACGAAATTGTTGCGAGAGTCATTGACTCTTCCTGTACTTCTACGCCTTCTTTAGCTTCTATCGCCTGATGAAGACCTTCATTATATCGACGACCCTTTAATAATCGACCCGTAAACTCATCAACGATAATAACTTCCCCATCGTTAGCAACAACATAGTCTTTGTCGCGGGTAAACAATGTCTGAGCACGTAAAGCCTGATCAAGGTGATAGATTGAGCGGATGTTATCAGGACCGTACAGATTTGAAACACCGAGTAGTTTTTCGACTTTTTCGACACCTGATTCTGTGAGGTGAACAGCACGACGCTTTTCATCTTTTTCATAGTGCTCGGCTTTGAGCTGCATAGCAATTCGCGAAAATTGTTGATATGCAGATGCACTTGCAACAGTTGGTGCAGAAATAATCAACGGTGTACGCGCCTCGTCAATCAAGATTGAGTCGGCCTCGTCAACAATGGCGAAATGAAGTTCACGCTGGCGAAGTTGTGAACTTTCGCGAACCATATTGTCCCGAAGATAGTCAAAGCCAAATTCGTTATTTGTGCCATAGGTTATATCTGCGGCGTAAGCTTCTTGACGTGTACATGGTTTGAGGTGACTAAAGCGAGCATCGTCATGAGTGTCGTCCGAATAATTTTTGTCGAATATATATGAAGCGTCAGGCATGATGACACCGACAGACATACCGAGGAAATCGTAGATTTCACCCATCCAACCAGCACCAATGCGTACAAGATAGTCGTTCACGGTCACGAGATGGGCGCCCTTGCCTGTAAGCGCATTGAGGTATAGCGGGAGTGTTGCAACGAGTGTCTTGCCCTCACCGGTTTTCATTTCTGCTACTTTACCCTCGTGGAGCACCATGCCACCAATTAGCTGTACATCAAAATGTCGCTGACCGAGTAATCTCCTAGATACTTCACGAACAAGTGCAAAAGCTTCTGGCATGATAGTATCAAGCGACTTCGATTCAAGCTGCGCCTTGAGATCTGCACTCTTTGACTTAAGCTCAGCATCGGACATAGCAACAAATGAATCTTCAAGTTTATTTATCTCTGCAACCTTTTTGTTGTAACGTCGTATGTTCGACTTTTGGTTATCACCAAGAATTACCTTAAGGTATTTGCTTAACGAACGATTAGACTGCTTGAGCTCATAGTCTTTTTCTGCAACTTTTTTCGTCTTTTTTACGGTCAACTTCTTCATGTATATAAAACCCCTCGGACATTAAAAGTAGTATTATCCCACCTACCTATAGTAATCTGTCAACTATTGTACTCTATAGAGGTTGATCTTCGCTAGAGCGAAAGCGTCGTAAAATTCGCTTTATTGGGCTTCTGCGTGAATTGTTGTTTTTATCTTTGTACCGCTTAAGCTGTATTTTGATCTTTTCCTCGACAATATCGATGGCAGCAAACATATTCATCGTAGACTCTTTTGCGGCGATATTTTCACCAGGAAGATGCATTACAACTTCAGCCATACACTCTTTCTTGTCTTTGACTTTTTGCTCACGTAACCTTACTTCTGCATGTGCGCTTTTTCGTGCATGACGTGGGATATATTTATCCAGCCCACCAATTTTTTTGTTTATATAGCGTACAAGATCACGATTTCCGAGGTTATGCGTGCCGTCTATTTCTAATTTCATATCAGTTTTTTTCCTCCCATATATTTTTGTAATATGTCCGGAATTTGGACTCTGCCCTCACTTGTTTGATAGTTCTCCACTATCGCCTTGAGTGTTCGACCCATTGCAAAAGCAGTGGCATCGTTTGTATGTGCGAGCTCGACTTCACCGGACTTTCGCCGGACTCTGGTCTTGAGCCTCCTTGTCTGGTAGTCGGTGATCAGGTCTGCGCTATGCGTTTCTCGGTATTTGCCCTGAGAAGGCATCCACATTTCTATATCTACTCCTCGGGCATTTGGATTTCCGATATCGGCGGTACACTTAAGTTTTACCTGGTATGGAATACCGATTTTCGCTGTGAGGTATTCTTGTATGGCGATCAGAAATAGGTGCTCGTCCATTGATGTATCGGCTGTTGTGAAGCTCTCCATCTCTGCTTTATCAAAATGGTGCATGCGGAAAATTCCTTCCATATCTTTTCCATACGTCCCCGCTTCACGGCGGAACGCCGTCCCATAGCCAAGCATTCTCACAGGCAAATCCTTTTCCTCGAGTGTTTCATCCATGTAGTAGCAACAAAGTGAGTGTTCAGCGGAACCATTAAGCCAAAGATCATCATCTTCGAGTTTGTATGTCACTTCTGAGCCATTCAAACGAGCAGTTGCTTCATAAACTTTTGTATTTAGCATTGGAGGAGGCAAAACAAATATAAAGGGCTTCGAGGATACATTTAGGCTGGCGTTTTGGGCAATTTCACGGAGGGTGTCTTCATTAGTGAGTGTAACAATAACGAATTGGAGGAGTGCAATTTGAAGCTGTGCCAGTCCCCCTTTGATGTAGGCAAAACGGCTTCCAGCAATCACGGCGGCTTTTTCTTTATCAATAATGTCATTTAGTATGCCGAGCTCTGCATCATTTTTTGGCTTGAAATCAAAGTCGCGAGGCGTGCCGACTTGTCGGACAACAACATTCTCTTCTTCGGACTTGCCTATCGGCGTGTCGGCTGATGGCATATTTGGTACTTGCTTTAATA
>Ga0163144_10027736_pt1 | contig 10952 bp, 10 predicted proteins | sample OliLak19BULKMAT1_FD_123175 | JGI IMG/M metagenome (GOLD analysis project Ga0163144, IMG submission 123175) | Freshwater microbial mat bacterial communities from Lake Vanda, McMurdo Dry Valleys, Antarctica - Oligotrophic Lake LV.19.BULKMAT1 | ecosystem: Environmental > Aquatic > Freshwater >... | reverse complement strand
TACTTTGCGTTGTCGTGTTGCTTAGTGGCATTGGTGGGTGCTGTGGTGGTGCGGCCCGACCACGGACTTGCCTGGCTACTGAACCAGCCCGCGCTCCGCTACTTGGGTAGCTTGAGCTATGCAGCGTACCTGCTACACGTTGGGGCGCTAGGCCTCGTGCGCCGCGCACTACCGGGCTTTCGTGACGAGGCGCTAGTCGTATTCCTGGTCGGCTTGCCGCTGACATTCGGGCTGGCAGCGTGCGCCAACTACGCGCTGGAACGGCCGTTTCTACGACTCCGTCAGCGCCTGCGAAGAAGCGCTGGCTAAGCAAACGACGAGCACGCCGTCAGAGCGCGGCGAGCTGCCAGCCGCAGACGCTATTTACCTGGTCGATATTCGGACAGCTACCTTGCGCATCGAAGGCGGCGGTAAAGGTAGCGTCGCGGAAGCACGAGCAAGACTCCAACCCTGATTCGCTTTCCACACAAATGACGCGATACTCGTGGCGATCGGAACAATCTGACGCGCCCGTCTCGCACGTCACGTAGGTGGCGCCGCTGCCGGGCATTCCGTGACCGCCGCCGTAAGCGGCGCTACAGGTCACGAGCCCAGCTCGGGATGGACCTTCGACTCCGCCGGTCCGCCGAAGCGAGCTGCACAGGACATGAGTCCCCCCGCCCAGCGCCATCCTTCACGGAACGTCGCTCCCAGTTCCAAAAGCACCAGTCCGGATAGCCAGGGCGGGCTCCAGACTGGCTCGGCTTGTCCGCGCGCCAAGAACTCTTGCCTCCAGAGCGGCATCAAACCCGCCCCGCCAACCTCGACGATACCAGCTCTACTGCCGCAAAAAGGAAGTCCCCCGGATCGACGGGTGCCGGCTCGCGCACGGCGACGTGAAACGCCCCGAGAGAGGGTCCGAGCGAGAGGACGAGGCGGAGGCGCTGCGTCTGCAATGCATCCAGCGTCAGCGCAACGCCGGCCCGCGTTAAGCCGACCTCGAAGTTGCCGCTCCCCCTCCGCGGACGCCAAGGGCCTGGCTTGAACATCCGGCGGAGGCGGCGGGGGATCGAAAGCCGCCACGGCGCTTGCGGCTCCGGGCTCGCGCGCCGCGGCCTCCGGATCGATAACGAGCGCGATCGCTAGAGCGGTCGCACCGAAGAGCCCGGCGCGGCCCAGGCGTCTCTCCACCTCCGCCGCGATGGCGCGCCCAGTCGGGCACCCTTCTGCGCCTTCTGCTCGTACCCACGACAGCGAGTAGCTGACGGTGGGCGAGTCGTCAGCGGCCTTAGACGTCGCGCTTTGCGAAAGCAGTAGGCCGAAGCAGCCCCAGAAGGCCCGACAAAGCCAGCGCAAGGCCCACCATCCCGCTTTCGGTCAGGGAGTCCACCCAACGCCAGGCGGGGCTGCGGGTATCATGCGAAGTGGTGAAAATGTTCCACCTCGCCCTAGCCTTGCGCTGGGTAGCGGCGCTCCTCGCTGGTTGTGCGAGCGACCAGACCGCGCCGCCAGAGCGGCCCTGGACGGGCTCCTTCCACCCACCTGGAAGGCCGGGCGGCAGCATTACGAGTACCAAGCTTTGTGAGTGCCGTGCCTGCGACCCAACCAACTGCTGCAGCGCGGAGAAGACCGAAAGCCTTGCGGCGGCCTCTGGGGAATGCAACCAGAGCTCGGACTACGTCTTCGCAGACAGTTGCGGAATCACGCTACGGACGTGCACTCCGCGCTGCTACTCGCACGTTTGGCGCACGGGCAAACAAGTGAGTTGCGCCGCAGAGCGGCCGCTGATTTGCTGCGGGTAGCGGGGTACGACTATACTTCGGTCATGTCGGTTAGTGGTTTCGGGAGCGCGCGGGCGCAACATCGCAACCTGCCTGAGTGGCGCATGGCTCTGCTTTGCGCGAGCCTGCTTGGCTTCGGGCTGGGCTGTGGCGGCCGTACCTCCGTGCTGGACGACAGCTATTCTGACCCAGGGAGCAGCTCTCTTGGTGGATCGAAAGCAGGCAAGCCGCCTGGCGGAGCAACGGCAACGGACAGAGTCGCGGCTGGCTGCAAGGGCTACTGCCGGGGATACGCGCGGGTGTGCCCGGAGCAGTTGACCGACCAGGCCTGCAACACCAATTGCAAAGCCGAGCTCGACCGCGACAGCCGCTGCCTAGATCTGGGTTTGAAGTTCGTAAGCTGCATCGAGCCTCTCTTCGAAAAGGGAGAAATCGGCTGCGAGCAAGCGGTGGGCGCATCTTCGAAGGGGTGCGAGCGCGAGCGCGAAGCCTTTCGGGCTTGTGTGGAAGGCTCTACCGCCCCAGGCCAGCCGCCACCGCCACCGCCGCCTCAACTGATGTGTGGCGGGACGGGCTCGGGAGGCCTCGGCTTTTGCCAGGAGCAGTGGGCCTGTGAAGACGGGGTCACGTACGCCACGGATTGCAAGAATGTGCAAGGCAGCGCGAACTGTCTCTGCATTCGAGATGGAGACATCGCGCGCGAGGTGGGGGCGGGCACGTGGAGCGCCTCGGCTTGCCGGAGGGCCTCGAAAGTGTGCGGGTTCCCGGACATCGGTGCACCGCCTCTCGACTAGCGCGGCCTCTCTGCCTGTCGGGAGTGGTCTACGGGCTCACGACATTCTCCGGCTGGCCATGCAGAATGCCGCTCACGTTCCCCGCCGTAATCTGCATGGCCCGGCGCCGTGCAGCGAGCGTCAGCCAGGCCACGTGCGGGGTGATGATGCAGTTCTTCGCGCTCAATAGCGGGTTGTCGGCCTGTGGAGGCTCCGTGGACAAGACGTCCAGCGCGGCGCCCGCGATCACACCGCGGTCGAGCGCGTCCGCCAGGTCCCGCTCGTTCACGAGCGCCCCGCGCCCCGCGTTGAGCAAGAGCGCGCTCGGTTTCATGCTGGAGAGCCGCTCCGCGCTCACCAGCCCCAGCGTCTCTGGAGTGAGCGGGCAGTGTAGCGTAACGACGTCCGAGGTTCGGAAGAGCTCATGCAGCGCGACCCGCTCGAGCCACTCCGGATCCTGCCCGCGCCGCTCGACCCCGACGGCCTGCACTCGCATGCCCAGGGCCTGTGCAACGCCAGCCACTGCTCTGCCGATGGCGCCAAAGCCGACGACCCCCAGCACGAGCTCGGAGAGCTCGGTCAGCGGGGCCTTGCTGAAGCAGAAGTCCGGAGAGCGCACCCACTCCCCCTGGTGCACCGCCATGTCGTGCAGGCCGACGTGGTTAGTGAGCTCCAGTAAGAGGGCGATCGTGTGCTGTGCCGTGCTGGCCGTGCTGTAGGCGGGTACGTTGCAGACCGGGAGACCACGTGCCGCAGCCGCGCCGAGGTCCACGACGTTGACGCCCGTAGCGAGCACGCAGATGCCGCGCAGGTCCGGTAGCCCCGCGAGGGTTTGCGCGCTGAGCGGCGTCTTGTTGGTCAGCAGGATCTGCGCGCCAGCTGCGCGCGTAACGAGCTCGTCGTTCGCCGAGCGGTCGTAGACGATCACTTCACCTAGAGCCTCGACCGGGGTCCACGGATTGTCACCCGGGTTCAAAGTGAAGCCGTCCAGCACGACGATTCGCGGAGCGGGGGCGTGCGCTGAACGCTCAGACAAGACCGCTACCTGCGCACTTCACTGACCGCCGCGCGGCCCAGAAACTGTTGAAACGTATGGCGATTCAGGTCCGTGGGCGGTTTCTCGTACACGTAGGGGCGCACGATCTTATTAGCAAACAAGCAATTGACAGCCTTGTCGAACGAGCGCGCAGCCGGAGCCAGGTCACCCGCCTTGCTGCTGTCATCGGCAACGCGTCGCACGGACGATTGCAACTGCTCACACCAACCGGGCGACTCCGGAAGGATGAGCGGCGCCGCCGCAGGGCAGCAATGCTTGCGGATGATGGCGGCGGCAGGCAGCTCATACCAATCCAAGCCGGAACCAGGAGGACCTGCATCGGTACGCAGCGTGTCGACCGCAATGCCAGCGTCCTTCGTTGCGGGTTGAGCGCCTGCATCTGGCTCGACCTTGGGGGGGGTGACCAGTTGATGGAGAGTGACGGCGACCTCGCGAAAGTCTTTGTCGCCGCAGACGAAGTCGAAGCTGGGCATGCCCTCGAAGGCATCGGTCGGGAAATAGGACGCGACGCAGGCGTCTCTATCTTCGGCCGCGCTCTGGCGCTTTTTCGGTGCTGGCTTCGGGGACGCAGGAGGCGGAGGCAACCTTTCGGGCTCGGCCGCCGGTTTGAGCACTGGAGCCTCGGGCGCAACGGCAAGGTAGACACCGCCACCGCCCACCAGCGCCGCGATCACCAGCAGCGGCCACACTTGCTTCTTCTTCTCGAACGGGTTGATCGAGAGACGCTTCGCCAAGGGCAAGCGGCCCCCATCCGCCGCGGCCAGCCCCGCGGCCAGCGGCGTCGCCTTCGTTCCCGAAGCGGCAATGGCGCCCGCAGCTGCCTGCAAAGAAGCGTTGGGATCTCGCCAGCCCGCAGCAGCTATTGGAGAGGTCAGCGGGCTCTGGGCGCCCTGAGCCACGGCCCCCAGCGGCGGAGCCATCGAACGAAGCTCCGTGCCTTCTTCGTCCGGGAGCAGCTCGTCATCGATGACGATGCCATCTTCTCGCGAAGTCCCGAGCGCTGCGCCACCGACGATGTCCGCGAGCCCTCTTGACGCGGACCGCGCCGGGGTGCCGCGCTTTGGAGGCATGACCGTGCGGTCGCGCTCCCAGCCGTCGAGCGCTTGCACCAGGTCGGGAAGATCGGTCACCCTCAAGCGCTTTTCGCCGACCAAGCCCCGGCTCAGGATTTCCTCGAGCACAGGCTCGTCGACTCCGAAGCCAGCAAGAGCCTTGGGGGGACCGGACAACATGGACTTGAGCAGCGCGTCGCGAGCGGCACCCTTGAAAGGAGCTTGTCGCGTCAACATCGTGAACAGCACCGCGTGTAGGGCCCACACGTCATCCGCGGATGTCTCTACGCTCCCGCGGAGTCGCTCCGGCGGGCAATAGGCGCCGACTGGCTGCGCCAAAAGCTGTGAGAGCACCGGCGCGATTTTTCGGCTCTCGGGCTCGGCGACCACGCTGCGCGGTGAGATCGCGCCATGCGCGCCACCGGCTTGATGCAACGCCTGCACCGATTCGGCCAGCCTGAGCGTCCAGGCAACGGCCTTGGCCGCGTTCATCGGCGCGCCCTCGAGCTGGCTCTTTAGGGTGCGACCGGGCATGTACTCTGCGACCGCAACGCCGCCCGCGGTCGGAATCGAGACGCCATCCGGCAGTGCAGCTGGGTTCACGTCACGGACGACGTCGATGATGCCGGCTAGGTGCCGGTGCTTGACACCCTTCGTGGCTTCCAGCGTGGCCAGGCGGCCCGCTTCCACCGCCACTGCCACCACTCTACGACCGCTTTCATTCTCGGTCGCGACCCAACGGCGCGGACCTTGAGTCGTACGCAAGAGACCCGCGAAGGCGAAGCGGCCGGCAAGAGATGAGCGAGGGTCGGGCATTCGCGGTGGTGGCTGCCCGCTCAGCAAGGCGCCACAGAAGCGGGCCCTTTCTGCACCGGGAAACGGCAATTGTATCACCATGGCGCGACGCTGGCGATTTCCCGTGAAAAGCCGCTGCCTAGACCCGCTGGCCTAAGCTGATCGCTGGGACCGGCCGGGCGGCGCGCCTGGCTTCGATAAGCCGAGCTAGTCGATCCCGCACTTGAGCGCGCTCCCGATGCTGACTTTCCCCGAAGCTACGGCGTCGCATAGTCCCGCGCAGTTGCCCGTGCCACAAATATTGAAACGCGCCGGCTCGTTTTCTGGGCAATGGGCAGGCAAAGCCCAGCACACGCCCGGAGAGGAAGGGGGACAGTCCTGACCGCTCGGCATAACTTTGCCGCAGGTAAGACCGTCGTCGCATTCGCCGTCCTGACAAGCCACCGCGCCCAACCCGCAAACGCCGTTGCCCTTCACGTTGACCGCAGCGGCCAAAGCGAGAGAGGCGTTGTAGTAGGTCACGCCGTTGCAACCACATACGGGTCCCGCTTGCGCGGCGTCGGTGCAAACGCCCGTGCTTACGAGGCAAGCGGGCTTCAAACAGTACTTGTTCCCAAGGCAATCCGCTGAGCTGGTGCAGTCCCCGGTACCTGGTTGACCACCGGTACCTGGTTGACCACCGCCGCCGGACTGACCCCCGCTCGGTTCACCGCCAACGCCGTTCCCTCCGAGCCCACCTGAGCCGCTGCCCGCGTTGCTCGGAAGGCCACCGACGTTGCCGCCGCCGGCTGACCCCGTCTGTCCGCCATCGCTGCTCGAGCCCGCCGTGCTGGAGTTACCGCCGCCTGCCGGCGAAGTGCCGCCGTTCGAAGCGCCCGATTGGTTGCTCGCGCCGCCCGAGCCCTTGCTACCCGCCTTGCCGCTATTGCCCGACTGTTGGGAGCTGCCGCCGAGCGCCGAGCTGCTGGCGCCGCTGCCGCTCGGATCGCTGAAAACAGCGGACGCATCGGCGCCCGAACAGCCGACAAGCAGCCAACCACAGGTCAACGCTCCGACCGAAAGCCAAGCAACACGGGTCGACATGGTGTCCGTCTCCGTAGTGAAGTTTTTAGAAGATCGAATGTACGCGAATTTTTCCGAGCTTGTCAAAGGCGCTTCGCGCAAGACTTCGAGTCCATCACTACAGGGGCCTACCTTGTTCCACCCAGGATTCCACGAGCTGAATTTGCTCGGGAGCTAGCGGCGGCAGGCCCAACGGCATACCTCGCACTTCGTCCGACACCTGCCCAACACCTTCACGACCGCGCGCTAGAAGTGCCGCAACCAGACGCGGCACGCCAGCGCTGGTCGGCGCAAAGAGACTCACTCGATTGCCTTCTTTATCGACGCCGCCCGATTGAATCCCTTGGTAACTGGAGAAATCGATCTTGCGCGCCGGGAAGCCGAAGCCTCCCGTGTTGCCCGGTCCGCCGTCGCCATCGGCCAGGTCGGGGTTGGTGTGACAGTGGCGACAGGTGACCGCAAACACGCGCTCATTCACCTCGTCGAAGCCCACCCGCCGCGCCAACACCGGTAAGCGAGCAGGCGGCGCAGCAGTCGACGTTCGCTGCAACTCGCCGAAGGCCAGGAAGGCAGCCAGGTCGCGCGCTTCTTCGGGTCGCAAGCCTAGATTGGGCATCGCACTATCGGGCTTCACCTGGCTCGGTTCCAGAAGCCAGCGCGCGAGCGCTTGGGGCTCGGCACGTTGTCGGGCAAAGCGCAGGTCGGGCGCGAGGGCGAGCGAGCGGCTCGGTTCAGCCGGTTTCGGCGCGCTGAGCCCCGAGCCCCCGTACTCGTGGCATCCCAGGCAGCCCCGCTCCGTCATCAGTTGCTTGCCGTGAGCGATCTGCGAAGGGCTCGCTGTCACGCTGAGCGTGGCCTGCTCGGGGGCGCCGCGCCGCTCGGGGGCGTCAGACGCAGGCTGGGTCAAGAAGCTGGTGATGTCGCGTGCCTGCTCGGGCGAGAGCCTCAGCCTCGGCATCGTTTGAACTAGATGCGGTCGGAGGTCGCGCGGATTCAGCAAGTAGTCCATCACCCACTCGGGCCTCAGCCGCCCGCGGATCGCAGTCAGCGAGGGTACGTCCCGGTAGGGCATCACGTGCGATTTCCACTTGGCGAGCTTGTGAGCCGGCGCCTTGAAGCGATCGGTCGCGATCTGCTCGTGGCAGCGAACGCAATCCTTGTCCAAGGTGGGCGCGGATAGCCCCGTGCCGTCGTGACATCGGTTGCACTCGAATTGAGCGACCAGTTGCTTGCCGCGCTCGGCGTCGCCGGCGATAAAGGGCGGCAACGGCTGCTCAGCGGCGGAGAGCGCCGAAGGCCGCGTCGCCGGCGAGCTTCGCCCGGCGACCGGCCTTTCCGGCGTGGGGCCGGTGACGTTCCGATCCCTGCAAGCGACGCCGCCCAGCACGGCTAGCGTCGCGATGGCGCCAACCCAGCGCCGACCGATTTGGAGCATGGCGTTCGCTTCAACGTCTCAGCTGCGAAGGACGCAGGCGCCCTGACTCTTGGCCATGGCTTCGCAACGCTTCAACGCTAGCTGCTGGCCGTCGGCATCGCCCGACTGGCTGCGGAGCGATGCCAAGGTCGCATACCCCTCTGGCGAAGCAATCAGATCACGCTTGGCTAGGTCCTCGAGAATGCCACGCGCTTCGGCACGGTGTGGTTCTAGATGCGAAAGCGCCTCTGCCAGATCGGTCTTCAGCGAGACGTCGTCGAGCTTGCCGTTCGACTGACGGCGGAGCACGTCGATAGACCAGGCTAGGTTTTGCGCGGAGGCGCTGTCGTTGCCACCGAGCCAACTGCCCAGAACTTCACGTGGAACTTCACGAGCTATCGGTAGCGCGCCCTCCGCACGAGCGGTGGCTAGCGCCAAAATGCGTTCCGCTCGCCCCACGAGCGTCCCTGGCTTCGGCTTCAGCGTCTTGATGTGCGGCATCATGCGAATGACGCTGGCGGCGGCGACCCCATGTTTCCCACTCGATAGTGCTTTTTCTGCCTCTGCAACCCCGTGAATGCGAGGGTCCACCTGCATGACGGGATACCACTCCCCACCGCAGGCTCTGGCGTCGCGGGTTAGGACCGAGGCCCCTACACAGGCACCCAAAGCCAACGCCCAAATCGTATGTTTCTGAATTCTCATGACCGGCTCCTCTTTTACGTTCAACGGCTTGAAAGCTCCCTCGGCGTCGCGTCTGACAACCGAAGTGGCCGTTAGTTTCGTCAGCAGCGCTTCATCAGCAGCGCTTCATCAGCAGCGCTTCATCAGCAACTCTGAGGAGCAACTCTGAGGCCAAGCAGAAATGCGTCATTTCTTTGATGGGTATGCACAAGTGCGTGTCCCACTCCCCACGGCCCGTGTCTCAGTGGGCGCAGGTGGAAGGTTAGCGTTCTGACATGCGGGGCAGTTATGCCTTGGGTCGAGGAAAGGCCGGCATTACACGAGCGTCTCTGCACTAGGCACGAAACACTCGCGGTCCCGGGGGGAGGATTGTCTAGAATCGTAGTCTCAAATTGCCACTAGTTCTTTCGGAGACAGTCTGGAGCGCGTGAAGCTCGGACGAAGTTGGCATTGACAATGGCTTTGACTATGAATTACACGCTCGCGATGGCTAACACCCTTGATGATCGCATCCGAGCTCGCGTTGAACAATTTGCTAGCGAGCTAGCCGACCTCATTCGCGAGTCGGCGATGGAAACCGTCAGCGCGGCTCTTGCCGGCGCTCGACCCTCTCGTGGCCGTGGCGGTCGCCGCTCGGCAGCACCCGTTTCAGCAGGACGCAGCAGCAGCAGCAGCGGCCGTGGTCGCGCCGCGTCGCGTGAGAAAGGAGCCAAGCGCCCGCCGGACGAGATCGAACGTCTGACCTCGCGCCTGCTCGAGTACGTGAAGGGCAACCCCGGCCAGCGCATCGAGCAAATCGCCGACGGCATGGGCACGTCGACCAAAGAGCTCAACCTACCGGCCAAGAAACTGATCGCCGGAAAGCAGCTGAAGACCAAAGGTCAGAAGCGCGCCACTCAATACTTCGGACGCTAGCCGAAACGACGCAGCGGGCCCGAGCGGTTCCCCCAACAAACCGCCCGGGCCTTCGTCATTTCAAAGGCGAGCCGTTAGGCTGAGCCGAAAGCCATCCGGGCTAGCCAGCGCTCCCAGCCGCACCGTCGGCTCGCTGCGCTTCGGCCAGAGCCACCAAGTGAGACCAAAAGCGGCTGCGCTGACGCCGGCGCCGATAAAACCAGCGGCAGAGAGCGCGCTAGCTCGATCGCGCTCCGCTCGCGCATGCTCCAATTCCGCGCAACCCGCTTTTGGAGGGGGGTTGCAGGCGGTTGCGCTTTCTTCAGTGCTCCCCACGCTAGCCAGCACACGGGCGTTGGCTCGCTCGAAGCGGTCTTGCGCCGAGCCTCGCGCGACGCTGAAGGCGATGCCGGCGCCCAGACCTATCGCGAACACCGACGCCTCGCTCGCCAACGTGATCGTCCGAGCTGAACCACCGCCAGCCGTAGCCGCCTCGCTGGAGCGTGGCGGTGCGTCCACTCTTCCAGAAGGATGGCCGGGCGCAGGCACCGGCGCCGGCGCCGGCGGCAACACTATCCGAAGCTCTCGCGACTCGCCGGCCCCCAGCTCTACTTCCTCGGTATGGGTCTTGCGGCCCGACGCTGCGGCGGTGAGCCGGTGCTTCCCTGGATTGAGCGGCAGGGGCAACCCCCTCACGGAAGAAGACAGGGGCTTTCCGTCCACTTCCACCATCACGTGGGAAACATCGGACGGCAGGCGCAGCGTGAGTAGCGCCACGCGCGCCTGCACTCGCTCGCGAGCAGGACCGAGCAACTTCTCTACGTCGGGAGCTTTGGCGCCGCGCTCGATAAGCTCCCGAGCGCGGTCGTATTCCAATAGCGCCTCGACCAGTGCCCCCCGTTCCTCTTCACAGCGAGCCAGGTGGAAGCGAATTCCGGGGGTGTCCTTGATGGCGGCGGCCCTGCGGAACTTTTCAGCGGCCTGCGGCCACTTGCCCTCGTTTTCGAGCGCCGCTCCCTCTTCGAACAAGCGGCGCGCCACGCTGATCTCGGAAGCGCTGGGCTCTGCGGCGAGCGCTTCTGCAGGCTGACTCAGCACGAGCCAGGCCGCCATCAGGGACGAGGAAAGCTGGAGAAATTGAACGGGTCGCATGGCAGAGCGCAGCGGATATACACCTGTCGGCGGGTCGCTCGCTCCAGTTGCGCAGAAAACGCTTCATTTCAGTCCTGCTAAAAATTGTGGACCCGGGCCGGACTCGGGTTAAACACGGGGCGTGCGCGCGTTCCACGTCACTCTGCTCTCGCTCCTGCTCCTGAGCTGGCTCGGGACGGCGTCTGCCGCCGGCTCACCGCGTTATCACACCATCGCGCGTGGGCAGCGGCTTGGCTCGATCGCCAAGCGTTACGGCGTGTCGGTGGACGCCTTGTGTACGGCCAACGGCATCGAGCGGAGCACCCAAAT
>Ga0163144_10027733_pt1 | contig 10953 bp, 8 predicted proteins | sample OliLak19BULKMAT1_FD_123175 | JGI IMG/M metagenome (GOLD analysis project Ga0163144, IMG submission 123175) | Freshwater microbial mat bacterial communities from Lake Vanda, McMurdo Dry Valleys, Antarctica - Oligotrophic Lake LV.19.BULKMAT1 | ecosystem: Environmental > Aquatic > Freshwater > Lake... | reverse complement strand
GCGTCGACGAGCCGAAGAACTGGAATGACACCTCTTCGCCGAGCAGCAATCCGAACTGCTGCGGCAGCTCGAGCTCGGTGCCCTCTTCCATCCCGCACGGTGCGACGCACACCGCGTCGATCCGCGGCGGCACACCGGGCACGACTAGCTCGGCCCGCGCGATGCCGACGTAGTGCGACTGCGCGGTGCCGCCTTTGATCCGCACGCCACCGCTTCGCCGCACCCGCGCGTAGTGAGCCGCACCGCGCGCGACCGCGAGCTCTGCGTCCGTGCCCGCGAGCACCTTCGGTGCCGGTCGACCATCCGCCGCGGCCCACTGCCCGAGCACCTCGCAGATCCGCCGCCGCACCGTCGGTGATCGCGTGACACCACCGTTGAAGAGGATCGCCGTCGGATGCACGAACGCGACCTCACCACGCGGTCGACCGAGGAACGCCGCGAGATGCCGCGTGATCGCAGCGTCGGCCGGATACGGCAGCCCGAGCGCGACCAAGCCCGCGCGACGCAGCTGCAGCGGCCGCGCGGTCGACAGGACGACCGGGAAGAAGCCTTCGACGAGCACTTCGTCGAGCTCACTCTTCGTGAGCGTCGCGCGGATCGTGTTGCCGACGAGCCGCGAGCCGCGCGACGCGATCGCGAGCGGCGCGGACTCGGGCCCAGCTTCGGCGAGGAGCGCTTCTTTCGCGGCGCGTGCCGCATGGGTCAGCGCGCGCATCTGCCACTCGTCGAGCGCCGTGCCCTCGGCCTCGAGCCGCGCGCGCAGCGTATACGCGAGCGACAGATCCATGTTGTCGCCGCCGAGCAGGATGTGATCGCCGACCGCGACGCGCTCGAGCACGAGCGCACCACCATCCTCACCGACCGCGATCAGCGAGAAGTCCGTCGTACCGCCACCGATGTCGACGACGAGCACCACGTCGCCGACCGCGAGCTGCGAGCGCCACGTATCGGCGTGCTGCGCGAGCCAGTCGTACATCGCCGCCTGCGGCTCTTCGAGCAATGTCGGCGCCTCGATGCCGGCGAGCATCGCGGCCTCGGTCGTCAGCTCGCGGGCGACCGCGTCGAACGAAGCCGGCACGGTGAGCACGACGTCCTGCTCGTCGATCGCCGCATCGGGATGCGCGCGCTCCCACGCCGCGCGCAGATGACCGAGGTACCGCGCGGCGGCCTGCACCGGCGAGCACTTGGGCACCTCGTTCGGCGATTGCCACGGCAGGATCTCGCCGCCGCGATCCACACCGGAGTGCGACAGCCAGCTCTTCGCCGACGACACCAGCCGCGCCGGCGTCGTCGCCCCTTGCGCGCGCGCGAACGTACCGACGACGTCGCGCGCGTTCGGGTACCACGGCAGCGCGAGCGATCCGGCGGCGAATTGTCCGTCGGCCGGATAGTAGAGGAACGACGGCAACAGCGGCTGCTCCGCGATCTCGCCGGGCGCGACGATCTGCGGGATGCCCAGTGGCTGCGGCGCTTCGGTGTCGTCGCGACAAAACGCGAGCGCGCAGTTGGTCGTGCCGAGGTCGATACCGATCGTGAACCCAGCCATCGTTCTCACTTTGCCAGCTCGACCTCGGCCGGCGCGAGGATCCGCGGGTCGTGGCCCGGCGTCGTGCTCGGCATTCGCGAAGCCGCGACCCGCCAGCCGTGATGCGCGAGCGTGCCGCGAAACGGTGGCTCGCCGACGACGTTGCCGGTGACGCGCACGCGCGCTGCATCGTAGCCGACCGGTAGCTCGACCGCGGCACCTTCCGCCTCGGTGCGCACCGGCTCGAGATCGAAGTACTGACCGATCGCCCGCGCACACCCGTCGTGCACGACGCGTGCGGCCGTGCCGACGTCGGCATCGGAGAAGCCGGCGATGTCCTCGCGCAGGAAATCCACGAAGCGACCCTCGCGCTGCAAGAGCGCCAGCACCTGCAGGGCCGGCGTGACATCGCGTGTCGCCTCGGCCTCGCGCACCTCGACTTTCGGCGGCGACGGCGGCAAGCTCGGCGCGTCGTCCAGCGCCTTCACGCGGGCCGCGTACGCGCCGTCGAACAACAGGCGCCAGGGCAACACGAATGCGAGCCAGAAGCGTGCGACGAGTTCGAGCGGTTCCATGTCGTGTGCTCCGCGAGTCGCGGCTTGATAGCGCACACCAGTGCGATGAGCCAGCATCGCGCCCGGTTCGAGCGCGACGGTGCGAACCTGTCCCACCGCGGGGCCCGCGGCCCGATTCGATCCTCCCCCGTCCCGGCGGCGCCGACGATGTCGAGGTCTCGAGATGAAACGACCGGCATACCGCGGCACGCTCTGTCACGGCGGACTGGCAGCGTTCAGCGCCGATCCCACCCATGGCGCAGCCGTCCTGGCGGCGGTGGATCCTCGTCACCTCGACGCGATTCGCGGCGCCAACAAGCTCGCGTGGATCGACGCCGAAGCACTCGACGAGCTCAACGCCGCGTACCTGCGCATCGCCGGGCGCGACGGCTACATCGAGTTCTGGCGCCGCTACACGATCGGCTCGGTCGACAGCACGCTGTTCGGCGCGCTGTTCAGCGGCGCGCTGCGCATCTTCGGCCGCTCGCCGGCGGGCATACTGAAGTGGGTCCGCCGCGCGTGGGAGGTGACGACGCGCGACTACGGGCGCGTCGAGGTCGATGTCGAGCCCGATGTCGTCCGGATCCGCCTCCTCGATCTGCCGCCCGGTGGACGTCACCTCACCGTTCCGCTGAGCATGCAGGCTTCGGTGATGGGTGTGATCGAGTTCGCCGGACACGTCCCGAACGTCGACTGCGATCTTGGTCAGCTCGAGCGATTCGGACGCTGCGAGGTCAGCGCGCGCTGGAGCGTCGTCGGGCCTGCGGTCAGGGATTCGGGCTTCGACCCGTAGCGGCGCCGCTACAACCGGCGCTGGCTCATCGGCTCGAGGCGCGGTGTCTGACCCCGACGGCCGGTGTGCACGCGAAAGCGTCGGCGCACGACCCAGTCACCCTGCACGAAGTCGATCTCGATCTCGGCCGCGCCATCGATCGGCTCGGCGGCAACTTCGGCGCGCAGCGCATGACCCGACAGCGGCGCCGTGCCGAGGCTCTTGCGCTTGTCGGCGTCGATCACCTCGATGCTGCTCTCGCGCACGATCACGAGCGACTCGGTCGGATGCCGCGTGAAGAGCAACGCCACGGCGCGGCCGGCGGTGAAGCGCTTGAGCGGCTTGCCCGACTCGGCGTGCACGAGGTGGACATCGTCACCGATCGCGAGCGCGAGGTAGCCGGCGGCAGCCGCGACGTTGCCGATCGCTGCGTTGCCGATCCGCTGCTGCCACGGCACCTCGCGGAGCTCGCGATCCCAGCGCGTGACGGTGCCGTCGGCCTGACCGACGAGCACGTCGCCCTCGCGCGCGCGACCGATCGAGGTGACGGGGGCGGCGCTCGGCAGCGGTCGCATCACGGTTTCGGCGTCGGGATCGGACCAGTAGCTGATGCCGCGCGGATCGGCGCGATAAAGCTGACTGCCGCTTTCGAGCACGAACGCGCCGGGTGTCGCGAGCGCATCGCGGAATCCGCCGTCGACGATCGCACCGGCGGCGGACGCGGGCGCTTCGGTCGGCACTGGCGGCGCCTCGACGATCGGCGTCACCGCGGCCGTGCGACCGAGCAGCCACACCGCACCCACCGCCGACGCGGCGACCGACGCGATCCAACCAACGGCCATCCCGACGCCGATTCCTCGCGGTGCGGCGACCGGCGACGGCTCGACCGGTGCGACATCGACGGTGCGGCGCGCCGTGTTCATGCGCAGCCCCGCCCGCAGCGCGACCATCAGACTCGGCGTGTCGACGAAGCGCTGCGCGGGATCCTTCGCCAGACACTTCTCGATGACCGCGATCGCGCCGGGCGGCAGATCCGGGCACAGCATCGCGAGTGAGGTCGGCTCATCGTAGACGATCGAGTGCAAGAGCGCCGGCGTCGACGTCCCATCGAACGCGCGCCGCCCGGCGAGCAGCTCGTAGAGGATGGCCCCGAGCGCGAAGATGTCGGTCGTCGCATCGACCGAGCTCGCGTTGCCCGATGCCTGCTCCGGGCTCATGTAGTTCGGCGTGCCCATCACCACGTGGGTCCGGGTCATGGCGTCGCCGGACGAGCGCATCTTGCTGATGCCGAAGTCGAGCAGCTTCACGCCGACGCGTGCAGCGTTCTCGCCGACCTGGCCGCGGACCATCACGTTGGTCGGCTTGAGATCGCGGTGGACGATGCCGGCGGCGTGCGCTGCCGCGAGCGCGGAGCACAGCGGCTCGAACAGCCGCAGCACCTCGCGCGGTGTCGCCCGCCGGTCGTGCATCCACGCATCGAGCGTGACGCCGTCGACGTACTCCATCACGATGTACGGATTGCCGTCGGTGTCGGTGTTGAAGTCGTAGACCTGGACGATCGCGTCGTGGTCGAGGCTCGCGGCGATCTCCGCCTCTTGGCGGAAGCGCGCGTACGCCTCGGCGTTGCGCACGAGCTGGGGGTCGAGGAACTTGATCGAGAACTTCTGCTGCAGGCGGACGTGCGTCGCCTCGTACACCGTGCCCATGCCGCCGCTCGCGAGCGCCCGCGTGATGCGATAGCTCTCGCCCAGGATCCTGCCGATCCGTGTCTCCTCGTGGGAGTGCGGCATCGGGATGTCACCGACGGTGCGGATCACCTGGGTCGCGTCGGCGCTGTCGACCACGGCGAGGTTCTGACGCGGCGACACCGAGGGGCTATCGACAGCGATGCGGGCCGCTTGAGGCCATGCGCGGCGCTCGACGCGAACCCGTACGTTCGGGCAAGCTGACGCCGACGTGGCGAACGAGGGCGATGCATCCGTGTTCGTACGCCCGGTCGGGCCCGTCGATGCGCGGCCGCGGATCCCCGGCAGCAAGAGCATCACGAACCGCGCACTGTTGCTCGCGGCGATCGCTCGGGGGCGGTCGACGGTGCACGGCTCGCTCGACGCCGAGGACTCGCGGCTGATGCTCGCTGCGCTGCGCGCTGCGGGCATCGCGATCCAAGCCGACGACATGCAGGACGCGATCGTGATCGACGGCTGCGACGGCCCGCTGCCGGCCGCCTCACCCGCGCCGCTGTTCGTCGGCACGGCGGGTACCGTCGCGCGATTCCTGCTCGCGGTCGCCGCGGCAAGCCCGGGCACGATCGCGCTCGACGGCACGCAACGGATGCGCGAGCGACCGATGGGCGCGCTCGTCGATGCGCTGCGTGAGCAGGGCGCGACGATCCGCGGCACCGCGAACGCGTTACCGCTGGTCACCGGTCCGCATCGTTCACGCCTGCGCGGCGGCGAGATCCGCCTCGTGCGACCGGCGAGCTCGCAGTTCGTCAGCGCGCTCGCGTATGCAGGCACGCTCGCCGGCGCACCGATGCGGATCGTGCTCGAGCAGGGCACGCCGGCGCGGCCCTACGTCGACATGACCCTCGCAATGATCCGCGACGCGGGCGGCCTTGCCGACTGGATCGACGAAGGCACGATTGCGATCACGCCCGGTGGACTCGTGGGTCGGACATGGATCATCGAGCCCGATGCTTCGGCCGCGAGCTACTTTCTCGCGCTCGCGGCGATCCGCGGTGGTCGGTGCACGATCGACCGCCTCGGCAAGGCCAGCCTGCAAGGCGACGCCGCGTTCGCGCACGTGCTCGGTCGCATGGGCGCGAAGGTCACCCAGGACGCGTACACGACGACGCTCGAGGGCGACGGCCACCTGCGCGGCGGCACGTTCGATCTGTCCGACATGCCCGACATGACGCTGACCCTCGCGGTCGCGGCGCTCGGTGCCGAAGGCTCCACACGCATCGAAGGCGTCGGCATCTTGCGCCACCACGAGAGCGACCGTCTCACGGCGGTCGCGACCGAGCTGCGCAAGCTGGGCGCCACGGTCGCGATCGAGCAGGATGCGATCGCGATCGATCCGCCGCCGGGCCCGCCTGCGCACACCGTCGCGATCGACACGTACGACGATCACCGCATGGCGATGGCGTTCGCACTCGCCGGCGACGTCGAGATTCGCGCGCCGTCGTGCGTCGGCAAGACGTTTCCTCGCTACTTCGACGAGCTCGCGGCGCTCGGCATGATCCGAGCGTGACACGCTCGCGCACGTCGCAATATGATAAGCCCCCTGCGGCCCAGTCGGGCCGCGAGCGTCCTCTCAACCATGAAGCCCGGCGAGACCCTGACGGTGATGGCCGAGTCGCTGTCGAAGCACGGCGACGGCGTGGCGATGCATGAAGGCTTCGAGATCCACGTCGCGGGCCTGCTACCCGGCGAGACCGGCGACATCGAGGTCGACTACGTCAGCCGTCAGCGCCCGCGCGCGCACGGCCAAGTATTGGTGCGCCGCAACACGCACCCCGGTCGTCGGCCCGCGCCGTGTCGCCACCACGGTCGCTGCAACGGCTGCGCACTGATGGACATGGATCTGTCGAGTCAGCGCCAGCTCAAGCGCGTCGAGCTCGAGCGCACCTGGGGCATCATGATCGATCGCCTCGTCTGCGAGGATCGCGATGGCCGCGGCTATCGCTTCTCGAGCAAGCGCGTGTTCTCGGGCAGCCCCGGTCGCATCAAGCTCGGCAGCTACATGCGCGGCACCCACAACGTCGCCGACATGCACGGCTGCCTCGTCGATCACCCCGACATCTCTGCCTGCGCGGACGAGCTCGCCGAGGTGACCAACGAGGTGCGCGCGATCCCGTACGCCGAGACCGACGGCGAGGGGGATCTACGCTACGCGTGGTTCAAGACCGACGGCCACGGCCAGGTGATCGTCGCGCTCATCACGGCGGATCCCGTCCAGACGATGATCCACGAGATCGCCGCGCGCCTGCAGCGGCCCTCCGGCATCGCGTGGGGCACCAACGCGTCGGTCGGCAACGACATGCGCGCGACCACGCTGCGACCGCTGCGCGGCCGCCAGTCGATCGAGATCGACTTCGGCGACATCACGGCACACTTTGGTCCACTCGGCTTCCTGCAGCCGAATCCCCACATTGCGGCGGCGGCGTACCACGATCTCGTGCGCGTGCCGGCCGGTGGTGCGCTGCACGGCAAGACCGCGATCGATCTCTATGCCGGCGCGGGCGTGACCACGCGCCTGTTGCGTCAGGCCTTCCAACACGTCGGCGCGTGCGAATCGTTTCCCGAGAGCGCGCGTGCGCTCGGCTGCGAGCCGATGCTCGTCGAAGAGTTCCTTGCGCGGATCCTCGCCGACTCCCATCACCTGATGCGCACGCCCGACCTCGTCGTCGCGAATCCCCCACGTGGCGGGCTCGGTCCGACCGTGTGCGATCAGCTCAACGAGCTCGGTGCGCAGCGCCTACACCTCATGAGCTGCGCGCCCGCGTCGCTCGTCGAGGATCTCCGCCGCCTCACGGGTAACGGCGGCCGTTACCGAGCGATCGGAGCGCGCGCCTTCGACACGCTGCCACAGACCAACCACGTCGAAGTGGTCGTGTGGCTGGTAGGGCGTTCGTAGCGGAGTTGGAATTCGGTTGCGTGTCCGGGCAATCCGCTCGCACACTCGTGCTCCGGATTGCGCTACCCATGACCAGCCCGCAGAATTTCATCTCCGAAGACACCACCATCAAGGGCAACATCACGACCGCGTCGACCCTGACGATCGCGGGCGCGATCGAGGGTGACGTCAACGCCGGTGGCGACGTGAATGTGCTCGCCGATGCGAGTGTGAAGGGCGACATCTCCGGCCCCGCGGTGACGATCTCGGGCAAGGTCGAGGGGCGCATCAACGCGTCGGGCCGCCTGCTCATCACGGCGAAGGGGCTCGTGCAGGGCGACATCTCGGTGCGCTCACTGCTGATCGAAGAGGGCGGCACGCTGCAGGGCCAGTGCAGCATGGGCTCCGCGGCACCGCTGCGGACCAATGGCCGGCCGGCCGTCACGCCGGGTGCCTCGATCGTTCTGCCGCTGACGCCCCCGCGCGATCGCTAGTGTGGCTGTTCGGTAGAATTGACCGGCGTGCATTCCAACTACGCCGGCTCGTGGGCTTTCGACGGCGCCGATCCAGCCGCCTTCGACATCTGGTCGTGGTTCAACCTCGTCGGCATGGCGGGGTGTATCTGCTGGGTCATCGCGTATGCGCTGATCGTGCGCACCTCGTATCGCGACAAGGCGAACGGGCTGCCGATGGTCGCGGTCGCGCTGAACTTCTCGTGGGAGCTGCTCGCGTCGTTCTGGTTCCCGAACCCGGTCGCGCTGTGGCACGCGTTCGATCGGATCTGGCTCGCGGTCGACGTCGTGATCGTCGTGCAGACGCTGCTGTACGGTAAGGCGTTCCAGCGGATCCCGGAGATCCGCGAGCGCTTCTACCTGATCTTCGCGCTCGCCGTCATCGCCGGCTTCATCGGGCAGTACACGTTCGTCGCCGACTATCCCGACCGGCTCGGGCTGGTGATCGCGTTCGGGATCAACCTCGTGATGAGCATCCTGTTCGTGCTCATGTTCCTCGATCGCCAAGGTGACCGCCGCGGCATCTCGAAGGGCGGCGCCGTGTTCAAGATGCTCGGCACGCTCGGCACGTCGATCGAGTGCCACTGGGTCGTGTACATGATCGACACCGAGCTCGGCGGCATCGGCTTTCTCACGTTCTTGTGCGTCTCGATCTTCCTCGTCGACTGCCTGTACATCGCGCTCGTGTGGCGCCGGCCGACGTCGGTCACCGCCGCCGGTTGACAGCCCGAGTCGCGTTCTTAATCTGCGCCGTAACCCCGCAAGCCCGGATTGCGACGACCGCCACGTTCGTGGACGAGGGCGTCGCCGGGCAACACCAACGGGTCGTCGGAACCGGGGCCGACGACGACGTTTTTTGCGTCCGCGCGCGCCGCGGCGAGAGGCCACACCATGTCGAAGGTCATTGGAATCGATCTCGGAACCACGAACTCGGTCGTCTGCGTGATGGAGGGCGGCGAGCCGAAGGTCATCGCGAACGACGAGGGCGGACGCACGACCCCGAGCGTCGTCGCCGTGGAGTCCGGCGGCAACGTGCTCGTCGGTCAGCAAGCGCGGCGGCAGGCGATCACGAACCCGGAGAACACCGTGTTCTCGGCAAAGCGGTTCATCGGCCGGCGGTTCTCGGAGGTCACGCAAGAGGCGCGTCGGGTCGGGTTCAAGGCGATCGAGGGCCAAAGGCAAGACGGTCGCGGCGGCGTGCTGTTCCAACTGCGCGACAAGGCATGGACACCCGAAGAAGTCAGCGCACGCGTGCTGACCAAGCTCAAAAAAGCCGCCGAGGATCACCTCGGCGAGACGGTGACCAAGGCGGTCATCACCGTGCCCGCGTACTTCAACGACGCGCAGCGACAGGCGACCAAAGACGCCGGGCGCATCGCGGGTCTCGAGGTGCTGCGCATCGTCAACGAGCCGACCGCGGCAGCGCTCGCCTACGCGCATGGCAAAAAGACCGGTGACAAGGAGCGCCTCATCGCGGTCTACGACTTGGGCGGAGGTACGTTCGACGTCTCGCTGCTCGAGGTCGCCCACGACGTCGTCGAGGTGCTCTCGACCGGCGGCGACACCCACCTCGGCGGCGACGACTTCGATCAGACGATCGTCGAGTGGCTGCTCGCCGAGCTGAAAAAGGCCAGCAACGTCGATGTCTCCGAGGATCGACTGGTGCTCCAGCGTCTGCGCGACGCGGCCGAGAAGGCGAAGATCGAGCTGTCGCTCGGCACCGAGACGGAGATCAATCTTCCGTTTCTCACTGCCGACGCGACCGGCCCGAAGCACCTGCAGATCAAGCTCAGTCGGGCGAAGTTCGAGTCGCTCATCGAGCCGCTCGTGGCCCGCACGCTCGCGCCGTGCAAGCGCGTGCTCGAGGACGCCGGCAAGAAGGTCGGCGACATCGACGAAGTCCTGCTCGTCGGTGGATCGAGTCGCGTACCGCTCGTGCAGCGCAAGGTCGAAGAGCTGTTCGGCAAGGCCCCCAACAAGGGCGTCAACCCGGACGAGGTCGTCGGCTTGGGCGCTGCGGTGCAGGCCGGCGTGCTCTCGGGCGACGTCACGGACATGGTCCTGGTCGACGTCACTCCGCTCTCGCTCGGCATCGAGACGATGGGCGGCGTGATGGCGGTGCTCATCGGGCGCAACACGACGATTCCGACCCGCAAGTCGGAGGTGTTCACCACCGGGGCCGACAATCAGCCGAGCGTCGACGTGCACGTGCTGCAGGGCGAGCGCAAGATGGCGGGCGACAACCGCACGCTCGCGAAGTTCGGGCTCGCGGGGATCGCGGCTGCACCTCGCGGCGTCCCGCAGATCGAGGTCGCGTTCGACATCGATGCGAACGGCATCGTGCACGTGTCGGCGACCGACAAGGCGACCGGCAAGCAGCAACAGGTGAAGGTCACGGCGAGCTCGGGCTTGTCGGATGCGGACATCCAGGCCGCGGTCGAGGACGCGCGCAAGAACGAGGCGGCGGACGACAAGCGCAAGCGTGCGGCGGAGGAACGCAACAAGCTCGAGTCGATGATGTTCTCGACGGAGTCGCACCTGAAGGATGCGAGCGATCTGCCGGAGGCGATCCGCACGGAGCTCGACGCGGCGCTCGGGGTGGCTCGTGATGCGCTCGCGGGCGGCGATGCGGATGCGATCGCGGCGGCGAGCAGTCGACTGCAGACCGCGGCGCACGGCATGTCGCAGGCGATGTACGCCAGACAGGGCGCGGCGAACCAGACCGCGAACCAGACCGCGAACCAGACCGCGAACCAGACCGCGAACCAGACCGCGAACCAGACCGCGAACCAGACCGGTGGTGCCGAGGGCAAGCGCGAGGCCGAGCCGGAGGATGTGATCGACGCGGAGTTCGAAGAGAAGGCGTCGTAGCTCGAAGGTGTGCTATGGCGTTCGCCATGCACGCCTTCGTTCGCCGCTGCTCGCTGGTCCTCCCGCTCGTCGCGTTCGCCTGTGCTGGCGACGATCCGGCCG
>Ga0163144_10027732_pt1 | contig 10953 bp, 6 predicted proteins | sample OliLak19BULKMAT1_FD_123175 | JGI IMG/M metagenome (GOLD analysis project Ga0163144, IMG submission 123175) | Freshwater microbial mat bacterial communities from Lake Vanda, McMurdo Dry Valleys, Antarctica - Oligotrophic Lake LV.19.BULKMAT1 | ecosystem: Environmental > Aquatic > Freshwater > Lake... | reverse complement strand
TGAAGCCGATCACGCGGCCCTCGCTGGGGGAAAGTCGGCGCGTGTCGACTTGAAAGATCCGGCGCGAAGCTTGGCGCTGCTCAAGCCGACGCGCTCGGTTCCGCATAAGGGCGGCCGGCGCATGGCGGACGATGGCTGGGAGTATCACTTGCTGATGCGCTGGATTAGGGCGGGCGCTCCGAACAGGAACGCGAAGGATGCCGAATTCACGACGCTGGAAGTGACGCCGCGCGAGATCGTTTTCGATAAACCGGGGAACACCCATCAAATGAAGGTAATCGCGCACTGGGCTGACGGCGCCCAGGAAGATGTCACGCCGCTGTGTCGATTTCGCTCCAATGACGAATCGATTACCACGGTGAACGACGAGGGTTTGATCAAATGCGTCGGCAAGGGCGGCACGGCCGTTGTCGCGTTTTATGACAACGGCGTCGTTCCAGTGCAGGTGATTTCGCCGGTGTCCGAACAGTTTGGCAAGAAATTCCCGGACGTTCCGACGCCGACGAAGATCGACGAGTTGGTCCTCACGCGTCTGCGCAAACTGGGTATCGTGCATTCCGATGTATGCGGTGACGCGGAGTTTCTTAGGCGGGTGAGCCTCGACATGACAGGCACGCTGCCGCGACCCGACGAAGTGGTGGCCTTTTTGGCGGACAAGGCGATCGACAAACGCGCGAAGAAGATCGACGAACTTTTGACGCGTCCGACCTATGCGGCATGGTGGGCGGTGCGTTTCTCCGACTGGACGGGCAATGCCGAGGCTACCGGCACACTCGGCGGCGAGCGGATGCTCAACGGCGAAAAGTCGAAACTGTGGTATCAGTGGATGGTTCGCCGTATCGCCGACAACACGCCTTACGATCAGCTTGTCGCCGGCATGGTGCTTTCCGTCAGTCGTCGGCCGGACCAGGAGTATGACGACTATTGCGCCGAAATGGGTTCCTATTTTCGCAAAGAGAAGCCTGCGGACTTCGCCAAGCGCGCGGACATGCCGTTCTTTTGGATGCGCAAGACGCTCGGCAGGCCGGAGGCCAAGGCGCTCGCCTTCGCGCATTCCTTTCTCGGTGTGAGTCTGCAGTGCGCGGAATGTCACAAGCATCCGTACGATCAATGGACCAAGCAGGATTTCGAGCAATTCGCGGCTTTTTTCAACGGCGTGGGGTATCGCGACGGCAACCGGCAGCGCGTCAAGGAATTGAAGGAGGCGGCCGGCCTGATCGGGGATCAGGATTCTGGAGCGTACGGGCGGCAGTTCGTCAAGTTCGCGGAAGCGGGGAAATTGCTGCCGTACAAGGAGTTGACCCTGCCTCCACCAGCAAAGAAGCCGCGTCCCGTCAAGACGGCCGGCAAGTTGGGAGGCCGCGTCATCACGCCAAGACTGCTGGGCGGCGAGGAAGTCATCGCCGGCGCCTACCTGGATCCGCGGCAACCGCTCATGGACTGGATGCGGCACAAGGATCATCCGTACTTCGCCCGCGCGTTCGTCAATCGCGTCTGGGCCGGCTATTTCCACGTCGGCCTAATCGATCCGCCGGACGACCTCAATCTCGCCAACCCGCCGAGCAATCCGGAGCTGTTGGATTATTTGGCGCGGGGCTTCATCGACGCGGGTTACGACATGAAATGGCTGCATCGCGAGATCGCTAATAGCGACGCGTATCAGCGAAGTTGGCGGACGACGGAAAGCAACAAGCATGACGAGCGGAATCTGAGCCACGCGATATTGCGCCGCCTGCCCGCGGAAGTCGCTTACGACGCCTTGGTTCACGCCACCGCCTCCGACGATGCGATGAAGGCGCTGCACGAGGAGCCGACCAAGGGACGCGCCATCGGCCAAAACTGCGGCTTGTCCTCGAAGAAGGGAGACAGCAGTTACGCACTGAATCTCTTCGGCAAGCCGCCGCGCACGATTCAGTGCGACTGCGAGCGCTCCAGCGAATCGAGTCTGCTGCAGACCGTATATTTGCGCAACGACCAGGACATCGCCAAGATGCTTGATCGCGCGGACGGCTGGCTCAAGCAAACGGCACGCGGCAAAGCATTGCCGGCAGAGGATCTCGTCCGTCAGGCCTACCTGCGCGTGCTGAGTCGGCCGCCCAGCGCGAGGGAAGTTGGTATCGGCATGAATTACATGAAGGATTCGTCCAGCATCGCGTCGGGTTTGCGCGACTTGATGTGGGCGCTGCTCAATACCAAGGAATTTATCGTGAACCGGTGATAGAATCACAAGGCGTCGCGCGCATGCGATCAATTGAGTCGAATCGAGAATTCCCAAGCGAAATCGTCGAGGTTTCCCATGCCCACATTCCATAACTGCGACAACGTCACGCGCCGCGATTTCATCAAGGCGGGCGCTCTCGGTTCCGGCTTGACGCTGGCCGCGTATCTGCGGATGACGCACGCGCAGGAAGCGCGGCCCGCCCGACCAAGGTCCGCCATCTTCGTCTTTCTCGGCGGCGGGCCGACACATATCGACACGTTCGACATGAAGCCGGATGCGCCGGCCGACATACGCGGCGAGTTTCGGCCGATCGCGACCAACGTGCCCGGCATTCAGATCTGCGAACATCTGCCCAATCTCGCGCGTTGCGCGGACAAGTACACGATCCTGCGCGGCGTGAGCCATACGCTGGCGGGGCATGAATTGGGCACCCTCTACATGAACGCGGGGAGTCGGCCGATTCCGTCGCTCTTGTACCCAGGTTATGGCGCGGTAGTGAGCCGAGAGTTGCCGGGCGCCCGTGATTTGCCTCATTTTGTCGCGATTCCGAATACGCCCCAGCGCGCGGGTTATCTCGGTGTGCGCTATGCGCCGCTACAGACCAATGCGACGCCGGTCGCCGGCATGCCGTTCAACGTGCGCGGCATCTCGCTTGCGGACGGGTTGACGGTCGAGCAATTCGAGCGACGGCATCGCTTGCTGAGCGAAGTGGATGACACGTTCCGGGGCGTCGAGACAAGCAGTCGGCTTGTCGATGGGTTGGATCAATTCGCTCAGCAGGCGTACGCGATGATCAGTTCGCCGCGGGCGCGACAAGCGTTCGATATCACGCGCGAACGTCCCGAGGTTGCGAGGCCGTTCGGCGTGCATCGCTTTGGGCAGAGTTGTTTGCTCGCGGTTCGGTTGATCGAGGCCGGCGTTCGCTTCGCGACCGTGACGTTCGGCGGTTGGGATTCCCATGCGGGCAACTTCCGCGCGGCGCGGGAGACGCTGCTGCCGCCGTTCGACCAAGGCCTGGCCGCCCTCTTCAACACGTTGGCGGCGAAGGGGCTTTTGGAAACGACCAGCGTTTGCGTCACCGGCGAGTTTGGCCGCACCCCGCGGATCAACGCTCGCGCGGGCCGGGATCATTGGCCTCGCAACTTCTCCGTGCTGATGGGCGGCGGCGGCATGCGCGGCGGACAGGTGCTCGGCGCCAGCGACGCCCAAGCGATGGGGCCCGCCGGCGCGCCGTTCACGCCCGAGCAAGTCGCGGCCAGCTTTTATCACAGTCTCGGCATCGATTGCCGGCGGGAATATCACACGCCGAGCGGCCGACCGGTTATGATCGTGCGCGAAGGCACGCACATCCCCGGCCTCTTTGCGTGACAAGGCTCCATCGTCGAGAAAAGGATCGCAAATGGACATTGCCGCCGAATTCCTCTCCGCATCGATCAATGCGTTCCGCGCCAACAAGCGTTTGGCGGATCGCGCGATCGAGCAAGTCGATGACGCGAAGCTGCATCTCGCGCTGGATGAGAACACGAATTCCATTGCCGTCATCATGAAGCATGTCGCCGGGAACTTGATCTCGCGCTGGACGGACTTTTTGACGACGGACGGAGAGAAACCCGAGCGCAACCGCGACGGCGAGTTCGTGGACATGTTCCAAAACCGCACGGAACTGCTTGATTTTTGGGAAGCCGGCTGGACCCGCTTGCTGGAAACGCTCGGCGGCCTGAAGTTGGAGGATCTCGGCAAGACGGTATTCATACGCGGCGAAGCGCATTCCGTGCCGTTGGCATTGGAGCGATCACTGGGGCATACGTGTTACCATGTCGGGCAGCTCGTGCAGATTGCCCGCTTCCATGCGGGGGCGAAGTGGAACACATTGACGATTCCCAGAGGCGGATCGGAGGAATTCAACAAGAGGAATCGGGGCCTGACTGGGCGGTCGCATTCATAGCCTGAAAGATCGATAAGGGACTCCGCGTCAGGAAAAGTGACGGGAGGTTAGCGTCGGCGCCAACGGTAAGGACGGGGCGCTGACCGGTAAACCTCCCTAAGCAATGTTCGAGAAATAACTTCCCGATTCGCAAACGGCCGAGGCGAACGCTAAGCCGCAAGCGGCAGTTATTTCGGGAAGTTAATTTCCGAATGTTACTAACGGCCTTTGGGAAGATCGATCTCGACGATGCCAAGCGAGGCTTGCGCCGGTTCGGTGGGTACAACGCAAGGCGCTTCGCAAGGAATGATCCGATAAGTCTTGTAGGGGACGATTTCCGTCACTTTTTCCACGACACACTTGTTGGTGATGATTTCATCGACGACGACCTCGCGTTTGATGAGCAGGGTGCGGTTATAGGGGCCCTTGCAAGCCGCGCAGCCCTTACCGGAACATTCGCCGCAGCCCTGGCTTCCGCCAACCGAGACGCAAAACGGCTCACATTTGCAGGTGTAGACCCACTTCTTGATTTTCTTCACATCCGGAACGGTTTTGCATACATCGCGGCAAACTTCCTTGTAACACGTTTCTTCGACGACCTTGCAGCCCGGCGGACATGCCGGCGGACTAAGGTGTTGCTCTGGGAGCGTGGCCTCCGCGACCAGGGTAGTTGAAAAACCGAAAGCCAAGAGGATTAGGCAAAACGCTTGCTTGAACATGGCACAGGCCCCGTTAAGGGTGGGAATATGCGTCCTTTGACTTCTTTATCGACAGGGGTGAGTATGGAGGATTAGAAAACCGGCGCGACTTGGGGGGCGAAATTGAGATCGCCGGAATCGGTTGCTTGGGGCAGATGAGGCGAATAACGAAAAACAGGGATCCTCAAGAATGAGAATCCCTGTCTGCGTGGAGTAAACAAGGCTGGTCAACCTGCTACGGCAAGGGCCTTACGATCTCCAGCGGTGGCGTGGCCACTGGCGACAAGCTCAAGCCGGGGCCGACAGGCGTCGGCGTCGCGGACGTGCCGGCGTAGAGCATCTTCGTGGCCGGAACCGGGGCCGTGGGTTGCGCGGTCGGATAGACGGTCTCGCAAACCGATGTCGGGGCATGCCGATGCGAAAGCATCTGCAAGAGGCCGTTGGGTTGGCAAGTCGGCGCACAGGTCGGTGCGCAAACGGGCGCGGCGGGCACTTCGGCGACCGCGCATTTGGTCACGTTCTCTTCGCCGCATTCGATCCTTTTCTTCAGAAGCACGCGTTTGGTGCGAACCTTGCCGCATTTGTCGCAGGTGGCGCAAGGCTCGCTGTTGCCGCAGGCGTCACAGGTTCGGTGGAAGAGTTTAGTCTCCAACGACGCGGCGCAAGAGGAATAATCCGCACGCGGAGACGCTGGCAGCTGGGTTCGCTGAATGGCTCGACAAGAGTCATTTTGCCCGCGTACTCGGCTTTTTCGGCGCATGTCGCAGTTCTTATGTGAAGATTGGGTTTGTCCGGGATGACGCGTCGATCCCCTACCGTGTTAGCGGTCGAAAATTCCATGGATCGAGGGAAAGTAAGCCCGCACCGCGATGGAACCGAACCGCCCCCACTCAAGCGGGAGGAACTCGCTTGGAAGGCGGCGTCGCAGCGACGCCCAGGCTCGAAAGGATCGCTCGTCATGATGACAAGGCATACCAAGACAATGGGAGTCATGACGCCCGGCATGATCTTGACTGTCGCGGCGTTACTGGTTTGCGACGTAGGCTTGCAGGCTCAAACTTCTCCGGAACGCGAGGATCGAAGCGTCCTGGAACGGCTGGAACGGCTTGAGAAGATCAACGACTTGTTGCTCAAGCAGAATCAGGATTTGAAGCAGGAACTGGATGCGGTGAAGATTCGCGCCGTGGAGGCGCCGATGGTCGTCGATACCGACGAAGTTCATAAATTGATCACCCAGCATCTGGAAAAACAATCGGCGGGAAAGGCAAAATCGGAATCCAAGAAAGAATCGGCGCCCGTGTACGAGGGGCCGCATTACACGCCGATTTTTCCACACCTGCACCGTCCGGCCCGCAATTTTGATTTGCAAACACTTTACGATTCCCTGAGCCAGCCGGACGATGTGAAGAAACTCAAGAAGCTCTCGATTCGCGGCTACACCCAGATTCGCTTCGCCCGCACCCTCGGGACGGACGAAGGCAGCGCCGAGCCGAACCTATTTGGCGACCGCTCGATCAACGGCAATCGAGAAAACTTCTCGATTCGTCGAGCGCGTATTGTCTTTTCGGGCGACGTGAGCGAGCATTTGTTTGTTTACATCCAGCCGGACTTCGCGTCGACGCCGCAGGGCAGCACGACGTCGACCTTTTTCACGCAGTTGCGCGACCTTTATGCGGACGTGTATGTCGACAAGGACAAGGTGAACCGTTTCCGCGTCGGTCTTTCGAAGATTCCCTATGGGTGGGAAAACTGCCAATCCAGCCAGAACCGCATCGCGCTGGATCGTACGGATGCGATCAACTCCGCCGTGGCGCCCAACGAACGCGACCTGGGCGTCATTTACTACTGGACCCCGGTGGAGAAGCAAAAGTTGCTTTCGACGCTCGTCAACGGAGGCCTCAAGGGGTCGAACAATTTCGGCATCTTCGCGCTCGGGGTCTATGACGGCCAGGGCGGTTCGGTGCCCGAAGCGAACCTCAATCTACACATGGTTTCGCGCCTCACGTGCCCGATCCAGCTGGCGAACGGCCAGGTCATCGAGGGCAGCATCCAGGGGGTGCGGGGCGACTATGTCGTGAGCGGCACACCCATCCGGCCGCTCGGCCAGGGCGCGCTCATCACTCCCAAAGGCACCGGCGGCACGCGCGGCATCATGGAACAACGTGTTGCAGGTTCTTTTGTGGTCTTTCCGCAACCCTTCGGCTTTCAGGCGGAATGGCAGGTCGGCGAGGGTCCCGGCCTCAACGACGTTCAGACCGAGGTTGTCTCGCGATCTCTGTACGGCGGGTACTTGATGACCATGTATCGCCACGAAACCGAATGCAACGGCATCTTCACCCCCTATTGCCGTTACCAGCAATACAACGGCGGTTACCGCAACATCGCCAATGCGCCCTTCGGGCATCAACGTCAGCTCGACATCGGAGTGGAATGGCAAATCCGAAAGGAAATGGAACTCGTGCTCGAATACAGCATCGTCAACGTTCCCAACTTCAGCGCGGCCACCGCGGCGGGGTCGCGGTCCTATCGCGACTTCGAGGGCAATGTGCTGCGGTTGCAGTTCCAGGTGAACTACTAACCCGCAATTCTCCCGTCTCCATTTTTCCCCGCGTACGCCGGCCCCGCGCAAGCAAGCCGGCTCGCGGTTTTTATGGCGTACGGCGAATAATAGGGAGAAAAAAAGAGAACAAAAAGAGGCGAGACAAGTTAAGATGCGGAAAACGGATTGGCCCAAATCGCTTTGGCTGGCGGTGCGCAAAACCAACAGAAGCGTCACAGGCCATCCTTGCGCTATGCCTCCGCGTTGCTTTCGCCGGGTGAAAAGCCACGCGCTCACCCACGACAACGCGCGAAAGGAAGAATGGACCCGGGAGTCGTGCGGAAGATGCGGATGAGCGGGTTGGCGCCGATGAATTCGGTCGCAACGACGAACGCTCGGAACCACGAACGCTTTTCAATTCGCTGCTATTGCCTTGACGAAGGACGGAAACTCGGTTAGGATTTGAATTGGAAACCGAAAAATCCTGCCACACGACCATCAAAAAATGCACTTTCGGCGCGGCGTTGCTTTACTGTTGTTATGTTGGATGTGCCTGAGCGGCGCCCTATTTTCGGGTCTCTCAGCTCAAGCTGGTTTTGCCGCCGCAGTCCACAAAGCCCCTCTCAAATCCGATGAAGTACCAGATGAAAACTCGCCTGTACTGGTAGAGAAGGAGGCGGCCGAGTCTTTTGCCGAACGCACGGCGGAAGTGTTTTTTCTGCCCTTGAATCTGCTGGACAACATTCCTCACGGCCCGACGCATTTCCTTCAGCCGGCGCGAAATGTCACCTATTCCGCGTCCGACCTCTCCACGATTCAGCAATTGCTCATTTAATCCGCTGACTTCTCTCCATCGGGATTACCTGGCCTTTACGCACAGGATCTTGCCTGCGCGCACCGCGCCAACCCTCTCCCGGTAATCTCGATTCTACCTGGCCCTAGTTCGACCAAACCGGAATCCCTCCGTGTACCTCGGTCGCGTTCGCACTCATCCTCGACGATGAGTCCGCGCGAACCGATCCAACAAGCGAGGCTAGCATGAACAACCAGCTTACTATCGAAGCGCCTTCGACCTTTGAAGTGCGACGGGGCATGGATGGTCCCAAGGTGGAGCGCCAGCACGATTTGCAGCACGACATCGACCATGCAGCCCATCTATTGCCCGCGCAGGGACCCATCACGGTTTTCATTCATCACAATACGTTGCACGCCTTTGAAGATTTGACGTTTACGGAGGCGGTCAAGCAAGGCGCGAAGACCTTTTCCTGCCATCCTTATCTCGGCGAGGACCGATTTCGCGAGGAGTTGGCCAAGGGACGCATTCAGCTGCGCGATCTGCAAGCGGTGCTTCAGGAGGATCTTGGCAAGCGCGCCGACGATAAGATCGCCGGGCTGGTCACGCGCCGTGAACTGCAAATGGCGATGTTGCAATTCCCCGTTCGCGTCGGGCCCACGGAAGAGTTGATGTGGTTCATGGCCGAGACCGATGCTCTGCGCCATGTTCGCGGCGACGTTTCTTCCGCGTTGCGCCGTAGGCTCATCGCGGAAACGCGCCACTGGACTATGCGCGATCTACGCGGGGGCAACGATGCCGCTCGCAATGGCCGAAGCAAGACCGCATCGAAGGGAAATTCCGAAGGGATTCACCGCGAATTCAGGAAGTTTGACGAGGAATCGATCGAATCCTGGACCGAAGAAACGTGGGAAGCGTTCACCCTGCAAATGCTCTGGCGCGTTTGTCGGGAAGGGGTGAGCAAGACGCCGGCGCCGGAAACTCCGCCGTTGCCGATACGGCACCGCGACCTTCTCTTGAAAGCCACGGGCGTCGACAGCGATACGCCCGTGAACGAATTGTTGGTTCTTTACTGTGCGGCGTTCTTGGATCAGGGGTTTGCGCATTGGCCTCTCCCTTCCCGCGAACTGGGCTTTTGGGGCGCGTTTTCTCGCCTTTATCGTCAGGCGGGGGGACCGCCCAACGCCTGGTTGCGAAATCTGCCCAAGGAATTGGCTCGCATCGAGGCGGCCGGGCTTTCCGCGCTGGAGAGCATTTCCGAGTCGCTTGATCTACTCGGCGTGGCCGAATCGGAACGGCAGGCGTTTCTTTCCGCGACGCTCCTGGCATTGCCGGGTTGGGCGGGGATGATTCGGCAACTTGAGTTGCGCGGCGACCGAGCCGCGCATCCTGTTCCCGCGGGAAGTCTTGTCGATTTCATCGCCGCGCGCCTGCTGCTGGATCGTATTTCCCTCGCTCATACGGCTAAAGCGACACTTGGTTTCCGGGGGCCGCTCAAGAATCTCCGGGCCGTGACGCGGGATCGTATTGGCGCTCCGACGCCGCCCAGCCTGGAACAACGTGCCTTCTTGATATTCCAGCTGGTTCAAGTGCTTGGTCTTTCCCCCGGCGTCTTGCACAACTTGAGCGATCAACAATGGGTCGAATTGATTGGGGAGATCGAGGCGTTTTCATCGCTCGAGCGGCGCCGGGTGTTCTTTTTGGCTTACGAACGCCGCTTCGTCAATCGGACGTTGGATGTAGTCGCGTTGCGGCCGCGGTATAGGGGCCGCGAGGCGGGACTGCCTCGGTATCAGGTCGTGACCTGCCTCGACGATCGGGAAGAGTCGTTTCGGCGCCACTTGGAAGAGGTTACTCCCGATGTGGAGACGTTCGGGGCGGCCGGATTTTTCGGGGTCGCGATGTATTTTCGCGGCGTGTCGGACGCTCATTTCGTGCCCCTTTGCCCCATTGTGCTGGTGCCGCAACATTGGGTCGCTGAACAAGTGGACGACAGTCACGTTGAATCACACGAACGACGGGCGCGGGCTAGACGCGCCTTGGGCAACGCGTCGCACCGATTCCACGCCGGCAGCCGCGGCATTGCGTTAGGCGCGGTTCTCACGGTCGGGGTAGGCGTCTTGGCGACGATTCCCTTGGTCGCGAGCGTGGTGTTTCCGCGGCTGACGGCGCGCATTCGCAGTCTGTTCGGGCGCTTTGTCCAAGCCCCTCCGGCGACAAAACTAAAGCTGGAACGAACCGATGCCGTCGCGGGTTCGGATAACGGACACTTGGGCTATACGCTGGAAGAAATGATTAACGTCGGCGAAAGGCAGCTGCGTGATATTGGGCTTACCGAGAATTTCGCACGGCTGATTCTCTTCCTGGGCCACGGCTCCTTAAGTTTGAACAATCCGCACAAGTCCGCGTACGACTGCGGCGCGTGCGGCGGGTCGCCGGGCGCGGCCAACGGGCGCGCCTTGGCACAGATCTTGAATGACAGTCGGGTGCGCAATCGACTGGCGGCGCGAGGATTAGCGATACCGGAAACGACCGTATTCGTCGGCGGTTGGCATAACACTTGCGATGATGTCGTCGAGTTCTACGATATTGACCGTGTCCCCGAATCACATCGCCAGGAACTCGAACGAATCCGCGGCGAGATGGAAACCGTCTTGGATCGAAACGCGCACGAACGCTGCCGCCGTTTCATGTCAGCGCCGCTGACCCTGTCGTTCAGCGCCGCAAGGGCGCATGTCGAGGGGCGATCGGTGGACTTGGCCCAGACGCGCCCCGAGT
>Ga0163144_10027730_pt1 | contig 10953 bp, 7 predicted proteins | sample OliLak19BULKMAT1_FD_123175 | JGI IMG/M metagenome (GOLD analysis project Ga0163144, IMG submission 123175) | Freshwater microbial mat bacterial communities from Lake Vanda, McMurdo Dry Valleys, Antarctica - Oligotrophic Lake LV.19.BULKMAT1 | ecosystem: Environmental > Aquatic > Freshwater > Lake... | reverse complement strand
TCGCCGTCGCGCAGCTCAAAGTGAATATGCGAACCGGCTTTAATGCCCAGCTTGGCGCGCATAGCGGCTGGCAAAGTGACTTGCCCTTTGCTGGAAACGATGGCTTCAATGGCATGCATTTCAAATTCCTTTACTTGACGAGAAGCAAGAATAAGTATGCAGTAAAGCAAATTCAAACGCAAAGAAACTTAAAAAGTTCAACTAACCGCCGTTGATGTGAAATGTGACATAGCGCTACTTGGGGTTGGCGGGTGTCACAGCGCGGTATTCAGCGTGCCGTTCTTTTAATCCCAGGCTAGGCCTCACCGCGCAGCTGACATTTTATGAACTTCTGTGTGCAACCCGAACCAGCGGGCGCAGTGCACATGGACATGACACCAAGCCGGTACAATTGACGTTTGTCAACGGGACTGGCGTCCTAAATACATTTTTTAAGGAACATCGCTGCAATGAAACTAATACCACGCCAATTTCAAGCCGTTCTGGCGGGTCTACTTCTGCTTACTGGATGCAATTCAGAGCCGCCGCCCGCCAAAAGACCACCGCCTGCTACGGTTACCACGGCTGCAGTCGCTAGCAAGACTTGGAGTGACACAATCGAGGCACTCGGTACGGCGCGTGCTAATGAGTCGGTCATGATCACCGCGAAGGTCACTGAGACGGTGGTGCGGGTGAACTTTGAGGACGGCGATTTGGTCGAGGCCGGAGACGTTCTAGTGGATCTTTCAGGCCGCGCCGAAGTGGCAGGCCTAGCTGAGGCCGCGGCATCGTTTCGCGAATCGCAGCAGCAGTTCCAGCGGCAGCAGCAGCTAACGGCGCAAAAGCTTATCCCAGCTAGCCAGCTTGACACTCAGCGCGCGGCGATGGAAACAGCGCGCGCGCGCCTTGATGCCACGCGGGCTCGCCTTTCAGATCGGGTCATCACCGCGCCGTTTGCCGGCGTGTTAGGTTTTCGCCAGGTCAGCCCGGGCGCTTTAGTGACGCCGGGCACGACGATTGCCAGTTTGGACGATGTAACGCTGATGAAGCTTGATTTTGCGGTTCCCGAATCTTTTTTGGCGGCGGTAACCGCTGGCCAGCCGATCACGGCCGTCAGCAGTGCGTACCCGGGCCGCGAATTCAAGGGGCAGGTCATGACGGTTGATTCGCGGATTGATCCGGTAACGCGCGCTGTTACCGTACGCGGTGAAATCCCTAATCCCGAGCGGCTGCTGCGCCCGGGTATGCTGCTCTCACTGCGGGTATTTCAGCCAGAGCGCCAAGCGCTGGTGGTGCCTGAGATATCGGTTATTCAAGTCGCGCGCAGTGCGCATGTGTTCCGCGTATTGCCCGATAACAAGGTAGAACAGGTTGGCGTGACGCTAGGCCAGCGCCGCCGTGGGGAAGTTGAAGTCGTCGAAGGGCTGAGCGCCGGTGATCGCATCGTGGTGGACGGCACCGTCAAGCTGCGGCAGGGTGCCAGTATTGTCGAAGCCAAAGCTGCGCCGGAAAGCCCTGCGGTAGACCAATCGCCTGAGCTTAGCAAGGTGGAGTCAAGCCGATGATTCTTTCCGACATTTCGATCAAACGCCCGGTCCTTGCGACCGTGATGAGCCTGTTGCTAGTGGTGCTGGGCGTCATCGCCTTCACACGCTTGACGCTGCGTGAGCTGCCCAACATTGATCCTCCGATTGTTTCAGTGCAGGTCAATTACTCCGGCGCCTCGGCAGCTGTGGTGGAAACACGCATCACCCAGATTTTAGAAGACGCGGTGAGCGGCATTGAAGGCATCGAGACGATTGAATCGCGCAGCCGCAATGGCCAAGCCAGCATCACCATTGAGTTTTCACTGGCGCGCGAAATTGAAGCGTCCGCCAATGACGTGCGCGATGCGATTAGCCGAGTAAGCAATCGATTCCCGGAGGAGGCCGACCCGCCGCAGATCGAAAAAGTTGCCAGCGATGCCGAAGTCATCTTGTGGCTAAACATGAACTCCGATCAGCTGGATACCTTAGGACTGAGCGACTATGCCGAACGCTACGTGGTAGATCGGCTATCGAGCATTGACGGCGTGGCGCAAGTGCGCGTAGGCGGCCAACAGCGCTATTCAATGCGGATCTGGCTCGACCGCGAGGCACTTGCCGCGCGCGGCCTGACCGTTAATGATGTCGAAAACGCGCTGCGGCGCGAGAATGTCGAGCTGCCCGCCGGCAGCCTAGAGTCGCAAGATCGCGATTTTACGCTGCGCGTGATGCGCGGGTACCAGGATGCGGACGACTTTGCAGCGCTCACCTTAGCCAAGGGCAGCGACGGTTATTTGGTGCGCCTAGGTGACGTTGCTAAAGTCGAGCGCGCATCGGCCGAGCGGCGCGCCTATTTCCGAGGCAATGGCCAGCCAAATGTTGGTTTGGGCGTCATCAAAACCTCCACCGCCAACAGCTTGGACGTTGCGCGCGACGTGAAAGCGGCGCTGCCAGGAATTCAGTCATCGCTGCCCGGTGGAACCTCAATTTTCGTCGCCTTCGATAGCACCACGTTTATCGACGCGGCGGTGAATCGGGTTTACATGACGCTGGTTGAAGCCGTGCTGCTGGTTCTGGTGGTGATCTATCTATTTCTAGGCAGCTTCCGCGCCGCGCTAATCCCGGCAGTAACGGTGCCGGTATGCCTGGTGGCGGCCTTCATCGCGCTGTGGGCATTTGGCTTCACCATCAATTTGCTGACGCTGCTGGCGCTGGTGCTCTGCATCGGGCTGGTGGTAGACGACGCCATCGTGGTGCTGGAAAACGTGCAGCGCCGCGCCGATCTTGGCGAGCCGCCGCTGGTGGCCGCCAAGCGCGGCACGCAGCAGGTGGCCTTTGCGGTCATCGCTACGACGGCGGTATTAGCAGCCGTGTTTTTGCCGGTGGGCTTCATGGAAGGCAATACTGGACGCTTGTTCCGTGAACTGTCGGTCGCGCTAGCCGCCGCTGTTATCATTTCGGCGTTCGTTGCGCTAACGCTAACGCCGATGATGTGTTCGCTGCTGATCCGCCCGCACACCGAGCCAAAGGGCTTCAACCGATGGGTGCAGCGCCATCTGACCTCGCTCAACAAAGGCTACCGGCGCGCGGTCGAGCGCACCGTCGGTAAACCGCTGCTGTTTGGTGCTGTGCTGCTCGCTAGCATGGGGCTGTCGTGGTTTCTTGTTCAGCAAATTCCGACCGAACTAGCACCGCCGGAGGATCGCGGCGCGTTCTTCGTTTCCGTCGCGGGACCAGAGGGCGCTGGCTTTGATTACACCGTAGCTCAAATGCACCAGGTGGAACAAAAGCTATTTAAATACATTGGTGAAGGCCAAGCGATTGACCGCGCCAATACCCGCGTTCCCGGCGGTTTCGGCGCCGGCGGCGATATGCACACAGGTCAGGCCATCGTGCTGCTCAAAGCGTGGAACGAGCGCGACATCAGCACCGCAGATTTGGTTGAGAAAATCCGGGTCGACCTAGCCAGCCTGCCGGGTGTCGTGGCAAGGCCGCAGGTGCGCAGCGGCCTAGTGCGAAGCGGCGGCCAGCCGCTGCAAATCGTACTGGGCGGCCCTGATTATGACGAACTGGCGCAGTGGCGTGATCGGATGCTTGCGCGCATGGAGGCCAACCCGCAGCTATTCTCTGCCGATTCGGACTATAAGGAAACTCGCCCCCAGCTTCGCATCGAGATTGATCGCCCGCGCGCTGCCGATTTGGGCGTTTCCGTGCAGGAAGTTGGGCGTACGCTCGAAACCATGATGGGTTCGCGCCGAGTCACCTCTTATGTGGAGGATGGCGAGGAATACGACGTCATCTTGCAAGCGCAAGACGAGGATCGCACCTCACCTTCTGATCTCAATAATTTGTACGTGCGCTCCAGCACAAGCGGCAGCATGGTGCCGCTGGCAAGCTTGGTTAAGCTCAGCGAACTGGCAGAACCGGGCCAATACAATCGCTTTAATCGCCTGCGCGCAATCACCATCACCGCCGGCCTTGCCCCCGGCTATACGCTGGGTGAGGCGCTAGACTGGGTGCGGCAAGTAGCCGATGAGGAGCTGCCCGAGCGCGCCCAAATCGACTATAAGGGCGAGTCGCGCGAATACCAAAGCGCCGGCGGCGCGGTGCTTTTCACCTTCGCAATGGCGCTACTGATCGTGTATCTGGTACTCGCCGCGCAGTTCGAGAGCTTCCTGCATCCGCTGGTCATCATGCTCACCGTGCCGCTAGCGGTGCTGGGTGCGCTGATAGGTCTGTGGCTGTTCGGCAGCTCGCTGAACTTGTTCAGTCAGATCGGCATTGTGATGCTCGTGGGGCTGGCTGCGAAAAACGGTATTCTGATCGTCGAATTCGCCAATCAGCTGCGTGACGAGGGAGCCAAAATCCGCGACGCCATTGTCGAGGCAGCTTCAGTGCGCATGCGGCCGATCTTGATGACATCTATCGCCACCATCGTAGGTGCCATACCGCTGGTTGTGGCCGATGGCCCTGGTTCGGCTAGCCGCGCCACTATCGGCGTCGTCATCATCTTTGGCGTGGCTTTCTCAACTGTGCTGTCGCTGTTTGTGGTGCCAGCTTTTTACGCACTGCTGGCACCTTACTCACGCTCGCCTGATGCAGTCGCACAAAAGCTTGAACGGCTTGAGCGCGAAACGCCCGAGGTGGGTGGGCACGCTTAAGCGGAGCGGGCGGTCCGAACTCCGGGCCGTCCGTTGGACTGCGGGCTTGGCGGCTTAGCACTGTATTTCCCGCTGTGTTCAGCCATTGGTGGCAACGCAGTTGCCTTAAAACGCTGTTGAACACCGCAAATCTTGGGGTAGGCTCAAGATCCCTGAGCCCGCTTAGATTTTCGCCTCTCTGTGCTGGTCTTTAACAACGGAACGCTTGCCAAGCATCTTGGTGAAGTGAAAAGCGCGCTAGCCCGAACACAGATTCGCCTGTTAAGATTAAAGCAGACGGTGAATCTAGCAATTAAGCGGCTAGCCGATAACCCCTTTCATTTTAATTGTGCTGGCATGCGAGTCCTCGAATACGCTGGTTTAGAAACTCACAAAGTGCGCCCGGCGTACGAAAAACTATTGGTGGCATGCAGCGCGTCGAATTTTTCTGCCATCGATCTCAAAAAGCTCAAAGGGCAGTCGCTTGCCAGTCAAAGCAACGCGCGCATGGGCCCGCTATATCGGGCTAAGCTGGGCTATGCGGATCGCATTTTATTGACTTTTGTGCGGCACCAGGATGCGCTCTGCGTGCTCATGCTGGAAGTGATCCTTGGGCATGATTACGGCAAGAGTAAATTTCTGCGCGGTGCGCTGGTGGATGAAAAGCAGTTCGAACCGGTAGCAGCCGCGCCGCCTATCTTGGCAGCGCCCGACGCTGCACACCCTAACCCGCTGCAAACGCTGCGCTATTTGCATCCGCAGCGCGCGAACATCTATTTCTTAGATCGCGCGCTTTCGTTTGATGACGCGCAGTTCGAGGTTTTTCAAGCGCCAACGCCGCTGATTTTAGTCGGCAGTGCCGGCAGCGGCAAAACAGCGCTGACGCTGGAAAAACTCAAGACGTTGCCCGGTGATGTGCTTTATGTGACGCATTCGGCCTATCTTGCAAGCGGCGCGCGCGACAAGTATTTTGCCTCAGATGCGGATCTGAGCGCTCAAAACGCCGAATTTTTATCGTACCGAGAATTTCTGGAAACCTTAAAAGTGCTGACCGGCACTGAGGCCACCTGGCCGCAATTTCGCCAGTGGTTTAGCAAAATTGCGGGCAAGGAGCTGCAAGCCCACCAGGTGTTTGAGGAAATTCGCGGCGTGCTGTGCGCGCAGCCGGGCGGTGCGCTCAGCCGCGAGCGCTACCTTGCGCTCGGCGTTCGGCAGTCAATTTATGGGGAAGACCAGCGTAGCCAGCTTTATGATGTTTTTGAAAAATATCAGGTATACCTGCGCGATGAACAGCGCTATGAGCTGAGCCTGGAAGCGCACGCGCGGGAGGCGCTAGCAACACCGCGCTTTGATTTTGTCGTGATTGATGAAGTTCAGGACTTGACGGCGGCGCAGCTTAATTTGGTGTTGAAAACTCTCAAGCATCCGACTGGATTCATGCTGAGCGGTGATGCTAACCAGATTGTGCATCCGAATTTTTTCAGCTGGAGTCAGGTTAAAACGCTGTTCTGGCAAGATGCAGAACTGGCGCAGCGCCAGCAGCTATCGATTCTACGCAGCAATTTTCGCAACGCTAACGCCACCACCGAATTGGCGAATCGAATCTTAAAAATTAAACATCAGCGTTTTGGCTCGATAGATCGCGAATCCAACTATTTAATTCAAGCCAGCAGTGCCACCCAGGGCGCGGTGCAGCTGTTAGATACCCAGCCGGCGACGCTAGCGAACTTGAACGAAAACACGCGTCAATCGACCCAGTTTGCCGTGCTGGTGATGCGCGATGAAGATAAAGCGGCCGCGCGCGCGGTGTTTTCCACGCCGCTGCTGTTTTCGGTACACGAAGCCAAGGGTCTTGAGTACGAACATATTGTGCTGTTTCGCTTTATCAGCGATCAGCGCAGCGCGTTTTCTGACATCGCCGATGGCGTTGATAGCACTGAGCTTGGCTTGGACGAGCTGCGCTATGCGCGTGCAAAAGATAAGCAGGATAAAGCGCTAGAGATTTACAAGTTTTACATCAATGCGTTTTACGTCGCGATCACCCGCGCGCTAACCAACGTGTACGTGATTGAAAGCGACCTAAAACATCCGTTCCTCGCACTATTGGCGCTGGAAACGCATGCGCAAGTGGCGCTTAGCAAACAGCGCTCCAGCACCGAACAGTGGCAGCGCGAAGCGCAGCGGCTGGAACAGCAGGGCAAGCTTGAGCAGGCCGAAGCGATTCGCCGCGATGTATTAAAAACCGAGGTGCCACCGTGGCCAGTGTTAGGCGAAAGCTATTTTCGCGAGCTGCTAGTTAAAGTATTCCGCAGCCAAGTGCCGGGTGCCAAAGCCCGCCAGCAGCTGCTGGATTACGCCGCTTTTCATCGCCAGCCGGTGATAGCGCACATGCTTAAAGTACAGTGCCAGTTCGGCAACGGTCAGATTACCCATTTGACCGAGCCGCTGTGGCAAAAACAGCTTGCACCGTACGCGGGCCGTAATTTTAAGGACGTGCTTGCCCAGTGTACGCAGTTTGGCACCGAGCACCGCACGCCCATGAACACCACGCCACTGATGATGGCGGCGCTGGCAGGCAATGTGCCGCTATTGGAGGCCTTGCTTGAGCGCGGCGCAGAACTATATAGCGTCGATCAATACGGACGCACCGCGCTGCACTTGGCGCTGCAGCGGGCACTTATCAACCCCCAATACGCCAAGCAGTGTTTGCCCAACATATACCCACTGGTTGCCCCCGCCAGCCTGGACGTGCAAACCCAGGAGCGCTTGCGACGCTTGGATCGTCGCCAGCCGGAATACCTGCTGTTGCAAACCATGATCGCGTTGACCCACGATCAACACGTTGGGCTGCACGTTAAATTTGCGCAAGTATTTGACACCGCCGCATTGATGGATGCCTGGGCAAAACTGCCTGATGCCATCGTTGCGCCGCACCAGCGCAAACGCAGCTATATTTCTTCAGTGCTGTCGCGCAATGAAATACTCAGCAGCTACGCGAATAATCGCGCGCTATTTTTCCGCGTGCGCCACGGCGGCTATGCCATCCACCCCGGCGTGCAGCTGCGCTACAGCACACAAATGCCCTGGGAAAGCGCAGTGCAGAAGCTGAACTTGCCGCTGCTGATGGAATCCACCGTCAACTGGGGCGAAATCTATCGCATGTGCCAGCAGGCCGGCATCGCGTTGGCGCCCTGCCCCATATTCGCCGAACGCGAATTCGCGGAACGCACCGAAATGGAGGCGCAAAAGGCAGCGCTCGCGACGCAAAAGCGCGAGGAGCTTGATCGTCGAGACGCCGAATTAATGGCCGAGCTTGACAAAATCAGGCGGCAAACAACTGCGCACAAAAGAAAAACGCAGCTCAACGCACGCAAACCGTCAATAAAACCGCTGCCCGACCAGCCTGTAGAAGCAGCACCGGCCGTCAATCTTGCTGCGAACGAAACGCCGCCTCGTTGGGGAACGCCGGCTGCGCGTGCATTAGCGCTAGCTGAGCTCGGGGTGAAGATTGCGGAAATCGAGCTCGCTAACGCGCATGCCGAGGCAGAAGCCAAAGCTTCTGAAGCAACCAAAAGCCCGGATTCTGAAGCCTAATTCGGCGATTTTTTAAGGCGAACAGCGGTTGGCTAATTTCGCTTTGGGCTGCAAAGCTGTTGCATCTGTATTCGCCGATCAAACCTTCATCTGAGTACAAAAACCACGTGGTTTCAGCGCTCGTTTGCCGCCAGATGCGCCTGCCCATCGGGTCATACGCATACTTAGCCACCGTACTATTATTACGTTTAACTTCAATCAGCATGTCCTGCGGATCGTAGACGTAATCAGTCGTCTCACTCGCCGGTTCACCCTTCACTTCTTTGGTAGTGCTGCCGTTTTGATCGTAGGTAATCGTGCGCTGCTCAGCACCGGCGCCCAAGGCTTTTAGCTCTTTATTCGCGTTGTGCGTCCATGCGCCCGGCTGGTGGCTTGAGCGTTGGCGGTTATGCACTGCATCGTCGTCAAAACGCTCCATCGGCAGGCTGCTGGGAACCTGTTGCAAATTCGGTGGCGGATGGGCCTGGGTTAGCCGATCAAGCGCGTCGTAGTCGTAGTCGTAGTCGTAGTCGTAGTCGTAGCGGTAGGCACCGTCCAAGGTGGCTTTGCTCTTAATAGACGATCTTGATATTCGATACCGCATCATACGCGTATTGGTGGTTCACGATCGGCACGGCATTGGGGCCGGTGGGCTTGACCTCAATGCGGGTCGGGCGCTGCAATGGGTCGAGTGTGACCGTGCGTTTTAAATTGCCGGGTAGCGTGATGTCTTTGATTGCGTTCCAGGGGTAGGTGTAGGTAAGCGTGTCATTGTCGGCTGCTAGCCCCGGAATGTTGGTGGTTTTGAGCTGGTTGTTGATGTCATAGGTGTAGCTTTGCACGCGGGCGTCTGGATATTTCAGCGTTTTAACACAGAAGCTAGCTACGCCAGGCGATTGATTCACCCCCGAAAACGCGGCGCAATCAAGGAAACTGAGCCCAAAGCGCTGAGTAAATTGGGGCTTGATCCGAATCATTGAAGCGCCAAAGTGCAGGGCATCGGCAATGGCTATTGACGCGTCGTGGCAGAAGTTGAGGATTTGATTGAATTAGCTAAGCAATTTAAGCAGCTAACGCTATATGACATTGGCTTTGTACGTCAATTGAAAAATAGCTGATTGTCCTTAAGTCAAATTTCTTCTGCCGCTTAAGCGGCTGGGGGGGGGGCTAGCGCTCTACAATTTTTAAGCGCTTGGTTCAGTGAAACTTTGGCGGCTTAACTGGATTTATTTAGCGATTTGACTGATTTGGGAAAAGCGCGCGTCCCGCATTGTTCGTTTCCCGCATTGTTCGTTTCACAGTCGAAACGCGTTGGCCCATCGCTAGTTCCTATCTTAAATGCACTCTTCTGCGGCAGATTGGGTGGCGAAGGACTTTAAATCGCTGTGCCTGGCGTCTAGATCTATATGTCAACAGCGCAGGCTCGTTCCCGTTTGCTAGGCATGTTTCTCCAATTATTTAGTTAACCCTGGCATTTTCGCCTGAATTTAATGCCAATAAACGCTCTGAAGCAACCCAACCAAGCAAAAACCCTAGCCCTCAACCCGCAAATAAACCTGCAGCTCATCAATCTCCACGGGAAAGGCGCGCAGGCTGGTGCCTTTGCATGGGCCGCCGATGCATTCGCCGGTTTCGGCTTTGAACGCGGCGCCGTGGGATGCGCACACCAGCTGGCCGTGTGCGACTAAAAACCGGCCCGGTGCCCAGTTCAGCGGCCTGCCTGCGTGCGGGCAAACGTTGAGATAGGCATAGGCTTGCAGGCCGTAGCGCAGCAGCACTAGCGAATCGCCGTCGTGCTCTACTTCTAGTGCACCGGCGTCTGGGATGTCGGCCAGCGCGCACAGTTTGACTCGGGCTGCACCGGCCGCAATCGATGGCATAGCCTAATCCAACACAACCAGTTCGACCGGAATATTGCCGCGTGTAGCCACCGAATAGGGGCACATTTTATGCGCATCAGCTACCAGCGCCTCGGCTTCTGCGCGTGGCAGTTCGGCTATACGCACGCTAAGCTTGACGGCCAAACCTAAAGCGCCGCCTTCGTTCAAACCTATCGACACATCGGCGTGTACTTCAACCTTGCCGATTGGGCGCTTTTGCAGCTTGGCGATATGCGCAACCGCGCCGCCAAAGCAGGCCGAATAGCCGCAGGCGAACAGCTGCTCAGGATTGGTCGCGCCTTCATTGCCCGCGCCGCCCATTGATTTGGGCATCGACAGCGGCAAATCAATCACGCCATCGCTGCTGCGGGTGTGTCCATCCCGGCCTTCTTGAGAAGTTGACTGTGCGGTGTATAGAACTTTCATAGCGAATCCTTATTTAAGTTTGGGGTGCCGAGCATAGCGAATATGCAGCAGTCGATTTGTTAGAACTTACCGGCGCGCCATAAACGCGATTTTCTCGAACAAGTGGACGTCGGCTTCGTTTTTCAAAAGTGCGCCGTAAAGCGGCGGAATCAAGCGTTTTGCGCTTTTTTCACGCAAAATTTCCAGCGGAATATCTTCCGCCAGCAGCAGCTTTAACCAGTCTAAAAGCTCGCTAGTGCTGGGTTTTTTCTTCAACGCTGGCAGTTCCCGCACCTGCAAAAATAAAGTGAGCGCTTCGTTGACTAGCGCGGCTTTCAGGCCTGGAAAATGCACGTCGACGATCTTACGCAGCGTAGACTCATCAGGAAATCGGATGTAGTGAAAGAAGCAGCGCCGCAAAAATGCGTCCGGCAGCTCTTTTTCGTTATTGCT
>Ga0163144_10027729_pt1 | contig 10953 bp, 7 predicted proteins | sample OliLak19BULKMAT1_FD_123175 | JGI IMG/M metagenome (GOLD analysis project Ga0163144, IMG submission 123175) | Freshwater microbial mat bacterial communities from Lake Vanda, McMurdo Dry Valleys, Antarctica - Oligotrophic Lake LV.19.BULKMAT1 | ecosystem: Environmental > Aquatic > Freshwater > Lake... | reverse complement strand
ACTATTTAGAATATTTTAGAACAAAAAAGAATAAATCTAAATCCTTATTCTCCAAAATCTTTGCATTCAATTTTTTAGCACACTAAATTTTTGACTTATCCAACGGCAAATATAAATTCGTAAAATAATTTCATTTTTAATGCATCAGTCAAAATGCTTTATCATTATATAAGTGCCGCAAATGGGCTTGCAGAATGGTTTGTAGATAAAGTTTATATTGACGAAAACATGTTTTTCATTTTGATGGCATGAAGAATCAGGAGAAAATATCAACGGCTTTGTAAAATTTGAGTTCAATTCAAAACAGGGAGACACAGATCAGATAAACCCAAATTATTTGGATATTCATCTAAATCAAGATGAACTAACGAGCGTAACAGACATTAAAATAACTGATTTTTCTGAAATGGATGACAACGTAGGTCTTAACGAAATGTGGGATAATTTTATGCAAACTTTGCGTGAAAAAGTTGCTGGATAAGTAATGAAAGAAATAGACAGGCTTGTTTTAAAAGCATTTTTAGGTCTTTTTTTCTTTAACTGTCGGTATTTGGTCTTGGGCGATAAATTCTTGGCTCTAATTCTCCTTTGATCATAAATATTTAACGTTGTTTATTCCATTCAGTAGTGCTGTCGCAAATGTTATGCAATGTCAATAGCAATTCCATTGGGCTCTCCAATTGCAAAATGCCTGTAGCCCCAGGGTTGATCTTTGATTTCTATTTCAATACCAACGCCTTCCTTTTTTGCTCCTTATAAATCTTGTCCAAGGCATGTACTTCTTTGGTTACATGCATCCCTTGCCTGAGAAATCATTTATTGACGAAGTCATTTATTTTGGTGAGGGGAATGGCCTGCAGATTACCCTTTTGCTCAGTCTGTTTTTCCTATCGAATAAGCATTGTAGTTACTTTGCTGCAAAGTGCTATCAGCACTCACATCCAATTGGCACAGTATTTATGTACTTAATTTTGTAATGTCAGTTGTCATTTGGTTTTAAATGCGCTGTATGGTGCTTCGAAAGCATAACTTCTTCATGATGTATAGGCTGATAGCGAAAAGAAAAGTTACGGTTTTTTTTGCCTTCCTTACATTTGCTTTTTGCATAATGGTGCTTTCAGGTATCGCCTTTCCACAAAGCCAGCCCCCATTCGAGGTTACAAAAAAGAAGAAAACCTCGATTTTTAACGACTCCACGCAGTTTTTTAGAAAAATAGAGGAAATGGCAAAAAAAAGAAGGCTTACCCGTGAGCTTTTTCGAAATATTGTTTCGCTGCCTCCGCCAAGTCAGGCCTACACTGGCGATGTAAAAAAACTCAATCAAGACTATTATGCTGGTGCGGAGAACAAAATCATTAGAAACATAATAATCGTCACACTCGATCCATTTGGCACCGATATTGCCGACACTTCCAAACAGGCCATTGGCTATTTTGAACAAGCAGGCAATAAACTCCACATAAAAACGCGCAAATTCGCAATCAGAAACAGATTGTTATTCAAACCTGGTGACAACCTTGACAAATTAAAAATGGTTGAATCGGAGCGTATCATCAGAAGTTCAGATTTTGTGGGCGATGTCTCGGTGCGAATAGATTCAAATTTCATCTCCAAAGATAGCGTAGATGTCATTATCCGTGAGCAAGACAGGTGGTCTATTTATCCGTTTGGCTCGCTAGGAAGCAGCTATAGAGCGGGCTTTGTCGATAAAAATATTATGGGAGCTGGCCAGCAACTGGAAGCTTCTGTGTTTAAAGCCCGGCTGTTTGACACCACAGCCGTAAACTATCGATTCAGCTATTTTGTACCCTACATCAAGCACACATTTATTACCGCAGGTGTTATTATAAATCAAGAACGAGGCAACAAATACCGCGGATTTTCAATTAACAGAGGCTTTTATTCGCCTTTGGCTCGCTGGGCAGGCGGTTTCGATCTGTTTTATTACGAGCTTATCCAAAGACTCACCTCTACAGATTCCACCAAAATAGAAATAAAAAATATAAGCTATTTGAGCCAAGATTTATGGGGTGGTTTTGCCATACCCATTCGTGGATCATCGTATCAAAACCGCACAACAAAGTTTGTGGTAACGGGCCGGGTATTTAATAAAAATTATATCAATTCTCTTGAGGTGGCGTTCGATCCGCTTTTTAACCAGCAAAATACTACCAATTATCTGATGAGCTTTGGCTTTACCCAACGCGGATTTTACAAAGATAAATTTATTTACAAATATGGAGTAACCGAAGATGTACCTATCGGATCCATGATTTCTGCCATAGCGGGTTACCAGAAAAGACCCTATGACGAGCGATATTATGTGGGAATAAAATCGAGCTATGGCATAAAATTTCAAGGGGGCAATGCTTCTGCCTATTTTGAGGCAGCTACGTATATTAGCACCCTCGGCCGCTACGAACAAGGCGTTGTCAACACTGGTGTGCAAGGGTTTACCAACTTAGTGAAGTTCAGAAATAAGTGCCAATTTCGCCAGTTTTTTGCCCTTGACATTACCTCTGGCTTCAACCGCAACAAATACGACCGCATCACCATCAACGATGTAAAAGGCCTAAAGGGCTTCAACCCAGATTCTGTAGTTGGATCTAATAAAATGGTGTTGAGCACCACCGCTGTGCTTTATTTGCCTTGGCAGATCATTGGCTTCCGATTTGCACCCCTCTTTTATGCGGGCTTCGGCATGATCGGAGATGAAACCAACTCATTCTTAAGAGATAATATTTTCCCTGTCTTTGGCCTGGGCATCCTGATTCGAAACGAATATTTAATTCTCAATTCATTCACCTTTACGCTAGGTTTTTACCCTTATATTCCTAATGAAGGCAATGCGATCTTCAAGCCCAACCCATTTGGAAGCAACGATTTCAGGTTTAGAAATTTCGAGATAGGCAAGCCAACCGAGGTGGCATATTTTTAGCCATTCCCGATTTTTTAAAAGCTACTAAAGCACGGTTTTTAGTTGGTTTCACTATTTTACTCCTTAACGGCAGCAGTAGAGTGCTATAATATTGTTTTTGGAGTGGGCATTGTATCACCTTCTTTTATCGGAATGGATGCAAGCGGAACTAAGGCCAAATAAAATGCAACTTTGTGGCATAATATTCCTAATTTTTGATTTACTTGCTTTATGACTGAAACATTCTTCAACTACTTACAATTCGAAAAAAGGTATAGCCCACATACCCTTATTTCATACAAGTGTGACCTTGAGCAGTTTGCTGTTTTTTGCAAAGAAGAATACGGCTTGGCTACCATTACCGAGGCCGACTATAACCTCATCAGGGCTTGGATCGTGAGTTTGATGCATGGCAATTTTGAAACCAAGTCTATAAATAGAAAGCTTGCCAGCCTAAAATCATATTATAAGTTTTTATCAAAACAGGGGCTAATAGAGATAAATCCTGCCCAACGGGTGAAAACACCCAAGTTGAAAAAGCGACTTCCAGTATTTGTAGAGGAAAATCAGATGATAGATTTGCTAGAAAGCACCACTTTCCCGCACGGTTTTGAAGGCGCAAGAGACCGATTGGTGATTGAGCTTTTGTATGGCACTGGCATGCGATTGGCCGAGTTGATTGGGCTAAAAGCTACAGATATAAACCTTTTCGACAAATCTATAAAAGTAAAAGGCAAGGGGAATAAGGAAAGAATAATCCCAATGCACAAGAATTTGGAACATAGTGTCATTGCCTACAACAATCTCAAATCTGATACGTTTGTAAATCAATTAGAACGGCTTCAACTTATTTGTAGCGACAAAGGGGAAAAAGCATACCCGGTACTAATACAAAGAATTGTGAAAAAATATTTAAATGTATCCTCAAATGTTGAAAAAAAGAGTCCGCATGTTTTGAGGCACAGTTTTGCCACACACATGCTCAATAATGGAGCAGACTTAAATGCCATTAAAGAGCTGCTCGGGCATTCAGGATTGGCGGCTACACAGGTATATACCCACAATTCGTTGGATAAATTAAAATCGGCTTTTAAACAGGCTCATCCCAAGGCCTGATTGTTTTATTATTGTTTCACTTTAAATTTTAACGCCATGAAGCTTCACATTCAATCTATTCACTTTGACGCAGACCAAAAATTGATTGATTACATTCAGAAAAAGATAGACAAACTGGAGACGTTTTACGACCGCATCATCGATGGTGAGGTTTTTTTGAGAATCGATAAAGATTCGCATCAAGAAAATAAATTGTTGGAGGTAAAGTTGAATATTCCGGGCCACAATGTGTTTGTGAAGGAGCGGTCGCGCACGTTTGAGGCCGCAGCAGACGAAGCATTGGAAGCGTTGAAAACCCAACTCAAGAAGCACAAAGAAAAAGAAGCCGAGCATGTATAGCCAACTCAATCCCCATTTTTAGTTAAAGATGGGGATTTTTTATGAAGGTGGTAAAATGGACTTAATCTAATCACAAAGTAGGGAGTTGTGATTTCGCAACACCTTGCCACCAATCGAGTCACGCAAGGGAATTTAACCCCTAAGTTCTCACCGAACCGTGTGCTTCAGGCTGAGGCAGTTTCTCTCAAAGCCGAATTGTCGATGGCAGCGAAAGAGCCTTTAGAAATGCAAAGGTAAAAACCAAAATATCGGGGCCGTTTGAGTCAATCCAAAACGCGCTAATCTTTGCGGCACTACGATCAATTTTAGATACATTGATCAAACAAGATCAACCTCTATTGGAAAACTTAAACCAATTGGCCGATTTTAGACCTGCATAGTTACAATTAATAATGTGCAGCAATTGTGTAGTGGGAAGTGCAAAAAGCATTAGAAAAGAAAAAAGCAGGTATTTCGATTTCTCAAAATCCTGCTTCTAAACGTACTTTACTTATTACCAGCATTTTGTCGGGGTGGCAGGATTCGAACCTACGACCTCCTGGTCCCAAACCAGGCGCGATACCGGGCTACGCTACACCCCGAATTGAAGTTGACTATTTACTGCCTTGTAGAGAGAGAGGGATTCGAACCCTCGGTACCGTTACCAGTACGACAATTTAGCAAACTGTTCCTTTCGGCCACTCAGGCATCTCTCTTTCTCTCAAAAGGGATGCAAATATAACACTCGAATTCATATTCCCAACAAACACTTGCATTTTTAATAAAATTTTTAACAACATTTCCAAAGCTCGTCTACCGCAATAAATTCTTAAAAATAATTGCCAGAAGTACGATAAAATTGTCCAATCTTTGGATTGCTAGCCTATAAAAATCTCAAAGGAATTGTTTACTTATCGATCGTATTTGGCGGAACTTTTAGATCAAGAGCATATTGCTGCAAAAGATTTATTTACAAACCTTAAAGAGCTTGATTTTATCAATACTTGGCTTGGCGGCCATGCCATTACAATTGTGGGGGTTCATCACTTCCTCAATTCCAAAATCCGGTATATGCTAGAAGATTATGTGACTATTGCCGATGTAGGCTGTGGTGGTGGCGACAACCTTATTGCCATTGCTAAATGGGCAAGAAAACACAAGATCAGGGTAAAACTTATTGGCATTGACATAAAACCTGATTGTATCAATTATGCGGTTGAAAACTGCAAAGCATACAATGAAATTAGCTTTATAACCAGTGATTATCAATTGGTTGTTGACAATTTTGATATTATTTTTTCGGCATTGTTTTGCCATCATCTCAATGATAATCAGTTGGTTAGCTATTTTAAATGGTGTAATCAACATGCTAGCTGGGGCTTTTTTGTAAACGACTTGCATCGAAATCCGTGGGCTTACTATAGCATCAAATATTTAACTTTGCTGTTCTCAAAATCATATTTGGTAAAAAATGATGCACCATTGTCTGTACTAAGGGGCTTTCACAAAACCGAATTGCAAAATTACATGTCCCAAGCCGAAGTATTTAGATTCGAAATATTTTGGAAATGGGCATTTAGATTCCTCGTAATTAAAAACAAGTTGTAAAATTATAAGCTTGTATACAACGGTAAAATAACGATGAATACTTGCTCTTTCGTGCATGGATAGTAATCCTACAAATAAGTATCCTTCCAGCCACTGAGACCCCTGAATTAATGAAAAATACAAGATCTAATGATATTGTTTTCGATGTAGCTATCATCGGTGGTGGGTTGGCAGGCCTTACTTTAGCTATACAGCTTGCCGCCAAGAGCCTGAAGGTTGTGCTGTTTGAAAAAGAGGAATTTCCTTTTCATAAAGTATGTGGCGAATACATTTCGATGGAAAGCTGGGGGTATCTTGAGCGCTGCGGAATAGAACTTGCCAATATGGAGTTGCCGATAATTAAGCAATTGCACGTAACATCACCCAACGGCAATTTGGTAGCCCATAAGTTAGATTTGGGTGGTTTTGGAATAAGCAGATACACGCTAGATAGTAAATTAGCTGATGTTGCGCGTGAAAATGGAGTAGTACTATTTGAAAACACCAAAGTAGATGATGTTGTGTTCCAGCATGGTATTTTTTCGCTCATAGCAGATCAATCGATCTACAAAGCCAAATTAGTTGCGGGATCGTACGGCAAACGCTCTAATATTGACATAAAGCTCAATCGTAAATTTATTCAAAAGCCTAATCAAAATAGCTTCAATTATGTGGGTGTAAAGTACCACATTAATATGCCTAGCTTTCCTTCCGATTTGATTGAATTGCACAATTTTTCAGATGGCTATTGCGGCATCTCTAAGGTAGATGGCGATCGATATTGCTTATGCTATCTCACCACCGCAAGAAACTTGCAAAAATACGGCAGTATCAAAAATATGGAAGAAAAGGTATTGATGCAAAATCCGTATCTTAAACAATATTTTAATGATGCAGAATTTGTATATGCAGCGCCTTTGGTTATTTCACAAGTAAATTTTTCGAGCAAAAAAACGGTCGAAGGTCATATATTGATGCTTGGGGATGCAGCAGGACTAATAACACCGCTTTGCGGCAACGGCATGAGCATGGCCATGCATGGTTCACATTTATTGGCACCATTAATTGTAGCTTTTTTCAATGGAGAATTAAGTAGAGAACAATTAGAAAAAAGCTATACTAGGGCATGGAAAAAGAAGTTTTCGGTTCGGCTTGTTATCGGGAGACTGATTCAGTATTCGTTTGGAAGGGCGGAAATGACCAATAGAATGATTGCTTTACTTAAACATTTACCATCGGTAGTAAATCAATTGGTAAAACTCACGCACGGAAAACCGTTTTAAAAAGTGCATTTAAAATAAATAGCTTTGGCCAGCCAATGTGCGGGATGCGCAAATGCTTAGTTTTCTGGATTAATTGATAAAAGTTGTGGTAGATATAAAAAATGATGAGGTTTCAAAAGTGAATAAAGAGCAGATACAAACTTGGTTTGAAAATCTGCAGGAAAATATTTGCCAAGCCATAGAAAAAGCAGATGGTAAATCTAAATTTCATCAAGATATTTGGGATCATCATGCTGTAGGCGGAGGCCGAACAAGATTGATCCAAAATGGCAACATCATTGAAAAAGGGGGTGTTAATTTTTCAGCTGTGGGCGGTGCAACTCCTACCAAGATTTTGGAAGCGCTACACCTGGAAAGAGCAGACTTTTTTGCTACAGGTGTTTCTATTGTAATGCACCCTAAAAGCCCGAGGGTACCCATTATTCACATGAATGTACGATATTTTGAGATGTCGAATGGTGTATATTGGTTTGGCGGAGGCATAGATTTGACCCCACACTACGTAGATGAAAACGATGCCCATTTTTTCCATCAATCACTTAAAGAAGTTTGTCAGAGACACGATGCAGATTATTACCCCAGATTTAAAAATGGGGCTGATGAATATTTCTTCATTGCGCATAGGCAAGAAACGAGAGGCATTGGAGGCATTTTCTTCGATCATTTGAAAGAAGGTGAGTTACAATCTAAAGAAGATATTTGGAAGTTCGTACAAAGTGTGGGCAATAGTTTTACGGGAATTTATACGCATTTAATGAAAAAAAATGCCAGCATTTCTTTTGGCGAAAAGGAGCAGAAATGGCAACGCCTCCGCAGAGGAAGGTATGTGGAGTTCAATCTGGTGTATGACAAAGGCACTAAATTCGGGCTCGATACCAATGGAAGAGCAGAATCTATTCTTATGAGTATGCCCCCATTGGCCGCATGGGAATATGATTATAAATGTGAGGCAAATTCAGAAGAGGAAAGAACCATATCCTTGCTAAAAAAGGGAATAGATTGGGTTTGAAGCGCTATAATACGATTTCAGTTATGAAATCCCTAAAGAGCCAAAGCCAAACCAATCTTTACTCCCCAAAGGTCTTGCTCCGAAATTCCTTCGGTATAGGTGAGACGTCTGTAAGCTTCCACTCTCACAAATTTAAAGATGTTTTCGATGCCAATTCCAGCATCTAGGTAAGGGATATTTGGATCTAGTTTTTTAAAAGTGTTGTAGATCCTTTTTCCTTCTGCATCGGTATCGTTGGGCACCAAATCCTGATTTTGATTATTTACCGTACCCCAAATGGCATTGCAGGAAATGACCTCTCGCCATTTGAGTTTGTAAAATAATGGAATCCTGTTAAATAGCAACCCATTAAAATGGTGTTGATAGTTGATCGTTAGCGACTTATCACTCACAAACTCGAAAAACTTCATCATGCTAAAGCCTACAGGGTTGTAAACACCAGTTTGATTTCCTAGGTGAATATTGAGCAAAGGATAGGGTAAAACAGTAGGAATATAAGTTGCAGTCATTGAATAGGTCGATTGTCCAAATTTCCCAATTGTGACCTTCTGATACAGATTTATAGAATACTTATGATAGCTAAAATTGCTTCCATTGATTCCTTTCAAGCCCAAATTATATCTTAATGTGACGATAGGGATAAACTGATTTCCTGTACTTAATCTTCGGTGGTCGAAGTATAAAAATTTTTCCCTGCGGGCAATGCGCAGCTCAAAAAGTATGTCGGAGTTGATGAGCGAATTTTTAATTTGTCCGTCTTCATCGAGGAACCCAAATTTTTTCGATGTACCTATACCAGGTACCTCATTATATTCCTGATAATTAAATTGAATTTTGGGAGTGATGCCTTTTATCACATCCATTTGTGCGTAAAATGAAGCACTAGAAATATAAAAAGGGGTTCGCTGCGACACTCTGCCCCACCGTGCTGTGGCATAAAAAAGACCAGTGCCTGGGGCACGATAGTTGCTGAAAAGTGCCAATTGCTCTAAGTCGTAATTATAATCGCCACCTATCAAGAGCCACATTTTCTTTGAAAACCAGTAGTCAAACCCAATGCCGTACTTCATTCGCTCGTCTTTGGTGCCATAAGCCGCAAATCCTCGCAAGAGCAGCTTCTTGCTGAAGCTCATGTTGGTTCTCGCTCCTATTCTTATGCGCAAGCCTTCAATATCATTTACCGCAACAGATTGTATGTATGGTCCAAATTCTATTGGGCCTACTTTTTTATAGCCATTTATTGCCAAGTCGAAAAGGGATATATAAGATTTCACTATCGGTAGATTTTTAATCGTATCCACCATGGCATATACTTGTTTGTCGACTTCACTCAGGGTGTCATGTCGGTTCTTGAGCCAAAATTCATTGGTAGTTTCTGAGGCACTATCGGCCACTTCCAAGCCTACACGAAAAAAAGTTTCTTCTCGTGGCTTGTTTTCTACTATGTTTTTGTTTGATATATAATACTTCACAATGAAGCCTGCGGAACTATCGGCAATCTCAGCAAGATCGACACTGAAACGTACTTTTGAGGCCAGATATGGCCCTGCGGTTGTTTTGGCCATTTCTTGCTGCACTTTTATTTTTTCTACAAAATTTAAGTTTGCTCCTTTGCCAATTACCAAATCGCTTCTTATGAGGGCATAGTCGGCCTTGTTTATCCAAATAGTGCCTTTGAATGCCAAATCGGCCTCTCTTTTGGGCTTTACATTTATTTTATAGCAATAGATTTCGCCTACCAATAAACTGTCTTCAAGGTCGTATTCATAGTAATCGCGCCAACTGTCGGCTATGGGCGACACAAAATCTTTCCCCAAAAATCGCACATAACTTTGGTAAAAATTGAAATCGGTTGTACTAGATCCGGTAAGCTGAGAGATAAAATTGCCATTACTTTCATCCAAAATACCTACCACTTTGTTGGCTGTTATTAGCTCTTTGTTGCGATAAGGGGTATTGGTGTAGTAGTTTTTTGAAATTGATTCAGATATATATATGGGAATGATGGGTTTGCCTTCATCATCGGTCAGTTTTTTCAAGCTATCAATAGCTGAAATTACATTTCTTAAGAGTTTTTGTTTTCTGAGTTTCCGGGAAATATTGTCAACATCAATCTGCACTTTCGAATAGCTTTCATATTCGTAAGCATCGAGCGATCGTTTGTCATTTTTCGATTTGTTGTTGTTTATCCTTCTCAATATTTCCCATGCTGGGTTTTCGCCACGCTTTATTACCACTTCGCCCAATTCTTGGGTATCTTCATAGAGTTGGAAATTGACTATTTGTGTGGGCGATTCTTGGTTTACCAATTTCGATCTAATTTTGTAGCCCACATAAGTGGCTTTCAATGAGTCGCGTAGCATACTTGCTTTGATGCTATAGTTGCCTTCAAAATCGGTTTGAGCACCAATGTCAGTGCCTTTAAATTGCAAGATTACAAAAGGCAGTGCATCGCCATTTCTAGCATCTGTTACTTTGCCTTTGATGGTAAATTGGCCTTTAGCAGTTTGCAGTTCTACCATTAAACAAGCAAACAATACTATACTTCTAAATACTGGGGTCATTAATGTACTTGAGATTGGTATTAGGAATAGTAATGCGAAGGTACTTATACATATTCAATGTTAATGTACCTTTTTGCATTTAGCGTAAAGAAGCTCTGGCACTTCCCTACCCCTATGCTTTGCAAAAAACACCTTAGTAAAGGTTGGCAATTAGCAATT
>Ga0163144_10027726_pt1 | contig 10954 bp, 6 predicted proteins | sample OliLak19BULKMAT1_FD_123175 | JGI IMG/M metagenome (GOLD analysis project Ga0163144, IMG submission 123175) | Freshwater microbial mat bacterial communities from Lake Vanda, McMurdo Dry Valleys, Antarctica - Oligotrophic Lake LV.19.BULKMAT1 | ecosystem: Environmental > Aquatic > Freshwater > Lake... | reverse complement strand
TGCTTTGATCGGGATATTGGCTGCGCTGCTGGTCCCGGCGCTGAACAGGGCGAAAAGCACGGGAAGCGCGGTCCGTTGCCTTCAACAGAAACAGCAGTTGGGCATCGCCTTCCAGATGTATGTCCAGGACAATGACGACCGCATTGTCCCCAACATGACCGGGGTAAACGCGAACCTGCCTTCGCTTCAATCGGCGGCCGAGTCGTCTCCTCGCTACTCCTGGGCCGGTGGATGGCTCGATTACAGCCAATCGCCACTGAACACCAATACGTCGGTCCTGATCCGGCACGACCCCACCCGGGGGATGTTCGGGGGAATGCTCGGAACTTACATCAAGGATGCCCGGATCTTCCGTTGCCCCGAAGACCGGTCCACGGTGACCCTCATCGGCAAGAAGATCCCCAGGGCGCGATCAGTTTCGATGAACTACTTGGTCGACGGTTCTTCCCGCACCGCGATCCCGAGAAACAGTCCCGACCAGCTCATGGCTGTAAATTCCGGATACTTGGTCTACCGCCGGATTTCCGACTTCCGGCTCCTTTCCCCATCCCGGGCGTGGACGATCATCGACGAGCATGCCGACTCGATAAACGACGGTGTATTCCTCGTCGACGTCGCGAATCGCGCCCAGGTCGACGACTGGGTTGGCGCCTACCACCGCAATGGAACCGGGGTCGCCTTCGCGGACGGTCACACCGAGATGCATGTCTGGAAAACCAGGGCAAAAGTCTTCGGCGACCAGGCCGTCGTCCAACCGGTCGCGCAGATGACTCCGACCTCGGTGTCGCTGTCTAATCCCGACGTCGCTGCCGACTGGAAATGGCTCCTCGATCGCACTGGCATTCGCCAGCCCTGAACATTCGTTCCGTTTCCCCTTCGTCAATCGAGCGTCGATCGCTCCAGAACTTCCGCCTCCTGCCGCGCGTTTTGGATGCGGCACAAGGTCGCGTAAAGACCCTCGCCGGCCATCAACTCCTCGTGGTTGCCCCGTTCGATCACCTGCCCGTGCTTGAGCACCAATATCTGGTCGGCGTTGCGGATCGTGCTCAGCCGATGCGCGATCACGAAGCTTGTCCGGCCTGACATCAGGCGTTCCAACGCTTCCTGGATCAGCTTCTCCGTCTGCGTGTCCACGCTCGCAGTGGCTTCGTCCAAGATGAGTATGGGCGCATCCTTGAGCAGCGCCCGCGCGATGGCCACACGCTGTTTCTCGCCGCCGCTGAGCTTCACGCCGCGTTCGCCCACGGAAGAATCGTAACCCTTCTCCAAACGACCGATGAACTCATGGCAGTTCGCGGCTTTGGCGGCGGCGACCATGTCGCCCTCCGTCGCATCAAGGCGGCCGTAGAGGATGTTCTCGCGAATCGTTCCGTTGAAGAGAAACGGCTCCTGCGAAACCACGCTGATCTGCCGGCGCAATTCGGCGAGCGGCATGGCCGAGATGTCACGCCCGTCGATGCGGATGGATCCGCTCGTCAGCGGGTAAAACGCCGGGATCAAGTTGACCAAGGTTGTTTTCCCGGCACCGGTTGGACCGACCAACGCCACCATCTGGCCGGGTTTGGCGATCAAAGAAACATCCTGCAGAACCCTTCGCTCAGCGCCGTAACCGAAGTTCACCTGCTCGAACACCACCTCTCCTTCAGCGCGCCACGAAGCCGTTGCCGACGAACCGACTGAGGGCTTGGCTTCAGGTTCAGCGTCGAGGATGTCGAATACCCGCTCACCGGCAGCGCGGGCCGACTGCAGCATCTGGTTCAAGCCGTGCAGGCGCCCGATCGGTTCGTAGAAAAGCGCGAGGAAAAAGAGGAAGCTGATCAATTGTCCGATCTCCATCCTGCCGGCAATGACCTGTTGGCCCCCGACCCACAGCACGAGAGCGGAACCGAGCGCCGTGCAGAACGCCATCGTCGGCGAGTAGAAGGCCCAGGCCTTCATCACCACCAACGTGCCCTGCCGCACTCCGTCCGCCTTGTCGGCGAAACGTCCGTCCTCATGCAGCTCGCGGCCGAAGGCCTTGATGGCCCGAACGCCCTGAAGGTTGTCCATGAGCAGCGCGTTCATAGCCGCCGAAGCCTGGCGTTGCACGCGGTAACGCTTGTGCGCCGTCAGCGTATACCAGAGGGCGCCGGCTGCCAGGAACGGGATGGGGATCATGGCCACGCCCGCCAGCGTCGGGTTCTGCCAGAAAAGGATTCCCGCCACGCCGAACACACCCAGGATTGCCACGGTCCCCTGCTCCGTTCCGTCGATCAGCAGGCGTTCGACGGCGTTAACATCCTCGATGACGCGGGTCATCAGATCCCCGGAAGCGCGTTGGTCGAAGAAGCCGATGGTGAGGCGCTGGAGCTTGCCGTAGACCTCGCGGCGCATGTCGAAGATCACATTCTGCTCAAGACGGTTGTTGATCCGAATGCGGATGCCGTTGAACAGATCCCGCAGGAGAAACGCGAGGATCAGCGCACCTATCGCCCACCCGAGTTTTTCCGACCGCCTACCGCTGATGACATCATCGATGACAAACCCCATCAGCAGCGGAAACGCAAACGAAGCAGCCAACGACAGGATCGCGCACCCGATCGTCGCGGCGGCCAAAAGCCTGTAAGGGGTCAGGTAACGGGCAACCCGGCGGATGATCTCCCCCGAGCCGCGTGCTCGGACGACCATGCCGGGATTGGGATCGATGTGGCGGAGATGGCTGACCATGTGTGTTTCTACGCCGCAGAACTGGCGACGAAGCGCGGAAGGTCGGGGCTGACCCGCCGACGGTCAAGCGGACAGGCCTTTCAGACCGTCTCCCATCGACGGGCCATGCGTCGCGCAAGCCAAAGGAAAAGCACGGTTAAGCCCGCGAGGACGGATACCTGCGGCCAGAGTTCCCAGAGCGGCCGTTCGCGCCAGAAGACTTTGAGGAAGCCGTCCAAAGCCCACCCGTTGAAGGTGAACAGCCCCGCCTTCTGCAACCCTTCCGGCATAAAGGCACGCGGGACCATGCTGCCGCCCAAGGCCGACATGGTCAGGATGACGATGTTGGAAACGGCGTTCAGCTGCCCCCGGCTTCGGCACAAGGTGGCCAGGCACATGCCAAATCCTCCGGCAGCGGCGGCCGTGACCGCCGTCATGATGATGAATCCGGGCAGGTGGCTCCAGAGCTCCAACCCGAAGACGACCGCGCCCCAGACAAACATGACGGTGATCTGCACCACGCCAACGAGGGCGATGTAGAGCCACTTGGTCATTAGCAACCCCGTCATTCCGAGGCGGGTTGAAAGAAGCCTTTCGAGAGTCCCATCTTCGGCCTCCTCCAACAACGATCCGCCCGTGGCGGTGCAGGTGAAGAGGAGAAACATGACGGCAATCCCCGCAGCGTAGAAGGCGATCGCCGGATTGGTCTTCTTCGCCCCGAGCACGTCGACCTTCTTTACGTTGATTGCACCTCCGCCCGGCGCAGCAGCCACTCCGGCAACTGCGGCATTCGTTTCAGCGGCAGCCTCCTGATCGGCGGCTTCCGCCGACGACCGCAACTGCTGGAGCATCGTGGTCATCTGCTCGCGTTGTTTGGTGGACAACTCGAAACCGGAGCCCGCGCTCTCCATCTGCTTGAGACCTTTCTCCATCATCAGATCCGGCGAGCCGCTCATGGCCACCTTTTGCAGGAGGCCGAAAGTCATCTGGGGCGCCACGGGATTCGACGTGTCGGCGAGGAGTTCCATCTCGGGACCTTCCTGGCCAAAGTCGGGAAAATGCTTTCCCCACTCCTTCGGAACGATCAACGCCACCGCCACGTCGCCGTCCTGCACCATCGCCGTGGCCCTCTCCCGATCGATGGGAACGCGCGGCGTGTTGGGTGCCGAGCTCCTCGGCATCGCTTCACGGATGATTTTCAAACCGTCCTCACGTCCGAGCGCGGCCAGGACTCGTTTGCTGACGGCCGACTGATCCTCGTCGACCACGGCCAACCGAACCGACGGGGTCTTTCCATTGCCCGTCGTTCCGAAGATCAACGCGAAGATGGAGAAGAAGATGATGGGGACGACGAACGTGAGCGTCTGGGCCACGCGATCACGCCGGAGCCGGGTCCACTGGATGCGCAGGAGGGTGGAGATCATTCGCGGAGTTCCTTTCCGGTCAGGGCGATAAAGGCCGCCTGGAGGTTGGGGCTGCGGACCTCGATGTTTTCCACCCGGCAACCGGCCGCCCGCACGCTCTGGATAAGTCCCGGCAACTCCGCCGCCACGTCGGAGATCTTTGTGTGCCAGACCCGCCCGTGGTCGGCAGATTCACAGCCGACGGGGCCCTTGGGCATCGGACGGTCGAGCGTCAGGGTCACGGCCCGGAGGTGCCCGACGGTTTTCTCCAACAACTCCCGCAACGTCCCGGAAGCGACGACCGATCCGTGGTCGATGATCACGATTCGTTCGCACCGTGCCTCGGCTTCCTCCAGGTGGTGGGTCGTCACCACGAGCGACATCCCGCCAGCGCGAAGCTTCTCGAGCATGTCATAGATTTTCTCGCGGCTCTGCGGATCGACCCCGACGGTGGGTTCGTCGAGCAGGAGAATCTTCGGATCATGGAGGACGGAGCAGGCGAGGTTCAGGCGCCGTTTCATTCCGCCGGAGAAGCTTCGGATCGGCTCGTCCGCCCGATCAGCCAAACCAGTCCAGTCCAAAGCCCAAGCGACCTTGTCGCGGATCTGATCAGCGGGAACGCCGTTCAAGCGCCCAAATCCCGCCAGGTTCTCCCGCGCCGTGAGCAGCCCATACAAAGCCAATTCCTGAGGCACCACCGCCAAAAGCCGCCGCCGTCCGGTCGCGTCAACCTTCTCGCCGAAGATCTCGATTTCGCCCGAGTCCAACCGGACCCGCCCGGCGATGGCCCGGATCAGGGTCGTCTTGCCGGCGCCGTTCGGCCCGAGCAGCGCGAGGAGTTCACGTTCGCGCAGTTCGAACGAAGCACCAGTCAAAGCCTGATTGGCCCCGAAGGACTTGATCGCATTTCGAATGGTGAGAACGACCGTCACTGCCCTGAAGTGTCGGACAACAGACCAGATCACCGCAACTAGCATGATGCACTGCCATAAGGAATTCCTTCCACCCCACCATTTTGTCCAGACTTAGGACGTGCATTTTCTCAAAGCTGAGTTAAATCCGAAGCCGTGCCCTGCATGATCGATACGCGTCAGCCTGCCGCCGTCGCGGCCGCTGTCGCCAAATGCTACCGGAACATCTTCCCTGCCGGAGATATCGGATACGTCGACAGGGTCTTCGGATGGGCCTTGGACTGTTTTCACGGACGATACAGCGACTACCTCCCGATCGACGCCCGCTACCACGACCTGGAACACACCCTGCAGGGAACTCTTTGCATGTCGCTCCTGCTCGAAGGCCGCCATCGGCGCGGTGCCGAGCCCATCCTGACAGAACGCATGCACCAGCTCGGCATCGCGGCGATTCTGATGCATGACACCGGTTACCTGAAGCACCGCTTCGACGACGCGGGCACGGGAGCCAAATACACGGCCACCCACGTCAACCGGAGCATGGACTTCGCGCGGACACTGCTTCTGCAGAAAGGTTTTACCGCCGTGGAATGCCAGTCTGTCCGGAACATGATCCGATGCACCGGACTCAACGTGAACCTCGCGGCCATCGAGTTCCAAAGCGACCTGGAGCGGATGACGGGACACGCGCTGGGCACGGCCGACCTCCTAGGCCAGATGGCGGCCCCCGATTACCCTGAAAAACTTCCCGTGTTGTTTGCCGAGTTCGAGGAAAGCTCCCGCTTCAGCGGCCAGCCGGGGATGTTCAAGAGCGTCGACGACCTCATCGTGAAGACGCCCGGTTTCTGGGAGAAATATGTCGTGCCGAAAGCGAACAAAGACTTTGGCGGCCTCTACCATTTCCTTGAAGACGAGAACGGCAGGAACAGCTACCTCGAAAGCATCGAGCGCAACATCAGCCGGATCATGCAGCTGAAAGCGGCCTGATCCGGCGGCCGGCCTCCAGCCATCGAGTCCCTAGAAAGTTCCGGATGCGCCGAACCGGACTGCGGGATACTTCTCTGAATGATCCGTTTCCTAACACCCATTTCCGGCGCCCTGTTCGCCGTTCTGGCTTCTCAGACGGTCTCGGCTCTCGAGATCGCAGGGATCTCGGTGATCCCCCACTCAATCGAGTCGCGGATGCGCTACTCGCGGCCCCGGGACACCAACCTCGCCGCGCGCGTCCAACTGTTCCTGCGCAACGACGGCGACGTGGCGGTGACCATCGCGGATTCAGATGAGCCTCGTTTCGACGCCAGACTTCCAGCCGAACTCGTCGCCTCCGGCGACTGGGCGTGGCACGACACGCCTTCGGCCCGCACCAACTCGCAAATCACCCTGGCGCCGGGCTCGTTGACAGTCTGGAGCTTCAATGGCCGCTCCTCGGCATGGGGCTTGGGAAGATCGGCTACGGTCGAGGAAGCGGCCGGAGGGAAGGCGAGGAAACACTCCTTCACGATCGAAGCGCCGACGGTTTGGCTATCAGCCGTCACTTTCCTGAACGGCAACGCGTCGGCAACTCCCGACCGCATGGTAGTCCACATTGCCAACGACGATTCCGTCGCATGGCGTGTTTCGGGTCTAAGACTGTGGCTTCCGACAAGCAACGCCTCGTTCCGCGCTCTCCTTCCCGGGAAAATGCAGACATCGGGGCGGCCATTTGCCGCCGATGGGTGGATCCCCTCCCGGGACAAGGGCGGCATCGTCATTCCAACCGGCCCGCTGCCGTTGACCTATGCTGCAGTCGAGGTAGTCGTCGCAGACCGCACTGGCCGAGAACGTCGCCTATGGAGCCACCAACGCATCAAGCGCGAGACCTTCGACATTTCCGGCGGCTGGATTTCCGGCAAAGTCGGCGACCGCGAGGCGCTCACCTTGGAGCCGTATCTCAAGCTCCTCGGCCGTCTCCACGTCAATACCGGCCAGCACCAGCACATTCCCGGCTATTCCGACACGCCGCTCTACGACAAGTATCCGCTGAAATACTTCAATCGGATGGCCGAACTCGGGTCCTACGACACCGAAGCGGTGCTTCCACGTGTCCATGCGGTCGAGTTCCTCGGCGAACCCCAGTTTGGCGGCGGCAAGCCCGTTCCACCGCAGGACGTTTTCAATGCCTTCCTGCCCTACGCCGCCTCCCGCTTGCCTACCAGTGTCACCCACAGCGAAGAGCGCATCTGGCGGAACTACGCCGGCCTCTCCGACTACCCCCACTACGACGCCTACCGCGTGGTCGCGCCCGCGGCCGATTCCTGGCGACTCTACGACCGATGGGGCGGTCAGAAAATCTCGTGGGGCGCCCCGCTCGAAACCATCGGCGACATGACGCGTTCGCTCCGGGAGCTCAACCGCCCCGCGCCCATTGCCTACTGGTCACAGGGGGTCCACAGCGGCTGGAGCGGCGGTTGGAGCGGACGCAAACGAGGCTCGCCCACACCCGATGAACTCCGCGTCCAGGCCTGGCACGGTCTCGCCGCCAGGATCACGTCGCTCTACTGGTTCAATCTCAGCCACAAGTCGCTCATGAAATTCCCCGATGCCTGGGACGACATCGCGCGCGTCGGGCGCGAGATCCGCCTGCTCGAGGACCTCTTCCTCAAAGGCGACGCCTACCGCCACACCGAGGTTCTCAAGTCGGGAAAACCCGACTGGGAACTCTCCAGCATCGCGGCTCCCGAATCCGCGCTCCTCGTCGCAATGGACTGCGCCTACGCGCCCGATCCCGAGGAGAAGGTCTTCCGCTTCGGGCCGCCCCGCGAGGCTAGGTTTCGTTTCGCGCTTCCGATCCATCTGCAGAACCCGAAAGCCGTCGTCCGCATCGATGCCGACGGCGTCCAACCTGTCGCCTTCAAGTCCATCGCCGATGGCGTCGAGATCTCCGACAAGTCCTCCAAGGTCGCCATCTACGTTGCCACCCGTGATGCCAGCCTCGGCGCCGTTCTTGGGGCCAAGCTCGCCACGCTGATAGCCGCCGAAGCCGCTTTCGGATTCGACCCCATCCGGGTCCCTGCCGACATGGAGACGCTCAAGAACCTGGCGGCGCCGTGACCAAGCGGCGTCTAGTCACGCCTCCCGCAGGATCACCAGCGGCGGTTCATCAAGCACTCCGCGGCTTCCCAGCCAGCCGATGGCCATGGTCAACAGGGATACAGTTCCGAGCGCGACGAAGATGATCGTCACCGGGAGGGCGAACTCCACTTGGAAGACAAACCGGCTCAGTGCCCACGCGCCGCCGACGGACAGCAGCACTCCCGTCAGTCCGGCCAAGGCCCCAAGCGCCGCGTATTCGACGAGCAGGATCTGGCGCACTTGGCTCCGCGTGGCGCCGAGCGTCCGGAGCAGCACGCTTTCCTGCACGCGCTGGAAGCGGCCCGTCAGAATCGCGCCCGTCAGCACCAGCAATCCCGTCAGCACGGTGAAGAGCGCCATGAAGCGGATGACGAAGGCGACCTTGCCGAGCACGGAGTCGATGGTCTGGAGGATCAACGTCACGTCGATCGTCGAGATGGTGGGGAACTTCCGGGCGATGGCCCGCTGAAGATTGGCGGAGACCTCCGTCGAATCCGCGCGCGTGGTCATGATGTGGAACGCCGGCGCGGCTTCGAGCGACGCGGGCGGAAACACGACGAAGAAATTCGGCTGCACCCGGCGCCAGTCGACCTCGCGCAACGCCGCCACCCGTGTGGTCATGGGCACGCCCTGCACGTCCCACACGATTTCGTCGCCCATCACGACACGAAGATCTTTGGCAATCCCGACATCCAGCGAGACCGGGATGACGTCGTTCGTGGCCTTCTGCGGCCAAGAACCTGCGGTCAGTTTCTCCGATTCCGACAACGTATCGCGGAAAGTGGAGCGAAACTCACGGCGCAGAACCCAGTTCGGAATGCCATTGGTCTTTCGCGACAACTGGTCTTCCACATCGATGCCCTTGATCGACTGCAGCCGCATCGTCACCACGGGCGCTTCGTCGAGCACGGGCAATCCCTGCTCCTTCAGCAACGCGGCCACGGCCTGCCTTTGGTCCGTCTGAATGTCGAACAAGATGGTGTTCGCGCGGTTGTCCTGACGCGAGGAAACCAACTGCGTCAGCAGCGTCTGCTGAACCAGCACGAGCGTGACGATCAGGAAGGTTCCGAGGCCAAGGGACGTCAGCAGCAGCAGCGTCCGGTTGCCCGGGCGATGCAGGTTGGCCAGCCCTTGCCGCCAGACATACGGCAGCGACGGCCCTATGAATTTCCGCGTGGCGAAGACGAGCAGCTTCGCCGCGCCCGCGAGAGTGAGGAACGCCACCAGCAAACCGACGCCGAAACCGGCCGCGTCTTGCAGCCGCTCGGTGTGGCGCACCAGGAATCCGCCGATGCCGAGCATAAGCAGCGCGATGGCTCCCCATTGGGCGAAGTCCCGTCTGGCCGACGGCTGGACGAAGGCGCGTATCGCCACCAGCGGCGAAATGGAACGCACCGCCAGCAATGGCAGCAGCGCGAAGAGCACACAGATGCCGAAGCCCGCCACCATCGATTCCAGCACCGCGCCCCAAGCGATTCCGAAGTCCACCGTGAGCGGCAGGAAGTCCTTCAGCACCCGGGGCAACCCGACCTGCACCACGACCCCGAGCGCCGCACCGCCGCCGGCCCCGATCGCACCGAGCGCCATCGACTGTGCGAGGTAGATCGCAAACGTCTGTGCGTTGGTCGCCCCGAGGCACCGCAGCACGGCGACGCTAGAGAGCTTCTGCTTCACATGCGTGTGGATCGCGCTGGCCACCCCGACGCCACCGAGCAACAGCGCGATGAAGCCGACGAGGCTGAGGAAGTTCGTCAGGTTCTCCATCGAGCGGCCCAGGTTCTCCTGGCGCTGCTTCACCGTGTCGGAGCTCAAGCGGAGCTGGTCGAACTCGGGCTTCCGCTCCTTCACCAGCGCTCCGACGTCCGTGCCGGCGGGGAACTGGAAGAACGTCTTGTAGCGGGCAAGGCTGCCTTCGCGGATGAGCTTGGCCCGCTCGACTTCGCCGAGGCTGAGGTAAACACGCGGCGCGATGGTGGCAAAGACGACCGTCTCGCCCGGCACCTTCTTCAGCGAACCTACGACCTTGGTCGTCAGGTCGCCGATGCGGACGACATCGCCGACCTTGGCGCCGTATTGAATGAGCACGCCCTCCTCGACCAACGCACCGCCCGAACGGAATTCCTGCCCGGCATTTGGCGGATCGGTCTCCAGCGCGCCGAAGAACGGAAACGGCCCGTCCAATGCCCGCACTTGGATCAACCGGCTGCCTTCCGTAGCCGGGAAGCGGATCATCGACGAGAAGCTGATTTCGTTCGCCTGCTGTCCGCCGAGTTCGGCGAAAATCTTTTTCTCCGCGTCGCCAAATGCCTGCCGCGAACCCAGCACCAGATCGGCTCCGAGAAGCGCCTTGGCCTGCAGTTCAATGGCGGCTTCCAAGTTTTTCCCGAACGACGCGATGGCCACGAGCGCGCCGATGCCGAGGACGATGGATGAACTGAAAACAATCAGGCGACGGCGGCTGTTCCGGCTGTCGCGCCAGGCCATCCTCCAGGTCAATGGAGCCAGAAGATTCTGCAGGGTCGAAGCGATCATCGCGAGACGTCCTCCACAACGGCTCCGCCTCTGAGCCGGATGGTGCGCTGGGTGCGGGCGGAGAGTTCGAGATCGTGGGTCACGAGCACGAGAGCCGTGCCAGCAGCGCGGTTGAGCTCGAAGAGAAGCTCCACGATCCGGCCGCTCGTTTCGGAGTCGAGGTTTCCGGTGGGCTCGTCGGCGAAGAGGATCTGCGGGCGGTTGATGAAGGCCCGGGCGAGAGCGACACGCTGCTGTTCGCCACCGGAGAGCTGGGTCGGATAATGGCCGAGCCGTTCGGCGAGACCAACGTGGCCGAGCAGTTCCACCGCG
>Ga0163144_10027723_pt1 | contig 10955 bp, 10 predicted proteins | sample OliLak19BULKMAT1_FD_123175 | JGI IMG/M metagenome (GOLD analysis project Ga0163144, IMG submission 123175) | Freshwater microbial mat bacterial communities from Lake Vanda, McMurdo Dry Valleys, Antarctica - Oligotrophic Lake LV.19.BULKMAT1 | ecosystem: Environmental > Aquatic > Freshwater >... | reverse complement strand
CTCGACCATCCTCCCCCGAGAGGACTTACTTACAAGAAAACTCCTCCCCCAGCGGGGGAGGCAGGGAGGGGGTGAAAGCCTCCCAGCGGGGGAGGCAGGGAGGGGGTGAAAGCCCGCCCCTGCAAAGGGGCAAGTTCGCATGGCGACGGATTCTCCAAGCGATGTGATGAATCTCGAGCGCCCCCGAGCAGCTCACGCCCGTGAAGTCAGGGCGCGGATCGCATCACCGGTCGCGCGTAGCCGCGGCGAGGTCGCGAGCAGCGCGGTGCACAGCGCGTCGAGGTCGTCGGGGACGCCGCGCACGAGCAGCGCGGGGCTCGGCGCGGAGATGGTTTGCTTGCGCACGAAGGCGTCGCGTCCGGCGCCGCTGAACGGCAGGTCGCCGGTGAGCGCCTCGAAGAGCAGCACACCGACGGCGTACCAATCGCTCGCTGGCGCGAGCGGCAGCGCTTCACCGAGTTCCGGCGCCGCGTGCGAGACCGGCCCGACAGGGCGCGCCGGATCGTGTCTCGCGCCGAGCTCGGGCAGCGTGCCGACATCGAGCAGCACGACGCGACCGGTCGACGTGATGCGCACGTTCGCCGGATGCAGATCGCGATGCATGAGGTCGAGCCGATGCAGCGCGTCGAGCGCATCGGCGAGCTGCACCAGCGCGCTGCGCAGCCGCAGCAGGCCGGCGCTGGTACACGGCGCAAATGCCGACGAGCCGAGCGGCCGCAGCGGCTGACCAAACGCGAGCGGAAGATGCGGCGCCGTCGTCGCGTTCGCGATCGACTCGCGGCGTACGTCAGCGACGAAGTCGTCGCCGTCGATGTGCTCCATCACCAAGTGAAGCGCGCCGTCGACGCGCAGCACCTCGTACACGGCGACGAGCCCGACGTGCGGGTGCGCGCGCAGCTGCGCGACCTGCGCGCGCAGCGCGGCCTCGGGCACGAGCTCGACGTCGAGGCGCTTCAGCGCGAAGCGATGTCCGGCGTCGTCGCGCACATCCCACACGACGCCGTGTGCGCCGCGTCCGAGCTCGCTCAGGAGCGTGTATTCACCGACGCGCCCGCTCACGATCGATCGACGCGCAACACGAGGAACGCGTCTGCTTCTTCCGCGCGACAGCGGCGCGCGCACGCGTACGTCATCACGCGCACGCGCAGCACTGAGGTGCCAGCGCTCTTCGCGATGATCGGGATGCGAAAGCGCAGCGTCCCGTTCGCGCTGCGCTCGGCGTCGGCGCGCAGCAGGCGGCCGCGTACCACTTCGACCGCGGTGCCTTCGGTCGTCGGCGTGAGCAGCAGGGGCGAGTCGCTCGGCGGGACATGCACCTCGGCGACGACCATCGCCGTGGTCCCGGCGATCAGCCGATCGGGCGCGCTCAACGTCACCGAGACGCCGCTCGCGGCCGGCGACGCACCACCATCGCGCGCGGGAGCGTCCTCCGGTGGCGTGTCCTGTCCGCGCGCCGGCAGCACCAGCAGCGACAGCGCAGCGAGCGCCACGGAGCGCGCGATCAGTCGGCGTAAAAGATGGTGTCGCATGGCAGGATCGTGCCGTTCCAGCGCATCAGCCGCGTGCGCGGTTTGCCGTCGGCGGTGTAGTCGATGACGGCGTACGTGAGGCCGCTGTCTTGGCCGAGGTGGCGCAGATCGAGGTTGATCATCTTCATCCACGTGCCCGTGTTCACCAGCACCTTGTTGCCAGGCATCGCGCGAAAGCGCGGTGAGTGACTGTGTCCGACGATCAGCGTGTGTACACCGCGCACGCGCCGCAGCGCACGCGTCGCGAGCTCATCGTAGCCGCCGAGCGCGACGATCTCTTCGCGCAGCAGCGTCGTGAAATTTCGGATGCGCTGGCTCCACGCGCGGATCTTGAAGATGCGATGGCGCAAGAAGTGAAACGCGGAGCGCAGCAAGAAGCGCATCGAGAAGCTGGTGTCGAACAGCAGTCCAGCGAGCAAGAAGCGCGACAGCGGTTGAATGCGATCGATGTAGCTGCGCTCCTCTTTCGCCGGGTTCAACACCTCGAGGATCCACAGGCTGCCCCACGGCAGATCGAGCACCTCGCGGCCATCGCGGCGCTTGCGCGTCATCCGCGCGTAGTCGACGCGATGGATGCGCTCGAGCTGGTGCCCGTGCCGAATCTGGATGCCTTCGGGCAGGTGATAGGTGTCCGTTTGTGTGATGAAGCGCACGCGATCAGCGAGCGCGCCCGGCGCGACGCGGCGCTTGAACAGCTCGTGGGTCGCCGGGAACCACATATCGAGATCGTGGTTGCCGGGGATGTAGGTGATGCGCCGCGACGGCTTCTCGAGGAACTCGCGGATAGCGTTGACGAAGCGCGGATGTCCATCGAGGCACTGGCGCAGCTTCTCGACGGCGATCTCCGCGGTAACCTCGACGGGCCACTCGCCCTCGATCTTCACCTTGAGCAGGTCGAAGATGTCGCCGTTGAGGACCAGTTCGACCTCGGTGTCGGCGCCCGCCGCGAGGTGGTAGTGCTCGAGCAGCTCGGCGAACCGATCGTCGTGCAGGAAATCTTCGAACGGGTTGAGCTCGCCCTGCCGCACGCCGGTGCCGAGATGCAGGTCGCTCACCACGAGGCGCAGCAGAGTCATGGCTTGACTTGGCAGTAGGTACGCCGATAATCGGCCGGAAGCCACTTGCTTGGCGCGAGGTAAAGCGATGCAGAAGTCGATGATGGGAGTGAGCGTCCTACTCGTGCTCGTCGCCGCTCTCGGCGCGGGCTGTGATGGCTGCGGGCGCGGTGACGCGAACCCGACTGACCTCGACCTCGGCACGTTGCCGCCGGACGCCAACATCGGCGAAGACCTCGGCGCGATGTTCCCGGACACAGGCATCGGCAGCACTGAGCTGATGCTGACGCGCGTGGTGCCGGATCACGGCCCGTTCCGCGGGGGGAACACCGTCGTGCTCCGCGGCAGCGGCTTCTCGCTCGACGCCGTCGTGACGTTCGGCGGGCGCATGGTGCAGCCGGCGGACATGGAGCTGATCGACACGCGCCGTCTGCAGGTCGTCGTCCCGGCGGGCGAGGTTGGCCCGGCGGACGTCGCGATCACGCTCGCCGACGAGACGATCACGCTGCCGGCTGGCTACACTTACGACGCGATCTACGTCGAGCCGGACCGCGGCTCTGTGGCGGGCGGCACGTTCGTCAGCATCGTCGGCCAAGGCACAAACTTCGTCGCGGGCGACACAGTGACGTTCGGCCGCTCAGCGTGTGCCGACATCGCCGTCGTCTCGCCGACGCGCATCACCTGCAAGACGCCGCCGCTCTCCGCCAGCACGGTCGACGTCACCATCACGCACACCGCCGATGGCTCCACTACGGTCGGCCCGGACGCGTACACGTATTACGACACGACCGATCCGTTCGGCGGTGGACTCGGTGGCGGGCCCGTCAATGGCAGCGTCAACGTCACCGTGCTCAACGCAACGACCGGCGACGTGGTCGAGGGCGCCACTGTGTTCCTCGGCAACGTCGGCGGCCCGTACGTCGGCGACACCGACATCGGTGGGCGCATCACGTTCTCGGGCGCCGATCTGATGGGCCCGCAGATCGTGACGGGCAGTAAGTTCTGCTTCGAGAAGACGACGTTCGTCGCGGCCGACGCGAGCGACGTCACGATGTTCCTGGTGCCGTGGCAAGACCCGATGTGCGGGATGGGCATGGGCACGCCGCCGCCCGGCCGCGGCCGCAGCGGCTCGTTCATCAGCGGCTCGCTCATCTGGCGCGGACCGAGCGAGTTCTCGCCGAACCCGTGGCTCAACATCCCGCGCCCGCGCGCCAACGAGATGAAGGTCGCCTACGTCTACGCGACGCAGCCCTCAGTCGACGTGCCGAACCCCGATCCGGCGCAGGGCGGCGCGGTCCAGCGCATCCTCGAAGAGATCCCCGATCCGCTGCCTGGCGACGAGCGCGGCTATCCGTATCGGATCTTCGTGCGGCCGGGCAGCATGGCCGTCTACGCGCTCGCCGGGCTCGAAAACACCGTCACCGGCGAGTTCATCCCTTACATCATGGGCATCGCGCGCAACGTGCTCGCCGGCCCTGGTGAAGAGATCCTCGATCGCGACATGATCATGAACATCACGCTCGACCGCGCGGTCGACGTGGTGATCACCGAGATTCCCGCGCCAGGCCGCGCCGGCCCCAACCGTTACAAGGTGCGCGCTGCGGTCGACCTCGGCGGTGAGGGCGTGATCGTGCGCGTCGTCAACGACGTGGAGATCGACACGCTGCGCCGGCGCACGAACGATCGCCCGTTCCGCCTGGTGTCGCAGCCGGCGTTGTTCGACGCGCTCTCCGACGGTCGCTATCGCGTCGAGGCGGGCTGGTTCACCGGTGACTTCGACAGCCTGCCGTACACGCAGATCGTGCGCAGCGGCATCGTTGGCGTCGACCGGCCGATCCCGATGAACGGCTTTCTCGGCATCCCGACGGCGACCTCGCCCGAATACGGCGCGCCGCTGCCGGCGGACCGCATCCTGCGCTGGGAGGCCGATGGTCCGACGCCGAGCCTGCACATCTTGCTGATGACTGGCGGCGACGGAAATCCCGCGTGGCGCCAGTTCCTTCCAGGCGACGTGCGCGAGGCGCCGATTCCCGACACCAGCACGCTCGGCGTCGCCGATATCGCGACGGGCGACATCTACTGGCAGGTCTACGCCGTAACGATCCCTGGCTTTGACTTCGACACGTTCACCTACGCGTATCTGAACGACCGCTACTGGGAGAAGAGCGCGGTCGACTTCTTCACCGCGCAGGCCAACTAGTCGTGAAGAACCTCGAAGTGACTCGCCCCCGCGCGCTGCTGGGGCTCGGTCTCGCATTGTTCGCGCTCGGCGCCGCGCCGCTCGCCGCGTCGTCGCTCGTCGGGTGTACGAAGGATCCAATCGTGCCGCCGCGCATGGACGCTGGCCCCGCGGACGCCCGCTCGCCGTTCATCGACGGCAGCTTCGTCTGCCAATCGCTCAGCGATGAGGCGTGCGACGGCACCGTTTACAGGACCTGCGTGCAAGACGGCGAGTTCCTCCAGCAGCGCGGGCTCGATTGCGCGCTCGATGGACGCCTCTGCGTGCCCGGGATCTGGTGCGCGGTGTGTCGCCCCGGCGAGGTTGGCTGCTTCGAGGGCAACGCGGCGATCTGCCGTCCGGATGGCAGCGGCTGGGACGTCACCGACGAGTGCGATCTGTCGGACGGCTTCGCGTGCCTCGACGGCGCTTGTCAGAACCTGTGCGAGGTCGCGACGCGGACGCGCAGCTACCAAGGCTGCGAGTTCTTCGCGGTCGACCTCGACAACGCCTCGCTCGGGCCAGGCAGTGACGCATCGTCGCAGCCGTATGCGGTGGTCGTCTCGAACGCCGGGCTCGCCGCAACGGAAGTCGTCATCACCCAGAACGACGCGCCGGTGGGCTCGCCCTTGGCAGTAACGGAGGTCGATCGGCAGACGGTGCTTCCGGGTGACCTTGAGGTATTCCTGCTGCCGCGCCGCGAGGTCGACGGTCGCACCGCGCGCGGTCTCGCGGCGGGCATCAGCGAGGGCTCGCACACCGCGCTGACCTCAAACGCGTATCGGGTCAGCTCCACGCTGCCGATCGTCGCGTATCAGTTCAATCCGCTCGACAACGAGAGCGTGTTCTCGAACGACGCGTCCCTGCTGATCCCGACCTCGGGCGTCGACGGCCATTACACTGTGATCGGCTGGCCGCAGACGATCGCGAACTCGTCGAACATCGACACCGACTTCGACCCGTCGCGCACCGACGAAGACCTGCGCGCGTTCCTGACCATCGTCGGCACGCAAGAGGGCACGACGGTCAGCGTCGATCTCGGTTCGCAGGTGGTGCAGATCGTCGGGCTCGCGCCTGGCACATTCCTCGGCGAGACCGACACGGTGAACGTGACGCTCGGGCCGTACGACGTGCTCAACCTCGAGACGCAGGCGTTCAACGCCGACTTCACTGGCTCCATCATCGACGCCGACAAGCCGGTCGTCGTCTACGTCGGCAGCGAGGCTTCGGACGCGCCGCGCTTCGGTACTTTGGCGACGCGTCAGTGCTGCGCCGATCACCTCGAGGAGCAGCTGACGCCAGACTCCACGCTCGGCACGAGCTTCGTCATCGCGCGCTCACCGCGTCGTACGACCGCGCTGAACGCTGCGTTCCTGAACCCGCTCTCGGACAGCGTCGCCGACGTGAACGAGCCGGAGTGGGTGCGCATCGTCGCGGTCACCGACACGACGACGATCAGAACGACGCTGCCGCCGCCGAATGACATCGTCGTCGTCTTCGCGCGCGAGGACGTGATTCTGCGCGCGGATCAAGACTTCGAGATGGTCGCCGACCGTCCGATCGCCGTGCTGCAGACCATCAGCAGTCAAGAGGCGACGGGCATCCCAAACTACTATCCGGGTGGCGACCCGTCGATCATCGTCGTGCCGCCGATTGCGCAGTGGCGCCGCGATTACATCCTGCTCACGCCGGACAAATACGCGTTCGACTTCGTTACCGTCATGGCGCCGGCGGCCGCGCGGATACTGCTCGACGGAGCGCCGCTGCCGCCGGAGTGTACGAGGACGGCGGGCGACGGCATCGAGCGTCGCGCGGGCGATCCGCCGCCCGACTACTACGTTCACCGCTGCCAGCTGAGCTATCCGGATGTCATCGGACTGCCGAACGTGCGCGTCGAAGAAGGCGACCAGGACGATGGCGTGCACACGCTCGTCGCCGACATGCCCGTCGCGGTCATCGTCACCGGCTTCGATGCGTTCGTCAGCTACGCGTACGCAGCGGGGATGAACCTGACGCGCATCAATTGATGGACGTCTTCGCGGCCCTCGCTCAGCGACACAGTGTGCGCGGCTTTCAGCAGCGCGAGGTAGCGCGCGACGTGCTCGAGCGGATATTCAGCGCCGCACAGCGCGCGCCCTCGTGGTGCAATATCCAGCCGTGGCGCGTCGTCGTCACCGGCGGCGCGCAGACCAAGACCGTCGGCGACGCGATCCTCGGCGCGGCAGCGGGCGGCGCGATCTCGGCGGATTTTCCGTGGCCTTTTGCGTATCCGGAGCCGTATGGGCGGCACCGCAAGGAGTGCGGGGTCGCGCTCTACACCGCGCTCGGCGTCGCGCGTGACGATCTCGAGGGACGCAAAGACGCGTGGCTGCGCAATTTCAATGGGTTCGGCGCACCGCACATCGCGCTGGTCGGCGTGGACAAGAGGATGATGCCGTACGCCGCGATCGACCTCGGCTGCTGGCTGCAGTCGGTGCTGCTTGCGGCGACGGCAGAGGGCCTCGGGACGTGCGCGCAGGCGGCGCTCGCGACGCAAGCAGAGGCGGTGCGCCCGCTGCTGCAGTGGGATGAGAACGTCGGGCTGATCTTCGGTATCGCGCTCGGCTACGAGGACGAGAGCGCCCGCGCGAACCAGGCCCGCACTACGCGCTCGCCGCTCGCCGACAACGTCCGCTTCGACTTCTGAGCGTGCGACGCATGGTGCGCGTGCGTGATATTCTCGCGGCCCGATGACCAAGCGTAAAGGCAAAGACGGCGAGCTCGCGACGATGCGCGGCTATGCGATGCCCAACGTTCACGAGACGCGCGCCCCCAGCGCCGCCAAAGAGCCTGCCGCGCCGGTCGGTCCGCCAGCGGAAGCGCGGCGACCAGCGATCGACGTCGAGCTCGTGATGGAGCGCAAGACGACGCCGTACGTCGACCGGCCGTGGGCCGCGCTCGAGATCTGGACGCAGAACCGTATCTACTCCGTCGACGCGACGATGACCTGCCTCGAGGTGGTCGACAAAGCGACCGGCAAGCCCGAGCAGCGGCACCCGCTCGTCGGTGCACATCTCGTCGGCGGGCAACACGAAGACGAGGCGGGGATGGAGCTCTCGCATCCGTTTCCGCGCGTCGGCTCGGAGGCGGTGTTCGAGCAGGGCTCGGGCTCGAAGGGCGCGCGCTTCTCGCACACCTCGCAGGTCGAGCGCGTGGTCCTACGCCTGCGCGTGCTGACGGTGGCGCCAGATCACGTGATCTCGTCCTGGCAGGACATCACCGGCTCGTTCCGCGCACCAACCGCGCCGAAGGGCTGAGCGCGCGCCTCGCGAAAGCGTGACAATACCAACACGCGTACGCGTGGCTGTTACCACCACGCTTACGCGTGACTGTTACCAGCCGCCGAGCTCCATCAGCTCGCCCGCATCTTCGTCGTCGAGGAGGCCGGCTTCGGCGAGCTGCATCGCCGCTGCGAGGCCGACGCCGAGATAGACCTCGCGGCTCTCGTCGGTCCGCAGGGGGATCAAGCGCGCGCGTACGCCGACGCGCGAGAGCAGCGTGTTGATTGCGCGAACGAGGCCGCGGATGGTGATCGTCTGCCCGACTTCGAGCGCGCGCAGATCGATCTCGTTGGTCTCGAGCGACTCTTCGTAGTCGTCGACGACCGCTGCGATCTGCTCACCTGCGCGCAGCACGAGCTGCCCCTCGACGCCGCCGCCGATGCGCTCCATCACGACCACTCCGACCTCGGGCGCGAGCCCGGAGAGCCGCTCGATGAGGCCCTGCGCGGTGACGGCTTCGTCCTCGCGATGCACGAAGTAGCGATCGCGCGCCTTCCGCGCCGCAGCGACCGATACCTCGCCGGCCGCGGCGAAATACGTCTCGAGGAGATCGATGCTCCGCTCGATGCCGCGCACGTTGCGCCGCTGCTGCAGCGCGACCAGACGCGCGAGCTCGCGATCGTCGAGCTCGTGCAGGAGACCCGCGCCGCGCAGCTCCGCGACGAACACGAGATCGTCTTCGCTCGGCAGCGGCGCCGTGACGCGCGCGCCGATTGGAGGAGGAGGCGGCGACACGGGCACGTTCGGAGGCGGCCCGAGCGGGAGCGGACTCGGAAGCGGCGATTCGTCGAAGGCAGGCGGCCGGGAGGACATGTGCAGTCACCGCTAGGATAGATCGACGGCGAGGCGGAGCGCTACGGGAACAGCGAACGAAAGAGCGGCCCGAGGCGCGAATCTTCACAGCCGGTGGTGCGCACGGTGGCGCTCGGTGCCTGGACGACGAGGTGCGGACCGCGCGCGTCGTCGACTGCGGCGGGCGTGGCTGGAGCGGGGCCACCCGCGGATGAGCGCTCGACGCGCACGTCGACCTCGTGTCCTCCGCCGGCAAAGCGAAACAAACACGCCGCACCGTCGACGACGCCGGTGCGCTCGCCCACTGGCATCAACGCCGCGCCGCACGCGGCCTGCACGTCGCTCGGCAGCAGGAGGACGTTGTCGCAACCACGTGGCGCAGCGCGCGGCGGCAGCGGGCCACCGGACACATTCCAGCTCACCAAGCGGTCGCTCAGCTGCGCGGGAAGCAAGCCAGGCGCGGGCGGCGGAGTGAAGCGCTGGACCTCCTGCACGAGGCCGACCAGAGGACAATACGTCTCGTCGCGAGAGTGCGCCGTCGCGAGCGGAAACGGCGTGCCCGCGGGATACCGACACACACGATGCACCGTCACGCACCCGGTCAGCGCCGCGCCGCCGACCGCACGTGGGGTTGTATCGACGCGCACGACCCGAGCCTCACACGGCACCGACACCCCGCGCTCGGCGAGCGCGTATTCCCAGTGCGCGCCTTCGTCGAGCGGCGCGCGCAGCAGCGGCACCAGCGTCATCCCTTGCTCGTCGACGCGGGCGATTTCCGTCGCGCTCGCCGTATAGCGCTCGGGCGCTCCGTTGGCCGCGCCGAACACCACCGCGACACCGCGCGCGTCGACACCGGTGACGCCGAACACGCGTGACACGCTGCCATCACTGCCGCCGCGCGTGCGCCAGCGATCACCGCGGGTGAGCGGAAAATAGCGCGGCAGAGCGGCGGTCTCACCGCGCTGCGCAGCGGGCCCGGCGTCTGCGCGGGGCGTACTCGAGCAGCCGCGCGCACAGCCGCTGAGCGCGACTGCGCTCGCGAGAAGCGCGACTGCGCTCGCGAGAAGCGCGACGAGGCGTGCGCTGCGAACTGGCCGGGGATGGATCTTGGAGCGCGACGTGGCGGAGCGCGGTATTCGCATCAGCCGCCGTGCGGGAGTCCCTGCGCGCCCTGGTGAATCCACGAGACGATGCAATCGGCCGCGGCGACGGCGGCGGAGCGCTGATAGGTGCGCCAGTCTTCGCGCGCCTTCGAGCCGACGACGTTGGTCACGCCGAGCACAGCGGCGAATGGCACGTTGGCCGCGTGACACGCGAGCGCGACGGCGAAGGCCTCGAGGTTCTCGCCTTCGCAGCTCGTCGACTGACTCACGCTCGCAGCGAGCACGTCGTCCGTCGTGATCGCGAGCGTCGTCGCGAGCGTCGCGACACGCGTGCGCGGGCCCGCCGCGCCGAGCCCCGCCGACAGCAGAGGGTGAGTATCGACGGTGACCGTCATCGGATCGGGGAACGCCGAGCGTGCGGCTGCGACCGCGTGATCGATGAGCATGATGCGACTCGCCACGAGGATGTCGTTGGGCCGGTATTGCGGGAAGCCCGGATAGATGCCGCAGCTGCCGACCAACACCACCGCGCGCGGCGAGAGCTGATGCAGGCGATTCGCCATGCCCGTCCCCGCCGCAGGCATGCCGATGCCGATCGCCTTGCCCATCACGCGTAGTCCGCGAATCGAGCCGTCGAGCTTTTCGGTGAGCGACGGTCGAAGGCCGACGAGCTCGGGGGCGTGAGCGGCGACGACGAGGACATCGACGCGCTGAGCTTGGGCTGGCTGCATGGAAGAGGCGGAGGTTAGCAGATGGTTCGCGGCCCCGCAGGGTGTCTGGCGGCGCGCGGCAGCAGCGGGTCAGCAAGCGGTCTATTGCGCTCGCGCGCAACCCGCGGCGATGGAAGACGAGACGAGCGCGCTGACAGCAAACCACCGCGCTTATGCGAAGGAGGTCCTTGTGACCGTCTCCTCAATCATGATGCTCGTGTCGACTAT
>Ga0163144_10027722_pt1 | contig 10955 bp, 12 predicted proteins | sample OliLak19BULKMAT1_FD_123175 | JGI IMG/M metagenome (GOLD analysis project Ga0163144, IMG submission 123175) | Freshwater microbial mat bacterial communities from Lake Vanda, McMurdo Dry Valleys, Antarctica - Oligotrophic Lake LV.19.BULKMAT1 | ecosystem: Environmental > Aquatic > Freshwater >... | reverse complement strand
GACGTTAGTAAGTTTGAAAATGCCGATAGCTGTTGTGGACACCGCGGGTTGAATTCTATCAGATCAGAATATGGTTCAACGCTCCAGGGGGCTTCTGAGTTTTATCCATTCACCTCAAATCCTCCCATTTTATCCAGTACATAGTTGGTTATTTTTTTATAAGCGTCATCGATTTTGATTTAACTTTCCGTTTAAATTCAGCAAACAAATTATTTTGCGAAATACATTGCCGCTTCGCCACTCCGTGTCTCGCTGTTCGAGCGTCTCTTCCAGACCGATCGGGACTCGAACCAATATTTAATTCACTTTTTGGTCAGCCCCTACCTACTCAGGCCTTATAACCTTGTCTAAATAACTTAAACAGCAGGCCCTAATTAATCCATAAGGCAGGTACTTTTTATCAAAGCAATAATTAAACTGAGGATTTTATTTCCTGGCTTTAGGAACCAACGTTGAGCTCCATACCTCTCAGCTCGTCGGGAGTGAAAAATAAAATGTAGCCCCCTGATCCACAATGCCTTCAGCCCAGACTTCACCGCCGTGTCGTTCGACAATCCTTTTTACCAGCAGCAGGCCTACTCCGGTTCCTTCAAATTCATAGAGACTGTGCAACCTTTGAAAAGCGCCAAATAGCTTATCATAAAGTTTCATATCAAATCCGGCCCCATTATCTTTCACAAAAAAAGTAATCGAATCGTCTTTCATTTCATATCCCATACTGACCACCGGATTATCTTTCTTCGAAGAATATTTCACGGCATTTGAAATCAGATTGACCAGGACCTGCTCCATCAATGATCCATCTGCTTTGGTTACCGGCAAACTGGTCATTTGAAGAATAGCACGGTGAGGAGAGTTGAAGTTGAGATTGTCCCAGACGTTACGAACCAATTCTGCCATGTCCACCTGCTCGAGGTGTAATTGAATTTTTTCATATTTGGCAATCCGGAGAAGGTCTTCGATGATGTTGTTCATTCTCTTCCCGCTGCTGCTAATCCGTTCGAGCAAATCTTTGAGGTCGTCGTTGAATGCAGCAGCATATTCGGTTTCAATTATTTTTGTAAATCCAATAATAGCCCGCAGCGGTGCACGAAGGTCGTGCGTAACGGAATACGAAAAAGCTTCCAGCGCTTTATTCGCTTCCACCAACTCGATCGTTCGGTCTTTTACTCTCTGTTCAAGGGATTCATTAAGGGAGCTGATTTCTGCTTCGGCGTTTTTCCGTTCAGTGATATCGCGGTAATTCAAGATAAACCCTTTTACACCGATATTATCCAGGAGGTTGATGATGGTTCCCTCGATCCAGATGTATTGACCATCTTTATGAAGGATACGAAAATTATTTTGTATGGGAATTCCCGGAGAGATCAGCGCTTGTTGAAATTCATAGAGGGCCATGGGTATATCGTCCGGATGGACAAAATCGAAAATCTTTTTATCTTTTGCTTCCTCCAAGGAATAACCGGTAATCCTTTCCACCGAAGGACTTCTGTAGATTATTTCTGCTGTTGAATTGATGAGGATAATGGCATCGCTGATATTATCCGTCAAAGCGCGGTGTTTTTCTTCACTTTGTTTTAGTTGTTCCTCGGCAAGTTTTCGTTTAGTATTGTCGGTCGAAAAGATCATGACATGGGACACCAGGCCATCGGTGAGAATAGGTGCAAAACGGGCGTTTACCCATCTGTCAAACCACATCGCGTTTTGAATTTCCTGACTTTGCCCAGTTTTAAAACAGTTTTGGACAGCCTGCAGGGCATCGGATTGACTCTGATCCGGCAACGTGGAAATAAAATCCATTCCGTTCAATTCAAGTACCGGAGTGCTCCCGGGAATCCCCCTATTTATAGCCTCAATCTTATTGTATTTATTAATTAAAACAATCTGGTCAGGAGAATTTTCAAATTGATATTTAAACCATTCTGTTGCCCTTTTGCGTTCTGTGATGACTTCGGTGAGCATGATGATTCCTCCAATTTCCCCATTGGCCTTATGCCAGGGATGTATTTCCCATTTTAGCCATTCTTTGCTACCATCGGCCCGGATAAACGAATCCTCATCACTTTTTTCAATGGTTCCGTTAAGGCATCGATGATGGATAGCCTTCCACTCCTGGGATATTTCAGGAAAGATTTCATAATGCGTTTTTCCGATCAAGGTTTGCCCACTGAGGTTATAATCAGTGATCCACCTCCTGCTCATTGCCAGATACCTCATCTCTTTGTCAAACATGGCCAGGGAGGCAGGACTGTGCACAATAAATAAGGTCAATTGTTCCTTCTGCTCTATCAGCAGGGACTCCATCCTTTTGCGCTCTGAAATATTCCTAAACATGCCATCGACATAGGTGGGGGTGCCATCCGGATCTCTGACCAGACGGGCATTTAACGTAGTGTATACCAGCGAGCCATTGCTGGATTTAAACCTGATTTCATAGTCTTTCAATACACCGTGTTCCAGTAGTAGATCTAATACTTTTTCACGATCGGAAGGCTGATTATAAAGTTTATACACGGAGGTGCCTATTATTTCATCGCGTTTATACCCCAAATGATTTAATACGGAAGGACTCATATTGAGTATAGTCCCTGAAAAGCTGGTTTGGAAAGATACGTCCTGAATATTTTCAAAAATATCACGGTATTTTTTTTCACTCTCCCGTATGGCTTCTTCACTCTGTTTTCGTGCGGTAATATCACGCGCAATGGCCAGGTATTTGTTTCCTTCCAATAGCCTGGCATTGACTTCCATATCCACTCGGGTCCCGTCTTTTTTCAACCACCGCTGTTCACTTATCTGTGTTTTTTGGTTATCCAGTGATGAAAAATGCATGGACCTTTTTGATTTTTCTTTCGGATCAATGATGTCTGAAATTTTCAATTTTAAAAATTCCTCATGATTATATCCCAGGAGTTTTCTGGCACTGGCGTTGACTTCACTTATAGACATGTCTTCGTTTAGAAGGAAAATAGAGTCCCCGGCCTGGTCCACCAAAGACCGGTATTTTTCTCCTATTTCGGCTAATTTATTGTTGCTTTCCTGGAGATTCCTGATTAATTCTTTAATATTTCTGACTATCTTGGATGAAAACAAACCGGCAAGGATTAAAGAAAGGGCTATTAAGATATAAAACCTTATCAGCGCTTTGTAATACCCCTTTTGACTTTTTTTATATTCCTCCCCACCAATTCTGATTTGCAACTGGATCAATTCATTTATTTTTCCTATGGTTGGATTGATGGCAGGGTATAACGCTGCAGTGATAAACAGGTCCAGGGAAGGAATATCCTCTTTCTCCAATACCCCAATAAGTCTTTCCAGAGTTTGATTGGCTTTGGTCAACCTTTTATTGGCTTCATTTACCAATTCGGATTCTTCATTGGTTAAATAGGTGAGTTTATAAGCCTCCCATTGTGTATTTAGATTTTTTTGAACTTCAGTAATCTGGTTGGCTGCCTCCTCAAAACTAATTTGACGGGCTTTTAAGCGCTGAATGGCACTCAGGATATCCATTGCGAACGAATGACGAACTGCAGACAGTTGGGCCATAGGGACCACCCGGTCGGTAAAAAGCGTTTGATTGCTCCGGTTCAAGATATTTAGTTCGTAGATTTCATACCCGCCGATTCCGAGGATAAATACGGACATGACCAGGACTAGGAGATACAGTTTGGTGGATGCCGTTATTTTGTTGAGCATAAATTTTGGGTCTGGTTGGTTTTATTCAGGCAGTGTCAGATTGACCTACCTGAATGGTGCTGGCGATGCCAACCCGGATAGGATGATTAACGTGAAATCGGAAAACCAGGGTTCTTATCCATCCGGGTCAATCAATGCTAATTTTGATTTTTTCTTTCCAGTTTATATTGAATAATAAGGGCGGATAGTATAAAGGCCAGCCCAAGGCCTTTAAGAAAATCTCCGGTACCTTCCGGGATATTGGTTATAGGTATGGTAAGCAGGGTAAAACTCAAACAAAAAGTTCCTACTACTATTAGAAGTACAGTTTTTGAGGACATATAGATTGGATATTAGATGATAGTAAATGTAATCAAAAATTAAGAAGAAATTCAATGGAATAAACTGCAAAAATTGTGTTTTTGGGAAAATTAATGGATGGCTAAAATGAACGAATTTGACTTTTTTTAAATTTTGATCCCAAGTCAGAGAGGATGGGAAGGTAATTTGGTGTAGTTAGAATCCAATTAAAAAATAAAAATGAAAACAATAGTGCCTGTGGGTCATAGTGCCGTTACGGCCTTAAAATTTATGTAAAAAGCAAACATCGGTACGGGTATGATGCTACTAATCTATGAGGCGATGTATTTAAAAAACTGCGTCAATTTAATACCCGGTTGGAAGTGATCCGTCTGACCCGGCCTGACCTTACCCGCATTACGGTGCATTTTGCCGATCAGGTCCTCAGGGAAGCAGACCTGGAGGAATCGAAAAGCAGCTTAAAGTTTGGAAACCTGGAAAAAACCAGAGGTGCATGAATGAGGCTTTCCTAAACTTGAAGTATATAAGGAAGGGAAGCTGATTTATTATTTTTACAGTAATATATACCTTATGCATAGCATTTTCATCGAATACGTTTTTCTGATCCTTATCATCCTGGCCCTGGTCATGCTTGCTAATAAAGTTCGTTTAGCTTACCCGATCATATTGGTTCTGGGGGGGCTGGGGCTCAGTTTTATCCAGGTTTTTTCCAATATTGCGATCAACCCTGAATTGATCTTCTTTATTTTCCTACCCCCGTTGCTGTATGAAGCGTCCTGGCAAATTTCATGGAAAGAGTTTTGGAAATGGAGGAGGATCATTGCCAGTTTTGCTTTTCCGATTGTCATTATTACGTCTTGTGTGGTTGCGGTTGCAGCTTATGCGATTATTCCCGGCTTTACGCTGGCTTTAGGCTTTTTACTGGGAGGTATCATTTCGCCTCCAGACGCGGTTTCGGCCACTACCATCATGAGGCAGGTAAAAGTACCCAAGATATTGCGCAGTATCCTTGAAGGGGAAAGTTTATTAAATGATGCTTCTTCGTTAATTGTGTTTCGTTTTGCTTTGGCTGCCGTGATTACAGGACAGTTTCATTTTCAAGAGGCAGCAATCAGTTTTTTACTGGTGATATTGATGGGCACGCTCATCGGCCTGGCGATTGGGTATGTTTTCTATGCGATCCACCGGTGGTTGCCAATTACACCGAGCATAGAGATTATCCTGACGCTGGTAACTCCTTATTGTATGTATTATGCGGCGGAACATTTTCATTTTTCAGGAGTTCTGGCGGTAGTTTCTGGAGGATTACTTTTATCCAGCAAGCGCCAAAGCATGCTCAATTACCGGAGCAGGGTGGAGGCGGTCAATGTATGGGCCAATTTTACTTTTGTTTTAAATGGATTGATCTTTTTTCTGATCGGACTTCAGTTGCCTTCGATCACCAACCAATTGGGTGATATTAGCATCAGCAGGGCTATTGGGTATGGGCTGGCGATCTCTATGGTACTTATAGTTTGCCGATTGGCTTGCACGTTTGGAGCTTCTTTATTTACCCGTTTTATGAGCCATTTTATTACGGTTGCGCAGCGTAACCCGGGCTGGAAAGGGCCGATGGTATTTGGATGGGCAGGTATGCGCGGGGTGGTGTCATTAGCTGCTGCACTCTCTATCCCCTTGGTGATTAACGAAGGCCAACCTTTTCCTTATCGCAACCTGATTCTGTTTATTACATTCATTGTAATCCTGGTCACCCTGGTATTGCAGGGATTAACCCTTCCCTGGGTAATCCGCAAAGTCAAACTGGAAGATAATGACCAATTGATCCCCCTGCCCAAACAAGAGCTCATCATTCAAAAGAAGATGGCCCAACATGCTTTGAATTATCTAAAAGAAAATCACTATGGCCAGTTAAACGGTAATGACCATTTGAATAATTTGAATTCCAGGTTGCAAATTGATTTGAAACTATTGGGTCAGGAACTTGAAAACAACGGACCTGCGAATGAAAATGCTTTTTTTCATTATCAAAAGATATACCTCCAACTGTTGGAAAACCACCGAAAGCTCCTTACTGAAATGAACCGCAAGGCTGAATTTGATGAAGAATTGATCCGAAAATATCTTTGGCTGATAGATCTGGAAGAATTTAAAATCAGAAGAAAACAAGGGGAGGAGACTTGATACTAAACGAATTGTATAAGGCAAACCCGGATGGACCGCACCATGTTATCCATTACCATTGTCGTCGGCACTTAAGCCGGAAGACATGTCCAGTAAATGTTTGATCTTTCCAGGACAAGCGGCATAATAACCTTGGCTATCAGATCGTGGGAGCGAGGGAAAAGACCGCGGATCTGTTTAATCCCGATTTTGTTTGTTAGTCATAAATCCAGCTATCTTGCTGGTATACAAATTCTCCATACTGATTAATGGTCATTTAGATTATTTCATTTTTTAAATTTTGTTTCACCGGATTGTAGATAGCGCACGGCATGTTCAAGGGAAGTCCGCATCGCTTTTTCTAAGGTGGCAGCATAATTAAAAAAGGATACAGCTTTTTCTCCGCTGGATTCAAATTCCAATATTGGTCTTCTTGACATCCTATCGATGACCTGGAACCTTGCTTTAACTGCGGCAATTTCTTTTCGGGTAGTCATCGTGTTTCCGTCGGCATCAGCACCGGCATTGTTAAGAAGGCGATCCGATAGCTCAAAATTGTAGACATTTATAACATAGTCTGAATTGTTTTTTTAAAATAGCGAATCAATAATAACAAATTCCTCTTTTGACCCTGCAAAAGAGTTTATTAAGTGCCAAGTATCGGACGTGTCTGCATCTATCCTGCTAAACGTATTGCCCAGACTCAATTGTTCTTTAATTAGCGTAACATAGTTGGTTGCAAAGATTGTTCCCGTATTTATCATTAAACGTTTTTATAAATCCTTTTAACAATAGTTCGTCTGTTGCAACTACAGTAACACTTTTATGGATTAAAGATTTCAAATCATACGGATTTGAAACCAGGTATACATATGTCTTGGTACAAGAGGTCAGAATACTGATGGAGAAGAGCAGGCCGAAGAAAAATTTTAATTTTTTCATATATCCCAACAGGCTACTTTCGTTTAGCGGACGTATCAATCATCTCCTTCAGCACTTGTATATTGATATCCGTCAGCTTATTGATGTAGAGGCAACCCACCCCGGTCTTGTGTTTGCCCAGCTTTTTAAGTGCCTCATCATGTTCCTGGATACCTATACTGAGATACAAGGTTAAATTCGCTTTACGGGGAGAGAAACCGATCCGGATCCAATCTACTTCCCTGCCCGTTGCAGGGCTTTTGTACCTCACATTGCCAAACCCAATAAGAGAGCTACCCCACATTTTTGGCTCCTCCCCGGTAGCTTTTTTCATCATTTCTAAAATCACAAAACTTTCTTCGCGTTTTTGTTGCTCCTTTACCGTATTGATAAAATCCTCCACACTGGCATCGGTAGGTTTTGTTTTTATTTCAGCCATTAGAAATTAGTATTTAGTGACATTTGAATTCAGAGCCCGGTTTGGAGCTTGGTGCAGTAGTGCAAATTTGCACAATCATAGTACCAAGCACTGGAATTCAAATTTAATAAAATTTTCGAAAGAAATTTATCTCTGATTCTTGCGATAATTCCCTGAAAGTCCTTGTTTTGGTTTCTGGTGTCATAGCCTGAATTTCTTAATGGGTATATCCATGGTTGGCTTGCGAACCTGAACATTACTGGCTTGAATTTGATGGATTGTTAAGGGTTTTTTTATCCAGGTTTGGCGATGCTGAATCATTGAAAAAGGCTTTGTCCAAAATAAAATCCGATAATGATACCCTCATTGAGCTTGGCGAAAAAATTAGCAACGAATATTTGACTGGAACAGCACCGGCACAGGACGAAATGGTACAACGAGCAATGGTATTTGATTTCTTATTGCATTATGGTATGATGTACCGGGAATGGCTGTCCCGCAATGAAAAAAAGGTGAATCAAATAGAAAAACTGCCGGTTGATCAAGCAGAGAAGAAAACAAAGACTACCATTAAAGGTCATCTGAAAAAGTTCGATTTGAAAGTAAGCGGACGATGAAAAACAGCAGTATTCAAACCCTTAGTGAGCCCCTAAACCCTCTGGCGGCATAATACGAATCTGCTCCGTTATGGTATATGAACACCTGTCCATACCGGTAATCACCAAAAATGGCGCCACCTAATTTTCTGATTTCAGGAGGTGTTATGATCCAACTTGATGTTTTGGTATCAAAATTTCCAAGATTCTGTAAGTCCCGGTATTGTTCTTCCGTAAAAAGTTCAATACCCATGGATGTCGCCATGTCCATTGCACTATTTTTAGGTTTATTTTCTTTCCTGGAATCTAACGCTTTGCGGTCGTAGCAAAGACTTCTGCGTTCTTTGGGACTTTCCAGAGAACAATCATAAAAAATGTACTCCCCGGTTTTTTTATCCTGACCGACTACATCAGGTTCACCGCCCGTCCCTTCCATCTCGTCGAGTGACCACAGTTTATCCGTATTCGCCTCCAGCCTGGCCTGAACTCTGCTCCATTCAAGACCTTTATGGCGATCCATATTTTTTTCAAAACGGGTTTTCAGGGCTTTGAATAGTTCTGCCCGGTGTTCTGTTGATAACTTTTTATTGGTATTCATAAGGATTATGCTTTAATGCTTTTTCTGATAAATAAGGGAGTGGACTCATCACCTAATTTTAGTTTACCTACTTCTTTTTTAACTTGATTCAAATTTACATCAAGCATAAGATTCATTCTATTTAGTTATTGATTCGGTTGCCGAATAAAAGCACATTTTGACTCAGATTTCATGGCTAAAAGCCAGCCCCTACTTGCATTAGGGCTGACGCTATTTAAAGTCAAACCTATAATTTAAGGTGCATTATAAAAAGAGATATTGCCAGGTTTGTTTTTTGGTCACGCCTAGGCAGAAGCGACTAGGCGAAGGCGAGGGGCACTGAAATACCACGAAGTTGCAGTCAGGATAAGAAGCAATAAGGAAGGAAATAGTTCAGCCAGGGAATGGCCCACGGCGATATGTGAAAATAACGCTCCCGACAGGGTAAAGAAAAAACCTGCATAGGCCCATTCCTTTAATAAGGGAAATTTAGGGATTAACAATGCTGCCACTCCCAATATTTTCCAAACACCGAGTATGGTTAAGAAATAGACGGGATAACCCAATTGTGAAATACCCCAAGCTCCCGGTGGCGCCAGGGCTCCTTCCACTTCCATTTTGAATAATTGTTGGATTCCGGTGGCCAGCATTCCTAAAGCGAGCCAGATGGTAGATATCCAATAGATGATCTTATTTCTTTTGGACATGTTGTGTTATTTTAATTTGTCTACGATGTTTTGTAACCGGTTATGTGCCATATTTAAGCCTTGAGCAAAGGGTATCTGCAGCATCTGGTCCCGGTAGGCGATGGATTTGAATACGATAGACATATTGAGTTTACTGGTGTCGTCCGAGAGTTTTTCAAATTCCAAAAACTCAAGCTGGACGCCAAATGGGGTATTCTCCATTTCAAAGGTCCGGATGATTTTCTGGTTGGGGCTAAACTCATGGATGGTCCCATTGAATCCGTATTTGTTTCCTTTAGGGTCAGTGGTTTCAAATTGGTAACTACCGTGTTTTTTATTTTCAAGTTTAAGCACCTTTGTTCCCATCCACTGCTCGACAATCTCAGGATCTTCATATGCTTTAAAAAGTAATTCCAGAGGCAAATCAAATTCTCTCGTAATTACGATTTCCTGTTTGCCTTCTTCGGCACGGAGTTTTGTTTTTCGTTCCATTTTTATTCTGTTTTTTTTCTTGATCCGGATTTCTTAGGGTTATTGGGGGTATTTTTTCATTATAGATTCTAGTTTATTAAACCGGTCATCCCACATTTTGCGGAAGGGCTCAATAAATTCGGCAACTTCTTTCATTTTTTTTGCATTGATGTGATAATAAATTTCTCTACCGGTTTGTTTTTGTTCGAGTAATTCACACTCGGTCAGTATTTGCAGGTGTTTAGAAACGGTGGGTCTGGCAGTATCAAAATTTGAGGCTATAGCACCAGCTGGCAGGGTTTGGGTAGCTAGCAACAGAAGAATAGCCCTTCTGGTCGGGTCGGCTATGGCTTGAAATACGTCTCGTCTTAAGTTCATTGCGTAGCTATTTGACTACAAATATATATGTAGTTATTCGACTACGCAAATTATTTTTGAATATTTTTTATAGGCACACGGCCAAGCAGCCTAATACCCTAAGACTGCAGCAAGATCATTGGCGCAGGCGGAGGAACTCTCCTCGACACACTCTATCTGGTATGGGATTTTGTCCAGCTGAGTTTAATATTGAGGGTGATGGGTTTTGACGCTACAGCATTTGGGAAAGGATTCCGGATCTTGTCGATAGGCATTGTCTTGGCCTTAATGGTGTTCGGTACATTGACGAAGAAAGATGAAGGAAAGTATTGGGATAGCAGCCAATCTACCCACTCCATATATAGTTATTTGAGAACATATCAATTGCAAATAGGTGTTGTAAGCGTTTTGTGCTGGTTAGTCTAAGTCCAAAATTATTTTTAGGTTCTTACTTAGCCAAACGCATTTAGCGGTTCGGGCTTTTTTAATCATACTTGTATGGTTCGTTGTCATATGCGATCTGTTTCACATTATTTAACACTCGCTTCATATACGTTTTCCAAAATGTCTTTGCAAAGAGCCAATTTATTGGATAAAGTAAAAACAAATCAGAATATAGGGTATAGGTATATTCTACCAGGATTTTACCCTTTTCAATTTCTGTTGTCTGCCACTCACCTTTAAATTTTGAAAACCCCAACATCCATGATTGGAAGTCACTCACTTCAAATTTCCAATATTTATTTTCAGTTCGTTCAAGAACTTTGTCT
>Ga0163144_10027721_pt1 | contig 10955 bp, 3 predicted proteins | sample OliLak19BULKMAT1_FD_123175 | JGI IMG/M metagenome (GOLD analysis project Ga0163144, IMG submission 123175) | Freshwater microbial mat bacterial communities from Lake Vanda, McMurdo Dry Valleys, Antarctica - Oligotrophic Lake LV.19.BULKMAT1 | ecosystem: Environmental > Aquatic > Freshwater > Lake... | reverse complement strand
TCTACCTCTTTTACTATTTACGTCAGCTATTACATCTCCTGCGAAATCAGCCGGAGTCAAAACTTCTAAATGCATAAGTGGTTCCATCAGCACTGCTTTAGCTTTTGAGCAAGCCTCGCGAAAGGCATTCGAAGCAGCGATAGAAAAAGCAATTTCAGAAGGAGCTTGTTCATCAAATTCCACATCTAAAATTTTTACTTTTAAACAAATAAAGGGATAACCAGCAATCGCACCACCGGGGGCACTATCTAAAATTGCTTTTCTAATCACTTCATATAGATCTTTTGGCAGCTTACTTTTATGCAAATCATTTATCACTTGAATTTCACCTTGTGATTCTGCGGGTGAAACTTCCAGAGCTATTCTAGCGCGGGCCATTTTTCCGTTGATATCTTTTTCGAAAGTGAATTCCCCTCGAGAAATAGCGGTAATCGTCTCGCGATAAGAAACTTGTGGTTTACCAACATTCACTCCGACTTTAAATTCGCGCTGAATACGATCGGCAATAATGTCGAGATGTAACTCTCCCATTCCATAAATTAATAGTTGGCCGGTTTCAGCATTGTTTTTAAAAGTGAATGAGGGATCCTCTAGAGCAAGTTGTTCTAGTGTTCCTAGTAATTTTTTTTCATCAGCAGTAGTTTTTGGTTCAATCGCGACCGAAATAACTGATTCCGGAAATTTCATTAAATCATAAATAATTGTTTTATTTTCAGCGCAGAGAGTTTCACCTGTAGTGGTTGATTTTAAACCTGACACAGCAACGATATCGCCAGCAGTTACTTCGCTAACTTCTGTGCGTTTATTGGCGTGCATTTGTAAAAGTTTTGTCACTCTTTCTTTTACGCCTTTAACTGAGTTAAGCAGAGTTTGTCCCACTTCTAATTTTCCAGAATAAACTCTAATGTATGTGATAGATCCAACAAATGGATCAGTGGCGATTTTAAATGCTAATGCACTAAACGCTTCTGTGGCTTCAGGTTTGCGAGACTCTTCCTTGCTATGGTCTTTAGCATTGACTCCCTTCAGTGCTCCTCTATCAAGCGGTGAAGGCAAATATTTCACGACAGCATCAAGTAACGGTTGCACGCCTTTATTTTTAAAAGCTGAACCACAAAGTACTGGAATGAAATCATGGTGAATGACTGAGTGACGAATTACCCTTTCTAACTCTTCAGCAGAAATTTCTTTCCCTTCCAGAAAATCGTTCGCTAATTTATCATCGAAATCTGCAATCGCTTCAGTTAATTCATCTCTTAATATTTTACATTCATCAGAGATATCTATCGGAATGTCTTTAGTGATATAATCTTCACCTAGAGTTCCATTTTCCCAATAGAGCGCCTTCATTTTAAGTAAATCAACAATACCAATAAATGATTCTTCAGCACCAATGGGAAATTGAATGGCGTTGGCCTTTTTTCCTAATTTCTCTCTGATATCTTGTACGCAATATAAAAAATCAGCACCCATGCGATCAAGCTTATTAATAAAAGCAATTCGTGGAACATTATATTTATCGGCCTGCGCCCAAACTGTTTCAGATTGTGGCTCGACGCCAGAGACTCCATCAAAAACACCAACAGCTCCATCAAGAACGCGTAGTGACCTCTCTACTTCAATGGTGAAGTCAACGTGTCCTGGTGTATCGATGATGTTGATAGTGTGACTTAGCCACTCACATGTAGTCGCAGCAGAGGTAATTGTTATACCTCTTTCTTGTTCTTGAACCATCCAGTCCATGGTGGCAGTGCCATCATGAACTTCACCCATTTTATGATTTTTTCCGGTATAAAAAAGAATTCTTTCGGTCGTAGTTGTCTTGCCAGCATCAATGTGGGCCATGATGCCGATGTTGCGAATCCTATCGATAGGAGTTTTTGACATGGCCCACTACTTTAAAGAAAAATTACCACTTAAGGTGAGCAAAAGCCTTGTTAGCGTCTGCCATTTTATAAACATCTTCTTTCTTCTTAATTGCGCCGCCACGGTTGTTAGCTGCATCTAAGATTTCATCTGCTAATTTGTCTACCATCGTCTTACCGCCTCTTCCAAGAGCGTTATCACGAATCCAACGAATAGCTAAAGATTGTTTTCTGTTTGGTTTAACTTCAACTGGAATTTGGTAAGTTGCTCCACCAATTCTTCTTGATTTAACTTCAACAGCTGGCTTTACATTTGAAAGTGCTTTTTTGAAAATTTTAATGCCTTCTTCTCCGGCTTTTTTCTCAACTAGATCAATTGCGCCATAAAAAATAGTCTGGGCAGTTGATTTTTTTCCACCGATCATCAATGCATTGATGAATTTTGTAATCACCATGTCTTGAAATCTTGGATCAGGTAATACTTCTCTAATTTCTGCTTTATGCTTTCTGCTCATAATTCACCCTATAAACCTATTATTTCTTAGGTCTTTTTGCTCCATACTTAGATCTACTTTGTCTTCTTTTTTCAACACCAGATGCATCTAATGCGCCTCTGATAGTATGATATCTTACCCCTGGTAGATCTTTTACTCTTCCGCCTCTTACTAGAACAATTGAATGCTCTTGTAAGTTATGGCCTTCACCACCAATGTATGACGTAATTTCGTGTCCACTTGTTAATTTAACACGACAAACTTTTCGAAGAGCCGAATTTGGCTTTTTTGGAGTTGTTGTGTAAACACGCGAGCAAACTCCGCGTCTTTGTGGACATGATTTTAAAGCAGGTGACTTAGTTCTAGTCACGACAGCTTCTCTTCCTTTGCGAATCAACTGGTTAATCGTAGGCATTACCTATCTCCTTCAACATTTTTTGAATAGCTAGCTGATATAACATCCAGAGCTAGCTATTACAAGTAATTTTTAAAATTCTGCGCTTACCGCTTTTTCATCTATTCCTTCATCACATACTGCATCAAAATCACGATACTTCTGGATTCCTGTTCCTGCTGGAATCAGTCTTCCCATTAGTACATTTTCTTTTAATCCAATCAACGCATCGCTCTTACCCTCAAGCGCTGCTTGAGTAAGAACTTTTGTCGTTTCCTGGAACGAAGCAGCAGATAAGAACGATTCCGTTGTTAACGATGCTTTTGTAATACCAAGAAGTAATGGGCGAGCTTCCGCTGGCTGCATTCCTTCTTTTACAAGGCCTTCATTAATTTCATTAAGCTCTAACTTAGTAATTGAATCCCCAACAATTAATGTCGAGTCTCCAGCACTAGTGATTTCTACTTTTTTAAGCATCTGACTCACAATACACTCGATGTGCTTATCATCGATTCTAACGCCTTGTAGACGGTAAACCGCTTGGATTTCATCAACGATGTAGCGAGCTAGTGCTTTCACACCTAAAACTCTTAAGATGTCGTGTGGATTGCTTGGACCATCCATGATTGGATCTCCCGCTCTAACGAAGTCACCCTCATTAACGATCACATAACGACCTTTTGGAATAGAATAAACTACTGATTCAGAGCCATCTTCTGGCTTGATAATAATTTTTCTTGTTCCTCTTAATTCTGGTCCAAATTCTACTGTACCTGATACATCAGAAATTTGAGCCGCATTATTAGGTTTTCTAGCTTCAAACAATTCGGCCACTCGAGGAAGACCCCCAGTGATATCTTTTGTTTTAGTTGTTTCACGTTGCACTTTTGCAATTGGATCACCCACACCCACGCTATCACCTTCGCTCACAGTAATATGTGATCCGATTGGTAAACGATAGCTTGAGATACGTTTATTCGTTCCAGGAACGATAATTGGTTTTCCATCTTCACCTAAAATCACAACACGTGGTTGTAAATTTACGTTTTTACTTTCAACTACAACTTTATGAGTTAATCCAGTAACTGGATCGGCTACTTCGTTTACAGTTGAACCGATAATTAAGTCTTCATACTTCACAGTACCAGCAACATCCGTAAGAATTGGAATAGCGAATGGATCCCATTCAAGAATTCTATCCCCAACGCTCACTTCTTCGCCTTGCTTGAAGAAAACTTTCGCACCGTAAATCGCAGGATATCTTTCTTTTTCAATCCCTTGATTATTTTTAATTACGATCTCACCCATCTTACTCATGATGATGGTAGCACCGTCTTTTGCAGTAACCGTTTTTACGTTATCGTAATGAACCTTACCGGCCGTACTTACTTCAGTTTTATTTACTTGAGCGCCTGCAGTTGCAGTACCACCGACGTGGAATGTTCTCATGGTCAACTGAGTTCCTGGTTCACCGATTGATTGAGCAGCGATGATACCAACAGTTTCTCCCATGCTCACTAGTTTACCCCGGGCCAAATCGCGACCGAAGCAAAGAGCACAGTATCCATGTTTTTCTCTACACGTTAAAATTGAACGAACTTTTACCTGGTCAATTTGTTGATCAGTAATTGTTTGTGCATCAGCTTCAGTGAATAGGTGATCTTTTTGGAAAACCACATCTCCATTTAATCCTGGCACCTCTTGAACTGCAACGCGACCCATAATTCTGTCTGTTAAAGCTTCAACAACTTCACCAGCTTCAACTCTTGAAGTTAAAATAATTCCGTCAGTCGTTTCACAATTGTGATTACGAATAATCGCATCTTGAGCAACATCAACTAAACGACGAGTTAAGTAACCAGAGTTTGCTGTTTTTAATGCAGTATCGGCAAGACCTTTACGTGCACCGTGAGTAGAAGCGAAGTATTGAAGAACCGATAAACCTTCGCGGAAGTTGGAAGTAATCGGAGTTTCAATAATTTCGCCTGATGGTTTGGCCATCAGACCTCTCATCCCTGCTAACTGTCTCATCTGCTGAGTAGAACCCCGCGCACCTGAATCGGCCATCATGAATAGAGAGTTAAAAGATGGAGCGCTCAGCGTCTCACCTTTTTCATTTTTAAATTCTTGAGTAGAAATTCTTTCAATCATAACTTTAGTTAAACGTTCATTTGTTTGTGCCCAAACATCTACAATTTTATTGTAACGTTCACCGTTAGTGATTGAACCTTCGTTATACTCTTCAGTAATTTTATCAACTTCTTTATATGACTCACCTAAAATTCCTGCTTTTTCAGTAGGAATAGTCATATCATGTACGTTAATAGAAATTCCGGCTTTAGTTGCATACTCGTAACCTAATTGCATAATGGCATCGGCTAAAAGCACTGTATCTTTTTCAGTTCCTTTTCTATAAGCAGAATCAATTAATTTTAATAATGCTTTTTTACCAAGAACTTTATTGATATCAGCATATTCTAAACTTTCAGGAACAACATCGAACACAAAAGTGCGTCCCACAGTTGTTTCTTCTAATTTATTATTGATACGAACTTTAATCGGCGCTTGTAAGTGCAAGTTACCAGTGTGGTAAGCAAATTGAGCTTCTTCTTTTGAAGAGAACACTTTGTTATACCCTGGAGCAAACGGACGAATACGAGTCATATAATACAATCCAAGAACGATATCTTGATTGGGAACGATAATTGGCGTTCCATCTTTTGGTGAAAGAATATTATTTGTCGACATCGCTAAAACGCGCGCTTCAACTTGAGCTTCAAGCGACAAAGGAACATGCACGGCCATCTGGTCACCGTCGAAGTCAGCGTTAAAAGCTGTACACACAAGCGGATGCAATTGGATCGCTTTACCTTCAATCAATACTGGTTCAAAAGCTTGTATACCAAGTCTGTGAAGAGTAGGAGCACGGTTTAGTAAAACTGGATGCTCTTGCACCACTTCTTCTAAAATATTCCACACTTCTTCTTTTTGGAAATCAACCATACGCTTAGCAACTTTAATTGTCGTACAGTGACCTTTCTCGATCAATTTATTGTAAATAAATGGCTTGAAAAGTTCCAATGCCATTAATTTTGGAAGACCACACTGATGTAATCTTAAACGTGGACCAACCACGATTACCGAACGACCAGAATAGTCGACACGTTTACCAAGTAAGTTCTGTCTGAAACGACCTTGCTTACCTTTTAACATATCTGAAAGTGATCTAAGCGGACGCTTGTTAGCTCCAGTAAATACTTTACCTCTTCTGCCGTTATCAAATAAAGCGTCTACCGCTTCTTGTAACATTCTTTTTTCGTTTCTGATGATGATTTCAGGAGCGTTAAGTTCCTTTAATCTTCTTAAACGATTATTTCTGTTAATGACTCTTCTATAAAGATCGTTAAGATCTGAAGTAGCAAAACGTCCAGCTTCCAAAGGAACTAATGGACGAAGATCTGGTGGAAGAACAGGAATCACGTCCATCATAAACCATTCAGGCTTATTGTCAGACTTCATGATTGATTCAACAACCTTTAATCTTTTAATAACTTTTGTTTTTCCAATTTCAGTTGTCGCAGATTGAAGACCACGTCTTAGTTCTTTATTTTCAAGATCTAGATCGATTCTTCTTAATAAATCTTTAACCACTTCTCCACCCATTCCGGCAGAAAATTCAATATTCAAATCTTTTAATTCAGCAAATTGTTGTTCAGTAATTACTGTTCCAATTTTTAAGCCGCCTTCTTGATTATGAGTCGCCGAGCTAGTTACAACATACGCTTCATAATAAAGAACTTTTTCTAATTCTTTCAAAGAAAGACTTAGAAGGGCGCCTAATCTTGAAGGAAGAGATCTTAAAAACCAAATATGAGCAACAGGAGCTGCTAGCTCTATATGGCCACATCTTTCTCTTCTTACTTTAGATAAAGTAACTTCCACACCGCATTTTTCACAAACAACACCACGGTGTTTCATTCTTTTATATTTTCCACAAATACATTCGTAATCTTTGATTGGTCCAAAGATTTTCGCGCAGAAAAGACCATCTCTTTCTGGCTTGAAAGTTCTGTAGTTAATAGTTTCTGGCTTTTTTACTTCGCCAAATGACCATTCACGAATAATATCTGGAGAGGCCATCTTAATTGAGATGGCTTCAACACTAATCGGATCTTTTGGTTTATCGAAAAAGTTTAATAGGTCTTTCATATCATTACCTCTTAATTAAAATTAGCTTAACGTAACTTCTTCCTCTTTACTCTCTTCCAGTTTCACATCCAAGCAAAGCGCTTGAAGTTCACGGATAAGAACGTTGAAAGATTCTGGTAACCCTGGTTCAAGAGTATGTTCACCTTTAACGATTGACTCATACATTCTTGTTCTACCGATTACATCATCAGATTTAACCGTTAAGAATTCTTGTAGTGTATAAGCAGCTCCGTATGCTTCAAGTGCCCAAACTTCCATTTCCCCTAATCTCTGACCACCAAATTGTGCCTTACCGCCCAGAGGCTGTTGAGTCACTAACGAGTATGGACCAGTAGAACGAGCATGGATTTTTTCATCTACCAAGTGATGTAGTTTCAACATATACATGGCACCGATGGTAACTTCTTCTGAGAATACGTCACCAGTCACACCATTGAATAATGTTGTCTTACCACTTGGATCTAGATCCGCTAGGCTTAACATCTCTTCAATGTCTTGCTCGCGCGCACCGTCAAATACTTTAGTAGAAAAACGCACACCAGTTGTTAATAACTCTGCCAACTCTTTTACACGTTGATCAGTGGCTTTTTTCAACCAGTTTTTCACTTCTTCTGTTTTATAGATGGCATAGATAAAGTCTTTTATCTCGCTGACTTTAGCTTGTTCTTCTAACATCACTTTAATTTTTTCACCAAGACCACGACCTGCCCATCCTAAGTGCAACTCAAGAAGTTGACCGATGTTCATACGTGAAGGAACCCCCAGTGGATTTAGAACGATTTCAACCGTAGAGCCATCTGCCAAATATGGCATATCTTCAACCGGAAGAACGTTAGAAATAACACCTTTGTTTCCGTGACGACCTGCCATCTTATCACCTGGCTGCAACTTTCTCTTAATCGCAATATACACGATTACTTTTTTAATTACGCCTGGAGGTAATTCGTCACCTCTGTGAAGTTTTGCAACTTCTTCATTGGCTTTTGAACGAACACGATTAACTCTGTTTCTTACGTCAGCAAAATACTCACCTAGTTTTTCTTCTAGAGAAACTTCTAAAGGTAAATATCCAATAAGTTCAAAAGGAATTCCATGCAACACTTCTGCTGTCATGTCCGTACCTTTTGGCAACAATTCAGTAGATCCATCTTCTGAAATTAAACGATCAGTAGTTTTTGCACCTTTTAACATTTGCGCAATTTTTAAAATTGCAGAAGCCTGGATCGCTTTAATTTCGATACGTTCATCACGACGAATTAAAGTTGTTTCTTGATCAATAATTCCTTTTGACCTAGAGCAAAGATCAGCGCCTTCTCTGGTATAAACTTTTGCATCAATAACAGTCCCACGAACAGACGATGGTACTCTTAAAGAAGTATCCTTAACGTCTCCCGCTTTATCACCGAAAATGGCCTTTAAAAGTTTTTCCTCTGGAGATAATTGAGTTTCACCTTTTGGAGTGATTTTACCCACTAAGATTTCACCAGGTTTTACAATCGCACCAATTCTAATAATACCAGCATCATCTAAATCTTTAAGAGCTTCTTCTGATATATTTGGAATATCGCGAGTGATTTCTTCTTTTCCAAGCTTAGTATCGCGAGCTTCAATTTCATAACTTTCGATATGGATTGAAGTAAAAATATCGCGAGCAAGTAAATCTTCACTAATTAAAATCGAGTCTTCGTAATTGTAACCACCCCATGGCATGAATGCCACGAGTACGTTTTGTCCAAGGGCCAAATCACCTAAGTGAGTTGCAGGACCATCGGCAATAACTTGGCTCTTACCAACAAGGTCGCCTTCTTTAACTAACACTTTTTGGTTATTACAAGTATTCTGATTTGTTCTTTGGTATTTTACTAATTTGTAAATATCTACGCCCGATTCACCTTCAGAGAAATCATCTCTTTGGATTACGATACGGTTAGAATCAACAAAAATTACTTTACCTGCATTTTTAGCAAATAAAATGGCCCCTGAATCTCTTGCAATTACATCTTCAATACCAGTTCCAACAATTGGTGCATCTGTTTTTACAACAGGAACCGCTTGTCTCATCATGTTTGCACCCATTAACGCACGGTTTGCATCATCATGTTCAAGGAACGGAATCAAAGAAGTCGCAATCGAAATCATTTGTGTAGGCGAAACATCCATTAGGTCTACATCTTGAGCATTAACGAGAGCGAATTCACCAACTTTACGAGCTGGAACGTGATCACCAGTTACCTTACCGTCTATAACATAACGGTTATCGGCCTGAGCAATAACTTTTCCTTCTTCTTCGAAAGCTGTGAAATATTTTGGTTCTTTTTTAATTGAACGATCTTCGTTAACAACTAAATAAGGAGTTTCAATAAATCCGTATTCTGAAACTTTTGCATAAGTTGCTAGAGAAGTAATCAAACCAATGTTTGGTCCTTCTGGTGTTTCCACCGGACACATACGACCGTAGTGGGTGCTGTGAACATCGCGCACTTCGAAGCCTGCTCTTTCGCGAGTTAAACCGCCGGGCCCAAGGGCAGACAGTCTTCTCTTATGAGTCACTTCAGAAAGTGGGTTCGTTTGATCCATGAACTGTGAAAGTTGAGATGAACCAAAGAATTCTTTAACTGCAGCAGCTACTGGTTTTTGATTGATTAGATCGTAAGGCATCATTGTTTCAATTTCTTGAATTGCCATACGTTCTTTTACTGCGCGCTCCATTCTTACTAGACCAACTCTGAATTGGTTTTCAAGAAGTTCACCCACAGCACGAACACGACGGTTACCAAGATGGTCGATATCATCGACTTTACCTTTTCCGTTATTTAATTCCACTAAGTACTTCACCGTTCTCATGATGTCGTCTTTAGTTAAAACTGTATTTTCAACAGGGATTTCCATGCCGAACTTGTAATTGATTTTCATTCGTCCAACGCGTGAAAGATCATATTTGTCAGGATTGAAAAATAAATTTTGAAATAAAATTTCTGCAGACTCCAAGGTCACAGGTTCACCTGGACGTAGTCTTTCGAAAATTTTTGCTAAGGCGTCTTCTCTTGAATCAGTTTTATCAAGCAATAAAGTATTTCTAACTTGATCACCAAAGTTAATCATATCAATATAAAGAACTTTAACTTCTTTAACACCAGCAGTAATTAAATCCTGAATTTTAGATTCAGAAAGAGCTTCATTTGACATACAGATAACTTCACCAGTTTTGCTGTTAAAAATATCTTCTGCTACGATTTTGCCTACTACTTCTTCCAGTGTTGCATCAAGACCCTTTAGGCCAGCCTCTTGCATTTTTTTAACGGTAGCTTTAGTTAGTTTTTTTCCTTTTTTAATAATCGCCTGGCCACTTTTGGGATCAACGATATCAGCATTAGCTCTAGTTCCATTTAATAATTCGAAATCAAGTTTACGAGAGTAAGTTCCCTCTTTTCCAAAAACGATTGTTTCGTTTTGGTAAAACTCTTTCAATAAATCAGTTGTTGAATATCCCATAGCTTTTAAAACAACAGTGGCATGCAACTTTCTTTTTCTATCGATACGAGCAAATAAAATATTTTTGTGATCGAATTCGAAGTCTAGCCAAGATCCGCGATGAGGAATAATTCTAGCAGAATATAATAATTTACCGCTGGAATGTTTTTTCCCGCTATCGTGTTCAAAAATGATCCCTGGAGAACGGTGTAACTGAGAAACGATAACGCGTTCAGTTCCGTTATAAACAAATGAACCAGTTTCGGCCATCAATGGAATATTTCCAAGATAAACTTCTTGTTCTTTGATTGAAGAAACTGACTTATGTTCGCTACCCTCTTTGTCGATTGTCACTTCATAAAACACAAGGCGAACAATTACTTTTAAAGGCGCTTCATAAGAGAGTCCCCTTTGGCGACATTCTTTTACAGTATATTTAGGCTCCTCTAGAGAGTAGCTAACAAATTCTAGAGAAACAGTTTGATTAAAATCATGAATAGGAAATACAGACTTAAAAACAGC
>Ga0163144_10027720_pt1 | contig 10955 bp, 8 predicted proteins | sample OliLak19BULKMAT1_FD_123175 | JGI IMG/M metagenome (GOLD analysis project Ga0163144, IMG submission 123175) | Freshwater microbial mat bacterial communities from Lake Vanda, McMurdo Dry Valleys, Antarctica - Oligotrophic Lake LV.19.BULKMAT1 | ecosystem: Environmental > Aquatic > Freshwater > Lake... | reverse complement strand
CATCTCACGGTGGAGGATAACGCGAGCTACCGCATCCGCTACACCGTGCTTGGCAACCTTTGGGTCAAAAAGGGCGCGTTGCTTGGCAAGGGCACGCAGACCGGCGGGCTGGGCAGCGGTGACACCGACAAGCACACGGTCGCCCGGTTTCCCAACGCTGACATGGAACGGGAGAACTCCTGGGCTTTCGTGCACGAAATTTCCCACTGGATTTACATCGACACCGGCGGGAGCGGATCGTTGGAGATCGTCGGTCTTTGCGGTGGCGCGGGCGACCGTCTCACCTTGGCCCGCGGCACGCTTGTCGTGTCCGAGGGCAGCTATATCGGTAACGGCAACCGTGGTTGTTTCTATACCCAGGAAGGGACGACCGCCATCCTTCTTGACGACGCCAGAACCGGATGCCCCGACCCAATGGTTTCGGGCATTACTTCAACCTACGGAATTGCCGGGACCCTGATGTTCGGCACACCGGAGCACCCCCTCACGCGGGATCTTGATTTCGGCGGCGCGTATTCCATGTTGGAAAGCCTCGACCCAGCCGCCAAGCCGAACCAACGGACGGGAGGCGCTAGTTTCGTGCTAGGCACGACAGGGAAAATGGAGGTTCACAGCGCCGATCCGGCGAAGGCGCGGGTGCTGTTTCAGCCGCGTTCCAAGGATCTTCCGGTGAGCCAGTATGTAGTGGACAAGAAAACCGGGCTTTGGGAGTTTACCAAAAAAGACGAGCCGGCGGCAAAGGAATTTTGGGACAGTGAAATCACTCCGGATGGCATCACCGCCGTCTTCCTCGGCAAAACGGATTTCAACGGGGTGCATTTCGACGGATTTTACGAAGGCGGCATCGTCGTGAAAAGCGGCGACCGCTCCGGCTGGAAAAACGTCACCTTCGGGGAGAACAACAAGGCGGAGCCGGACAAGCTTTTCCGCGAGCCGTAAGTGTATGCCGAAAAGGGGACCTCACGCGCCCCCTCACTCATTCCTCGTTTCCCCAAAAACCTTCCAATAACGATCAGATCATTTCCAGGTTTAATTACATCTTTATGCTTATCCCGTTGCGGCAGGTATAAAATGCCGGGAGATGCCAGAACTCGTTGCAGAACATACACCTATGCCGAATTCGCGCACGCGGTTGCCTTCACGGGCACGTGCATCAAATAGACAAGCATATACATCTTAATCCGCTTCCTAACACCAGCTCGTTCCTCATGATACCCATGAAAACCAAACTCCGAACTCAATCCGTCTGCGCTTTGGCCGCCGGGGCGACCCTTGGTGGGACTGGCTCGGTCGCCGGCTCAACGACTACTATAACGGCATCCTGGCTCTCGGAAACAGCATTAGCACCTTCAGCGTCGGCAACTCCGTGACATGGAACTCGAACGATGCCTAGAAATTCGAGATGGGAACCGGCGCGGTGGACTTGGCGGCGGCGAACGCGAGCACCGACAGCGATTTGTTGAACATCACATCCGGCAACTTCACGAAAGGAACAGGAAGCGTGTTCACCTTCGATTTCTGGGGAATGGGCTCGACCGGCTGGCACAAGTTGGCGGACTGGACCGGGACGACGACCTTCACCGACGGCGACTTCAACGCAACGAACCTAACTTCCGGTCTTTCCGGATCGTTCACCTCCGCTGTTTTTTTGAACGTCGTGCCCGAGCCCTCGACCTTCGCGATGCTGCTGGGCGGAGGCGCCGCGATGCTCGCCTTCCAGCGCGCCCGCCGTCGCCGCCGGAACTAATATGAAAGTTGAAACGAATCCTCAACTATGCTCAGTTTTAAAGAGCAAGCTCGTTTCCGATTTGTCCCTTTATTGATTATGATTCTGGCCATGTTTTCGTCGCCCGTCGTTTTGGGAAATGGACTAAAGGATGATCCGGACGGAAGCGTCACATGGAAAGCGCAGTGGATATGGAGTGCCGAAGACGGTGACGCCGGCGAATGGCGATGCTTCAGGAAATCCTTTGAATTGCAGTCCCTCACTCCCAGACTGACCGTGCGCGTCTCGGCCGATTCCAAGTACTGGCTTTGGGTGAATGGTAAGCAGATCGTAATCGACGGAAACCTGAAACGAGGCCCGACCCCTGAGGACGGGTATTACGACACCGTGGATCTGACGCCGCATCTGAGCGTTGGCCAAAACACCATCGCTGCTATGGTGTGGTATTGGAAGCGGGGCGTTAAAACAGGCCTCAATTCGCATATCGACACTGGCAAGGCGGGGTTTCTGCTTGATTCGGTTGAAGCAGGTGCTCTGAAGACCGATTTCACTTGGAAGACCAAACGAAATGACGCGTATATGCCGCGGGAAGCGCGGAATCGAAAACTCACGCCTGAAACGCCTTTTGACTTTGACCCAAGCAAGGAAGATGCGGGCTGGACGGCGCCGGGCTTTGATGATTCCGCATGGGCCGCTGCGACAGAAAAGGGCGTGCCGCCCGCCTCTCCGTGGGGCTACCTGTGGAGGCGGCAGATCCCCCTGTTCAAAGATTTTGGCCTGAAAGACTACACGAACTCCGCGGAGATTCCCACGGAGGGGAGCGGGCAAGTTATTTTAGCTCAATTGCCGTATAATGCGCAGATTTCAGCGTATCTGAAGGTGGACGCCCCCGCCGGGCAAATGATTAGCATCGACACTGATAATCCTCTCAACGCCGTTGACGTTCGATACATCACCCGAGCCGGCGAGCAGGAATGGGAAATGCCCACCTGGATGAGCGGGCACGCAGTGAGTTACACCATCCCGGCGGGCGTGAAAGTACTGTCTCTTAAGTATCGGGAGACAGGCTATGACACTGAGTTTACCGGTAAGTTTGAATCTGACGATCCGGCGATAAACGTCTATGTCCGTAAAGGCGTGCGCACGCAGTACGTTTGCATGCGAGACACGTTTATGGACTGCCCTGATCGCGAGCGGGCACAGTGGATTGGTGATTCGACGGGGCACCTCGGAATCAGCCTCTCCGCTTTCGGGCCGGCGGCCTACCCGATGGTGCGCAAGTTGCTAATGAACGTCATGGAATATCAACGCGGGGATGGTAGCATCACGACGGTGGCTCCCCCGGGAACACATGGGTGGGAACTCCCTAATACCAGCCTGATGATTCAAAGCACGCACGGCGCTGGTCGGTATTATGACTTTTCAGGGGATGTCGAATACTTCAAACGCGCCAGCGGGTCCATCCGCGCGACGCTTCGCCCGTGGCAATTACCCGACGGCCTTCCCGCGCATCGCGGCGGCTGGTGGGAAGATGCGCAGGATGCCCCGCTTGACTCACGTTTGTATCAGACCGGGTGGTACATGCTCGCGCTGCAAAATGCCCTACGTGCCGCCGAACTGGCGGGCAATACAGCGGACCTTCGCGAGATAAATGAGCAGAAAAAGAGTATCGAGGCTAACTTTGATAAGACCTTTTGGAACGGTTTAGAGTATCGCTCTCCTGGTTACGCGAAAACAGTTGACGAGCGCGGCACTGCCATGGCCGTGCTCGCCGGGCTGGTTCCGGCAGCACGTTATCCCGAAATTCGAGATCCGTTGGTTAACGGAAATAACGGCTCGACGCTGTCCGAGCAATGGATCGTTGAAGCCCTCTTCCGAATGAACTATGCGGAAGATGCGATCACGCGAATCAAGAGCCGATATGCGCGGATGATTGCTCACCCCACGCTAGCGACACTGTGGGAAAACTGGTCCCCTAAGCAGTCGCTTACCCGGCCCTTCGACACCAAGGACGGCACGTTCGATCATGCTTGGTCGGGCAGTGGACTCACGATGCTGTTCCAGTACGCAGCCGGAATTCATCCCCTTGAGCCTGGTTTCAAAATGGTACGTGTTCGCCCTCAGATGGGTTCATTTAAGCGAATCGACGCCACTTTACCGACGCTCAAGGGAAATGTTGTCGTTAAACTTCGTCGCGGTGAGCAGTATTTCGCGATGCAGTTGACTGTGCCCCCGGAAATCTCGGCTGCGGAAGTGCATATCCCCGAAACGGGAACGGGGCGTTTTGCGACTGTCGCGATCAATGACACCATCGTCTGGCGCGGCGCGGCGGAGGCCTCCATGCCCAAGGGTGTGTCATTCGTGGGCACGCGCGACGGATATCATGTATTTAAAGTCGATGCCGGCGAATACCGCATCGTTGCGGCTGATAAGGATGCTGCGGCGGTTGCCGCAGATATGGGTGCCGCTTCTGACCCCAAAGCCGAAGCAGAGTTTCTCGCCGGCGCGGTTGCCGCGCTCGAAAATGCCCCTCCACCAGCGCGTGTGATGAGAAAGTGCTTAGAGGGCGTTGATCCTGTCGCGCCGGGCATGGCCATTGTCGTGGATGATTTCAAAGGTCAGACAGACGACTTATTGGCCAGTCGTTCGCCCGATGGCGCGAATCTTCCGGGTGGGAAATGGTTGAGCAAGGGATAGACTCATGCTTTGGGTTTCAAGGTCTTTGATAACGCTGGTGAACGCTGCGCCCGGTCTCATTACATGAGCGTGGCAGGTGTCAGCATCACCGACGCCGCCGCTACGAATTACGCCAGGCCTTCGCACTTGAAGATCACAGCAAAACTGCGTCTTGGCGGCATCATGGGCGATGACCGGCACGGACGCGGCGTCGGTTTGGGTTAGTTGGACGAACTCAACAGCGGCGTTTCAATGGACGATCCGACTAGCCCCGTAGGGTTTACGGGTCTCCTGCTCGAACCCGATGGGCAGTTACGTCTGATTCATTCTGGCGAGCCTGCTGATACGGAGGTTGCCGTTAAGGAATTCGACCCCCAAACCTTTCACACGCTGACGTTCACTGTTGATACAACCGCTGGCACGCTCGTGGATGCGGACGTTGATGGAAACGATCTCACGCCCGCGTTCAATCAGGCAAAAGGCGTCTTCACCGATGACCAAATGGGCTTTGCCGGTTTCTACGCCAGCACTGCCAAAGACCCGCTGAAATACGGGGAAGTGATGAAATCTTCCGTGTCGTCGGGCGAAAAATAGCCGAGCTAAAGCGGTTGCGGGTGCCTCTGCCGTAATGCCCAAATCCCAAGGCGGCGGACGAAATGCAGCGGACGCGACATAGGCAAAACCCGTTTTTCGAAATCTCTGCTACGGCGCGCGCTCCCTCAAAGTGAAAACGACACCGGAGCATGTATCCGCTTGGGCGGGGGCGGAAAAGAATGTGTCGGCAGCCGGGTTCTTCCGGATCCGAATCCAATCCTGCTATGACTCGATACATCCAGCGGCCAGGGGGAGAAGCCCCTATATCAAGTGAGGGTCGAACTTCGCGAAAGCGGAGAGGTCATTGACACATGGTTTAATTTTTATCAAGGGAGCCGATTGGATTCCCGCGCATTCCTTTGTTCACGGTTTCGGGCGGAGCGATTACGAGCCTCTACATAACTCCTCCGGAAAGTTTCAAGCAGTCATAGCCCCATTGGATTTCCGATTTTAATCTCACCTGCTGATAGTCGGCTTCTTGACTTTTTAGATTTCTCTTGCAACCGCGCTCCTCGAAAAGATCGAAGCGCTCACCCTGCCGGAAATGCCCGACTGGTTTCATGAGAAAAAGTTGGCGCTGGAAGACCGCAGAACGATTCCCGTCCGCGAGTTCTCCTTTGATCCGAAAGAGAACTAATGGACTGCCTGCTGGACACAGTAACCGTTTCCGAATTGCGTCGCGGCACGAAGGCGCGCCCTGGAGTCGTCCGATGGCAGCGAACCCTTGACAGAGTGGGACTCAGTGTGAGCACTCTCAACGAAATCCGCTACGGCATGAGAAAAGTGGAGCGGAGTGAACCACCATTTGTCGCTCACTTGGTGGCGTGGTATGCCAACCTGCTGGCCCAGCCCGAACGTGGACCGCCCCATCGCAGAAATAGCAGCCGATTTCCTTGCCGCCCATGGCATATCCTTCAACGATTCGCTGATCGCAGCCACCGCCAAGGTTCACAACCTCATGCTCATCACTCTAAATATGGCTCATTTCGAAGCAACCGGGATACATCTCGTCGACCCATGGGAATTCGGCGAAGGGTGAAGGATCGAATTGTAAACCTTTCTAAGATCCCCTCGTTCGCGCTTTTGGGCCGCTAGACATCGCTTCTGCATCCCACACGCCTCTCAATTCCGTATTTCGCCCTCACATCTCTGCTGACTTAATTTTCAGCGTGTGGTCATTCTCCGCAGGTCAATAAGGAAAAAGGGGTTCTTGCTTCCTGCTTTTTTTGTCACTTAGACTCGCGCCCGTAGAAAACGAAGCAAACTTTTCCAACAGCTGCTGTCGGAACTCCTCCGAACCAAAGCACCACCCCCGGCGGAGGGATTTCAGCATCCCCTCATCAATCGTTGACGCCCACCGCTCGTCCCTCGCCCGTTTCGCTGGTTGTTCCCAAGGCGATTTGATACGTGTCGGTCCATGTCATTTCCTCCCCGGGGGCAAGGTTAATTTTGACAAAAGGCTCGGCGCAGAGGGCCTAATCGTGGGCGTAAAAGACAAGTTTGAACGGGGAGGCGTCGGTGGAGAGGATGACGGAGGCCCCGCTGGCTTGGTTCGCAATGCGGGCAAAGACAGGGTTTTTCAGTTTGGGAGGGAGGGGCATTTCGTGATAATAGCCCTTGCCGGGAGTAATCGGGCCATCGAATACAATGTTCCGTGGGGAGATGCGGGCAGGTTCTGCCAGCTTGGGACCGGCCAGATCAGCGAGGATGTCGATGCGGTCTCCCGGCCCGATCAGCTCGTCGTTAAAGACGAAGAAATTGTGGTTGTAATAATCCGTGGACAGAGGTTTTTCGCCCGTATTCTTGAGCGAGTAGGTGATGGTGATGGTTTGCGGGTCGGAAAGCGTGATGCGTTTGCTGTAGCGATAGGCCCAGCTGCGGAGGGGGGCGAGTTCGTGGGCCGCTTCAAAAAAGGAATCGCCCTGGGTGAACGTCCATATGCCGGGGTCCACTATCTCGTATTTTTTCGTGAAGGAGTAAACGGAATCGTCGGGGCGCTTGAGGTGCCCGACACCAATTTTCACGAAGGCCTCGCCGACTTTGGCCTCTTCGTAGCCGAGGGGGGACTGCATGCCGAATTCCCCCGCCGGACCGGTCACGGCGTCCAGACCACCGCGTTGGAAGCCTTTTTTCCAGGGTCCGAAGAGCCGCAGATCACCGGCTTGGACGCGGTAAAGGAACCCGGAGTGATCAAACCGCGCCCCGTTGTAAAATCCTTTCACGGGATCCGGCACGGCGACGACCGCGCTGAGCGAGCCGTTTTTCAACTCGACCTTCGGCCAGTCGAGATCCTCGGCGGACACGGCGGGTTCCTGTGCGGGCTGTGGTTCTTTCGAATGGGCGGCAGGCAGGGCAGTCCACAACAAGATAGCTAGAACGCGGAGAAGCAAAGCCTCTCGCATTTTCGATGTCTTGTCGGACTGGCTGAAAATCGGGGAGCGTGAGTTTTTCATTTAGCATTCTCCATCTCAGGCAAGCCAAAGGTGATGAGGGCGACGCCGGGCGTTTTCATGAGGAAGGAAACCGTCCCGCCGTCAATGGTAAATTCCGGGGTCGTAAAGAGAGTGTTTTTTTCTTCCATGCGCTGCCGAACTTCCGGGTTGAGATAAGTGGGGCTGCCCTCAAGTTCCCAGTCATGAAGAGTATTGTTTTCTTCTTCGGAGATTCGAAACAACGTCTGCGGCTCCTGGCCCGGGGGCAGGTTCACGGTGATTTGTCGCGTAGAACTCACCGGGGCTCCGTCGCCGTCATAGGCATAAACCAGCACTTGAGAGTGATCGTGGGCATGGGTGACGATGGCATTGGTTAACTTGTCCAGTCCCTCTCCAGAGTGCGCGACCCGGCGGTGGCCCAGGCGGCTGAGAAGTTGAAAAGCCTGATAGGACGGTTTGCGAAGGCCTTGGTGGTTGACCATGCCGTAGTTGCCATGGAAGGCCTGGCGACCGTAACCTACCTGATCGTAAATATCGCTTAGGCACCAATACGCGAAATAATCCCCCAACTGCGAGACCTCGGCCATGGTCTTGGCCACGAAGGCCGCTTCGTTGGCCGTCTCGCGAATATGCTCGCACGGAAACCACGAGCGCCCCCATTCGTTCCAATGCACCTCGCCTTTATAGCCCACGCTATCGAGGAACGCACGGGTGCCCCGGACCACACCGGCGACAAAATGCGGAGACTTCGAGATCTTGTCCTCCTGCGGCCCCTCGAATGGAGAGAGTGCCTGACCCTCGCTGTCGTTATTGTAAATGTGGCCGATGAGGTAATCCGGCTCCATGTCGTGCTCGCGGCAAAACTCCAAAAACTCGGGGATCCACTCCGCCCGCGCGGTCGAGGGCCCACCCACTTTCAGCGAGGCGTCCACTTCCTTGATTGCGCCGACGGTGTTCCGGTAAAGCTCAAAAAAATCCGCCTGGCTGCCTTCAAAAAAGTTGTTGGTCAGATTCGGTTCGTTCCAGACCTCGAAATAGCATTGCCGGATCGTATCGAGCCCGAAGTGGCCGACCAGGTGCCGGGTGAGACCGCCGACCAGCCTTCGCCATTCGGCCATGTCTCTGGGCTGGCTGATGCGCGACTTGGTTTCAAAAACCGTTAGAGTTCCCGCCGCCAGCACGGAGGGCATAAAGCAGGTCGTGATCACGGGGAAAATCCCCAGGCGCAGCAGCCGCTCAAAGACCATCGTGATGATCTGCCAGTTCGGCTCGGCATGGAGCTTGTTTTCCTCACGCCAGCGGGTTGGATCGGCCGTCAGCACCCTCATTTCATCATCCAGCATCCCGACCGCCCGGACGTGCCTCGCCTCGAGTTCGCGGTGAGCCGTTGCCAATTGCTCCTGCATATCTCCTCGCACCAGCCATCGGAATTGGTCCACATTTACCAGCCCCTCCCAAGTGTGCCGGAAATCGGTGTGGGGGCCTTCCCATTGGGGCGAGAGGCGGATGATCGTCATAGAATGAGGAGGCGGGTCGCCGCTGAGCGAATGCAGTTGTTTAAATGGCTGATTCGCGATTCCGAGTCAAGCCCCGCCTCTTCATCAGAGATCACTCGCTCGCATTGCGAAGTGCTCGCTGCTTGCATATTTGGCATGGTTAAAAAGGAAAGGGGTCCCGCGTGGTGATGCATTTTGGCTTTTCTGCGAAGCGTAATAGGCAACCAGACAACTGCGCACGGAATACGAGGGGGGATGGAATGGTTTTTGGGCACCTACACGCAGCGATTCAACGCGCGGCACTGGTTGCGCGGGTACCTCTTTGTCGGGCCCCCCAAACACTCTGGCGGGCACTGTGGGTCGCGAAGTCAAAATGCGATCCTACGCGGGACCCCATGCTGACAAGCAAACGCTCCCCCTCACTCACCTCCAATCGGGAATATCCACAGCGTTGCAGCGAACTCCGTCCGGCACTGAAATTGTGCTCGAAGCCGAGTTTTCCGGGCTGTTGCTCATCGAGACCGGGACGCCGCTTTCTTGCGAGGTTTGACTTCGGGACTCGATTTGGACGCTGGGTGCTTTCGCCCCAATGTTTTGCTGATGACCCATTTTCCCTGAATAGAAATCGACGTTGGAGTCGCAGGGATGCCGGTGTCCCGGGCTGATACAAGGGAGAGCAGCCGGATGATCGCCATTTCGCCGAGATGATAATGCGCTTGATCAATCCCCGACCAACCCGCCACATGCTCGCTAAGCATGAGGTGGGCAAGTCCGATGTCGCCGGGAACTTCCAGGCCATCCTCTTTAAGCCAAGCCTCGCATTCTTTGGTGTGACAGAGGAGGGCATCCGGTTTCCATCCGTGCAGCCATTCCTGAAAATGCGGATCATGGGTATGCCCCGGAATGCGGTCTTCATAAAGAATCGGCACCTGACGGCATTTCGGAAGCGTCTCTTGAAATTTGAGGAACCGGCTGCTGTAGTTAAACTGGGTTTCGCAATCCACAAAATGCGATAGATACAGGCCAATCCGTCGGTATCCCTGGTGAACCATTTGCCTCAGTGCGATCCCCATGTTCTGAAAATCGTCCGGGGCCACGCGGTGGAGATCGGGCCGCCAGAGCGATCTCCCGATCGCAAGACAGGAAAAGCCGTCCCACTCCATGTTGAGATGTTGACGTCCTCCCCCGGGACCCACGATCACCCCGGGGATTCCCCGGGCCTTAAGGATGTGTCCCAGCCCCCGCGTTCTTATCCCCTCACCGAGAGAAAAGACATCCAGCCGAATCCCCAACTCCTCCGCTTTTGCCGTCGCCCCCTCAAAGTAGCCGCGAAACCATGGAGCAAGGATTTGGTTTGGCCCCGAGATGTCGATCCACGCAAAAATCGTGCCCTCGCTGCCTCCCCTGCGAACATCCGCCAACATCGCTCCGAGAAGTGCCCTGGGCCGGTATCCCATCTCTGTGGCAACCTTTTTGACCCGCTCCCGCGTGGCCTCCGGAATCGACGGACGATCGCGCAAGCTGAGGGAGACCGTCATGGCCGAAAGGTTCAGACGAGCGGCGATATCCCGGAGTCCACATTGGTGTTTTTTTGGCATGAGGATATCAAAGGGTTCGCTGCTTTACTGTATAGCGTTTTTCTGGCTTACCAAGAGTGAAAAACTCAGACAACGTTAATTTCAATGAACTCCGCCCGAATTCTTGGTTGCATCGCCCCGCGTCGCGCGCTCGTCAATGGTTTTTCTGTCCGAATTGCTCTGGCGCAAAGAGAAACAAGTGCACGACGATCGCCATGCTCGATCCGAAAAATCAATCCTCAGCCGCTTGCAACCATGTTTTTTTACATTCTTATTGCTGCGATCGGGATTGTTACAATTTCGTCGGCAGTGGGGAAGCCTCCCGATCTCCCGCCAGACTCAGACTATGTGACCGTATCCCCCGAAGGAACACTGGTGAGCGAGGGCAAGCGTGTCCGCTATTGGGGATTGATCGGCGGGGTGCCCACCTTTTCCGATAGCAAGCCGGGAGATT
>Ga0163144_10027718_pt1 | contig 10956 bp, 12 predicted proteins | sample OliLak19BULKMAT1_FD_123175 | JGI IMG/M metagenome (GOLD analysis project Ga0163144, IMG submission 123175) | Freshwater microbial mat bacterial communities from Lake Vanda, McMurdo Dry Valleys, Antarctica - Oligotrophic Lake LV.19.BULKMAT1 | ecosystem: Environmental > Aquatic > Freshwater >... | reverse complement strand
GAAGGCGTCCCGGTTGAATCCGTCCAACGAAATCAAGCGGATGTCGGGGATCGGCGGGAACTCGGCGAAATAAGCGGAGCCTGTCCATGGAGCCGGGTCGTGCTACGATACACGACGTGTTGCGCCGCCATCATCGATGTTTCCCTACCTGCCTAGCCGCGATCATCGTCACGGCCGCCGTCGCGAACGGCGAACCGCAGAAGTCCGCGCCGGCACCGCCCGCGCCCGACGGGATCGACGCTCTCGGCGACATCGCGGAGGCATGGGCCAAGGAAAACATCGACGATTCGGTCCTCGCCACGTTCGGACAACTGGACCGTGACCGGATCCGCGGACTGTTCACCGAACTGGAAAAACGCCTTCACGGCGATTCCGTCTACGACCTCGTCACGATGCGCGACAGCGCCCGTTCACTGCTTCCCCTGCTCCAACAGTTCGAGGACACCGCGCCCTACGCCCTTTGGCTGCAGAACCGCCTCGAATATCTCGACGCCGCCGACCAACTGGGACGCGAGCTCACGCCGAAGCTGCCCGTCCCACCAAAGCCCGGCCAACCGCCCGCCGTTCCGCCTCCACCAACGGTCACGCAGCAACGGGCCGTCTGGGAGAAGCGCGTGTCGCTCGTTCGCGAACCCGCCGAGTCCCAGCCCATCGCGGACAGGCTCAAACCCGTCTTCGCATCGGAGGGCGTCCCGGGCGGCCTGGTGTGGATCGCCGAAGTGGAATCAGGGTTCAACGCGAAGGCCACCAGCCCGGCCGGGGCGGCAGGATTGTTCCAACTCATGCCGACAACGGCCAAGAGCCTCGGCTTGTCGACGTGGTTTCCCGATGAACGGCGGAATCCGGAAAAGTCGGCCCGCGCCGCCGCGCACTACTTGAAACAGCTGTATCAGCGCTTCGGCGACTGGCGGCTCGTGCTCGCCGCCTACAACGCGGGCGAGGGACGCGTGGCCAGGCTGTTGCAGAACTCCAAGACGAAGACCTTCGACGCCATCGCGCACCGGTTGCCGGCGGAGACGCAGATGTATGTGCCCCGTTGTGAGGCCGTCATCCGCAAGCGCGAGGGCGTCTGGCTGGGAGAGTTGGCGGCGCCGAAGGGATGAGAATTGTGCGTTTGAAGCCCCGCGTCGCCGGAGCGTCACAATTCAGCGATTGAACAAAACCGCGCGAATCATAGCCTGAAACCATGTCGTTGAACCGCCGTTCATTCTTCCGCCGCTCGGGCCTCATCGCCGCCTCGGCGGTGGCCGCCCCGTCTTTCGTGCGTGCGGCGGGCGATGTCACGGCTGCCCCGGGCGAGAAGCCCCGGCACATCATCCACCTCGTGGCGGACGGCATGAGCATGGCCACGCTCACCTGCGCGGATCACTTGTCGCAGCAAATGCGCAAGAAGGGGCTCACGTGGATCGATCTCTACAACCGACGCGAGGTCGTCAGCTCGCTCATGAACGTCCGCGCACTCAATTCGCTCGTCACCGATTCGGCCGCGTCCGCCTCGGCCTGGGGTTCCGGTTCCCGCGTCGTCAACGGGGCCCTCAACATCCTGCCCGACGGACGGCAACTGAAGACGCTTTATTCTCTTTTCGGCGAAGCCGGCTGGAAGCGAGGCCTCGTCACCACGGTCGAGATCACCCACGCCACTCCGTCCGGATTCGCGATCAATGTCACAAGCCGGGGCAGCTCCGACGACATCGCCAAACAGCTCTTCGAACGGAAGATCGACCTGATGCTCGGCGGCGGCCGCGACTTTTTCGACAAGGCCAGGCGAAAGGACAAACGTGATCTCTCCGGCGAGTTCGCCAAGGCCGGCTACACCGTGATGAAGACGAAGGCCGACCTGGCCAAAGCACCGGCGGATACCAGATGGCTCGGCCTGTTCGCCGGAAGCCACCTGCCCTTCACGATCGACCACCTGAACACGCCGAAGGCTACCGTCGAGATTCCCACGCTCGCCGAAATGACAGAAGCCGCGCTCAAGAAGCTGGAGCGCGAACCGCATTTCATCCTGCAGGTCGAAGGCGGCCGCGTGGACCAGGGAGCGCACTTGAACGATGCGGCCGCGGCATTCCGCGATCAGATCGCGTTCGACGAGGCGCTCGACGTCTGTCTTGCCTTCCAGAAGCGCCACCCGGACACCCTGCTCGTCATCACGACCGACCACGGGACCGGCAATCCGGGCCTGAACGCCGCCGGCAAGGAATACAATCTCAGCGGGCCCCTTTTTGAAAACATCCCCAAGATCCGGAAGTCGCTCGGCGAAATGACGCGCCAGATCAAGGGCCTCGCGAACTTCGACGGCGAAAGCTACAAGGGCGACGCTCCCAAGAAGGGCAAGATCGTCGAGCCCGGCGTCATCGCCGACATCGTCCACGCGGCGAGCGGTTATCGGCCGTCGCTCAAGCGTTGCACGAAGTATCACCAGTTCCTCAGCGGAAAAGGCGACGCGCTTTACGACCTCACGAACAACACGGACTACCAGCTTGGCCAGATGCTGGGGAACTACGTGGGCATCGGCTGGACTTCGACCAACCACACCTCCGACTACGTCCCCATCCTGGCGACAGGACCCGGCGCCGAGAAGTTCGGCGGCTTCGTTCAGAACACCGACGTCTTCCGCCACTATACCAGCCTCGCCGGAATCGACTTCCGCAACCCCGAGTTGCCGTTGATGGCGGAATCGGGACCAAGCGCCTCCGAGGCCGAGGGCCAAGAATTTGTCGCCTGATCGCCGCCAAGGGATCGGTTGCGCCGGAGCCTGCCCGATGCTGTCTTAGGAGCAGACCACGCCATGAACCTCCTTCGAGCAACACGCCGCCACTTCGTTGTCGCGGCATTGCTCTGCCTCGGAACCCTCGGAGCCTGCGCTGAATCCGCGCAGGAAGCGCATGCCAGGTTCTATGCGGAAACGCGCAAGGCGTGGTCCGTGGATCCGACCAACCCGGCCAACGTCATCCAGTTTGGACGGGCCGCTTTTGACCACGCCGAGTTCGCCGCCGGCAATTCGCAACGAAGCAGCATCGCCGAAGAGGCCATCGGCACCCTGAAAACTCTCCTGGGCCGGGAATCGAAGTCGGGGCCGGCCCACTACTGGTTGGCGATGAACCTGGGCCAGCTCGCACGCACCAAGACCCTGGGCGCGCTGAAGCTGGTTCGTGAAATGGAGAGGGAGTTCCTCGCCGCCCGGGAGTTCGACAAACTGCAGGACTTCGGCGGACCGGATCGCAATCTCGGCCAACTCTACTTCCAGGCACCCGGCTGGCCCACGAGCATCGGCAACCACAAGAAGGCCCGCGTGCATGTCGACGAAGCCGTCAAGCTCGCCCCCGACTTTCCTGGCAACCAGATCGCCCTCCTCGAAATCGCGACGGAGGCGCACGACTTCAAGACCGCCCAGGCACAAATCAAGGGTCTGACCGACCGGCGGGCCAAAGCGCGGGAGAAGTTCTCCGGCCCGGAATGGCAGGACGACTGGGCCGACTGGGACAAGGTAAGGGATCGTTGTCAGCGAAAGATCGACGAGCTCCAGAAAGCGCAGACCACCCGGAGCAAACGCTGAGGGGCGCGTTGACTCGCCACCTCGAAAACCTATGAACCCGGCCATGAACCTGTTCGTTCCAACCGCCCTCGTCGCTGCCTTCTTGATCTCAGGTTGCGCGAAGACCGGACCCGTCGGTCCCAAAAAGCCGGCGCCGGAAATCGCGGTGAAGGAGGAACCCGTGATCCGCCCGGTGACGAAGCCGATCGGAAGAATCTCCTCGGTGAATCCCGTTTCCCGCTTCGTTGTGATCACGTATCCGTCCGCCGCCTTGCCTAAGAGCGAACAGCGGTTGGGGATCTACCGCGAGGGCCGAAAAGTCGGAGAGGTCAAGGTCACCGGACCCGAGCGCGACACGATTACGGCCGCCGACTTGATCTCGGGAGAAGCCGAATTGGGAGACGAGGTCCGCGAAAACTAGGCCGAGACAGACGGACTACTTCGAAACTTCCGCCTGCTTCGGTTCCGCCGCCTTGCGATAGGGCGAATGCAGGTTGAAGTAGATACCGCACAGAGGCCGGTCAGCTTCGGCCTGGCTAAGGATGATGGTGATCTGCGAGTCGAGGGCGATCCCATGGCGAAGGCTTGGGCCGCGGTTCTCAAAGGCGGCGATGGCTTTCCTCATCAGGCGTTCGACCACCTTTTCGCAGTCGACAGGAGCCTTCTCGAGACAGACGACATACTTGTCAAAAGCCTGGAGAGCTTCCCGCATCTCCGGCTCAAATTGGTCGACGTGCAGCGCCATGATTAAAATCTATCCCAAAGTTCCCGGACGATCAACCACCCCTTCACAGTCCGGGATTGTCGATCCCTAACCCGATCTTGGGGCGGTCTCCAAACAGCGCGGTGCCAATGCGCACGAGCGTCGAGCCTTCCTCGATCGCCACTTCGAAATCACCGCTCATCCCCATGCTGAGAACTGGAAGCGGAACTCCAACCCGCTCCTGGCAACGGTCCCTGAGCTCTCTCAGCGCCCGAAAGAACGGGCGGGCCCGCTCCGGCAGAGGCGAATACGGCGCGATGGTCATCAACCCATGAAGTTCCAGCCTCGAAAGACGCATGATCGATTCCAAATCCGCGAGAACCGCCTCGGGCTTGTAGCCGAACTTGCTGGCTTCGCCCGCGACATTGACCTCGAGGAGGATCTTCAGTGTCTTGGACTGCTTCGCGGCGGCTTTGTTGAGCTCCTCGGCCAATCCAAGGCTGTCGACACCCTGGACCATGTCGAACAACGCCACGGCATCGCGGCACTTGTTCGACTGGAGATGCCCGATCATGTGCCACGAAAGGCTGCCGGGACATTGGGGAATCTTTCCCTTCGCTTCCTGGACCCTGTTCTCGCCGAAGAGCCTCAACCCGGCTCTCGCCGCCGCCTCGACCGCCGCCGGGGGCTGGTTCTTGGAAACGCCCATCAACGCGACATCCCCTGGATCTCGTCCAGCGCGAGCGCAGGCTTCGGCAATCTTCAGACGGATGACATCAAGCGTTTCTACGATCATAACGACGACGGAACCGGACACTGCCGCATGGTTACCAACTGACAAGCGGCCAGAACAACACGCTCTTGGTTATGGGTTTGCCCTGTGCTTGATTGGGCCCATGAACTACTGGCTCGTGAAGCAGGAACCGGACGCCTACGCGTGGTCGCAGTTCGTGGCCGACGGCAAGACGGCATGGACGGGTGTCAGGAATTTCCAGGCGAGGAACAGTCTCCGGGCGATGAAGAAGGGCGATCTCGTGCTCTATTACCACAGCAACATCGGCAAGGAGATCGTCGGCATCGCCAAGGTCGTGAAGGAGCACTACCCCGACCCGACCGCCGAGGAAGGAGACTGGTCTGTCGTCGATCTGGCCCCGGTCAAACCGTTGAAGAAGTCCGTCACATTGGATGCCCTCAAAGCGGACGCCGTGTTGAAGGATATTCCGCTCGTGAAACAAAGCCGGTTGTCCGTGAGCCCATTGACCGAACCGCAGTTCAAGCGCGTCCTTGCCTTGGGAGAAGCCCGCTGAACCGTCGTGCTTGGCTAACTGGTCGGAGCGGTTAGTTTTCGTAGCACCGATGCATCAAACGAAGCGGAGAAGCTCGAACCAATGAAAGCCCTGATCCTCAGCGCAAGCCTGATCGCGGCCCTGTTCGCCCCGGCCGCTACCACAGCCGCTGGATTCGACCATTCCTACAAGGCCTACGCCGCAGTCCTGACGAACAACGTCAAGGACGGCGCCGTGAACTACCGCGCCCTATCACTCAATCTCGAACCGCTTCGCGGCGTGCTCGTCGAGTTCTCCAAGGCGACCGAAACGGAGTTCGCCCTGTGGACCCGGGCCAAACAAAGCGCGTTCCTGATCAACGTCTACAACGCGCACATCCTCATGCTCGTGGCGACCAATTACCCGACCACGAGCGTTCGTCGCCTCGGCCGCGGCGTCACGAGTCCATGGCAATTGCCCATCGTCCGGATTCTCGGCCGTTCCACCACCCTGGAAGCCATTGTTCAAGGCCCGCTGCGCCGCGGCATCGAGGATCCGCGTGTCCACTACGCCCTGTGCCAAGGGGCCAAAGGATCCCCTCCCCTTCGCAGCGAACCCTATTTGCCGGAAAAATTGGACGAACAGTTCGCGGACCAGGCAAAGGTCTTCCTCGCCGATCCCGCCCGGAACCGCGTCGACGCCAAACGGAAGGTCCTGTGGCTATCGCCGGTGTTCTTGTGGTATGGCGCGGACTTCACCAACCGCGAACCCAACCTGATAAAAGTTATCCGTCCCCACACGGCCGCCGCCACCGCCGAGATGATCGATGCGGCGACCGTCGATGAGCCGGTCAAGTTCGACTTCGCGGACTTCAACTGGGATCTCAACGAATACCGGCCCGGCTCCAAGCCGTAGCCGGTCCCGGCATGCGGTGGCCGTTCCGCCGCTTGCCCTCGCCCCAGGGTTGGGCTACACACAGCCGCCCCGGCTGTCGCGGACAACCAGCCGGTGTTGAAGCAAAACCGCATGAACGCAGGAAATCCATTTTCCGGCTTCGCCTCACGGCTAAAGCCGCTGCTCGTCGATCTTGCCTCACGGCCGGGATCCAGCCTGCCTGAAGCGGAGTTCAACGCCCTCGCCCTCGAGCTCTTTAGCCTGCAGTTCCAGAAGGTCGCCCCTTATCGCCGCTTCTGCGAGGCCCGGGGGATTGCTGCCGACTCCATCGACGACTGGCGCAACGTTCCGGCGATCCCGACGTCCGCCTTCAAGGAGCTCGAACTGACCTGCCTCGCTCCGACCGGGCGCACCACCGTCTTCCACTCCAGCGGCACGACCGCCGACAAACCCAGCCGCCATTTCCACAACAGCGACTCGCTCGCCGTCTACGAGGCGTCGCTGCTCGGCTGGTTTCGCCAACATGTCCTGGGCGATTGGGACCGGTTGATCGAAGACGAACGGGTTGGTCCGCTCGATCAACCCGGTTTCATCATCCTGACGCCTCCGTCGAATGCCGTGCCCCATTCGTCGCTCGTCCATATGTTCGAGGCCACGCGCCGGGAACTGGCCTCGCGCGATTCCGTCTTCACCGGACTGGTTGCGGCGGATGGCGCGTGGCAACTCGATTTGGATGCGACGCTTTTCGCCATCCGGAAATCGATGTGCGCAAACCGTCCGGTGACGCTTCTTGGAACTGCGTTCTCATTTGTCCATCTGCTCGATCATTTCGCGGCGAACAACATCCGTTACCGGCTCGCCGAAGGTTCGCGCGTCCTGGAAACCGGCGGCTACAAAGGCCGCTCACGCGAAATGCCGAAGGCCGAGTTACACGCGCTCATCACCAAACACCTCGGGATTCCGCCGGAACGGATCGTCTGCGAATACGGCATGAGCGAGCTGAGTTCGCAGGCCTACGTAAGGAACGCGTGCGCCGCGCAGGCATCCGGGGGTTCAGCGTCCTCACTGCACTTTCCTCCTTGGGCCCGGGTTCGGCTGATAAATCCGGAAACGGGATCCGATGCCCTAGCCGGAGAGCCAGGAATCATCCGGATCTTCGATCTCGCGAACGTGTTCTCGGTCGCCGCCATCCAAACCGGCGACCTGGGCATAAAGAGTGGTGATGGCTTTGAACTGCTGGGGCGTGCCGCCATGGCTGAGCCGCGCGGATGTTCGTTGATGCCGGCGTGAGCAAACCCCTCGCAGAACATGACTGAACCTTTGCCCAACTTCTTCCTCGCCGATCTGCCCCCAGGCGGTTCGCTTACTCCTGCCATCGTCACCGAGGCTTGCCGCACGTTGAAACGCAACCGCGAGCGGTATCTCGTCGAACGCAATACCGCGAGCATCGTGCGGATGATCAGCTCAGTTGCATCCAGCTGGCTCGATCCCGAATACCCGTTTCGCAAACAGGCGCTGGCCGAAGGTCCGGCCGCCACCGGATTCTCGTCCGAGACCCTCGCACACGGTCTCGACACCTACTTCAGATCGATCACCGCGGATCGGCTGACCAACCTGTTGGAGCAGGAACTGGGGCATGCCGATCGGATGGACCAGCCAACGGAAAACAACGTCGACCGTGAGTTCGATCGCGCGGCCATAGCCACCGGACCCGAGCTGCTGACGCACATCACGGGCGGTGTCCTGCCAAATCCGGTCTTCACCGGAATCATCCTCGGACTTCTCACGCGTTCCGCACAGTTCGTGAAGTGCGCTTCCGGCACGAGTCTCCTGCCACGCCTCTTCGCCCATTCAATCTACGCGTGTGAACCGAAGATCGCGGCCTGCCTCGAGATCGCAGAGTGGCGCGGCGGCAGCACGCTTCTTGAAGACGCGCTGTTCTCCGAGAGCGACCTCGTGTCGGCGATGGGGAGCGATGAAACCGTCGCCGCGCTCCAAAAGCGCGTCCGCGGAAGGTTCGTCGGCTTCGGACACCGGGTGAGCTTCGCCTACCTCACCCGCGAGACGATCTCGGGCTTCAGCCTGCCCAAGCTGCTCCGCCGCGCCGCAGGCGACGTCGCCGCGTGGGACCAACTGGGCTGCCTGTCGCCGCACGTGTTCTACGTCGAGTCCGGCGGCAAAGTGACTCCCGAACAGTTCGCCGAAAAACTCGCGCACGAACTGCAGATGCTCGAACAGGAACAGCCGCGTGGCCCGATCTCGACGGATGACTCGGCCGCCATCGCCACCCGACGGTCGTTCTATGAAGTGCGGGCCAGCGCCTCGGCCGAGACACGGATGTGGACAAGCACCGGCTCCACGGTTTGGACCGTCATCTTCGAGGCTGACACCACATTCGCGCCGTCCTGTCTGCACCGTTTCATCTACGTCAAGGCCGCACCCAATCTCGCCGAAGCGCTCCGTGGCGCCGACCGCGTCCACCGCCGGGTCTCGACCGTCGCCCTGTCCGCGCCGGAAGACCGTGCGACGGGCATGGTCAAGGAACTCGCCCGATGGGGCGTGACCCGAGTGTGCGCCATCGGCGACATGCAAAATCCCCCGATCACCTGGCGCCATGACGGGCGTCCCGCGCTCGGCGATCTGGTCACTTGGACGGACTGGGAGAACGGCGGCTGAACACTTTTGAAGACCGATCAACCAACGACTTTACCGAACATGGAACTGAGGAAGAGCTTTCAATTTGAGGCCGCGCACGCGCTGCCAAACGTGCCGCAAGGCCACAAGTGCCGGCGGCTTCATGGACACAGCTTCGTCGTCGAGATCGTCGTCGAAGGACCGATGGACCCGCAGTTCGGCTGGGTCATGGACTACGCCGACATCAAAGCCGCGTTCAAGCCACTCTGGGAACAGCTGGACCACCACTATCTGAACGAGATTCCCGGAATGGAAAACCCCACGAGTGAAGTCGTCGCCATCTGGATCTGGGACCGGCTCAAGCCGCTGCTGCCGCTGCTGACCGAGATCGTCGTCGCCGAAACCTGCACGGCCAAGTGCGTCTACCGCGGCAGGTAGGCCGACGCTGCGTTTGCCGCGTCGACGCACTTCCGGCATAGGCACGCCTGGCGTCGAACGTCGGATGGAATCTTCTCCAGCACGGACGGATCGATCTCCACGCTGAAGCACCAGCACTGGCCCTTGTAGGTCGAGGACGTGCAGAGCCGGCAGTCGTTCGGACCTCCGCAAAGCGGGCAGCAAGAGGGGTCGTTCGCGTTCGGTGCGGGAGCCATGGACATTTGAATCGGGAAGCGATGGAGCGCATGAGCTCCAAGACGCTGAAACGGTTTACCGTCGCTCCACCGCTTCCGTCAGTCGTTTTCTCAGGGTCAGAAGGTCAGCTTGATTCCACCAAAGGCACCGAATCCCAGCGCAGGGAAGCCGCGGATGTAGTCGTAACGATCGTCGGTGAGGTTCTCGCCCCGGGCCCAGATCTCCACATGGTCGTTGAAGCGGTAGCTGACCGCGCCCCGCACGGTCAGGTAGTCGCCGATGGGGACTTGCCCTGGAAACTGCGAATCCTGCCGTTCAACCACCCAGGAAACGCCGGCGCTGAGCGTCAGTTTCTCGATCGGAGTGTAGGTCGAGTTCACGCCGACCTGATGACGCGGACGGCGCAGGAGCCGAAGACCCGTGTTGTCGTCGATGGCGGTGAGGTAGGTGTAGGAGGCCCGGGCCTTGAAGCGTTCGTTCGGCTGATACTCCAGGCCGAGTTCCACGCCTTCGGTCAGAGCCTTGGAGACGTTCTGCGGCGACGGGAAGACAAACTGGATGAGGTTGTCGATCTCGTTGCGGAACCAAGTCGCGGAGACCCTCACGTGGTTGTTGAAGAACGGCTGTTCGACGCCGGCCTCGTAGCCGAGCGATTCCTCGGGCAACAGGTTGGGATTGCTGAAACCCGGGAAGTAAAGGTCCTGCGCGGTGGGCGGGCTGTAGGACTGCGAGACGCTGGCGTGTAGCCGCGTCTCCGAACCCGGAACGCGATACGCCACGGCCTGGCGCCAGGTGAAGGCGTCCTCGTAGTCCGTGTAGCCGTCGTAGCGGAAAGCGCTGACGAAATTGAGCCGCTCGACCGGATTCCAAAGGCCTTGGATGAACCCGCCGACACCGGTCTGGTGCGCACGGATGTTCTCCACGCCGGCCGCATTGAACTGGCTGAACGACAGGTCGACCATGGTGACGCCGGGAACAATCCGGAGCGTTTCGATCGGCTGCCATTCCGCCTGGGCATCGACCTGGTGGGCGTCGACGGTGAGTTTGTTGTCCGAACCGAACTGGTCGCGGTAGCGCTGCCACTGGCGGTCGAAGGAGTAGTAGGCCTTCGTGGAAAGGGTGTCGTTGATCTTCCACTCGACGCCCGGCGAGATGCGGCTGACCTCGCGTTTCAAGGTCGCGATGGGATCCGGGAACGATACGCTGCCGGGCGATCCGCCGTCGCTCAGGCTGAGGCTGCCCTTCAGGTTGAAGTAGAGGTCCTTCGTCGCTTCGTAGCCGACCGAGCCTCG
>Ga0163144_10027717_pt1 | contig 10957 bp, 11 predicted proteins | sample OliLak19BULKMAT1_FD_123175 | JGI IMG/M metagenome (GOLD analysis project Ga0163144, IMG submission 123175) | Freshwater microbial mat bacterial communities from Lake Vanda, McMurdo Dry Valleys, Antarctica - Oligotrophic Lake LV.19.BULKMAT1 | ecosystem: Environmental > Aquatic > Freshwater >... | reverse complement strand
GTGGCAGCACTGCGCGAGAGCAGCTCCCAATTGCCGAAATGCCCGGACATGCCCATGGTCCCCTCGCGACGGCGGCAGGCCCGGATGATGGAACGCCAGTTGTCGTGCCCTTCGACGGCGATGTCGCGGCACAGCAGGCGCGGGTCCGCCTCCATCGTCACCACCGTCCACAGCCCCATCCGTCCGAAATGGCGCCACACCCGTCTCGCCGTGCGGGCGTGCCAGGCCGGAGCAGCCTCGGGATAGGCCATCGCGAGGTGAGCCCGGCAGCGCCGTACGTCGACGATCGGCAGATACGACCACAGCCAGCCCAGTTGACCACCAAACCAGAAGGCGAACCGCGGAGGGCAGATGCGCGCACAGCGCAACAATAGGTGGATCAGGCGCTCAAGCAGCAGCATTGTCATCCGTGCGCGTCTCTTGACCGCCGACTCCATAGACCGCCGGCAGAAAGCCGAACAACGCCGCCGCGGTCAGGGCGGCAGCAGGCCCGATGATCACGCCGAGCACCCCAAAGCTGGCGATGCCGCCGACCAGGCCGCAGAATAGCAGGAAGGCGAACCACAAGCTGTCGGCTCCGAGACGCTGGGCGAGCTTGCGGAACAGCAGCTCGACGACCCAGGAGGCGGTTACGCAGGCGATCGCCAGACAGACGCTCTGCAGTTCGCGACCGGTTGACCACAACACGGTGGCGTAGGGAACCCAGGCGATAGCCGGCCCGACCACCGGCAGCAGAGCGAGGAAAGCCGCGATCGCAGCCGTTCCGATGGGATTAGCCCCGGCGATCGCCCAGGCGATCAGCCCGCACACCGCGCCATGCACCAGCGCTCGGGCCACCACCCCGGCGGCCACGTACATGGCAAGGGCCCGGAAACGACCGGCCAACTCGTCGCGGCGCTCCTCGGTCAACGGCAGCCAGCGCATCAGCATGCTGGCCAGCTGGGTGCCCTGGGCGAAGAGGTAGAAGAGGGCGATCAGCGTCAGGGCGGCTGTCGCCATGACGCCGACCGTGCCCCGGAACAGGAAACCAAGCATGTCGGGCCCGACGTTGCCGTGGCCGAACAAGCCATACAGGCTGCTCCTGATCGCCTTGGTGTCCCAGGGCAGCTGGGGATACAGCTCGATCAGCTTGCCCAACTTGCGGGCCAGCGCCTCGATCGCCCGATCAAGTCTGGCGCTGTCGTTGAAGAGCACGCCACCGATCAGGTCGACGATGTGACTGGGCGAACCGAACACCAGCCAGAGCGCGCCTAGCGCGAGCAGCGCCGAGACCGTGCCGACCAGGGCAGTGGCGATGGCAGCGGCGGCAAAGCGCCGCTGATCGGCCTGCCAATGCGGGGCGACCAGCTCCAGCCGACGTAGCACCGGGAGGAAGGCGATCGGATAGGTCAGTAGGGCGATCGAGCCGGCCAGTAACAACGGCTCCCGCAACGGCCAGACCACCACGGCCAGAAAACCCACGGCGGTGGCGACCAGCAGCAGCAGCAAGGCGTGCGGCAGCCATGTACGCATGCGGTCAGCGGGATCGTCCATGGGCGGGCAACATAGGCCGAGGCGCACAGGCGAAAGGGCGGGCGGTTGCCCGGACCGTGCCGCCAGAGAGACTGCGCGGCGGAGGCCATATGCAGGCTCAGCACGCGTTCCGCTTCACCAGCGATCTCCGCACCGGCATCCAGGCGATCGACCGGCAGCACGTGGAATGGTTCCAAGCCCTCGACAACCTGCGCAAGGCGGTCGCTCTCGGCCGCGGTGAACGCTCGGTCGCCCAGGCCCTGGCCTTCGCCATCAGCTATACCCAACGGCACTTTGGCGACGAGGAAGCGGCCATGGCGGCGGCGGCGTACCCGGGTCTCAGCGCCCATCGCGCCGAGCACGCCTCCCTCGCTGCGCGCCTGTCCGAGCTGACCGCCGCGCACGGCGATGAGTTCGACACCGCCCACGAAGTCCTCGATCTGATGGCCGGCTGGATCCGCCAACACATCAGCGCCAGTGACCAGGCTTATGTCCCGGCCCTGGCCGCCCGGACTCCTTGATCGACCCGCAGGCGGCGTACACCTCGGTCATGTCCCTCATCGAACAACTCGTCTCTGCGACCGGCCTCAACCAGCAGCAGGCCGAAGGTGCAGTCGGCGCTGTCGCCCGTCTGGCCCAGACAAAGCTGCCCGCTGACCTGTTCGGCGAACTGGGCAAACTGGTTCCCGGCCTGGCCGGCATGATCGGCGGGGCGCCCAAGCCATCCGGCATGGCCGCGATGCTCGGCGATAAAGCCGGGATTGCCTCGGTGCTCTCGCAGCTAGGTATCGATCTGGGCAAGGCCGGCCCGATCATCCAGATCATCACTGCGTTCGTTCAGACCAAGGGCAGCGACGGGCTGAAGGCTGCTTTAGGCCAGTTCATCAAGTAGGCCAGGCGCGCCATCTCGACTCGTTGCGCCAGACGATAGCGGTCGACGGTCATGCGAAGCGGGAACGCACCGCGAGTCGTCGAAGAACGGATAATCCACCCCCCCGAGTTAGGGAAACCGTCCGGTAGGCGGATAGGTGTCCTCTTTTTCCTACGCAAGAACCCCAGGCAACCGCCTGGGGTTCCGTGCTTTACGCAGCTTTCGCCGGTTCAGCAGTCGTAGTAGAGTTGATACTACGCCGGTATTACAACGTACAGAAAACGCCGTATTTAACAGACTAGGTATCCGTCAGTATCCGGAAGTTAGTTGTCACGCAGTTGTCACGAGTACATTAGTTGTCACGACCGGAGGCGATATGGCCCACAAGCACAATGGATACCATCAGGACGATCACCGGGACGGCATCAGCGTGGATCAGCTACCCTCCGGCTCGTGGCGGGCACGGGTGTGGGATCCGTCGCTGCTCCGCTACCGGCCCGTCACTAGGGACACCGAGAAGGCGGCCAGGGACGAAGCCAAGCGCCTACGTGCCAATTTCGACTTGGGCCGGGACAATGCCGCACCCTGCACCCTGGCCGCGGTCTGGGACGCCTACAGTCGCGAAAACTACGGCCTGACCGCCAGCGAGTCCGAACGCATGGCAGATGGCCGGGGAGCCGAGCCACCGCCCATCCGCCCCGAACAGCTGCGGGCGAACGTGCGGACCATCGAGGCCATGTGCCGTGTCGTTGCCGGTCTACGCAAGGCCGGAGCCACCAATTTCAAGACACCGGGGTTCCGCGCCCAGGTCGGCGCCTACTTCTCAACCCTGGCGCTGTCGCGCACCAAGTCGACGGATGGCCGCATTGCTGTCAGTACGCGCCGCCGCATGACCTCGCAGGTGCGGGCGCTGGTGAATTTCGCTCGGGCTGCCGGCTGGCTGCCCACCGACCCCCTGGCCAACTTCACAGCTGTGGGCAAGCGCGAGCAGAGCGACACGACCCGCGAAGTCTTCGGCCTGGACGAGATCCGCCGACTCCTGGCCATTGCCACGTATGATGACCCGGTGTGGGTTCACACGGTGCTGATGCTGTACACGGGGCTGCGCGACTCCGAAGCGCGTGCCGTCACCTGGGAGGACTACGAGGTAGAGCGCCGGCTCCTGTGGGTCCGCAAGGCCAAGGGCGGCAAGCGGCGCGCCGTCACGGTCCAGAGCGAGTTGGCCATGATTCTGCGCGCTGTATCCACGGCGATGGGGCCACAGGCCAAGTCCGCGTGTCTGCCGACCTCGCCCATCGCACGGCAGGTAAAGGGGCGTGGGCTAGGCTCGTTCTCCATGTTCGTGAAGCTGCTAAAGGACGTCAAGATCACCCGCGAAAAAGGCACGGACCCGATCAGCGGTATGCCTCGCCGCCTGACCCGTCACGCCCTGCGGCACACCTACTGCGCCGCGATGCTCGCCACGGGAGAGCCAGGCGACAACCTGCGCATCATGATGGGGCATGGTGCCGAAGACCTGACAACACTGTACGGCGCCCAGGTCGCGACGTTCAAGGCGTCGGCAGAGGATGAGGGCTGGGAGCGCGGCAAACTGTGTTTTCTGCATCCCGCGAGCCGTGCTGTACGGCCATCGTCTTCAGCATAAGCTGATATCGTCAGCCATTCGTCAGCCCCTAATGCCGTGCACGTTTCAGTGCGACGACCAGCCCCATGGCCCCAGCGACAGCGTCCACCGTGGCGATAGTGGGCGAGCCCTGGCCAGCTAGGAAACGTTGCATGGTCTGGATGCGTAGGCCGGTGAGCTTCGCTAAACGGTAGGCAGTCAGCTTTTGCAGTGAAGCCTGAGCCTGTAAGGCTGCCACCACTGGGCTAGAAGACTCAGGCATCCGTTTGGCCATATCCTCGATATTGAAAGCACTGGGCACTAGCTTTAGGCTGACTTATCAGTACACCTTAGTGGACAAGAGCATGCCATGAGAACCATCGCCGTCTCCTTCGCCCTACTTGCTATTACCGCATGCGGCGGAGGCAGCGCAGGATCAGGCGCAGGATCATTCGACTCTGTGCCACCAACGCTGAGTGTTACCCTCGATCACCAGGCTGTCGTTGCTGGCGGCACTCTGGTTGTGACTTTTGTGTTTAGTGAACCCGTTGTCGGATTTAGCAGTGGGGATGCAGTGATTTCACAGGGAACACCTGGTGCTTTCAGTCAGGTTAATCCGACCACATACACACTCGGAGTAACAGCGTCCGGTACAGGCGCCACATCAGTGGATATCTCTGTTGGTGTAGGCGCGTATGCCGATGCGCTCGGGAATCATAATCTTGTTATGTCGACACAGCACGCGGCCATTGCATATGCCGTTTGGGCAACCTCATCTGGCAGTGACACATACGGGCCTTGGGCGGACTTATCGATTAGTGGAAACGGAGAGACGGCCACCCAACGCTTTAGGCTAATCCCACCTAATGCTTTCATCATGGGAAGTCCGAGCACCGAAGCTGGACGTGAATATAGACCATATCTGGAAACGCAGCACACGGTTACCCTGACTAGCCCAGCGTGGATAGCTGACTCCGAGTGCACACAGCGGATGTTCAAGTCCATAACCAATTCGAATCCATCGTTTTTTACGGCGGACGGCCTTAATCTTCCAGTGGATCAGGTTTCCTATCTGGATACCCAAGCGTTCCTTACTGCCATCAATGTTGTAATCCCCAGCCTAGGGGCACGGCTGCCGACTGAGGCAGAATGGGAGTGTGCGTGTAGGGCTGGAACGACTACTCCACATGCGTTTTCGCCTGTGAATACAGCGTCGATTAACTGCACGCCATGGTCGATGGATGCCTATATTTCAACGGGAACAACAAGGGCAAAAACGGTAGCCGTAAAGTCCCTTGTTGGCAACCCATGGGGATTTTACGAGATGCACGCTAATTTAGAGGAGTGGTGCGCCGATTGGTACGCTGCTGACTTGGGCTCAAGTCCAGTCACCGATCCAATGGGACCGCCCTCTGGCTCGGATCGTGTTTTGAAAGGAGGAGATTGGGACAACGCGGGCGGAGATTGCCGATCCGCGGTGAGAGGTACCAGCCCTCCTACCTTGGGTCTTTCTCTTTTTGGTTTTAGGATCGCCGCATCAGTTGCCCCGTCGGGCGGCGGCTAGTTCGCCAATGGGGTACGTACGAATGGCTAACGAGTTAAATTGGCAAGAGCAGGAACGCGTGTTCTACCTGCGTCGCACCCCGCCCAAGGGGGCGATGATTCCTCTAGCTGGTGCCGGCTAGATCACCAGCAAGCTACCGCCGTCCGGTTTTCCCGGAATGGCCGCTTGATGCCTGCGCCGGTTCGGGGAAGGCCGGCTTCCCATCGTTCCACTGCATCTTCCATTTCTTGCAGATGGAGGGGCCAATGAACTGCGCGTCATAGGCCGACTCTGGGATATCCTTGGAAATGCAGCGAATCATGAGTGTTGCGCCGCCAGCGTAAGAAACGCCGGACCCCGTCATATTCATGGGGCCTGCGACCGTCAGCGTGCCAACAGCCGTCGATCCTTCCCCGCCACCGAGGACAAGGAAGTGTGTGTGTCCGTTTGCCAGGGTCACAGAGGCAGCGCTTACGAGCGCAAAGTCAGCTGCCTGCTCCGGCGATGTCGCAGTGCTGCCATACGCATAAATCTTGAACGTGTCCGGCTTGAGCTGGGTTGAGGACATGCGGGGCGTACCCGAGGCGCACCCGGCGACGGTGAAGCAGAGAGCGCAGGCGGCTAGCCGTCGGAGCATGGTGGTTCCTTGGATCGTTGAAGTTACATTACGTAAGCTCCGTCCGCAAGCGAACAAGGATCCCAGGACATGGTTGCCGGTGTTCATCCCACAGCCGCAATCGACTCCCGGTGCCGGGCGTTCCGTCACGCGATGAACGCCCCGGCCGGCATGCGGAACCGTGCAGCCAGAGCCTTTACTTGACGGATGTTCATCTGGCGCCGGCCGCTGAGGATCTGGCTGACCACGGACTGGTTGCCGATTTCCGGCAGGTCGGACTGCCCCAGGCCGTTACCGTCCATCAGGGCACGCAACGCGCCGACGCCGCCCGTGTGCGGAACGGGATGGTTGGTAGCCTCGTAGGTAGAAACCAGCGCGCCCAGCACATCCAATTCATCGCCGGCCGGCGTGCCAGGCTTGGCGCCCCACAGGGCCTCCATGCGATGCTGGGCTGCGGCAAGGTCGGCGTCTGTGCGAATGGGCGAGACGCGCACCAGATGCCGCGGGGCCCGGGAAGCGGTGCGGCGGCGGGAGGGCGAGAGGCGCGGGAGGGAAACGGTGGCGGTGGTCATGTCGGTTCTTTCCAGGTGATTGTGGCCACGTCGATGTCGTCATAGGCGAAGTGCGTTCCAAACCACTTCACGAACAGCCACTGTCGGCCGTAATCGATGGCGACGACCAGCCGGAAATCGTTGCCGTGGATGTTGAATACCACGCGCTCCCGGTTGATGATGCTGGCGTTCCCCAGTGTTGCCTTCACGTCCTGCGGGCTGCCCCAGGTCGCGGCCTCAGCCAGTCGATACCAGTCAAAGAGCGAGCGTCGGGCCTTGGGGTACAACTCGGCGCAGAGGATCACGGTGCCCTTGGTCATGATCCGCATGGCATGAGTATATTGCAATATGCAATGGCCGCAACCGACTTCTGAATATACCCAAGTGTGGAAGAAAAGTAGCGGTGGAATCCGTCATTCCCCATCCGTATAATGGGCGCATGCGGCACCGCCCGCGAAAGGACTCCGCCATGCCAGCTCTCTCCATCACCACCCCCGGGGAGCCGAGATCAAACGCGACTATTCAAATTCACAACCCATCCACCTGACCCTCGCTTTCCATTGCTAGCTGCCGTGGCTTGCAACCAAATCACCGGATGCGTAGCGTGCGCAGATGCATTCATTCGTACACCCACCGGCCCTCGCGAAGATGCTCGGCTTTTCCCGTAATCACATCGAAAAGCTATGCCGCATTGGGGAACTGCGCGCCACTCGTCTAGGTGCGCGCGGTCGCTGGCGCATCCCAGATTGTGAAGTTCAGCGTCTACGCAAGGTCTTGTCTGGTGGCGTGTCGTGATTACCGCCATCGCCGCTTCCGCAATCGCTTTCGCGGGCACAGCTGCCCACGCCTCCGCCGCATGGGCCAAGATTCTCGCCAAGCGGAAAGCCCTGCGCCTATCTGATCTGGTGCCGTCGTGGTTCGTGCCAGCCGCAGTGCTTGGAGCTGAGCTTCTAAGGCGTGCGATCCGATATGTCATTCGTTCCAACGCGCCGCCTGACCGAACCAAGGGACCTTTGTTTAACCTGGCGGCCTCGTGAAGGCCCTCGACATCTCGTTTCAACAATTGATTGATAACGCTGTAAACTTGGCCCTTATACGAGAGCGGCCGAAGCTGATCGCTAGCATCAGGGCCGAGTTGCGTGCCGAGGCGATGGAGCCGGCGTTTTGGTCGCCGGCCGATGTTCGCCGGCATGCGAGGTGCGCATCGCAGACCGTTTTCAATGACATTGCGAGCGGAGCTCTTTCGGCATTCGCTGAGGAAGATCCCAGGCGCGAGCGCGCCGGTATCCCGGGCAAGCGCTGGCGAATCAAGCCCGAGGACGCCCGTCGCTGGGCCACAAAGCGCGGATTCAGCAACAACGGAGGAGCCAAGTCATGAACGCAACACCCTTGCCGGCCGGCGATGCAATGCCGTCCGGGCCCCCCCCGCGTCTAACTAAAAGCCTGTCTGAAGAAGACGCTGTACGTGAGTCTGAGGCACCGGTACTGCCGATAATCGCCCGGGTAAAGCGCCGCATGGCCGCCATCGAAAGAGAGGCAGAGATTGCCAGAGGCGCGACAGATAAACAAGAGGAGGAACTTCTACGCTACGGGCGTATAATTGTGCGTTTACACGGTATAATCAATAAAAGATATGAAGCTATGCTGTCGCCCGAGGGCCTAGCCGCGAGGAAGGAACAACGCGCGGAACAAGAAGCCGAACTATACAGCGAGAGAGATGAACGCGATGAAGCTCGTGCCACCGCTCGTGCCACCGCTCGGGCGCGAATTTTGCACGAGGCGGCTATTATACTGGCTATCGAAGCAGGCCGGCGGGGTCGCACGGTGACCCCGACTTTGGATCAGTGGTGCGACGATGGTATTGCCATCGTTGACGATGACTCTCCTCTTGGACAAAATAGCCCTCCCGACTTGGAAGCACTTTGGCATCTAGTTGCCGACGAGACAAAACATGGGTTCGATTCGGCGGCGCAGGCGGCGGCAATGAATAGTGCCGGTCGGGCCGGTCGGACAATGTCGTCGTTGCGCCCTGTGGCTGCGAAGCTCTATAAGTTCTTGCGCGACGCTGTGGAGGCTTGGGGCATCGCGGAGCTGCCGGTCGATGTCCGGGCACAGGCTGCGCGCTGTGCCGGTCTCGGCCGTGCGTCAGCGAAGAATAAGGCAGTCGCATCGTCTATCGGCAAACTACGGTTTGAAGATCACTCTGAATGGGACAGCGGTCTTATATGGCTTGTTGATGGTCTACTGCAGACCACTGGCGTCGGCCTGTGGTTCGCTGATCCGGGCGCTGGCAAGACCTTGCTGGCCATCGAACTGGCGTCTAGCGTAGCCACCGGCCGTCCCTTCGCTGGGCGGACCGTGCGGACCGGTGCCGTGTTATACGCATGCGTAGACGCACCGCGCTCCACAAAGCGACGACTGGCCGCGTTGCCATTGGAAACCAAGCGACGTATTAAGGTGATTCCTGAGCTGTCAGTTCCCGACGATCTGGAAGAGTTGGCGCAGCATCTGATCAAACGACGTCTCGAAGGAGATCCTGTTCGTCTGGTGATTTTCGACACCTGGGACTCGGTCCGTGCCCAATCTGGCGGCGGCTATACAGCCGAGGACAAAGCAGCGAACGAGCAACTGAGCGCCATTCGAAAAATCTGTGACCGATTAGAACTCGCTTGCTTGATTCTGCACCATAGCACCAAAAACCAAGATTCCCCGTCTTCGCGAGGTACACTGGTGCTGAAAGCTAAGCTGGATTTAGAATGCCACCTTACAAAGGTTGCGGAGGGCGTCATAGGACTGCGGACTACGAAGGCCCGGGATGGCGAAGAGGGCGACGTCGGTAGCTGGAGAATCGTCGCCCAGCCCCATCCAACAGGCGGCAATCCGACGCCGGTCCTGCAATTCCTGGACGGTGCCATGGCCGTTGCCGGGGCCCAGGCTATGGCAAATGCGGCACGGGAGGCGAAAGCCAAAGACGACCGCTTGCGCGTTCTGCAGGGACTGGCCAGCGCCCCCAGAGATGGTCGAACCAAGAAGTCCATGGCAGCCTTAATCACCATGGATGCGTCGCGCTGGTACAGATTGATCCGAGGGTTGCGCAAAGACGGACTCGTCGAATCCTTGAAATTCCACCTGACTGCCGCCGGCCAGATCGCTGCCCAAAGCGGATCTGAGGTGGCGCCGTGGCCGCAGAATCCAGAGTGCCAACTCAATCAGTGAACTGGCAAGCGAACCGGTCAGTTCACGTGATCTACGCCAGTGAACTAGGCCATATTTACCGTGGATTTGTTTGGTTCAGCGTGAACTAGCAGTTGAACCACCAATCCCAGTTCATTCAGTTCACCACTATGTAATAGTGGGTGAACTGAACTGAACATGTGAACTACACGGAGAACACCCGATGTTTCCTTCCCCCACCCCACCCCAACTGGACATGATTCATACCGACCCATGCGACAAGGATGGGCTTGGTGACCTGCTCAAGGACTTACCCCCTCGCCAAGCTGGATTCGTACGGGCCTACCTTGTCGAACCCAACGGCGCGCGTGCTGCCTTGAGCGCCGGCTACAGCGGCGGAGAGGGAGCACTCGCCGTGCAGGCGAGTCGATTGCTAAGATCGGCCAAGGTCACCAAGGCCCTGACTGCCGCCCGCGATCGGGACTGTGCCAGCGCCGTCCTGTCTCGCGGCCAGCGGTTGGCATTACTGTCCAGAATCGCCACAGGTGATGTCGGTGGCGATTTTCCACCTACCTGGTCGGAGAAAACCGGCGCGATGAAACTGATCGCAGCGATGATGGGCGAAATCGGTCCGAAATTATCGGTCCAGGTGGATATGCCGAGCTACGTTGTGCCCTTGCCCCCGCGCATCAGCGACCCAGATGAATGGAGTAAAATGGCACTGGCAACCATGAAGACCATCGATGCGCAGCACGAGCGCCTTCCGCTATGACAAAGACAGATCGCAGGGCGGCGAACAGGACAGTGGGCACGAGTTAGGGAATCCAGCGCCACCCGCATTTCAGCTCACAAGGCCCCAGTTGGGTGGGTTAGTTGTCATGTAGTTGTCACGTCGGCCATTTCCCTAACGCAAGAACCCCAGGCAACCGCCTGGGGTTCCGTGCTTTACGCAGCTTTCGCCGGCTCAGCAGTCGTAGTAGAGTTGATACTCGAGCGGATTCGGGCGGAAGCGGGCGGCTTCGACTTCGTTGACCTTCTTGTAGCTCAGGTAGGCGTCGAGGAAGTCCTCCGAGAAGACGTCGCCGGC
>Ga0163144_10027715_pt1 | contig 10958 bp, 2 predicted proteins | sample OliLak19BULKMAT1_FD_123175 | JGI IMG/M metagenome (GOLD analysis project Ga0163144, IMG submission 123175) | Freshwater microbial mat bacterial communities from Lake Vanda, McMurdo Dry Valleys, Antarctica - Oligotrophic Lake LV.19.BULKMAT1 | ecosystem: Environmental > Aquatic > Freshwater > Lake... | reverse complement strand
TCAATCTTGGCAAGCCACACCTTCGAGGTGCAATGCTGGCATGCCGCATTTCCCGCTTACCTCGTACGCACCGGCACATCAATGTGCTGGGACACTATTCCTTTGCGGTGCCAGAAGCCGTACCGCAAAGGAATAGTGTCCCAGCAACCATTAATGCCCTGGAGGGTTTGTGAAATATGTCGAAAGCGCGTGTTTTCGTTTCAATGCTACTCACAGGCCAACCAGGGTTGCGATGCGCCGATCATCGGGCATGCGGGTGATTGCTTGTGCCCGTGCGACAACCGCGTAGCGTGCGAGCGCAGCAACGCGCCCTGGTGGCAATCGGTCAAGGACGAGGTTGCCCATTTCGAATGCGCGAATGGCTTCGAGCCGTTTGAGTGCGCCAGAGAGTCCAAGTACAGAGATCCGCGTCGGTGGGCGGCAGAGTTGATCAAGCTGGGTGGTGCGTTTACCCTCCCCAAGCACAAGTAATGTTTCCAGCTTCGCTCGCTGTGCTGGTGTCGGCTGCTGGGCCAGGCGCTGCCAGAGTCGCTCGGCAGCGCGATCACGCGCCTGGCCAACCAAACGTACGAGTGTGGTCACGCCGGGTAGCAATGTCTTACGTTCCACAAGATACGCCGTCGCGTGGTCGAAGAGGACACTAGGCCGTTCGGCGCTCAACCATGCCCGCGTGTACAACCAACGAACAAAGCGAAAATGCGCGGGTTGTTCAGCGAAATCGTGATACCCGTAGTGCTGTCGGATTTCGCTTGCGTGTGCCCACTGCGTCGAGCTATCACGATAGCGCACGAGGCACGCAGGATCGTCAATGTGCAATTGTCCGGCAAGATAGCTGGCAAGCGATGGTGGCACATCGGTAGGATCTGACAGGAACGTGCCAAGGAAGCGAACCGCACAGAGTTGAAGTGCAAAACCTAACCGCGTATGTGCGTGGCGGCGCTGGAGAATCAACGTGCGATCTGCATCATCAAGGTAGAAAAAGCGGGCAAGTTGGGCGGTCGTAGGATCGCCTGCATAGCGCCCGTAGCGTTGCTCCTGAACCTCCGTTAAAAAGTCAGCCGGCATTGGGATCTTTCTTGGCCTTCATATGCGCGCCTTGTGCTCGTCGTCGCGTGCCGGACATGGCATCATTTTCTTCTCCCAGGGCGAGTACGAATAGGCACCAATCGAATACCTTTTACGAAAGGGAACGCGATGGAAAGTCATAGCTCTCCATCGCGTTCCGCTCTGACAAGCAATAGTGAACATGTGCAGTGCGTAAGGTTACGCACGCAACTTTGCGAGTGTTTGTCGGGCCTGGATCAGGGCCTCTTTCCGTTCGGGGAAGTAGCCCACATCGCGAATCAGCATGTTCACCCGGTCAAGGTAGAAGTCGATGAACTGGGCAACCTGTGGCTGCTCTTTCACGCTCTTCGCGTCGCTGTAAATGAATAACGGGCGAATGAAAGAGTCGTTCGAACCTTCAATACTGGGATCCGGTGGTGCAATGGGCGCATCTTGTGCGCTTCGGCGGATGGACACGTGCTGTTGCGTGTTCAGCGCAGAAGTGAAACTGTTCGCCTTGCTGCTGTATCTGGCTGTTTGTACCACCAGTGGGATGAAGGTACGATAGCCTTTCTTGAATATGGCGGTCACACTTCTGGCCTGGTCGAGGGTCACCGCGCAGGGGTTCATCCCGGCGGTGCAGGCACCGCCCCAGTCGACAAAGTACGACCCTTCGGCTGCGATTGCAAGCAGACTTACGCTTGTTCCCTGTTCAAAATAGCCTTGATCTGTGGTGCAATCATTGCCGCAGATCAGGCCAGGCGGCGTGCTGGCGACACTGCCACTTCCATCACCAAGTTTGGCGAATTCCAACAGTATCGGCGGGAGTACAAAGGTCGCTGTGACCATAGTGGTGGTGCCCAACTTGATGCTACAGGTTTCGCTCACACCGCTGCAAGCACCAGACCAACCCGCAAACTGTGAACCTGGTTTAATGGTTGCTGTAAGCGTGATTGCTGCGCCTGACGTTAGGTTCGTGCTACAGGCACTGGTACACACTAATTGTGCTGGCGCGAGTGCGATCTCGCCTGCACCATTGCCCACTTTCGCAACGCGCAACGCACTGCTGCGCGGCTCGAAGGTGGCCGTAACATTGGTAGCAGTGCTTAGCGCAACCGTGCAGAAGACCGCGCTTCCGGTACACGCCCCACCCCAGCCAACAAAAGTCGAATCCGGTAGCGGCGATGCCTGCAGCGTCACCGTTGCGTTCGGCAGCAATGTGACTGTGCAGGTGATACCACACGCAATATTCCCGTAGATGTCGGTGACTTGACCGCTGCCTTCACCTGCCAGCGCAACCTGCAGCGGGTAGCCGCCAACAGTTATAGTAAACATGAGTACGCTGGTTTCACCAACGCCCTGCGCCGTCAGTGGCACCTGATACACGCCAGGCCGCAGATTGGCCGCCGTGCGAATCACGGCCTGCACCGCTGTACCAGCTACTGTCGGTGTCACATCGCTGGCCGACAAACTCAAAGCAAGACTAGGTGGAACAGTGGCATCCAGACCCGCTGATTGCGGGTAGGGGCTCAGTGGCGAACTCACGAGCAGCGTGGTGGTAAGGGTTTGGCCTGCGCCCATGCTCAAGGCGTTTCCACCCGGTGCGCGTAGCGTCAGCGGTGCCGCCAGTGGCACGCCCGTAACCGCTGGCGTACTCGCTACGTTCCCACTACGAAGATTGTGGGCGCGCAGCGAAAGCGTGTAGGTTTGCCCCGGTGTCAGTGCGCTGAGCGTCGTTTCGAGATCATCGCCCACGGTGATCACATCTGTACCAATGATGGTTGGTCCACTGATTACCACGGCATACTCACGCACATCCGGGTCGAGGTGGCGCGGCCAGGCCAACGTCAGGCTTTGCAGACTGGGCGTCACTGTGATCGGTGTCGTCCAGTTCGGGTTCCAGTTGAGTGGCGCAATCGTCACAGGTTGGTTGGCGTAGCGGCGCGTCGGCGGACTTTTACCGTCGTCCACGCTGATCCAAATGCGGTAGGTACCACTTGGCAGCCCTGCCATGCTGGCATTTACCGTTTGCGGCACGCCCTCGGCGGTGAAGCCAGTTTGGGCCAGCGTCGCTTCGTGCAGGATGGGTCGACCCTCAAAGTTGTCTAGCGTCTGTGTTTCGCTGACATCCGCCGATACCTGCACCTGTTGGGTGTAGGTGATTGGCCCGTTGTTGGCAAACAGCGTGATGACAGTGTCGGACGCGACGTTGCGCAGCGTGAAATTGGCGTCGAGCGCAGTGGCGTTGGGCGTGACACTGAAGTTTTCCACGATTGGCGGCGGTAGCACGCCAGAAACCTGTAAACCATAGATCGAATCGGGAGCGACATTATCGAGTACCGTCAGCCAGGCACCCGGCTGGGGTTTTTCGACAAAGTAGTACTGCGACGTTTGCTTCTCGGTCAGCATGTCGGTTGCCAGCACGCCGCCCGCGCCATCAATGGCGAACAGGGTGTAGCTTTGGCCGTCGCGCAGGTTGGCAGCGGGCAAGCCGAGCAGCAGGGTGCCGGCCGATCCGCGCAGTTCCAGTGGCACCGTTCCACCCGCCAGCGATTGGGCGGGCGCGGCGCTGCCAGCGGCCAGATCGCGCGCCAACGGCAGGCCGTCGGTTGTGCGGCGGGCGCTCACGGGCGCAGTGCCAAGATTCACAACGCGCAGGCGGGCTTGGCTGCGTTCTGGCACCTGCTGGCTGTCGGCGAACAGCAGTGCGGTAACAGTTCCGCCCGCGCCCGGCGCTACCGCCAGCGTCGTAAAGCTGTCTGCGCCAAGGGTCAAATCAGCGCGCGCAAGCGTTGTTGCGGGGTCGCCCACTGGCGTAATCCGCGCGCTGGTTGCGCCCGCCGCCGGAAGGAAGTCACTTGCTACGCCATAGGCCAGGTTGCTGTACCGCCGCGCTTCGCTCCCGCCAACCGTAACAAAGACATCCACCGCAACTCGCGTGGGGGTAGCGTTGACGACGCGCAAGCGGGTTGTGTCCAGCGTGTCGCGTTGAAGCACAGCACCACCGCCCGGCAGGGCAAATACTGTATACGCCTGGCCCGCAACCAGTACAGTATCGGGCAGGGTCGCGCGAATACGCTGTGCATTGCTTTCGCGGACATCGAGTGGCGCAAGCCCGGCAGCGACTTCCCGGTAGCCGCTGGCATTCTGGTAGGCCACATTTTTGACGATGTTAAAGCCATCCACATCGTGCAGGCGCAACCCATCGGTTGATGGTGCAAGGTTGACCAAGCGAATAAGCGCGCTGGTAGGCGGCAGCGGCGGCATGCTATCGTCAATCAGTTGTACATCCGGCGCGCTAGGTTGGCCGCTCAGTGCCAGCGTTTGTGCGCCGCGTTCGCGCAGGGTTATGCTGGTGCTGGCAATCGCCGCGCCTGCCGCGTTGCGTACCACAATTGTTGCCGCGCCCGCCGTTGTGGTGGTATAGCTGGTGATGGCAGCATCCGCCAGGTTGGCGGCGAACGGCGCACCGTTGATCTGGATGGTGAGTCCGGCTGCGGCGGGCAGCGCCACGGCCACACGCAGGTTGGATTGGCCGGTCGGTGCCACCAGCGGGTTCGGATGGTAATAGTTCGGCACCTGCATATAGCCCACATTAGCGGGCAGCGCGTCGGGCGTGATCAGCGTTCCATTCGGGCTGTACAACGACAGGGTCGGCCCATCGCCAAGGCGCCCAAGCGAGAAGATTGCGACATCGGCTTTGCCAATGTTCGCCGTATCGGTGAGCGTCGTTGCCGCTGCCAGTGGTGCGCCCACAAGTTGCGGTGCAGCCGCGAGTCGTGGCGCGGCAGCACTGCGCTGGCTTGGCATTGATTGGAACGTGGGGGACAGTCGTGCGCTCGCAAGCTGCGGCGCGCTCGCAGGCTGCTGGTTTGCCGCCGCCTTGAGAACCGGCGCGTCATCCTTCCACCACGAGACGCCAGGCGGTGCCTTGAGGATGTAGGTACTGACATTGCCCCATTCGAAGCTGCCGGTGGCGTCGAGGTAGAAGCCGAACTGGCCGCTGCTCAGAATATCGCCAATACTGCGGCCACGGTACTCGATGCCGTCGAAGATGCCAAAGTTGATCGGTAACTGGACATAGCCCTTGAAGCCCCACTGTTTGTTCTTGAAGCGCCCACCATCAACGCCAACGGTGAACAATTCGATTTCCCAGGGCGGCAGATCAGGAAAGGGCATGGGTGTTTTGAGAATCGCGCCCTTGGTGATACGCACTTTGGCGCGCGCCGAGGCAACAAAGTTGAAACCGTCGGAATCGAACCAGGCGGCCATGCGGAAGCGGCTCTCGAACACCAGTGAGGACATTGTCAGTTCGGCGGCAAATCCCTTGCCTTTATCATTGACAAACACCGTCGCCTTGAGCTCGGAGACCTTGATCGTAAAGATACGCGCCACCCCGATCAGCGTCAGATCGAACGGCTGTGGCCTGAGGCTAATATCAACATCCAGGCCAACCTGCGGAATCGGGTCGTCGCTTTCGATGGTCATGCCGAGCGAGATTTTGAACGACTCGGTCGTCAGTTCGAAGCTGCCGCGAATCTGGGTGATCGAGAAGCCAGTTGTGTCGATTGGAATGCCGCAGTAGGCGGTCAGGCCAAGGCCCTTGAAACGCGGCGAACCCAGCGTAATGACACCCTTATCAGATTTCGCATCCACAGTGAACGTGACCGAGGCGGCGATGCCGTTGCAGCCGCCATACTTGCCAAGCTGCGGCTTCATGTTCGGTGCCTGGAAGCCGCCCTGCGCGCGGATGTCGTAGCCGTTCTCATCGTTGCGATAGATTTTACCGCTCAGGCCCGCCAGCCGGTAGTTGCCCACCTTCACACCCGGCAGCTCGTACTCCTTCGAGAAATTGGGCAGCCCATCTGGGTCGATCACCGTGTCGTAGATAGTGATCGATACCGCGCCAAGCGTATCCTGATACTCGGGCGCAACCGAGATCGTACCGGTTTGGGCGGACTTCGAGCCGTCGGCCCGCAACTGTGGCTTGTCGAGCACCATATCGAAGAAGGCGAAGCGCAGCTTGAGATCCGGCGTCTCGATCTTTGGTATCGATGGACGGCCGTCAACGCCGGGCGTCCTGTTGTTTGAAATCGTTACCGGGATGGGCGCACTATTTAGTGCTTTGGTGTTGCGTGCCTGGCCGGTGGTGCCCGTCGGCGTCAACGAAGGCGGGTCGCCGCTCAACGTTATTTCGGCGGTCAGGCCCTCGATCACCGTGTCACCGTAGGTCTGGTTCGGCAGCGGCACCCGCTGCGCACCATTGACCGAGATGCCGTTCGAGTCGAGCTTGAAGTTTTGCCATTCCACGCAGTTGCCGCCGGTTTCCGCCGGGTTACAGGCGGTTGCGCTGGGGGCCGTGACCCCGCCTGGTGAGAAGTTGCCCTGCTTGACCGTCACGCTCATGTCGCCCACCTTCATGGTGAGCCGGTTCAGATCGACGCCCGGCGTGAGTGGCCAGGTGCCGATCGTGTTGAAGATGAACTTGCCATAGGGGTCGAAATAGCCCATATGCAAGTTACAGAAGCCGGTGTAGGTACTACCGCAATCGATCCGGATCGGCTTCTCACCCGGCAAAGTGATTGTAAAACCACTCACCACGGTCTCAAGAATGTAGCCATCCTTCTGCTTGCCCTGGTAGAAGACAAGATTCTCGACCGACATGAACGGCCCCGCGATTTTTCGCCCCAGGTTGCCATCCACATGCACCGAGGTTTCGTCCAGACTCACCTCGCCTTCGAAGATCATGCGTTGATCAACAAACGAAGCTGGCAGGTGCACATAGGGTCTTTTCAGCACAATCGTCGCATACCTAACGTCGGTCGAGGAAGGGTCGATCTCGAACGCTGCGCCGGAAACGATCACGCTCGATGGCTCGAATTGCACCCTGGTGTCGATCTTGTAGTCGGCAGTGGCGTAGGTAGGCTGATCAACATCGTAATATTTCGACCAGGCGAAGCGTTGCTCCCAGCCGCCGATTGGGATGGCGATTGCCGACCCGCTTGGTGGTGTCGAGGGCGCGTTCGGGTCAGCCGGAATCGGTATTTGCTTGTAGTTTGTTTGTGTTCCGCCATAGAAGAACGGACGCAGGAGTGTGGCTACGCCCAGCGGAGACACTTCAGTAACCTGCCAGCCCTGCCGTCGCCTGTCCTCGATCCACCTATTAACAAAATCCTGCTGCAAGGGCGTCAGCACAAGTGGTGGCGGCGGTGGCACCGGGTAGCTCGCCGCAAGCAGGTCATCCTTGATCAGGAGCCCACTCGCGTTCCAGCGAGCCACCCATCCCTCGGAGTTGTCGTAGGCAGTGCGGGTTGGCAGCACCAGCTCGCGGAGCGATGCCGATTGCGCGTCGAAGCCACGAACACGCTGCTGCGGCCACGAGGTAAAGCGTGTCGGTTGCACGGTGCGCGTGCTCAGGCGGCCATCGAGCGTGCCAACGCCAATCCGCTTGCTGCCGGTACGCCAGAAGCCCCAGATCGCGCCATTCAGCCGCAATGTGTCGGCTTTGGTATTGAAGATCGCTTCGGCATTGGTACCCACAACGGCAATGCGCAGCCATTTGACCGGCAGCATTTCGTCTACGTAACCCCCTTTAGCGGGATTCCATGAAAGAGAACGGCCAGTTTCCTGCTGGAAGATAATGTTGCCCACCGCACGCACGCTGCCATCACTTTGTGCGATAAAGCGGTCGGCATACACCGACATGCCAGCGATGGTGCGGTTCTGGCGCTGCGGGTAGACGATCACCGGCACTTCAGTGATTGAGCGCCCGGTATCATTGCGTATTGTCAGTGTAGCCGTGTAAAGGACTGAACTGCTGATCGTGCTTGGCGGCGAGTACACATGCGAAGTGCTTGGGCTTGGGCTGTTGGCGCTGGTGCCATCGCCAAAATCCCAATAATATGTCACATCGCTGCCCCTGGTCAGGGTGGCGGTGAAGTACGCCGTGCTATCCACCGGGATGGGCGCGCTGGTGGCGATGTTGGCCCCACCAGGCGGCATGTTGGTGATCTGGAGCGGCAAATACTGGTCGAGCGAACTGGACAGGTTCGAGGCCGTTACGCGCACGCTATAATCATCGGCGCGGGCAAAGGTGTGCGTGATGATCGTGCCGCCTGTGATCGCGGGTGAGCCATCGCCAAAGTTCCAGCGGTAGGTCACGCCCAGGCCGCTTTCGACCGTGGCGGTGAAGGCCAGGGTTTCGCCAACGCGGGCGGTGTCCGGGCCGCGAGCCTTCAACCCCACCACCGGGTCGCGGATGGTTTGTACGGCAGTCGCGGTGACACTACCGGCGCTGTTGCGCGCAGTGAGCGTAACGGTGTAGCGGCCCGCGGCGCTGTAGAGGCGCGCAACCGTCGCCCCGTTGACGGGCGGGCTACCATCGCCAAAATTCCATGTGTATTTGGTGCCGGTACCGCTCGTGTCGTTCGCGGTGAAGCTGATGATTTCGTCAACCAGGTTATCGTTATCCTCGGTGATGATGTTGAGGCCCACCACCGGCATGTCTACCACTGTTACCGGGCCGCTGGTGCTCACGGTGCCACGCGGGTTGCTGGCGGTGACTGTGACGGTGTAGGTGCCAGCGCGACCGTACTTCGCGCGCACCAGCGTGGTGGTGCTGGTGATAACCCGGCCATTGCCAAAATCCCAGGTGTACAGGACATTGGTACCGGCACCAAGCGTGACAGTGAGCGGTACATCTGGCAGCAGCGGCGATGGGCCACGGCTGGTCAGGCTCAGATTGGCGGGCGGCATATCGACAACAACATGCGCCGCGCTGCCGGTTCCTGCCTTGTAATTAGTGTCGCCCAGGTAACTGGCGGTAATCGTCTTGGTTCCCACCAAGTTGTCGCGGGCGGGCGAGGGCGGCAGCACGCAGAAGCCGATTGCCACGGTTGCCGTACAGGTGTTGCCGTCGTTGTCGCTCACGTTCACCTGGCCCGAGGGCGTGCCACTGCCGGGAGCCTTGCCAGCAACATTGAAGTAGACCTTGACTGGATCCTGGCCGATCACCGAGGGCGCGGGCAGTGCGCCAGCCACATCTACGATCACATCGGCCTTGCCGACGGTATGCGCGACCGAGGCCGCGGCGGCGGGGTTGACGGTGGCGCTGCCACTATAATAGGCCCGCACGCCTTTGACACCGGCGCTGGTAAAGGGCAGCATGCAACTTCCAGCAGCAATGGTGCCGGTGCAACGGTTGCCTTCGCCGTCGAGCAGCGTGACTGTGCCAGCCGGCTCGACCGTGATGGTGGAGGTGACGGCGTAGGTGACGCTTACGCGCTGGCCGACGACCGATTCTGCGGCCAGGCCGCCAGTGATGCGGGCATAGGCCGGGGTAGAGCCGACGCGCCCGACAATATGCGTGATGCTAGCCTGGCTGACGTTGTAGCCTGCGCTGCCGGGGTAACTAGCGGTAAACACAAGCGCAGCAAAGTCGGCAGGGGTGATGACACAGCTCACCCCGGAAACCAGAGTGCAGCTATCGCCAAGATTATTAGTGACGGTGATCGAGCCATCGGGGCTGCCAGTGCCTGGTGCCTTGCTGACCACCGAAGCGGTGATCGTCAGCGGCTGGTATGGCTCGGAAAAGCCGGATGGCGTCACGCTGATCGAGGTGGTCGTGTCGGCCTTGGTTACGGTGTATGTTGTCGTGGTCTGGCCGGCGTTATAGTTCGCGTCGCCGTTGTAGCGCGCCGTAATCGGACTGCTGCCAGCCTGTGGCGGCGCAATGCTGCAACTGCCAGTGGTGCCACTGATCGGGCAGGTGGCGCTCACACCACTGTTTGACAGGGTGACGCTACCGGTCGGAACGCCGCTGCCCGGTGAAACCACATCGAGCCGATAGGTCAGTGTGATCGGTTGCCCAGCAACCAGCGATGTGGGGTCGGGGTTGGTAATCGTCATACCGGTATCGGCCTTGCCCACCACCCGGCTGATAACTTTGCTGTTTGGAGCAAGGTCGTCATTGCCACTGTAGGTGCTCGTGATGACGACGGTTCCCGCCACCGGCGAGCGCAACAGACACGACAGCGTTGGTGCGCTGCCGGTGCATGTTGTACCGATGCTGGACGTTGTCACGATCGGGCCGCTGGGATTCAGTTGTACGGTTCCATATCGGTAGTCCTTAGCCGGTGCAGCGACAGGATCGACGGTATAGGTTGCGTCAAAGTATTGCCCGGTTACAAGCGTGCCGGACGTGGAGGTCAGCGTCGAGGCTGCATTGTAGCGGAAAGGCGCGGTAACGAGCAGTGGCTTGTCTACCTCAAGTGTACAGGTTGGGTTGCTGCCATTGCTGCTACACGCGCCGCCCCAACCGGCGAAGGTTGTCGTTGGCACCGTAGTCGCCTGGAGGGTAACGGTGGTTGTGGTTGGGTAGGTGACGCCGCAGGCACTTGTGCAGATGCTGCTAGGAGGCGTGGCCGAAACCGAGCCCAGGTTGGAAGGAAGGATTTGAATGCCGGGACCGTCATAGTATTGATAGAGTGAAAAATTGCCAAAATTGCTATCTGGCAGCGGAAGTATATTGAAGGCATTAGCATTAGATGGGAGTGTGACATTCACATACCTACCGCCGACGGTGATACCAGCGCGATCAGTTCCGCTGGGCCGTGTGCCTGTCAGAAAAGTATGCCAGCGATAGTTGCCTTCTGCGCTCAGCTTGAGCAGATACATCTGACCCTGTGGGAGCATACTACTTTGGTATGGTGTGTTGAAGGCGAGAGCGGGTGAGGCAAATGGCACCTGATCGGGGTTGTTTTTGCCGGTGTAATCATATCCTAGCAAGTAGATCGCGCCATTCGCTAGTGTGATCGCGCTGCCACCAGCAAACGACCCAAAATAGGTATGCCAGAGATAGGCACCATTGCTATCGAGTGCGATGACAATTTGAGCAAAGTCGTGGTTATTGGGCC
>Ga0163144_10027713_pt1 | contig 10959 bp, 10 predicted proteins | sample OliLak19BULKMAT1_FD_123175 | JGI IMG/M metagenome (GOLD analysis project Ga0163144, IMG submission 123175) | Freshwater microbial mat bacterial communities from Lake Vanda, McMurdo Dry Valleys, Antarctica - Oligotrophic Lake LV.19.BULKMAT1 | ecosystem: Environmental > Aquatic > Freshwater >... | reverse complement strand
GTGACCTCGCTGAGGTCCAGCGCGACGTAGGCGGCGGTGAGTTGCGGGTCGCTGACCTCGGCTTGCGCGGACTCCAAGGCGTAGAGCTTCATCTTGTCGAGTTGCGTGCTGAGCGCGTTGCAGTAGGCCAGTTCGACTTTGGGATCATTGTGCACCGTCTGCCCGGCCAGTTCCTCGTAGAGCGCGGGATGGGTCCGCAGTTCGTCCTCGATGTCGCCCCAGGCGTAGACCGCGACCGTCAAGTTCGTGGTGCATTGCTTTAACGCCCAGTCTTGAAGCGCCTTGGACTCGTGCGTCGATGCGATGTAGAAGGCTTTGAGATTGGGGAAGTGCTTGCGGGCACGCTCGAGGTCGGACTCGGCTTCCGCTTCTGTCACGGCCTTCTTGTGGTTTCGTTTCTTGCACTGCACGGCCGCGACCTTGCCGCCCGAGTCGGTGGCGCACAAGTCGATGCCCTCCTGGTTGGCGCCGGGAAGTTGGTACCGCTGAAACACCAACCCCTTGGTGATGTGCTGGAAGATGCGCTTGCACCACAGTTCCCAGTCCTTGTCGTTGTGGGGTTTGGGGATTTGTAGCGGGTGGATGGCCATGTTGCGTTATCCTCTCCGGTCTTTGGCGTGTTTTATGAGATACGTCTCTCCGTGCCTGCACGCGCCGTAGACCCCAATCGTGAACGGCCCCTTCGTGCCCAGCGCAGCGCGAGCAACGGTCGTCGCGAACGGGTCCGGCTCAAAATAGTTGTCACTGTGCCCCGCGATAGGCTCATCGTGAAGCAAAAAGAGAGGTTGCAGAGGGCTGGCCATATCAGCGTGAGGATATCCGGGCTTCACACGCTCGCCCTCATCAAAACCGGTGTCACCAAAAGGTTTGTGCAAACCCATGCCGCGTCACCGCCCAGATCGCAAGCGGCTTTCGCCGCAGTCCAGCCGTGGACGGTACGAACCCCTCCCGAATCCGAATTTGCCATTTGCCATTTTACTCCCGTCCAGTAAGAACCCCCCTCCCGTGTCAAGAACCCCGCGCGGCGCTTTTGAGGCTCACACCAATTGCCCCGTAACACGGTGGGGTCAACATTTTCCAAAATAAATTTTTCGCTCCGAGAATCACAGCACCAAACGCACTTCGTCGCTTTCAAATAACCTCAAAACGGCCCACACAAACGCGCCGCGCGGGGGAGTATATAGAGGAACCAAACTATGCGGCCGCGCCAACCCATCACACGTTCGCCCAACCAACGCACCCGCCATCCGTCCGATCGGTCCCATTCTTCACCAGTCCCCTCACTTTATCTACGTATTCATACCCACAAAAAACACCCCCGACGACATTGCAAAACCGTTGCCGTTCAAAGCAATCTACACCCATCACGCTCATCAAAACCCCATGAAAAACAGGCCATTTCAACGCTCCCTCTTCTCGCGTTTAAGCGGCAGAGCAATCGCGCGGTTACTTTGCCGTTTAAAAACCTCCGGTCGCTCAACATCACCGATAACACTACAACTCAAGCACCTGTTTTCCCATTCCCGCCGCCCACCAAGGCACGCCGCCCGCCCGTCATCACCTGCCTGCTTCGCCATCAAAGACAGCCGACCGCTCTCAACTCGCTTCCTGCGTTGCCATTTGCCCATTCCCCCTCCCTGCATCCCTACCCCCACATCCCCTGTATATATCCGAACAATCCTCGGAACTCTTCCCACCCCCTAAAGTCTCACCTATATCCGCCCCTCCACACGCCCGACGCCGCCAGGAACTCAGCCATGAAGATGATGAAGAAGAAGATGATGATGACGATCAACACCACCACTTCCCTCCTCCTCGCTGCGGCGGCCCTCGCGCTCCCCGCCCCCCTCGCCTTCGCCCAAACCCGCGCCCCCACCACCACCGTCACCACGCCCGATGACACCTCAATCAGCGGCGATGATGCCCCCGAGTGGATGAAAAAACTTGGCATCGACCCCACCAGCCCGAAAGCCAAACTCCACGCGCAGCAGACCAAGACGCGCAAAGCCGCCGAGAAGGAACTCCGCAAACTGCGTATGAAGTATTTCGCCCGCAGCAAACACATCCCCACGCGCCAGGAGGGCCTCGCCAAACTCCGCGAATACACCGACCCCGCCCTCTTCCCCGCCATGATCGAGATTTTCAAAAACGAAGACCCCGATGTCCGCCTCGCCCTCCTCGATCAGTTCCGCGATGCCCAATCCGATGAGGGCGACACCGCACTCGCCTGGGTCGCGGTTCAGGATGACAACGAAGGCATCCGCTCCGCGGCGGGAGAACGCCTCCACCAGCGCATCAACAAAGATAAAGCCCCGCCCGAGCAGGTCAAACTTGTGATCTTTGAAGGGCTGCGAACGCACAAGAACTCCTCGATGGTCGCCGCGGCACAACTCGCCCAGGGCATCAACCTCGTCGATGTCATTCCCTGGCTCATCAGCGCCCAGGTCACCGGCGTGCCCGCTCAGCAGGCCGTCGGCGTCAATACCGGCTCAGGCAACGGCGCCCTCGCGTGGATCATGGTCGGCCAGCAGACCGCCTACGTCAGCGACCTCATCCCCGTCGTCGGCACCAACGCCGTCGCCTTTGATCCGCAACTCAGCGTGATTAACACGGGTGTGATTCTGCGAGTGCTCGACGCTGTGGTTGTCGAGTACCACGTTGACATTCACAATATCCTCACCGATTGGAGCACCCGCGAGTTCGGCGAGTCTACCAAAGACCTCGGCTACGACATCCCCGCGTGGAACAAGTGGTACAAAGAAGATTTCACGCCCCGCCTCGCCCAGAAAACCGAGGAGAAAAAAGCCCAAGAGCAGAAAGCCAAAACCGCCGCGGCGGAGGCCGAAACACAGGCCAACATCGCCACAAAACCGGCGGATTCAACCCCGCCGCGGTGAACCCGTTTTACGCGCCCTTGGCTTTCGAGTCTTCACCGCTTCGCCCTCCGCAATCACCGAAGCCATTGCAACCAACTCAATATGCGTAAGCGAAAGATGAAACCTCAAAACCCCCAACCCCGCAGCCACCTTCGCCGCGGCCCCGTGCAACACCACCACCGGTCGCCCGCCCGGCTCATGCATGACTTCGATGTCAGTCCAACTGATCCCCGCCCTCAACCCCGTGCCCAGCGCCTTCATCACCGCTTCCTTCGCGGCGAACCTCGCGGCCAGATGCTCATTCCGCCGCTTGATCGACTTCTTGCAGTACGCAACTTCACCCGGGGTGAAGACTCGCTTCAGGAATCGCGCCGGGTGCGAGCGCATCATCTCGGCAACTCGTGCAACTTCGATGATGTCGATCCCATGCCCGATGATCATGCCAGCGCGCCCCTCTTTGTGACCCGCCTCTTCTTCAACCGCCTACTTCTGAGCCGGTTTGCTCGGAGCCTTGGGTTTGGAATCCCCTTCGGCCTTCGCGCTTGCCGGCTTCGGCTTCGCGGCTGAACTTTCGCCCTTGCCCTCGTTCTTTGGCAACTCGCTCTTGGGCTTTTCGCTCTTGGCTTTTTCGCTCTTGGCTTTTTCGCTTTGGGCCGGCTCGGCCTTCTCGGCTTTGGTCTCCGTCTTAGACCCTTCACCTTTGCTGGAATCCGAGCCGGTCGAATCGGCCTTCGTCTCTTTGCCCGACTCCGTTCCGGGCTTGTCCGCGTCGGCGGATTTCTTGTACGCCGCGGATCGGTAATCCGTCTCGTAGAACCCGCTGCCCTTGAAGATCACCGCCGCGCCCGCGCCGATCAACCGCTCGAGCGCGTACTTCCCGCACTTGGGGCACTTGCGGATCGGACCATCCTTCATCATCTGGACCAACTCGAACTTGTGCTTGCATTCGTTGCAGCGATAGTCGTACGTGGGCATTGTTCCTCTCGTTAAGTCACCGGCGATACCGAAACCTTCGCGGGCCGCAGCACCCGCTCGACCCCCGACATGCTGATCACGTACCCCGGCTGAAACACCGCATTGATCCGCCCGGGCAGAATGTTATCCCCAGGCTGCTGCATCACGGCTTCGTGTTTCCCCGGCACAAACTCATCGTTCCCATTGGGACGGATCATCGTCACCCCGCTCTGCCCCAGCACCTTCAGCAGCTCCTCGCGGATCACCTTCACGCCCGCCATCATCTGCTCGACCGTCGCCTTCGCCGGATCCTGCGTCAGCGCAAGATCGAGATGATCCAGCACCGTAACGACGCTCGAAGCAACCTTCGCCGCCCCCTCGCCCTTGGCCACAACCTCATTCTGCAACGCCCGCCGCTGGTAGTTCTGAAAGTCCGCCATCAACCGCAGCGTCTTGCCCTTCGCGTCGTCAAGTTCCAGTTGCAGCGCGGCGAACTCATCGCCCACGCGCTCCGCGGCGTCCATCGGCGAACCGTCACTCTCGGCCTGCTGCCCGGCTTCGTTCTCAGCGCCTTTATCCGTACACATTGGTTTTCTCCACGGCCATTTCATCTTGCTCGCATTGTCATCCGCCGAAAAGGTCCTTGACTTTCTTCAGAAAACTCGCCTGCTCCGGCAGCACCGCCTTCTCTTCCAACTGCGCCAACTCCCGCAGCAACTGCTCCTGCTTCGCGCTCAGTTTCCGCGGCACCTCGATCTTCACCACCACGCCAAGGTCGCCTCGCCGTCCGCTCCGCAGGTTGGGCAGCCCAAACCCATCCAGCCTGAACGCCTGGCCGTGCTGCGTGCCCTTCGGGATCGTCATCGACTTGTGCCCATCAAGCGTCGGAACCTGCAACTCCGCACCGAGCGCCGCCTGCGCATATCCGATGGGCATTTCAAGAATCATGTGATCGCCCTCACGATGATACAACGAATGCTTCTTCACCCGAACCACAACATGCAGGTCGCCGCGAACCCCTTGCCCGCCGGGCGAAATCTCCGGCGGCGGCGGTTCGCCCTCGCCGCCGACGGCCATTGCCTGCCCATTCGCAATTCCGGCGGGAATCTTCACCGCCAGTTTGCGTCTCTTCGCCGTTCTTCCCTTGCCGCGGCACGCGTCGCAGAACTCCTTCACCACCTGCCCGCGCCCGCCGCACGCCGGGCACGCGACGACCATTCGGAACATCCCGCCCAGCCCCGACTGCTGCACGCGCCCCTGCCCACCGCACGTCGGGCACTTGATCGGCTTGCTCCCCGGCTTTGCCCCTGTTCCGGTGCAAAGCTCGCACACATCCATCCGCGTGAACTCGACATCGCGCTCGCATCCCTTGGCGACATCTTCAAGGCTCAGCGTGACTTCGGTCTCAAGGTCGTACCCTCGCGCCGGCCCGCCCCTTCTTCCGCCCCCACCGCCGCCCCCGAACCCCGAGAAAATGTCATTGAACATCGAAAAGATGTCGGTGACATCCATTCGGGAGAAGTCGTGCGACGCCGCGCCGCGCCCGCGCAAGCCTTCGTGCCCGTACTGATCGTAAATCTTGCGCTTGTCCGCGTCCATAAGGACTTCATACGCCTCGGCCGCCTCCTTAAACTTTCCCTCAGCCTCAGCGTCGCCGGGGTTGCGATCCGGGTGATACTTCATCGCCATGCGCCGATAGGCGCGCTTGACCTCATCGCCATCGGCGGTCTTCTCGATGCTGAGAACTTCGTAATAGTCGCGCGTCGTTGGCATTGGCAATGAACTCCGGCATTGTCGCCCGTGAAACAAGCCGCCCGTCTTTCAACGGGCGGCGAGTGATAGTCAATCCTTACGAAACCGCGCCTTCAACCACTTTCGCATCTTCCTTCAGTTCGGTGATGATGACGTCGGTCGTCAGCATCAGCCCCGCGACGCTTGCCGCGTTGACGAGCGCCGTCTTGGCGACCAGCGCCGCGTCGATGATGCCCGCCTTGACCAGGTCGACATACTCGCCCGTCGCGGCGTTGAACCCGTGGTTCGCGCCCTTGCCTTCCTTGACGTTTTCGATCACCAAGTCGCCATCAAAGCCCGCGTTCTCCGCGATCTGCTTGATGGGGGCTTCGACCGCCTTGGCGACAATATCGAAGCCGTACTTCTCATCTTCGTTCTTCGCCTTCTTCTGCGCGGCCTTGATCGCCTCCTGCGTGCGGAGGAGTGCAACGCCGCCGCCGGGGACGTAACCGTCCTTCGCCGCGGCGCGGGTCGATTTGAGGGCGTCGTCAACGAGATCCTTGGTGGCCTTCATCGCCATCTCGGTTGCGCCGCCGACGGAGATCATCGCCACGCCGCTGGTGAGTTTGGCGAGGCGCTCCATGAGTTTCTCGCGGTCGTAATCGCTGGTGCTCTTGTCGAACTGGGCCTTGATCTGGGCAGCGCGGGCGTTGATGTCCGCCTTCTTGCCGGCGCCTTCGATGATTGTCGTGTTGTCCTTGGAGACCACGATCTTCTTCGCGCGGCCCAGCTCGCTGAGTTCGACACTCTCGAGCGTGCGGCCCAGGTCTTCGCTGATGAACGTCCCGCCCGTCAACGCGGCGATATCGCCGAGCATCGACTTGCGGCGGTCGCCGAACCCGGGAGCCTTCACAGCGCAAATCTTGAGCAGGCCCCGGAGCCGGTTGACGACGAGCGTCGCGAGCGCCTCGTTCTCAACCTCTTCCGCGATCACCAGCACCGGCTTGCCGGCGGTCGCGACCTTGTTGAGCAAGGGGAGCAGGTCGGGCAGGTTGCTGATTTTCTTCTCGTAGATGAGGATATACGCTTCTTCAAGCACGCACTCGGCGGTCTTGGGATCGGTCATGAAGTAGGGAGACAGGTAGCCCTTGTCGAACTGCATTCCTTCGACGTAGTCGAGTGTCGTCACCGCGGTCTTGCCGTCTTCGATCTCGACAACGCCGTCCGCGCCGACTCGGAAGATCGCCTCGGCGATCACGTCGCCAACCGTGCTGTCATGGTTCGCCGAGACCGTCGCCACCTTGCGGTAATCCTCTTTGCCCTTGCACTTGATAGCCATCGCGTCAATCGCTTCGGAAGCGGCTTCCGCGGCCTTGTTGATTCCGCGCTGGAGCATCACGGGGTTCGCGCCCGCCGCGACAAAACGCAGGCCTTCGGTGAAGATCGCCTGAGCAAGCACCGTCGCGGCGGTCGTGCCGTCGCCGGCCTTGTCGGCGGTGCGCTTGGCGACTTCGTTGACCATCTTGGCACCCATCGCCTGGAAAGGCTCGGGGAGCGAGATTTCCTTGGAGACGCTCACACCGTCCTTGGTGATGTGCGGGCCGCCGTAGGACTTCTCGATCACCACGTGCCGCCCGCTGGGACCCATCGTGCATTTGACCGCTTCCGCGAGACGATCCACGCCGCGCTTCATCTCGATGAGCGCCGCGTCGTTGAACATGATTTGCTTGGTTGCCATTGTTTTGCTCCGCTGTGCAGGCACTAGGCACAAGGCGCTAGGCACTGAAAAAGAAACTATCGAACGATACTCAACTCTACATCAGACTCTTCGTGAACCTGATCGGGAACGGTCTCCCGCACCCCGGTGAAAGCCCGGTGAAAGCCCGGTGAAAGCCCGGTGAAAGCCCGGTTAGCGCGATTCTTGCTATCAGCCTTCGATCACGCCGAGCAGTTCGCTCTCTCGCAGGATCAGGTGCTTCTCGCCTTTGATCTCAACTTCGGTACCGGCGTACTTGCCGTACACCACAGTGTCGCCGTTCTTCACCGACATCTCGGCGCGCTTGCCGTTCTCAAGCCGCTTGCCCGGACCCGTCGAAAGAACCTTGCCCTTCACGGGCTTTTCTTTGCTTGCCTCGGGCAGGTAGATGCCGCTGGCGGTTTTGCTTTCGGCTTCGATGGGCTTGACAAGGACGCGATCTTCAAGGGGCTTTACTGCCATAACTCGATACTCCCAATGGACTGACTGAACATTGACTTAAGGAACTTTGGTTGAACCGACACTACGCCCGGGCTGGCTCTGCGCCGCCGGGGATTTGACATCTCGAAGCACCGGCTCTTTCGGTGCTTTGCTTTCGACTGGAGCCGCGGCCGAAACCCCGGCCGAAACCCCGGCCGAAACTTCGATCTTCGGCTTAACGCCGAACAGTTTTTTCATCACAAATCTGTAGATCAGCGGCAAAAAGGCCGCCGAGAACATCACCAGGATAAACGTGGTGAAGTTGTCCCTCACCCAAGGGATATTGCCGCACCAGTAGCCCGCCAGCGTACACACCCCAACCCACAACGCACCGCCGATGGCGGAGGAAGCCAGGAACGGCCCGGTCTTCATGTCGCTCAGGCCCGCGACAAACGGAAGCAGGGTTCGCAGGAACGGCACGAATCGGGCAAAGCAGATCGCCAGCACGCCGTACTTGCGAAAGAACTTGTCCGCCCGGATCATGTCCGTTGGCTTCACAAACCGAGCAAACCGGCCGCCGTACAACTTGCCGATGGCAAGTCCCGCGGCCTGAATCCCTGGCTCGCCCCCGAGTTTGATCCCGATCGCCCTCGCGATCAGAAAGTTGGTGTAGTTTCCTATAAACGAAGCCACCGTCAGTGAAGTGATAATCACCCACAATCGAAGGTCCAGCTCCGGCCTGGCGCAAAAAGCTCCAATCGCGAAGAGGAGCGAATCGCCCGGCAGGAACGCCATCACCACAAGTCCGGTCTCGGCGAAAATGATCAGAAAAAACACGATGTACGCCCAGTGGCCGAGCGCATCGGTCGCGCCATCCAGACGAGCATCGAAATTGCTGAAGAAGTCGATGATTTGCTGCATCAAACTGGTCCAAGAACCCACAATCCTCTTTGCCTAGTGACACTGAGCCCACTGTTCGCTCTGCGTTGCGCGCGAAGGGCAAGATTTTAGAATCCCATCCCGCCACCCATGCCACCCATCCCGCCCATGCCCCCCATGCCACCCATCCCGCCCATGCCCCCGCCCCCACCGGCGTGCGCAGGTTCCTTGGCTTCGGGCTTGGAAGTAATCACGCAATCCGCGGCGAGCAGAATCGTCGCGACACTCGCCGCGTTTTGGAGGGCCATGCGGTCAACCTTGACGGGCGTAATGATGCCCATCGCGACCATATCGCCGTATTCCTCGGTCAGGGCGTTGTAGCCAAAGTTGCCCTTGCCCTCGCCGACCTTGTGAACCACAACGCTGCCCTTGGCGCCAGCGTTGTCCGCAATCGTGGTCAGCGGAACCGCGAGCGCGGTGACAACAGTGCGAATCCCCGCAGCGAAATCGAAGGCGAATCGGCCCACGTCTTCGCTGGTCGAATCCTCTTCATTGCTGCCGGCCTTCGCAAAGACCGCTTTGTACTGCTTCATCGCTTCGAGAGCCTTGCGGGCGCGGATGAAGGAAACGCCGCCGCCGGGGACGATGCCCTCGGCGACCGCAGCGCGGGTCGCGTGCAGCGCATCCTCGATGCGGGCCTTCTTTTCCTTGAGTTCGGCTTCGCTGGCCGCGCCGACCTTGACGACAGCGACGCCGCCGACAAGTTTGGCCAGGCGTTCCTGGAGTTTTTCAGTGTCGTAGTCGCTGGTTGACTTGGCAATCTCGGCGCGAATCTGCTCGATCCGCGCTTGAATGGCCTTGGTCGCGCCGGCGCCTTCGATGATGGTCGTGTTGTCGCTATCGACATCGATGCGCTTGGCGACGCCCAAGTGCTTGATCTCGACCTTTTCAAGTTCGATGCCCAGGTCCTTCATCACCGCCGTCGCGCCCGTGAGAACCGCCAGGTCTTCGAGCATCGCCTTGCGACGATCACCGTAACCGGGAGCCTTCACCGCGGCGACCTGAAGCGTGCCGCGGAGTTTGTTGATGACCAGCGTGCTGAGCGCCTCGCCGCTCACATCTTCAGCGATGATGAGCAGCGGCTTCTTGGTCTTCATCACCTGTTCAAGCAGCGGGACCAGTTTGGACACGCTCTCAATCTTGTCTTCGTGGATCAGGACAAAGCACTTGTCGAGGGAAACCTTCATCGCCTCCGCGTCGGTGACGAAGTTGGGCGAGAGGTAGCCGCGATCAAACTGCATGCCTTCGACAACATCGACGATGGTGTCGATGTTCTTGCCTTCCTCAACCGTGATGACCCCGTCCTTGCCAACCTTGTCGAACGCATCGGCCATGATCTTGCCGATCTCCATGTCGTTGTTGGCCGAAATGCTCGCGACGTTCTGAATGTCGCCCTTGCCCTTGACGGGAGTCGCGAGGCTGGTGATTTCCTTGACGGCCACTTCGACGGCGGCTTTCATGCCGCGGACGAGAGCGTTTGCGTCGACCCCCGCGGCGATGTGCCGCAGACCTTCGCGGAAGAGAGCTTCTGCGAGGACGGTGGCGGTGGTGGTTCCATCGCCTGCGGCATCGCTGGTCTTGCTCGCGGCTTCCTTCACGAGCATCGCGCCCATGTTCTCGGCCTTGTTGCGCAGTTCAATCTCTTCGGCGACGCTCACGCCGTCCTTGGTGACGGTGGGTCCGCCCCAGGACTTGTCGAGCACCGCATTGCGGCCCTTGGGCCCAAGCGTTGCCTTCACAGCGCGAGAGAGTTTTTCAACCCCCGCGAGAAGGGCTTGACGGGCATCAACATCAAAAACGAGTTCTTTCGCTGCCATACGTTCGGGTCTCCGAAATCGCTGAAGGATCAAATAAACAAGGAGCCGCGCGAGAGGCGCGGCGGAAAAGTACAGGCAAGGGGCGTGCCAAGGGCGGAAGGTCGCCGCGGATTTTAGCGGGGGCTTTCCCACAACGCGGCAGGGGTAGATTTGCCATCAATGGTGATTGCAATCGCATCTACCACGCGCGGTGAAGGGAACCACTGCCGAAATGGCAGCACGCTTCCAACGATTGGCTGTGCAAACCAAGATTCCAGCGTCGCTGCAAGAGTGCCAGCAAAATACCTAACTTGCAAAATCTGCATGCGGCGGCACCTTCATAACCTGTGCAGAAACTCGTCGATTGACATGCCCACGTCCTTGATCATGCCCGGAAGAGTTCCCAGCTTGAGATGACGCCCCCGGACATAGGGACATCCCGCCGGCGGTGATCCGCTCGAGCACCGGCAACGCGGGCCTGCCCCTG
>Ga0163144_10027712_pt1 | contig 10959 bp, 14 predicted proteins | sample OliLak19BULKMAT1_FD_123175 | JGI IMG/M metagenome (GOLD analysis project Ga0163144, IMG submission 123175) | Freshwater microbial mat bacterial communities from Lake Vanda, McMurdo Dry Valleys, Antarctica - Oligotrophic Lake LV.19.BULKMAT1 | ecosystem: Environmental > Aquatic > Freshwater >... | reverse complement strand
CGCACCTGGCCCATGTGCGAGACGTCGAACAGGCCGCAGGCGTTCCGCGTGTGCGCATGCTCGACCAGGATGCCGGTCGGATACTGCACCGGCATTTCGTAGCCGGCGAACGGCACAATGCGCGCACCGAGTTCACGGTGCAGTTCATACAGGGGCGTACGCTTTAGAGGGCCGGCAGCGGGTTCACTCAAAACGGTCTCCTAGAGTCGCGATTCCCCGGCGCAAAAACTGCGCCGTTCGCGACCCCCTCTGTCCGGAGACCTGAAAGATTCGCCGGGATGAAAAACTTCCGGCTTACTTCGTCGGTGGGCGTGCGCCAGATGAGGCGCCCGCCACTTTCCAGAGACCCATCCTCCTGCGGTCCGTTTGCCTGAGAGTTTCCGGGGCCGGTTGCTCCTTCGGCGCCGCCCCCTCTTAAGTGAACAAGAGAAAGGCGGGCTCTCCCACAGGTATCGTCTGGGTGAGCCGACCATAGGGACCCGTTTCCAGGCCGTCCACGGACAAAGCCGTGCCACACGTTTGAATCCCGGGGAAAAATGTCGCCGCGACACGCGACATTTTCCGGAGCGCTAAGGCGGCAGGGCGATGTCGCGGCGCGCCCCGCTCAAGCCGTTGATTTCCCTGCCGATCCGAGACCCGGCCAGCGTCGCTCGATGTCGCGGAGAACGCGACATTTTCAAATCGCGGCGTCTGCGACATTCGACCTGGACGGGCGGGCAACATCCGGACGCAGGAAGGGACTGGCTTTCTCATAGGTGCACTCCTATCAAATAGGACTATCCCTGTCAACTACAGCTCTTGAAATTGAGTGATCGCTCACTTAATAAGTCCGTGTCTACTCACTCCTGGAGGATCGCATGTTCATCCGCCGTACGTTCGACGAGTTCCTGAAGCTGCACAGTCTCGCCGAGCCCGCCCCCGCGGCCCGCGACTGGGTGATCGACTGGCGCTGGCTCACGTCCGCCCCTGATGACGAGGCTTCCGGAAGTGAGCGCTCCCTCATAGACTGGCCGGCATGGGCAAGGCCGAAGACACCAAGCAGAGAATAGAGCGCGCGGCGCTCACGTTGTTCGTGGCGCGCGGCGTGGCCGAGACCACGACCCGGGAAATCGCCCTAGCGGCGTCGATCGCCGAGGGCACGATCTACCGCTACTTCCCGAGCAAGGAGCAGCTGGCGGTCGACATGTTCCTCCGCCATCACCGCGCCCTGGCGGAGGCGCTGGACGAGGCGCAGGGCAAGGCCGCCACCTTGCGCGAAAAGATCGACGCCATCGTGCGCTGCTATTGCGAGTGGGCGGACCGCGACTGGACCCTGTTCGCCTACCACCTGCTCAACCAGCATTCCTTCCTGATCCAGGTGCCCGATGGTGCCCCCAATCCGGTCAACGTGGTGCGCGAGGTGATCGGCCGGGCGATGAAGGCGGGCGAGATCCCGCGGCGCGACGCCGATCTGGCGGCCGCTTCGGCGATCGGCGCGGTGATGCAACCCGCCACCTACAAGGTCTATGGCCGCTTCGAAGGGCCCCTCACCGCCCATGTCCGCTTCTTTGCCGACGCCGCCTGGGCGGTGCTATCGGTGAAGGCGGGTTAGGTCCGGACGATGCTCGTCATCGCGTACGTGGCCGCAGCCATAACCCTGCTCCTCACCGGAACGATGGCGGGATTCTTCTTCGCCTATTCGAGTTCCGTCATGCTCGGCCTCGATGCGGCCGGCGCCGCCCACGCCATCCCGGCGATGCAGGCCATCAACCTCACGATCCGCAATCCGGTCTTCTTCATGGCCTTCTTCGGAACGCCGGTCGCCGCCCTCTTGAGCGCCGTGGTCTTCCTCGTCGCACGACGACCGATTGCGGCGGCACTCTTCCTGATCGCCGGGTTGGTCTATTTCCTGGGCGCACTCCTGCCCACGGCGCTGGTCAACGTGCCGATGAACGAGGCGCTCGCGATCGCGACCGTGCCCGCCGATCCACAGGCGGCCCTGAAACTCTGGTCCGACTTCTCGGTTCCGTGGACCTGGTGGAACACGCTGCGCACCGCCTTCAGCACCCTCAGTCTTCTTGTCGTAGGCTTGGCGATCTTCGTGAGCGGACGGCCCCCAAAAGTCATAGCTTGACGTTGCGACGCGCGGCTATTTCCTGGAGCGAATGTTTCTTCTGGTTCGGGTCGCGCGCCAGCGCCTCGGCGCGATCATCGAGCATCTTTCCAATCTCTTGCGGAATAGGACCTGCATCGAGTTCACTATCGATGCTGTCCCACAGGTCATCGATCAGCGCTAGACGCTCCTCGATGCTCAGCTTCGACAATTCATTCATCAGCATGGCGTTCATCGTGCCAGCTTGATCCCAATTGAACGAATTTCAAAATTAGCAGCCGAGGGGCTTGCTCAACCCTCTTTCGCCAGCGCCGTAAACGCCTGAGCGAAGGCGTCGCGGGAGCCCCCGAGGCCGGTCTCGTCGAAGATATCGGCGGTCAGCGACTGCACCGAGGCCTCGTCGACGCGCACGCCGTTGCTGCTGAGGAACTGGCGCGCCGCCGCGACCGCCTCGTCCATCGAGCCGCCTGCCTTGTAGAGGCGGTAGTAGTCGGGATGGCCGCCGCGGCCGAGCGCTTCGGCCAAAATGTCGGTGAAGTTCACGACCCTGAGCGACGGATAGACCGCCTCGGCGCCGGCCAGCGCGCGATGGCAGGAATGGTACATGGTGACGATGGTGTCCGCGCCCGCCGCGACCGCGCCCTCGGCCAGCCCGCGATGGATGGCCCGTTCACGATCCTTGAACTTCGCCGCCTGGCCGCCGCAGGCATAGGAGAAGCCGGAATCCTGCACCAGCTCGACCAGTTCGAGGTTGGGCACGGCGCTCAGCAGCTTGCGGATGCTGTCGACCGTGGCGCCGATGCCGAGATGCTCGTGGATGACGACACGGCGTTTCGGCTGATCGACGAAGCGCGCCTTCAATGCCTTGAGGTTGGCGGCGAGGAATTCGCTGACGTGGCCGAGATCGAAGAACGGCTCCTCAACGTCCTTTTCCAGCTCGTCGAAATTCTTGGTGCAGGTCGGGCACCAGGTCAGCACCTTCGATGCACCGGACTGGCCGAAGCGCTGGAAGGTGCGATGGCCCATGCGTTCATAGGTCGGCAGATCGGCTTCCTGGAACTGGTAGACGCCGCAGCAGTGCGAGGTGCCGCCGACCACGTCGAAGTCGAGTTCGAGCGCGTCGAGGATGTCCATGACGTTGAGCACGATGTGCGGCGTGCGCAGCACGTTGCAGCCGGTATAGAACAGGATCTCGGCGGTTCGCCGCTCGGCCGGTTGCAGGATCTTCTTCAGCGTCTCCGAGGGAAGCTGCATGCTGGCCAGCAACCGTACCGCCTGCGCCATGTGGCGGAAGCGGCCGGCCGCATTGGCGGCGCCGACTTCGCGCGGCCGTGCCGCATCGAGCGCCTTCATCTTGGCGATAGTCACCCACTGGCGGACGTTGATGTCCTCCGGGCAGGCCGCGGAGCAGCGGGCACTGCCGTCGCAGGCGTTGAGCCACTTCTGCAGGCCTTCCGCCGCCGGGCCGCCGTTCAGGGTCAGGGCCGAGAGTTCGCCGACGCGCGCCTTTGCCTCGCCGGCGTCAAGGCCGATCTCGCGCGCTGTCGGGCAGGCCTCGAAGCACTTGCCGCAGCCGGTACAGCGATCGGCCGCGTCAGCGGCGAGCGCTTCCAGCCTGTCGGCATAGGCGCTCACCGACCGGCCGCCCGCCGGTTGTAGTTGAGTTCCTCTTGCGTGGGCTTCAACCCGACCGCGATACGATAGCCCGTGAGATCCTTGATCTCATTGAAGGGAATCGACAGCGCCAGCTCCTCGCGCGACTCGCCGCGCGGGCTGGCGCTCGACAACCTGAAGTCGGCGGTGAAATCCTGGCCCTGCAGGACCGTGCCGTTGCCGTCGAGCACGCGCACGAAATAGGGCACACGCGTCTGGCCGGGCGTGACGGCGGGCCCGGCGCTGACCGCCACGATCATCACCACGGTGACGTCGAGCGCCCTGGGGCCGAGCTGGCAGGACGAGCCGGAGTTCACCAGCGCCGCCTCGTAGGCGATGTCGCGCGGATCGCGGCCCGCGCCATCCTTGAAATGGGTGATGCGGCTGGCGTCCTGCACCGTGAGCGGTGGCGGGCAGACGATGGAGGGCGGCGGCGGACCGCCGCCACCACAGCCTGCGAGGGTAAAGGCAAGCAGGCCCGCTGCCGGTACGCCGGTGATGAACTTCGCCAAGACCGAATTTCTGGGGCTCATGGCAAGGTCTTGTGGGAGCCGTCGCACAGCGGCTTCTTGTTGGAGTGCTTGCAGGCGCAGAGCCAGTGGTCGCCGGCCTTCTCGGCCGTGTACTTCATCGGCGCGAAGCTGCCGCCCTTGTGGGTTCCGTCGCAGAACGGCTGGTTCTTGCTCAGCCCACAGGCGCACCACCAGTAGTCCTTGCCCGCCTCGAGCGTCACTTTCGCAGGCACCCTGCCCGCGACAACCGGCTCGGTCATGTTGCTTTCCCCGTTGCGGCGGCTTTGTTACGGTGCCGCGCCAATCCGCTCTGATCGATCTCGTGAGGACGGAGTCTAGGCAATGGTCCGCAGACCCGCAAGCGAGCGGGTCGGCATCCCCTATAACGAATTCTCATGCCCGCGAAGAAGCCGCTCACAATCCTGCTCGCCAGCCCGCGCGGCTTCTGCGCCGGCGTCGACCGCGCCATCCAGATCGTGGAGCGCGCGATCGAACGCTATGGCCGGCCGGTCTATGTCCGCCACGAGATCGTGCACAATCGCTACGTGGTCGAGAACCTCGAGGCCAAAGGCGCGGTGTTCGTCGACGAGCTCGACGAGGTACCCAACGACCGCCCGGTGGTGTTCTCCGCCCATGGCGTGCCCAAGGCCGTTCCGGCCGAGGCCGGCCGGCGCAACCTGCTCTACGTCGATGCCACCTGCCCGCTGGTCTCCAAGGTCCACCGCGAGGCCGAGCGCCACCACGAGTCGGGCCGCACGGTCGTGCTGATCGGCCATGCCGGCCATCCCGAGGTGATCGGCACCATGGGCCAGCTCCCGCCCGGCGCGGTGCTGCTGGTCGAGGACGTGTCTCAGGTCGCGACGCTAAAAGTGCCCGATCCGCAGAATCTCGCCTATGCGACGCAGACCACGCTGTCAGTCGACGACACGACCGCGATCGTGGCAGCACTCCGCCGCCGCTTCCCCGCCATCCAGGGCCCGAAGATGGAGGACATCTGCTACGCCACCACCAACCGCCAGGCCGCAGTGAAGGCGATCGCCGAGCGCTGCGATGCGCTGGTGGTGATCGGCGCGCCCAACTCGTCCAACTCGATGCGACTGGTCGAGGTCGCGGCCAACTACGGCTGCGCCAAGTCGCGCCTGGTGCAGCGCGCCGTCGACATGGACTGGGACTGGCTGGGCGATGCGAGGCGATTAGGCATCACGGCCGGCGCCTCGGCGCCCGAGCTGCTGGTCGACGAGCTGATCGAGGCCTGCCGCGCGCGCTACGACGTCAGCGTCGAGGAAGTGCGCACGACCGAGGAAAACGTCGTCTTCAAGCTGCCCCGTCAGCTGGTCGCGTAACATGGCTGTCTATACGGAGGTGGGCGACACCGAGCTCGACGCGTTCCTGGCCGAGTACGATATCGGCGAGGCCGAGGCGCTGAAGGGCGTGGCCGAAGGCGTCGAGAATTCGAACTACCTGCTGACCACGACCAAGGGGCAGTATTTCCTCACCCTCTACGAAAAGCGCGTGAACCCTAGGGATCTACCGTTCTTCCTCGGCCTGATGGACCATCTGGCGGCGCGCGGCATCAACTGCCCGCAGCCGATCCATGGCCGCGACGGCGGCTCGGTCCGGACGCTGGCCGGCAAGCCCGCCGCCATCACCAGCTTCCTGCATGGCCTGTCGCCGCACCGGATCGGCGTGAAGCATTGCGGGCCGGTCGGCGAGGCGTTGGCCGGGCTGCATCTCGCCGGGCGCGACTTTGCGCTGAAGCGACCCAACGCGCTTTCGGTCGAGGGTTGGCGGCCGCTGTTCGATGGCAGCCGCGCCCATGCCGACAGCGTGGCGCCGGGCCTCGCACGAGAACTCGGCGCCGAGATCGACGACCTCGAAGCCAACTGGCCGGTGGGGCTGCCGGCGGGTGTGATCCATGCCGACCTGTTCAACGACAACGTGTTCTTCCTGCACGACAGGCTGTCGGGGCTGATCGATTTCTATTTCGCCTGCAACGATGCGCTGGCCTACGACGTCGCCATCTGCCTCAACGCCTGGTGCTTCGAGCCCGACCGCTCGTTCAACGCCACCAAGGCACGCGCCCTGCTGCAGGGTTACGACAAGGTGCGGGCGCTGGACGACGAGGAACGGCGCGTCCTGCCCCTGCTGGCGCGAGGGGCCGCGCTGCGTTTCCTGCTGACGCGCCTCTACGACTGGCTCCACACGCCGGCCGACGCCCTCGTGAAGCGCAAGGACCCGCTCGAATATCTCGCCTATCTGCGCTTCCACAGGAACGCCACGTCGCTGGCGGATTATGGCTTGTAAGGTGGAGCTGTGAGCGAGCTGCCGGAAGTCGAGATCTTCACCGACGGTGCCTGCAGCGGAAACCCCGGACCGGGCGGCTGGGGCGCGATCCTGCGCATCGGAGCACGCGAGCGCGAGGTATCGGGCGGCGATCCCGCCACCACCAACAACCGCATGGAGCTGATGGCGGTGATCGCCGGCCTCGAAGCGCTGCAGCGGCCGTGCAAAGTGCACCTGTTCACCGACAGCAAGTACGTGCTCGACGGCGCCACCCGATGGATCAAGGGCTGGAAGAGGAACGGCTGGAAGACCGCCGACAAGAAGCCGGTGAAAAACGTCGAGCTATGGCAGCGTCTCGACGCCGCGCATGCCCTGCACAAGGTCGACTGGCATTGGGTGAAGGGCCACAGCGGCCATCCCGAGAACGAGCGCGCCGATCAGCTCGCGCGCGACGAGGTGACGAAGCTGCGTTAGCTGCGTTTTGGCTGCGTCGGGACGGGCTTCTTCTCGACCGGCTTTTCATAGACCAGGTCGAAGGCCTCGCGCGTGCCGTCGCAGGGATTGTCGCCCTCGGCCAGGCGCCATACCTGCGACTTGCCGGAGCGGCGGAAGGTGAGCGTGCCCGCGACCTTGCACGGCGTGCCCTTCTCGACCTTGGCGACGCGGAAGGCGACTTCGCCGCGGATCTGCACGACACCGGCGGAGATGCGTTCGACCACGCCGTCGATCGAGGCCCAGTCGCCTTCGGTTCCGGGCGCGACACTGTCGATGCGGCCCTTGATGGTCCAGAGGTTGCCTTGCTTCGTTACCGTCACGTCGCCCGCCTTGGCGCCCTTGATCTTGGCGTGGCGGCCCCAGACGATCTTGCGGGCATCGATGAAGAGCTGGGCCTCGGTCTCGGCGGCGATCTCGGTGCGCTCGACCTTCTGTGTCGGCGGCAGCGGCGAGGAGAGACCAGTGGTCGGCACACCCTGTTGCACCGACGGCGCCTGCAGCGGCGGCGGCGCGGGATAATAAGCGGAAGGCGCCTGCGGCGCGGCCTGGCCGGCGGGCGGCGTCTGGGCAGACGCCTGGGTCGCAAACAGCGCGACCAGCGCGATCGATGAGAAAATTCGGGTCATTGCTGTGGCTCTTACCTCAGTGGTCGCCGGCATACTACCGCTTCCCACCGGCTTTAGGCGCGGCGTTTGGCGCCGCTGGAGCGGCGGGCGCGGCGCCGGCCGCAGCGGGGGTGGGCTGCTCGCCGCGCAGCCCCGCCTCTGCCCGCCGTGCGCTGTCGGAGCCGGGCGGCACGATGCGAATCACCCGGTTGAAGTCCTCGTTGGCCTTGATCCGGTCGCCGCCCGCCAGGTTGGCGAAGCCGCGCTCAAGCAGCGCCTCGGTATGCTCGGGCGCGATCCGGAGCGCCCGCCCGGCATCGGCCAGGGCCTGGCTCGTGTTGCGCGCGTTGCGCCAGGCGGCGGCGCGCAGCACGAGGACCTCGACGTCATCCGGCCTGAGGCGAAGCGCCTGGTCGAAGTCAGAGATGGCCCGTGGCCAGGCCAGCATGGCGGCGTTGCTGAGGCCGCGATCGATCCACAGATCGGGGTCGTTGCCCTTGAGCTCGATCGCCCGGGTCTGCGCGAGGGCTGCCTTGTCGGCCTGCCCCGCCTCGATCCAGGCTTGGCCGGCCTGGGCCCACAGTTCGGCCCGCAACCCCGGCCGGTCGAGGCCCATGTCGCGGGCGATCGCCTCGAACTGCGCCGCCGACTGGGGGTATTTGCCGGCCTGGAACATGGCGACGGCGACGCAATGGCGCGCCCCCAGTCCGCCGCCCTCGACACTCCACTTCTCGGCCACCGGCAAAGCCCGAAGCGGCTCCTTGCGCGCCAGCTTCATGCACTCGGTATAGCGCTGCAGGTGATCGGGCGTGTTCTCGAACGGGCTCAGCGTCTGGCCGGCCGCCGGCAGGGCCGGGGCAAGCCCGAGCAACAGGAGGAGCGTCAGGGGACGAAACGACATCTTTGAAAAGAAGCGCGCCGGAGCGATCCTGACAAGATGACCAAACGCCTTTTCATCTTCGGCCTGGGTTATAGCGGCCTTGAAATCGCCCAGCTTGCGAAGGCCAGCGGCTGGGCCGTGGCCGGCACCTGCACCGGCGCGGAGAAGGCCGAAAACCTGCGCGCTGAAGGCATCGAGACGCACCTGTTTGACGGCACGGCGCCGCTCCCCGCTGCTGCCGTGGGCGGCGCCTCGCACATCCTCTGCACCATTGCGCCGGGTACGACGGGCGATCCGGCGCTGAGCCTCTGCGGGCCGCTGCTGCGGCAGGCGCGTTGGCTGGGCTATCTGTCGACCACCGGCGTCTACGGCGACCACGGCGGCGGCTGGGTCGACGAGGACACGCCGCCGACTCCCGGCCAGCCGCGCAGCATCGAACGCCTGGCAGCCGAGCGCGGCTGGCAGGCGATGGCGGCCGAGGCCGGCGCCAAGCTCGATATCTTCCGGTTGCCCGGCATCTACGGCCCGGGTCGCAGCACGCTCGACCAGGTGAAGGCCGGCACCGCACGGCGCATCGACAAGCCCGGGCAATTCTTCTCGCGCGTCCACGTCGCCGACATTGCCGGTGCCGTGCTGAAGGCGATGACCGAGCCGCATCCCGGCGGCGTCTACAACGTGGCCGACGACCTGCCGGCGCCCAACAGCGACGTCGTGGGTTACGCCTTCGAGTTGTTGGGCAAACCGGTGCCGCCGGCAATCCCGTGGGACGAGATCGCGCCCACGATGAGCGCCATGGCGCGCTCCTTTTATGGCGAGAGCCGCCGCGTGCGGAACGACCGCCTCAAGCGCGAGCTCGGCGTCGTGCTACGCTATCCGACTTATCGCGAAGGGCTGAAGGCGATCGCAAACTTGGGCTAGCGCGCCAGTTCCTCGACGGCGGCGATCAGGCGGGCGATGTCGGCCGGCGTGCTGAGGCGGTGGTCGCCGCCTTTGATGAGTGTGGTGATGACCTCGGGCGCTTCGAGATGGGCTGCGATCTGCAGCGAATAGTCCCAAGGCACATCGGGATCGCTCTGGCCGTGCAGCAGGCGCACTGGGCAGGGCAGCGAAAGCTTCTTGTCGAGCAGCAGATGGTTGCGTCCCTCCTCGATCAACTTCCAGGTGAAGACCGAGGGTTCGGGTGAATATTGCGAAGGCCGTTCCAGCCGGCCGTCGCGTTCGAGCGCGACGCGATCCTCGGGCGAGAGCCCTTTCAGCAGCATGCGTTCGGTGAAGTCGGGCGCGGCGGCGATCAACACCAGACCGGCCAGGCGCTCCGGTCGCGCGCGCGCCACCAGCAGCGACAGCCAGCCACCCATGCTCGATCCCACCAGCACCAGCTTGCCGGTGGTGAGCTGATCGATCGCCGCCAGCGAATCGTCGAGCCAGCGGCCGATTGTGCCGTCCTCGAAACGGCCCGAGGACTGGCCGTGACCGAGATAGTCGAAGCGCAGGAAGGCGCGGCCGGCCTCGCGCGCCCAGGCTTCCAGCGCGACGGCCTTGGTGCCGGTCATGTCGGACCGGAAGCCACCCAGGAACACCACCGTCGGCGCGCTTCCATCAGTTTTCGCATAGGCAACGCTGTTGCCGTCGCGCCGCTGCAGCCGCTCGACTCTACCCACGTTGGCGCTCCCGTGTTACCTGCTCCGTCTCCTCGCCACTCATACGAAAAATAAATCACCGTGTCCGCGCCCACGCTCCTGCAGATCGTGCCGACTCTCGCCGGTGGCGGCCTCGCCCGCGCCACGCTCGATGCGGCGCAGGCCGTGATCGCCGCGGGCGGCTCGGCGCTTGTCGCCTCGCCGGGCGGCGCGATGGTGCCCGACCTGCTGCGGCTGCGCGCGACCCACATTGAGATGTCCATCAGCGGGCAGCGGCTGTGGGGCCGGCTCACTCTGCCCGCCAAGCTCGCGAGTTCGCTGCGCGATGCCCGCGTCGACCTCGTGCAGGCCCGCTCGCCCGCCACGGCCTGGATCGCCCGCGCGCTCGCCCGCCGGCTCGAGGTCAAATGGATCGCCACGCTGCATCGGCCGTTCATCGCCCCCGACCTGATGGGACGCTTCCTCGAACGACGCCAGGGGCGCGCCGATGCGGCGATCGCGGTGTCCGACCATGTCGCGCGCGATGCCCTGCAGCGCATTCCCGGCCTGGAAGATCGGCTGGAGACCATTCCGCCCGGCATCAACTTCGATCGCTTCGATCCGGCGATCGTGCGCGCCGACCGGCTGATCCGCCTCGCCGGCGAGCTGCGCGTGCCCGACGGCAGCCACCTGGTGCTGTGTCCGGCGCGCTTCGGCGAGGACAACGGCCAGAAGATCCTGATCGAGGCGCTGAAGCGGCTGGGCCGCGACGACGTCTTCTGCCTGCTGCTGGGCTCGGTCGGCCAGCCGACTCCGTTCG
>Ga0163144_10027710_pt1 | contig 10960 bp, 8 predicted proteins | sample OliLak19BULKMAT1_FD_123175 | JGI IMG/M metagenome (GOLD analysis project Ga0163144, IMG submission 123175) | Freshwater microbial mat bacterial communities from Lake Vanda, McMurdo Dry Valleys, Antarctica - Oligotrophic Lake LV.19.BULKMAT1 | ecosystem: Environmental > Aquatic > Freshwater > Lake... | reverse complement strand
CGCGATCGCCTTCGCCGAGGCGGCTGCCCTGCGCCCCAAGATCGTCGGCAACGCGTTGAAGACGATCTCGTCAGCGCCTGACATCCTGCAGGCGATGTTCGAGATCCTCGAGGTCCAGCGCGTCCTCGAGAGCGGGGCGGAGATTACCATGCTCCCGCCCGGCTCCGACATGCTGCAGCAGCTCATCGCCGCTCGAGCCCGGCCGCCGGCGTCCGCCGCCTGAAGCTGAGCGTCGACGAAAAGGGCGGCACGGCGGTCGTGCCGCTGCCGGGGGCTGAGCGTCTTCCCCCGCTGATGGAATACCAGGGAGAGCGCTTCGTCCGCAAGAGCGAGCTGCACGCCACCGTGATGGGCGCCCGCGAGCGCCATGATGGCACGGCGCTCGCCGGGGCCGCCCGCGGCCTCGAGCTGAAGGTCTTCCCTTTGGGCCGCTACCGCCTCGTGCGCAAGGGCGAGCGCCGCGCCCTCATCGAGCTCGCCCGAGTCGAAGGCCAGGAGGAGTTCTGCGCCCGTCTCGAGGACGCGCTGGGCCTCCCGCGCGGCGCGGCGCCCCGCATGCCCGGCCATGTCACCTTATTCACCGAGTCCGGAGGCAAAGGCATCGCCCTCTACTTAAAAGAAGAGCTAGAAACCCTCTCAATTCCGGCCGCCCTGAAGCTCGACGCGAGCCCCTGGCGGCTCGACGGGGACGGGGCTATACTGTGTGGGGCATGAGCCCCTCCCTCCCCCTCGCAGCCCTCCTCATATTGGCCGCGTTTTCGGCCCGCGCCCAGTCGCGCGTCGGCGTGGTCGAAGCCGGAGTCTCCAACACCGGCTCACCCGGCTCGCTCAGCTCGACCTTGAGCGGCGGCGGCGCGCCTCAGCTCATCACCCTCAACCTTCCGCCTCCCACGCTCGCCCTGACCCCGACGGCTTTGGCCCCCTCGCCCGCCATCGCCGCTTCGCCCTTCGCCCCCGCCGCCCCGATCGCGGCATTGCCGGCGTCCGCCATCGCGCCTGCCTTCGCTCAGCCCGTCGTCGCTAAATCCGCCGCGCCTCCCGTCACGGGCGCCCGCGCCGCGGCCGCGCGGGCTTTGCTCGGTGCGACGCCGCAGGACCTCGAGAAAACCCCCGTCGAGGAGCTCATCGCGTACACGAAGCGCCTGTTCGGCGAGTCGGAGCAGCCCGGCTTCGAGTCGCGCTACCTGAGGCCCGGAGCGCCGCTCGAGTTCGGTTCGCAGGAGATCGCGGGCTACCGGGCTGCGCTGAGCGCCCCCGGGGCCAAGCGCGACGGCGAACGACTCACAGCCTTGGTCGACGCCGCGGACGCTCTGGCGGTCAGCGCCGGGATCGCCGTCGAACGCGTCGAGCGCGCGCGCTCCGACGGGACGCTTACGCCCGCTCTCAGGATCGCGCCCGACCGCAACGGCCACCGTCTCAACCGCCTCGCCTGGGATCTGAATAAAAATTTCGACTCCGTGGTCGAGTACGCCCCCGACCGCACCGACGGCGGGGTCGCGGCCTACAACTCCACTCTGCAGATTCTCTTCCTCCCTGACTTCGGCCGCGCGGACTCCTTCGAGGCCATCCTCCACGAATCGCGCCATGCCGCATTCACCAAGCGCCTCAAGGCTCGTGATATCAGCGTCTTTCACGCCTCCTTGGTCGCCTACCCGCGCCGGATGATCGCGCCGGGCGCGTCCTCCTACACCGACTATATGTCCTTCGAGGAGCTCAGCACGCACGCCAAGACCTTGCTCCACGATATCCTCCGCGCCCAGCACGACGGCGGCGGCAAGGGCGTCTCCGACGCGAGGAGCGACGCGTATCAATTTGCCGACATCCTGCGCAGCGCGCAGACCAATTTATTCCAGCTCCAGCGCCTGGGGAACCTAAAGTCCTACCGGCTCAACGGCGATAGCTGGCCGTTGATTCCCGGCGGGCATTGGGAGGCGGTGAACCTGCCGCACGCCATCATGGTCGTGCCCGTCCTCGATGGCCCGCCCGCCCCCAAGCGCGGGCTCTGGAGCCGCCTCTTCAAGGACGACCCTGAGTCCCCGGCCGTCCTCGTCGCGCGCCGCCACGCCGAAGCCCTGCGTCCGCTCGTCGCGACGCTGAGCCGCGAGCTCGAGACCTTCTTTGAAGCCACGAAGCCCGGCGCCGTCGACCTAAAAAAGGCCCGCGCTGCCGCCGTCCGCATGACCAGCCTCACCTCAGAAGCCGACAAGGCCTTCGCCGCCTCGCCCTATTAGCGGGCGGGAAGGGGTGGGTCGCCTTCGATCTCGCGGATTTGATCCTCGACGAACATCCGCGTGCCATCGTCGAGTTCACCGGAGAGGGCCTTCTTGAAGAACTTCAGGGCGTAGGCGTCGTTCTTCTCGCGGCGCAGGCACAGGCCCATGCCGGTGTAGGCCTTCGCGGAGCTCTCGTCGGAGCCCTGGCGCTGCGCGACCTTCAGCGCGGCGGTGAACGCCGCCCGCGCCTCGCGGACCTTGCCCTCGCGCAGCTTCACCGCGCCGGTGCGTTCGTGGAATTTAGCCAGGCGCTGGTCCTCGGGCGAGAGGTCGGCATACGCGCCGTTGAGCGCGGACAGGGCCGCCGGGTAGAAGCCCTTCTCGAGCAGGGAATCAGCCTTATCGAAGGCACGATCGACGGAATCCGGCGATTTGCGCGTGGCCGCGCCCGCGGGCGAGATGAGTAAAATTACGAGGGCGAGAGCGGTGTTCATGCGCCCTAGAGGATAACAGATTGCCGCCGCCCGTCAATACCGGCACGGTCTCGGGGCGCCCGGTCTCGAACCGGGAACCTCATGGTCCCAAACCATGCGCTCTGCCAATTGAGCTACGCCCCGCCAACCGTCGCGTAATTATAGCACTCTTAACAATTCCGACCTTGCGCCTCTTCCGGCGCGCGGGTACACTAGGCTCGTGAAGAAACTCCTCTGCGTGGCCGTCCTGGCGGCGTTCGCCGCGTGCAAGTCCGGCCCCCCCACCATCCTCCTCAACGACGACGACCGCAAGGCGTACGGCCACGACAGCGAGGACGAGGAGCGCCGCGCGCGAGCGGCGCTCGCCGACATCCAGAAGAAGGTCGAGACCGGGACCTTGCCGAAGATCCAGTTCGAGTTCGACAGCGAGGCGATCACGCCCGAGTCGGATACCACCTTGGCCCTCGTCGCCCAGCTGCTGATCAAGAATCCCCGCCTCAAGGTCATCTGCCTGGCCCACACGGACAGCGTCGGAACCGAGGAGTACAACCTCGACCTCTCCGAGCGCCGCGCGCGCTCCGTGAAGAGCTTCCTCGTGAAGGAAGGCGTCCCCCCGCCCTCGATCCGCTTCAAGGGCATGGGCTATTCCCGCCCGCTCGCCGACAACGCCACCGACGAGGGACGCGCCAAGAACCGCCGCGTCGAGTTCCGCGTGACCTACCGCGAGTGGGAGACCGTCTACTAGGCTTTAAAGCTCCACGCGACGAGCCGGCTCTTCTTTTGGCCCTGCGCCATGTCGATCACGCGCCGCCGGACGGCGCCGAACTTGGTCAGAGCCTTGTCCAAGGAAGGCAAACACGACGCCTTCGAGATCAGGATGGTGCACCAGAGAATCTGAGACTTGAAGACCGCGCTGTCCTCAATCATGCGCCGCGCGAAGGCCTCCTCGCCGCCCGGGCACCACAGCTCCGACTCGACGCCCGCGAAGTTCGGCGCGGCTCCGGGGGACCGGCCCAGCTTCGTCCACTTGACCGCGCTCGCCTCGCGCGCGGCCTCGAGGGAGGCGTGGAAGGGCGGGTTGCACAGGACGAGATCGAAGAACTCACCCGCGTTGATTACGCCCGCCAGCACGCGATGGGGCGCGCTCTGCAGGCGCAGTTCGACGCCGCCCGCGAGGGAGGGATTGGCGTCGACGATGCGCTGGGCCGCCGCCAGCGCGATCCGGTCCGTGTCGCAGCCTACGAAGCGCCAGCCGTACTCGGCGCGGCCGATGATGGGATACACGCAGTTGGCGCCGACGCCGACATCGAGCACACGGACGGGATCCCCCCGCCGCCCGCCGATCAGTTCGGCGGCGGCGTGCACCAAGTCGGCGCGGCCGGGGATCGGGGGGCACAGGTAGCCGGGCGGAAGCTCCCACGACGACAGGCCGTAATAGGTCACGAGAAGCGCCCGGTTCAGCGCGAGCACCGCGCGCGGGTCAGAGAAGTCGATGGTCGGTTCGCCGGAGGGGTTGCGCGACGCGAAGGAACCCAGCTCTGGGCTGTTCTTCGTGAGGAGCGCGAAGTCGTAACGGCCGGTGTGGCGGCTGCGGGGATGCACTTTTGCGAGTTTACCATGAAAAAGGAGCCCCACGATTCGTCTTCGACGAATCGTGGGGCTCCCCTTCACGGACACGGATGAATCAGTTCTTCTTGGCTTCCGGCTTGCCCATCTGGGCCAGGTTCGCCCGGGCCTTGGCGAGGATCTCCGAGTAGGCGACGCCGGTCAATATCTCGAGGCCTTGGCTGACATGGCTCACGGCGTAGATGTGGAACTTTCCGTCCTTCACGGCCTGCACCACCTCGGGGCTGAGCTGGAGGTCGGCGACATTCGACTGCGGGATCACGATGCCCTGATCGCCCGTCAAGCCGCGCGCCTTCGCGAGCTCGTAGAAGCCCTCGATCTTGTGGTTCACGCCGCCGATGGCCTGCACATTGCCGAACTGGTCGGCCGAGCCGGTCACCGCGAAGTTCTGGCCGATGCCGACGCCGGACAACGCCGACAGGATCGAGTAGATCTCCGTCGTCGTGGCCGAGTCGCCGTCGATGCCGCCGTAGTTCTGCTCGTAGGAGATGGACAGGCGAGCCGGGAACGGCGTCTTTCGCGCGAAGAGGTTCTGCAGGAAGCCCTCGACGACGCCGAGCGCTTTATTGAAGCTCGAGCCGGTCTGGCTCGGGCCCGCGTTGCGGTCCACCGAGATGATCCCGCCCGCGCCCGCCGCGGCGGACGGCACCACGGTGATGCGCATGGGCACGCCGAAGCTGCCCATGACGGCGAGGCCGTTGATCTGGCCGACCTTCTTGCCGGTCGTCTCTACGACGAACACATTGTCCTTATAGACCTGGAGCAGGTGGCGGCGGTACACCTCGTCGCGCTCGACGCGGGTGCTGATCGCCGTGTCCACATCCTCGCGGCGGACTTCCTTGCGGCCCGCCTCATGCGCCCAGTAGGTCGCCTCGCGGACGACGCTGTACAGCGCGCCAAACTGCGCCGTCAGCTTCTTGTTGGAGTCCGCCATGCGCGCGCCCTGCTCGACGAGGGCGCTCATCGCGTCCTGCGTCAGGTTCGTCGCGTCCTGCTTGAGCTCCTGAGCGAGCGACAGCACGGCCTTCTTGAAGAACTGGACATAGCCGGCCACCGACTCGTCGCTCACCTTGAGGGTGGACTCGAAGTCGGCCGAGGCCTGGAAGTTCATCGCGAAGTCGTCATCCTGACGCGACACCATCATGCGCAGGCTCGGCGAGCCGATCAGCACGATCTTGACCTTGCTCGGGACATGGTAGGCCTCGTTCTTGCCGTTCATGAGGTTCTGGAGGCCGCCCTCGACCATCGACGCGTCACCGGTCTTCGCGGCGGCCATCAGGGCCTGGTACAGGCCCGGGGCGCGCAGCACATCCATGAAGTCCATGACGAGGAAGCCGCCCTCGGCCTGCTGGATGGCGCCGCCGATCAAGGTCGGGCCGCCCGGCGCGCCGCCCTTCACGAGGCCCACTCCCGGGATGATCATGGTGCGGCGGTTGTCGTCGGCCTTGCCGAAGACCTTGTCGAGCGTCGGGTTCTTGCCCCAGACCACGGGAGCGCCCTTCGTCGCGCCGTTGCTGGAGAGCACGCTGGCCTCAAAGAAGTCCTCGGCGTCCATCGGCTTCTGCCCAGGAGCGTCCTTGATGCCCGCGCCTTCCTCGGCGTCCTCGGAAGGCGCACCGATCTTACCCATGAAGATCTGGTGGTTGGAGATCGAGAACTGCACGAGCATCTTGATATACGCAGCCGCCTTCATTTGCTCGGCTGTCGGCTCCGCCTTGGGCAGGTTCTTCGCGAGCTCCTGCTGCGCCTTGCCGAACACCTGGTTCTTCGCCTTGTACTCGGCGAGCAGGGGCTCGACGGCGGCCGTGAGGGCCGCCTGGATCTTCTTGAATTCGGCGGGAGTCAGGCCCGCCTCCATGAGCTTGGCGACCTTCTCCTTGCTCAGCGACTCGCCGCCGTGGGTGTAGGCGACCATGAGCTTGTTGCCGTTCGAGATGAAGGCGATGCCGAAGCCATCCACGCTAACGGCGGAGACGCGCTTCTCGAAGTCGTTGGACCACGCCTCGATCTTGGCCTGGAGGGCGTCCATCTCGGGGGAAGACTTGGTCTCGGGCATGACGGCGGCCATCAGGGGCTGGGCCACCTGCGATATGATCGCGGCGACGGCCTGCGCCTCCATCTGGCCGATCTGCTCCTGCGCCGTCTCCATGTCCTTGTTGTTGGCGGAGATCATGGCCTTGAACTTGTCCATGACGGCGGGGAATTTCTGGTCGCGCTCCTTGTTGGCCGCGTCGAACTGGGCGCGGGTGTAGGCGCCGGATACGATGTCCGCCTCGACGCTCTCCGGGTTGACGGCCTGGCCGTTGCGCATCAGCTTGAGGCCGATCATCATGCGGCCTTCGCCGGACTCCTTGGCGAAGAACTCGACGGTGAAGACGCCGCCGGAAAGGGTGACGGCGCGCACCTCGGACTGGAAGGCCTCCTCGCGTTGCGCGGCGGCCGCCTGCACCTGAGCGACGAGTTGCTTCTTGGCCTCGCCGATCTGACCGGACTCAAGCTGCTCGGGCAGCACGGACTTCAAGGTCGACACGAACTTACGCACGCTCTTCACGAACGCCGGGCCGCGGCCCGTCGCGAGGTCGAGCGTGATCGGATTTTCCTTGTTCTTGAAGTTGGTGACGGCCACGCGGTCGCCGGGCGTCGCCATCTTGCCGGCGACCTCGGGGAGCATGTGGCGCAGCGCCGTCTCGCGGCCCGAGCCATCGGGGCCGGCGACGAAGAGGTTGTAATGGCGGCCGGGCATCTGCAGACCGAACTTGATGGCCTTCAGCGCGCCGTCCTGGCCCACGACCTGATTGTCGGAGGCGGGGATCGCGGAGGTGTTGTCGGGAAGCTGGCCCTTCGAGGGCGCGTAGTGCAGGTCCGCGATCTTAACCGCGAAGTCCTCGGGGTTGGCGGGCTGGGCGGCGGGCGCGGCATCGGGCGCCTTCTCGGCGACCATCTTCGCGAGCGGTGCGGGGAGCAGGCGCGACACGACCGAGCGCCAGCCGCTCGCCTTGACCGGCGCGGCTTCCTCGGCCCGGGCCTGGGCGGCGTCGAAGATTTGTCCGAGCATGGCGGAGGAGCCGGAGTTGTTGGAGGCGTTGATCGCCGCGGCCATCGCGATCATGTTCTGCTTCGCCGTGCCCTCGGGCATGGCCTGCGCGGCGTTCAGGAGTTGCGCGGCGTCCTGGCGCGTGGTCATGGTCTCGGGCAGGACGACGCCCTTGGCCTGCAGGGCGTTGATGACGCCAATGACGGGATGCGCCTCGACGGCGAGAGGTGCCGCCGCCGCGATGGGCGACGCCTGCGGCGCGAGCGCCGGGGCGGTCAAGGCCTGGAGCGCGGGTGCTAAGGACGGCGCGTTGAGCGAGAGGTTGGGCAAAGTGACGGGCGCCATCACGCTGACGGTGTTCGGCGAGAACGCGCCGATCGCGCCGACGCCGACCGCACCGGGAACCGCGCGAACCGACTGAACCTGGGACCACGCGTTCATCGGCGTGGTGGCGAAAAGCGCCAGGGCCAAGGTCACGGCCAGGGTCTTTTTCGCGGCAGTCTTCTCGATGATCATGTTCGGCTCCTCTACAATAGAACAACCAAGTGCGTTGCTGAATTATAGAGGAACGAACGAATAAGGGACTGGTGCATATGGGTAAGCTGGGCCTAGACAAACGGCCTACGCTCAATTAGGCCCGTGGGGTCAATCGGCGCGGAACAGAACTGCCAGGCCGCCGGCGTCGGGAGACGCGGCGTAGGCGCCGAGGTCGATCGACGCCGGGAGTGCGTCGGGCCGAAAGCGTAAGCCGCGCTGGCCGCCGGGGCGTGCCTTCCCGTTCTCGATGACCGCCTCGAAGACGAACAGGGGCGCGCCGACATCCTCCGCGTCGAGGTCCACGGCCTTCGCGAAGGCCTTGGGCTTCACGCGGCACTCCGCGACGACCGATATTCGCCCGCCGAGAGGCACGATACGAACGGTCAGATCGTCGCTCGTCGCCTTGCAGGAATACTTCCACTTCTCCCCTCCGCGCCGATTGATGGCGATGTTCAGGCGGGAGGCAGAGGCAAGCGAGCCGTCATCGTCGAAGGAAAAGGAGAACTCCGCCTCATAGCCGCGCCAGCCGAAGCGATCGGGAAACTCGACGGTCCGGCCGGAGGGATCGAAGCCGCCCGTGTCGCGCACTATTAAACGCTCGCCGGCGAAAGCCGGCGCGCCGGTCAGCAGCAGCAGCAGGCCCCACAGCGCTCGATGTCCCATGCACGGAGTATGCCTTACGGGTGTTTCGTGCTTATGTCGCGCGTCCGCTTCCTTATTATAGGACCGGCGTCAGATCTCGACTTGATAGTAAGGCGAGGGGTCGAGAAAGGGCCGGGCTTCGGCGGCGTCGGGCTTGGCGCGCAGGTCGAGAAGCTTCTTCCAGGGTAGGCGCAGGTCGCGGCCGGCGGGAGCCTGCGGCGCGAGCTCGAAGCCCTTCTGAACCGGCAGGTGGAGCGAGGGAGCCTCGGGCAGCGGCGGCGCGATCACCACGGCCGCGCCGAGTTCGACCGCGCGGCCAGCGGCAGCACGCGAGAGGCGGGCGGAGCCCAACGCGTCGTCCGCGGGCGCGGAGACGAGCACGAGCTGAACGCCGCGCTTCTTTAAGGAAGCGGCGATCTCGGGCTTTAGCAAGGAGTACGCGGGCAGCGCCGCAACCACCGCGCCGCGGAAGCGCAGCAACGCGAGACGCATGCCGGGCTTCAGCGGCGGCTTGCGCGCGCGCTCGGCCGGAGTGAGGTCGAGCTTGTCCATCCACTGCCACGAGCCGGCGATGAGAAACCGGGCGCGGCTTACGGCCTGATCGGATCCCGGCTCTTGAAACGCCGACCCGGCGAGGATGACGAGGCGGTCCTTACCCGCGGCCGCCTTGACCGGCTCGAGCGCGGCGTCCAGGGAACGGCCATCCGCGAACCCCTCGGGGAAGACGATGATGTCGGCGCCGGCCTTCGCGGCCCTGGCGACCTCGGCGATGACGCGGTCGACCCACTCCTTCTCCGTCGCGGGCTTGGCTGAAAGATCCCAGGCGACGGCGCGCACGAGCACGGCCTCGGGAATCGCCTCGGATTTCGCGGGCGCGGCGGAGACCGCGACGGCGGCGAACAAGATGGCGGAAATAATCAAATTTCGCATGGCGCGATCGTACCATTTTCTTCCGGCGCGGGGACCTTGGACCCACCGGGAACAGTCGAAGGTCCCACCGCGCGCGTAGTGCGATTGCCTCCCCCGAATGGGACCAAAAATAGCAACCCCGCCGGTTGTCGCGTGGTAACATCACATCAATGAAAGCACGCGCGCTCCGCTCCGCGATGTCCCTCATCGTCTCTCTTGTCGTCGTGCTCGCGCCCTGGCCGGCGTGGGCCCAATCCGCGCGAATCATCGCGCCGGTCTCAGGAAATTCCGCGTCGGCGGCGGCGTCGGTCGTTTCGCCGCTCTCGAGCGCGCCGTCCGCGCTTCTGTCCCCCTCTCTTGGCTCGCTCTCGGCCCCCTCACTCCAGGCCGCCGGCGCGCCGGTGCCGCTCGCGCTCTCGCCCTCCTCGCTCCGCGTGGAAGGTCTTTCCGTTGTACCCGCCGCTGCCTCCGTTGCCTCCTCGCCTGATGTTCCCGGCGGCGTTCCTGTCGCGTCCGCCGACTCTGCCGAGGCCGCCGTCCGCGGCAAGACCGTCGTCATGGTCGGAACCAAGGGCTCGCGGCCTTTCATCATGGAGGAAGCGCTGCGCGTCGCCAAGGAGCTCGGGCTCAACCTCGTGCTCGTGGACGATCCGGCCAACCGCAAGAACTCGATCGCCACGATCCCCGATTCAAATTTTATCCCCGCGCCCATTAATTCCCGCGACGGCAGGACGATGGGCAAGATCGCGGAGACCGTCGCCGCGCACCCCGAGGGCGCGAAGGCGCACGCGGTCGTCGGCTTCATGAGCCTGTACGCAAGCTTGACCGGAAGGATCACCGACAAGCTAGGCGCGAAGGGGATCGCCGGCGATGTCGTCGCCGCGGCCGACAACAAGCCCGAGGCACGCAAACGCCTGAACGCGGACGCGAGCCAACATGTGGCGTACGCGGTCATCGCCAGCGAAAAAGAGGCGCGCCAGGCGTACCACGAGATTTCCGAGGAAGGCAAGTACAAGGTCATGATCAAGACCAGCCGCGGCGAGAACAGCCGCTTCCTTGACCTGAACCTTAAGTCCGAGAACAAGGCCGCCGCCGCCTACCTCAAGATGGACGCGGCCGTGCGCGACTTCGTCGCGCGCCCCGAAGCCAAGCAGACCACCTTCAGCACGCACCCGGGACTAATGATGGAGCGCATGCTCGAGAAAAATCCCGGCACGGAGGAAACCTCCGTCGAGGTCGTCATGCAGAACGGCAAGGCCGCGTTCGCGATCGTCTCCGACACCAAGGGCCTCGGGCAGAAGGGCGAGCTCGCCGGCGGTATTCTCGTATTTCCCGGCCAGACCGCCGTCGCGGATCACGCCGAGCTCGTCGCCGCCTCCGAGCGCGCGCTCAAGGCGCTGGGCCTCAAGGACGGCAACGCGCGCCTCGACCTCTTCTCCACGCCCGACGGCCCGCGTGTCATCGAGATCAATCCCTTCATGGGCGGCGTCGCGATCTGGCAGGCGGTCAAGAGCCTGACCGGCATG
>Ga0163144_10027707_pt1 | contig 10961 bp, 10 predicted proteins | sample OliLak19BULKMAT1_FD_123175 | JGI IMG/M metagenome (GOLD analysis project Ga0163144, IMG submission 123175) | Freshwater microbial mat bacterial communities from Lake Vanda, McMurdo Dry Valleys, Antarctica - Oligotrophic Lake LV.19.BULKMAT1 | ecosystem: Environmental > Aquatic > Freshwater >... | reverse complement strand
TCCGGTCTCGCCCATCTGCCAGAAGTTGTCGGCGGAGCCGAGCTCGGAGAGATGATCCGCCGACACGTGCTTCAGCCAGTAGTCTCGCGCTTCGACGTCGCGCGGAATGCCGCTCTCGCCTTTGAACACGGTGACGAACAGCTTGTCCGGCGGAATGTTCCACACATCGGTGAGGAGCTCCCAGGCGAACCCGATGGCGTCTTTCTTGAAATAGTCGCCGAATGAAAAGTTGCCGAGCATCTGGAAGAACGTGTGATGGCTCGGCGACGGTCCGACGTTTTCGAGGTCGTTGTGCTTGCCGCTGACACGCATGCACTTCTGGGAGCTCGCGGCGCGCGTGTACTCGCGCTGTTCCTTGCCCAGGAACACGTCCTTGAACTGGTTCATCCCGGCGTTCGTGAACAGCAGCGACGGGTCCTCGTGCGGCACGAGCGACGAACTGGCGACGACGCGATGGCCGTTCTTCTCGAAATAGTCAAGGAACGACGCGCGAATCCCGGTCCAGGTCATCCTCACTAGGGGGTATTTTACCGTGACTTCCTGCGCAGCGCGTGGGAGGCGGCCGAGGCGGAGAAGCCCTGGCGCACGAGATAGCCAAGGAGCTTCCGGCGTTCTTTCGGATCCTTGAGCCGCTCTGGCTTGCCTCGCAGCCGGCGTTCCAGCGTGGTCTCGAGGAGCTCCTCTTCGTCTGTCTCCCCGAACAGATCCGTGACGACCTCCTTCGCGAGATCGCGATCGATCTTCATGGCGATGAGCTTGCCCATGATGCGCCGCGGCCCGTGGCGCCGCACGCGGGCTTCGGTGCGTGCGACGGCAGTGGCCGCCCGCCGGTCGTCAATCGTGCGGTCCTGAACCAGCCGCTCGACGGCAGGGCCGATGGCGGCGCTGGTGTATCCGCGATCGGCCAGTCGGATCCGGACCTGGGCTTCGGACAGCTCCCGTGCCGTGAGCCATCGGAGAGCGCGGAAGTACGCCGCTTTGAATGAATCGGGGTCTTCGGGCGGGCGGGGTCTCTTCACCGAAGCGATCCTACCCGCCGAACCTCGTCAATCCGGGGATTTCGCTGCCGCCGCCGGCGCCGGTGATCGCGCGCGACATCTCGTCGCGTGCCGCGTCGCCGGTCGTGGAGATGCCGGCGACCTTGAGCTTGAATTCGTCGATGTTCGACGCCCAGCGCAACGCTTCCTCGAGCGAGATGAAGCCCTGCTGGAACAGCCCGAAGATCGACTGATCGAAGGTCTGCATGCCGTACTGCGAGGTGCCGGACGCGATGGCGCCATGGATCAAGTGCGTCTTTTCCTTGTCGACGATGGCGTCGCGGACGTAGGCGGTGTTGATGAGCACCTCGACGGCCGGCACGCGGCCGCCCTGATCCATCCGCGGGATGAGGCGCTGCGAGATGACGGCCTTGAGCACCGCTGCCAACTGCAAACGGACCTGCTTCTGCTGATGCGGCGGATACACGGCGATGATGCGGTTGATCGTCTCCGTCGCGTCGAGCGTGTGGAGCGTCGAGAACACCAGATGCCCGGTCTCGGCCGCCAGGAGCGCGGTCTCGATCGTTTCGAAGTCGCGCATTTCGCCGACCAGAATCACATCGGGATCCTGCCGGAGCGCGCTGCGCAGCGCCTGCGCGAAGGAGCGCGTATCCACCGAGACCTCGCGCTGGTTCACGATCGAGCGGCTGTCGCGATGCAGGAACTCGATGGGGTCTTCGACGGTCATCACGTGCGCGCAGCGCGAGCTGTTGACGTGGTCGATCATGGCGGCCAGCGTCGTGCTCTTGCCGCTACCGGTGGTGCCGGTGACGAGCACCAGCCCGCGCTCTTCCTCGGCGATCCGGCGAAGGACCGGCGGCAGGAGCAGGTCGTCGATGGTGAGAATCTTGGTCGGAATCACTCGGAGCACCATGCCCATGGTGCCGCGCTGCTGAAAGATGTTGCAGCGGAAGCGCCCCAGCCCGGCGACGCTGTACGCCAGATCCACTTCCTGCGATTTGGTGAACTTCTCGCGCTGGTCGGCCGACATCATCGTCGACCCCATGGCCAGCGTGTCTTCGCTGATCAGCCGCTTGTCTTCGGTGACCGGTACCAGGGAGCCGGAGACGCGCATCATCGGATAGGCGCCGACCTTCAAGTGAAGGTCCGACGCGCCTTTTGCGACGGCAGTGCGGAGGAGATCGTCGATATTCATGTGAGCGGGAGCGAGAATTAGCGCTTTTTCGAGCCTGCGGCGACCGTCTCCGGTACATACGTCAGCCACCCGTGCCTGTCGGGCACCTCGCCGCTGATCGTACCGAGGAACGTCCGCTGGATCTTTTCGGTGACGGGGCCGCGCCGGCCGTCGCCGACCTTGATCTTGTCCACCGAGCGGACCGGGGTGATCTCCACGGCCGTGCCCACGAAGAAGACCTCGTCGGCGATGTAGAGCATCTCGCGCGGGATGTTCTCCTGCGACACGCGGTAGCCGAGGTCCTGCGCCACCTGGATCACCATGTCGCGCGTGATGCCCGGAAGGATCGAGGCGCTCAGAGGCGGCGTGTAGATCGCGCCGTCGCGCACGAGGAAGATGTTTTCGCCGCTGCCTTCGCTGACGAACCCGAAGGTGTCGAGCGCGATGCCTTCGGCGTAGCCGTTCGATTCGGCTTCCATCCGGATCAGCGCGGCATTCGCGTAGTTGCCGCTCGTCTTCGAAAGCGACGGAAAGGTGTTCGGCGCCATCCGGTTCCACGAACTCACGCAGACGTCCACGCCCTTCTCGAGCGCATCCGCACCGAGATAGGTGCCCCATTCCCAGACCATGATCGCGACGTCGACGGGGCAGGGGAGCGGGTTGACGCCGAGCGCGTGGTACCCGCGATACATCAGCGGGCGGATGTAGCACGCCTTGTAGCCGTTGGCCTGGACCGTGTCGAGCACCGCCTGCTCGAGCTGCTCCTGCGGGTAGGGGGAGTCCATCCGGTAGATCTTGGCCGACGCGAGCAGCCGCTTCATGTGCGCGTCGAGGCGGAGGATCGCCGATCCCTTCGGCGTGTCGTAGACGCGCGCGCCTTCGAAGACGCCGCTGCCGTAATGAATGACGTGAGAGGCCACGTGGATGGTCGCGTCCTTCCACTCTACCAACTTCCCGTTCATCCAGATCTTGCCGGTGCCCGCGAACGCCATGACTGATCTCCTTGCTTAACGCTCTCGGCTCGCTCCCGCTCGCCGAGCAACCCCCGCTCACTCGCCGTCAACATCGACCCGTTCGCGGCGCCGAAAAAAGCTTAGCACCTACTGCGCTTCGCCACAAAACGGGCAGCGTGCGGAGCGTGCGTGGAGCGGCTTGCGGCAGTGCCAGCAGAAGCGCGGCTGCGGTGTCTCGCGCGCGCGGAGGCGCGTGTGCATGTCCGCCATGTCTTCCGCAGATGACGCCGCAACAGGCGGTGCCGTCGGGGTATGGCGCGGCGTCGTACGCGGAGCCGGGCGGGCGCCGCGCGCGGCGAGCAGGTCGTTCAGCAGATCGCTCGCGCGTTGATAGCGCGCGCCGACGTCAGGCGCGACCGCCTTCATGACGATGTCGTTGATGAGCGACGGAATCTTCGGATTGCGCGAGCGCGGCGGCGCAATCAACTCGCCGTTCATCAGCTTCTCGAGATCCGCAGGCGCGGGCGTGTTGTACGGCAGCACCCCCGTCAGCATCTGGTACATCGTCACGCCGAGCGAATAGACGTCGGAGGCGAAGACCGCCTTGCCGTGAAACTGCTCAGGGGCCATGTACGGCGGGCTGCCGATCACCGTCGTGCCGTGCGCCGCGATCTCGATGAAGCGCGAGGTGCCGAAGTCGGCGACCTTCAGCAGGCCGCCATCCGTGACGAGCACGTTGCCCGGACGCAGATCGCGATGGATGACGCCGTGCTGGTGGGCGTGATCGACCGCATTGCAAATCTGGCAGGTGTAGTCGAGCGCGCGGGCCAGATCGATCTGCCCGTCGCGCGCGATGACCGCCTCGAGCGTGTCGCCCGGAACGAATTCCATGACGATGAAGAAGACGTTCTCCTGCTTCTCTGCCGTGAGAATCGAGACGATGTTCGGATGGTTGAGCGAAGCGAGCAGGCGCGGCTCGTGGAGGAGATCGCTGAAGTCGACGTTCTGCCGATGCGGAACCTTGATGGCAACTTTCTTGTCCATCCAGGTGTCTTCGGCCAGGTAGACCGTACCGAATCCGCCACTGCCGAGTGGGGAGAGGATCTTGTACTTTCCGATGGTCTGCCCACGAAAAAACACAAGGGAAGTATACAGGGCTCCCTGGAGCCTGAAGCCGGTAGAATCCGGTCGTGCACCGTTTCTATGTTCCAGAGCTCTCGCACGACGGTGTCTCTCAGTTGCCGGACGACGAAGCGCAGCATCTCGCGCGCGTGCTTCGGCTGAACGCGGGAGACACGGTCGCGGTGTTCGATGGAAAGGGTCGCGAAGCGCTCGCGTGCGTCGAGTCGGTGGCCTCGCGCAGGGTGACGGTGAAGATTCTGGAGCCGCGAACGCCGGCGCCGGAGGCCGCTGTCGCGGTCACGCTCGCTCAAGCGCTGTTGAAGAGCGACAAGATGGATCGCGTGATCCGCGATGCCGTGATGCTGGGCGTGTCTGCGATCCAGCCGTTCGTGAGCAGGCGCACCGACGTGCCGCGCGCCGCGCTGAGAACGGGCGTTCGGCAGGATCGCTGGGATCGCACGGTCGTGGCGTCCGTGAAGCAATGCGGCCGCGCTGTCGTGCCGCCGGTGCTCGACACGCAGGACTTCGCGGCAGTGCTCGCATCGACGTCCGGACGCGTGCGCGTGATGCTGGTCGAGCCGGGGAGTGGCGGCGACGTGGCCGTGGCGGACGTGGCGAGCCTCGAAGGGCGGCGCCCCTCAGAGGCGATGGTGTGGGTCGGGCCCGAAGGCGGATGGGATCCGGGCGAAGTGCGCGACGCCGCCAGAGCGGGCGTGACGCTCGTGAGCCTGGGCGGCCGTGTCCTGCGCGCCGACGCCGCCGCCGCGGCGGCGATTGCGGTGCTCCGCTACATCTGGCGCGATTTGTAGGCTGGCCTGAAGGCCAGCACTACGTCGCATGGAACACCGCGCACATCCATTCCTCTTCCTGGTCGATCAGGTCCAGCGTCAGAAATTGCTGCAGCGCGGGCACGACCGATTCTTTCTCGCTCTCCATGAAGCCGCTGACGATCAGATGTCCACTCGGCTTGACGAGCGCCGCCAACTGCGCGGCCGATCGCTCCAGCAGCGCGCCCGTGAGATTCGCCAACACGACGTCGGCAGGGGCAGAGATCTCGCGGAAGTCCCCTTCTTCGAAACGCACCCGGCTGGCGAGATCGTTCAGGTCGAGATTGTCGATCGCGTTCAGGAGCGCATCGGGGTCGATATCGATGCCGATCGCGGACGAGGCTCCCAGCGTGACAGCCGCCAATGCCAGCACACCGGACCCGCAGCCGATGTCGAGCGCCGTTCGTCCCTCGAGCGGCAACGCCTGCAGCGCCCTCAACGTCAGCCTCGTCGTCGCATGATGTCCGGTCCCAAATCCCATGGAGGGCCGGATGATCACGAACAGGGGCCGGGAGGGGGTTTCCCGACCCCTGTTCGCCTCTCCCATGTCCCAGGGGGGGCACACCACGATCCGGCCGACCGTGACCGCGCGAAGCTGCGCCTGCGAGCGGGCGGCCCAGTCCTCGTCTTCGATGTTCAGCGACTCGACAAAGAGATGGCTTCCGAATGCCGAGGCGAGCGCGCGGGCGGCCGCCTCACGGGATTCAGCGGTGGTGAAGAACGCGCGGAGCACAGGACGCTCGTCCGGCTCCTGAATGGCGGTGGGATGAAACTCGTCGAGTTCGGCGAGAACGAGATCCTGAAGTTGCGGGTCGCAGCCTGGAATGTGGATGTCGAGCGCGGGCCACGCCTTACCCAAAAATATCTTTGACCTTCTCGAAGATGTTCTTCTCGTCTTCCTCGGCGTCGCGCTGGAGCGGCTCAAATTGTTCTTTCGGCAGCACCTTGCTCAACTGATCGAAGAGCGCGCGCTGCTCTTTGGTGAGCTTCTTCGGCGTGACCGCCTGAGCGGTGAAGAACAAATCGCCACGGCCCCGGCCCGACACGTCCGGCATCCCTTTGCCGCGCAGACGGAAGACCGTGCCCGACTGCGTGCCTTCGGGCACCTTATAGGATTCCTGCCCGTCGAGCGTCGGCACCTCGATGTTGCCGCCGAGCGCCAGCGTCGTGAAGTTCAGCGGGATCGCGCACGCCAGATTATTTCCGTCGCGCTGGAAGACGGCGTGCTCGGCGACCTCGATAAAGACATACAGATCGCCAGCAGGCCCGCCCGCCAGCCCGCCTTCGCCCTCACCGCTGATGCGAAGGCGCTGACCGTCGGCGATGCCTGCGGGAATCTTGACCGTGAGCGTCCGATCGTGGCGCGTGCGCCCCTCGCCTGTGCAGGTGACGCAGGGCTTCGTAATAACGCGGCCGGTTCCGTGGCACTTGCCGCACGTGCGCGCCACCGTGAAAAACCCCTGCTGGAAGCGCTGTTGTCCGCGCCCCTGGCACTGCGCGCACGTCGTCGGGCTGCTGCCCGGCTCGGCGCCCGATCCGCTGCATGTTTCGCACGGCTCGAGACGCGGGATCTCAATGGGGGTTTCGACGCCTTTGGCCGATTCCGCGAAGGTAATCTCGAGGTCGAAGCGCAGGTCGCTGCCGCGTTCGGGCCCGCCGCGGCGGCCGGCTCCTCCAAAGAAGTCGCCGAAGATGCCGCCGAAAATGTCTTCGAACCCGGCGAACGTGGAAGGATCGAACCCAGCGCCCGCCTGCGACGATACGCCCGCATGGCCGAAGCGATCGTAGCGCGCGCGCTTGTCTGAGTCGGAGAGAATGGCGTAGGCCTCGGCGGCTTCTTTGAACTTCTCTTCCGCCTCTTTGTTCCCCTGGTTGCGATCGGGGTGATATTGAAGGGCCTGCTTGCGGTACGCGCTCTTGATTTGCGGGTCCTTGGCGTTCTTGGGAACGGCGAGGACCTCGTAATAGTCCCGTTTGCTCACGCTTTGGCTACCTTCACCATGGCCGGGCGCAGCAGCTTATCGCCCAGGCGATAGCCGCGCGCGAATTCCTCGGTCACCTCGCCGTCGCGGCGTTCCGGATCTTCCTCGTACGCAATCGCCTGGTGCAGCTGCGGATCGAACGTCGTCCCGACGGCTTCGATCTGCGTGACGCCGCGCTTGCGCAGCATCTCCATCAACGCGCGATGGATGATCTCGAGCCCCTGCCGGTACGACTCCGCGCCGGCCGCGTCGATCCGGAGCGCGCGCTCGAAATCGTCGACGATCGGCAGCAGCTCCAGGAGAAACTCCGTGGCGGCGTACTGCGATCCGTCCCTGCGCTCGCGGTCGATGCGCTTGCGATAGTTGTCGAACTCGGCCGCCTGCCGCAGCAGCCGATCCTGAAGGCCGTCGCGCTCCTTCCGCAACTCGACGATCTCATCCGCCAGCGCGGGCGCCGGGTCGGTCGACTCTGCCTGCGCGGCGCCTTCGTCGTCCATGCGCTCGATGTCTTCTTTGGTCTTGCGTTTGGATTGCTCAGCCATGATTGGTGCCCGTCGTTACATGCTGTCGCGGAGGACGCGCGACACCGCCTGTGCCACGCCGTCGACGACGGCGATGGTTCTCGAGTAATGCATGCGCATGGGACCGATCACGCCCACCGTGCCCCGGCGCGATCCGTCGGCATACGTCGCGGCCACGAGGCTGAAGGGCCGCAGATCGGGTGTCCGGTGCTCCTGGCCAATCACGATGGTAAGACCGGGGCCGTCGATATATTGGTTGAGCAGCCGCACGAGGCGCTCTTTCTCTTCGACCATCCGCAGCACCGCGCGCAGCGTGGTGAGGGAGATTCCGCTGTCTTCGTCGGTGTCGTCGAGCAGGGAGGACGCGCCGTCCACAAACAGCGGCGACTTGCGCGCGACCTCTTCGAGACCGCTCTGTGCCAGCCTCAGCGCGCGCGACCGCAGGGCGTCGCACAGCGTGCGCTCGTGCCGCAGCCGTTCGAGCACCGCGACCCGGATGAGGTCGAGCGGCATGCCGGCAAACTCGGTATTGAGGTAGTTCGAGGCCTGGCGGAGATCCTGCGCGTCGATCTCTTCGCCGACCTCGATGGCTTTCCGCGACACCTGTCCGCCGTCCGCCACGACGACCACGAGCACCTTCGTCGAGCTCAGCGGAACGAATTCGATTTCTTTCAGGATGCCTTCGCCGGCCGTCAACGGCAGCGCGAACGCGACCAGGCGCGACGCGCGCGACAATACCTGCGAGACGGCGGCCAGCACGTCTTCGGCGAGCGCCGGGCTGCCGGCATCGCGGCGAAGCTGCGCCTCCATGGCCGCCCCGCCGCGCAACGGACGGGGAGCCGCGAGGAGCTGATCGACATAGAAGCGATAACCGCGATCGGTCGGAATCCGCCCGGCCGAGGTGTGCGGTTGCTGCAGGTAGCCGAGGTCTTCGAGCTCGCCCAGCGTCGTGCGCACCGTCGCGGACGACACACCCAGCCCGGCCGCGTGCGCCAGGCGCGCGGAACCGACCGGTTCACCGGTGTCGATGTATTCGGCGACTAATGCGGCGAGAATCTGCGCCGCTCTGGACGAAAGCTGGGACATGGTTAGCAGTCAGCTATCTGGAGTGCTAATCGTCGATTATACCGTAAGAGACGGCCGCGCCTCAGCGGAGCTTCTGCGCCGTGCCATCCCAGCGCATCGAGACCGCGGCCACGTGAGGATCCTGAATCTTGCCGCGCCGCACGGCGATGAGTTCCGCGAGAATCGCGACCGCGATCTCTTCGGGGCTCACGGCGCCGATGTCGAGGCCGACCGGCGCGTGCACGCGCTGTAAGCACTCCGGCGGCATACCCTCGGCCAGCAGCGCATCGTAGATGCGTTTGACCTTTGCTTTGCTGCCGATCAATCCGAGATATCGCAGGTCTCGTGCCGCAAGCGCGCGCAGCGCGTCGAGGTCGTGCGTATGCCCGCGCGTCACGACCACGACGTAGGCGTTCGTCGGGATGTCGGTGCGGTGCAGCCACTCGGGAATCGTGTCGACGGTGATCTCCTCCGCGTCGGGAAAGCGCTCTTTGTTTGCGAACTTTTCGCGGTCGTCGAGCACGTGGGTGCGGAAACCGATGGTGTGGGCGAGGCGCCCGAGGTGATAGCCGACGTGGCCCGCGCCGATCACGTAGAGCCGCGGCGTCGATTCGAGCGGCTCGATGTAGACCTGCATCTGCCCGCCGCAGACGAGGCCGTTCTCCTGTGCAAAGTCGTCGTTGAGGTCGTACTTGATCAGCTGGGGCTTCCGCGACTGGATGGCCTCTTTCGCTTTCCAGAACGCGTCGTTCTCGTAGCAGCCGCCGCCGATCGTCCCGACGCTGCGGCCATCGGGGAACACCACCATCTTGGCGCCGACCCGCTGCGGCGTCGATCCCTGAGCGGAGACGATCGTCACCAGCGCGGCATCCTCGCCGCGGGCGAGCGCGGCGGTCAGCGCCTCGAACACTTCCTGGGACATGGTGGAGTAATTATAGACAGGGCTAAAGCCCTGTGCCACCGAAACATTGGTGGCACAGCCCGTGAGGGCTGTCGCTAGAACCGGTGGACCTCGCAGAGCTCCCGAGGTTCGCTGCCTGTCACAAACGACTCCGTGAACACGCGGAGGCATGCGGGCAACGCCGTGGCGCCGGTGTCGCGGTCGATGTCCACGACGCTGATGCCGTCCGGCACGTCGAATGCGCGATCGCCGTGGCCCGCGAGCGCCCGCTGCATGAACGCGAGCCAGATGGGGAGCGCCGCCTGCGACCCGCTCAGGCCGAGCGCCTGGTTGTCGTCGAGGCCGACCCAGACGACCGTCAGCAGTTCGGGCGTGAAGCCGACGAACCACGCGTCGCGGAGATCGTTGGTCGTCCCGGTCTTGCCCGCGGCATCGAGGCCGAAGCCGGACGCGCGCACCGCGGCGCCGGTGCCTTCGCTGAGCACGCTGCGCATCATGTTTGTGACGAGATAGGTGGTGTCGGCGCGCGCGATCCGTTTCGTCGGCGCATCCTTCGCGACGATCTCGGCGCTGCCGCGCGTGATCCGCAGCAGCGGCCTCAGGCTCCGCCGCTCGCCTCCGTTGGTGAAGATGGTATACGCCGTCGCGATGTCGTACGGCGTCGCCTCGAACACGCCCAGCGCGATCGACGGAAACGCGCGTGGCGCGGCGCCCGCGCCGATCCGGCGCCACAGATCGGCGATGCGATCGTAGCCGGCCGCTTCGGCCACTTTCACCGTCGCCGCGTTACGCGACATCGCGAGCGCCCGCCGCATCGTGATCTCGCCGTCGTATTCGTTCTCGTAGTTCGACGGGCTCCACGGCGTGCCGTTCGCATCGAAGGTCGTCGGCTCGTCATTGATGAGGGTGGCCGGCGTCAGCGCGCTGCCGTCCTCCGCGGCGCGCTCGAATGCCGACAGGAACACGAACGGCTTGAAGATCGACCCGGGCTGGCGGCTCGCGCTGACCGCACGGTTGAATTGCGATTGATTGTAGGAGCGCCCCCCGACCATCGCGAGGATGTCCCCCGTCCGCGGATCGACGGCGATCAACGCCGCCTGCGGCACACGCCCGCGGCGCCGGCGCGAGAGCAGCTGATCGACCTTGGCGATGCCGCTGCTGACGGCATCCTGCGCAAGCCGCTGCAGGTGGAGATCGAGCGTCGTGTACACGTCGACGGCCTCGGTCGTCTGCGTCACCGAGGGAAACTGTTCGGCGAGCGTCCGGCCGACGAAGTCCACAAAATACGGCGCCTCGGCATCGAGCGCGCGCGCGACGGGAGCCAGCGGCTCCTTCGTCGCCCGGTCGGCCGCGTCGGCGGAGATGAATTCGGCGTCCCTCATGGCCAGCAGCACCACGTTGCGGCGTTCCCGCACGCG
>Ga0163144_10027706_pt1 | contig 10961 bp, 8 predicted proteins | sample OliLak19BULKMAT1_FD_123175 | JGI IMG/M metagenome (GOLD analysis project Ga0163144, IMG submission 123175) | Freshwater microbial mat bacterial communities from Lake Vanda, McMurdo Dry Valleys, Antarctica - Oligotrophic Lake LV.19.BULKMAT1 | ecosystem: Environmental > Aquatic > Freshwater > Lake... | reverse complement strand
TGCCGGTGCCGAGCAACGCGGCGCCGCCGCCCAAGCCGCCGGAGATCATCCGCATCGACGTCGACTTCGACGGCACGATCGGCTGGAACGGCGAGATCATTCCCGACCGGCCGGCGCTCGAAGTCCGGCTCGCCGCGGTGGCCGCGATGGCCGATCAGCCCGAGGTGCACCTGCGGCCCAACAAGCTCGTCACCTACAAGTACGTCGCCATGATCATGGCCTCGGCGCAACGCCTGGGCGTGACCAAGATCGGCATCGTCGGCAACGAACAGTTCCTGTGACCCGGAGTGCGCGCATGTCCCGCCTGAGCCCTTTCCTGCGCCGCGCCGCGCTGCCGCTGCTGCTGACCGCCGCCGTCGTTGCCGCCTGGGCGCAGGACACCCTGCGACCCGCCATCGCCACGCCCGCGCTGGCCGCGCAGCAGTTGCTGGCGGCCGGCCAGTTCCGCCAGGCGCTGGCCAAGGTGGCCGAGGCCGAGGCGGTGGCCGATCGCACGCCCTTCGAAAACTTCGTGCTCGACCAGTTGCGCGGTGGGGCTGCTGCCGGCGCCGGCGACAACGAGGTCGCCGTGCGTTCTTTCGAGGCTGCGCTGCGCAGCGGCCGGCTGAGCGCCGCCGATTCGCTGCCGATCATCGAAGGGCTGGTCGGCACCAGCGTGCGGCTGAAGGACCATTCGCGCACCATCGAGTGGGGCCGCCGCTATGTCAAGGAAGGCGGCAGCAAGCCGCAGATCCGCCGTGCGCTGGCCAACGCGCTGGCCCAGTCGGGCGACACGGCCGGCGCCGTCACGGAATTGCAGGCGCTGATCGCCGCCGATGAACAGGCCGGGCGCAAACCCGGCGAAGACCTGTTGCGCCTGCTCGGCGCCAGCCAGTTGAAACTGGCCGACAACGCCGGCCACCTGCAGACGCTGGAGCGGCTGCTGCGCCACCACCCGAAACCTGCGTACTGGCGAGACCGCATCTCCGCGCTGCAGAGCCAGCCCTCTTTCGACTCTGTGCTGCTGGTCGACAGCTACCGGTTGCTGCGCGCCGCGGGCGCGCTGGAAGAGGGCGCGGAGTTCGTGTCGATCGGTGAACTGGCGCTTCTCGCCGGCCTGCCCGGTGAGGCGCAGGCGGTGGTCGACGCCGGCTTCGCAGCCGGCAAGCTGGGCGCAGGCGCTGACGCCGCAAAACACCAGAACCTTCGTGAGCGCGCCGCGCGCGCCGCGGCGGCCGATGCGCGCCAGCTTCCCGCCGTGCCGGCGCCGCCGGCCTCGGCCGACGGCCGGTCGCTGGTCTCGCTCGGCCTGGCATACGCGACCTCGGGCCGCGCGGACGCCGGCATCGCGCTGCTGGAGCAGGGCATCGCCAAAGGCGGCCTGCCGCCGCGCGACCTGGCACTGGCGCGCCTGCGTCTGGCCTGGCTGCTCGCCACCTCAGCCACCGCTGAGCGCACTGCGCAAGCCAAACCGCTGTTCGCCGATCTGCAGACGGCGAACGGTGGACTCAGCGGCCTGGGCGACCTGGCCCGGCTCTGGCTCCTGCATCTGGACCGGCCCGTCGCGCCGCGCTGAAGCGGCAAGGCGGGCGAACAGCCTGCGCCCTGCCGGTCTGTGATCACGCGGCTGTCAGGCGGCCAGCAGCTCGCTGAACATCCGGTTGCAGACGCCGCGCGGCTTGTAGCCGCTGACCCGGCGCGCGATCTCGGCGATGTGCTCCGGCGTGGTGCCGCAGCAGCCGCCGGCCAGGTTGAGGAAGCCCGCACGCGCGAACTCTTCCATCAGCGCGCCGGTGACCGGCGGCGTCTCGTCGAAGCCGGTGTCGCTCATCGGGTTGGGCAGTCCGGCGTTCGGGTAGCAGCTGATGTAGGTGTCGGCCGCCACCTTCGACAGCTCTTCGATATAGGGCCGCATCAGCGCGGCGCCGAGCGCGCAGTTCAGGCCGACGGCCAGCGGCCGCGCGTGGCGCACCGAATGCCAGAACGCGGCCACTGTCTGGCCCGACAGGATGCGCCCGGAGGCATCGGTCACGGTGCCCGAGATGATGACGGGCAGGCGTTCGCCGCTGTCTTCCATCAACTCGTCGAGCGCGAAGATGGCCGCCTTGGCGTTCAGCGTGTCGAAGATGGTCTCCACCAGGAAAAGATCGCAGCCGCCTTCGAGCAAGGCTTCGGCCTGCTCGCGGTAGGCGTCTTTCAGCTGGTCGAAGCTGGTGTTGCGCGCCCCGGCGTCGTTGACGTCGGGGCTGATGCTCGCGGTGCGCGGCGTCGGCCCGAGCGCGCCGGCCACGAAGCGTGGCTTGTCGGGCGTGCTGCAGCGGTCGGCGGCCTCGCGCGCCAGGCGCGCCGCGGCCAGGTTCATCTCGCGGGCGATGTGGCCCAGGCCGTAATCTTCCTGCGCGATGGAAGTGGCGCCGAAGGTGTTGGTCTCGATGATGTCGGCGCCGGCCGTCAGGTAGGCGGCGTGGATTTCGCTGATGACGTCGGGCCGCGTCATCACCAGCAGGTCGTTGTTGCCCTTCAGGTCTTTCGGGTGGCTGGCGAAGCGTTCACCGCGGAAATCGGCCTCCGTCAGGTGGTGTCGCTGGATCATCGTGCCCATTGCGCCGTCGATGATGGCGATGCGTTGCCGCAAAATGGCGGGCAGGGCCGCGCCGCGCGTGTAGGACGGTGAGCTGATGTTCATGCCCGCATTGTAGGAAAAGCGCCCGCCACTCGCCCATGAAGCACCTCACGCCCTTGCAGACCTGGGACTACCTGTGTTCACGCCCCGACGCCCTGTTCGTCGACGTGCGCATGGAAATCGAGTACCTCTACGTCGGCCACCCGCCCGGCGTGGTTCACATCGCCTGGTACGAGTACCCCGAGCTGCGGACCGAGCCGGAACGATTCGTGGCCCAGGTGCGGCGCGAGGCCGGGCGCGATGACCGGCCGCTGGTGCTGATCTGCCGCTCCGGCAAGCGCACCGTGGAAGCCGCCACCGCGCTCGAGGCCGCCGGCTTCGCCGAGGTCGTCAACGTGCTGCACGGCTTCGAGGGCGAACTCGACGAGCACTTCCAGCGGGGCCGCCTCAGCGGCTGGCGTTTCGACGGCCTGCCGTGGGAGCAGTTGTAGAAGCTGTCAGGGAAACATGCGCTGCCACAAGCTGCGCCGCCGCCGCCGGCGACGCCGGTTTTCAGCCATGGGCGCCAGGGTCGAGTCTCCGTCCTCGCCGGGCTGTTGGCCCAGGTGCAGCATGCCGGTCAGCAGCGCCAGCGCTGCGGGTGCCAGCAGGGCGGCGATCAGGGTGAGCGCGGCGGTCGTCAACTCACCGCTGTGCGCCGAGCCGATCTGCGTGGACAGGTCACCGGCCGACTGCACCAGTTCGATGCCCATCACCAGCCCCAGCGCGCCGATGACGGTCGCCAGCCCACGCCAGATGCGCCGTTGTCGGCCCGCACGACCGGGGCCGATCAGCGCCATCCACAGCGCGGCGGCCGCGCCCGCCGATGCCATGCATGCGGCCAGCACGAGGCTGTCGACCCGCCAGACCAGGCCGGGCAGTGGCCCGGCCGCCCACAGCAGGCTGGCTTCGGCGGCCGTGACGCCGACACCGAAGACGGCGCCGCCGATCAGCGCGGAACTTCGTCTCGGCCGCCAGGCCAACGACAATGGCGGCACCGCGGCCAGGGCCACTGTGCCGGCCCAGGCGGCAGCCAACAGCGCGACGCTGTAGCCGACCACGAAGGCCAGCGGCTGGGAGGCCACGGACAACACCATCGCGGCCATGATCCCGGTGCCCCAGGCCAGCGCGCCGGCGGCCACCGAACCCGCCAGTCCGGCGCGCCCTGTCTGGCGCCTGGCCTGTCGTGCATAGCCGATTGCCAGGTGGCAGGCCAGCACGGCCAGCGCCGCGCCCAGCAGCCACAGCAACAGGAAAGGCTCGGGGTGTTTCGGGCTGTATTCGTCCATCGGGTGCGGGCGTGGCAATCTCGGGCGAGTGCCCGCCGGGATCAGGTGCCACCGCCGGATTGTCGGCGCGAACACCGCCAATCCGGATGGCAGCCGACGCTGACGCCGCTTTTCGCGAGCAAGATTCGCAAATCTGACGCGAAACGCCGGCAAAGTCGCGGCCCGCGACAGCCGCGCAACTCGCTCGGTGCCTCAGTGCCTCAGTGCCTCAGTGCTTCAGCGCTTCAGTGTAACTGCAGCGGCTGCTGGGCCAGCGCCGTGTAGCCAGAGATGTATTCGTCGAATTCTTCTTCGCTGGGGCTGTTTTCCATCAGTGCCTGCACGCCGAGCTTGAAGCTCTCAGCCAGCGCGCCTTCGATGAAAATTTCCTTGCGGGCGAACTTGTCGACGATCTCGTAGCCACCGCGCGTGAGCGGCCCGGCGGCGCCTGTGGCGGGCGCCACATCGAACTGCACGACGACGAAACAATCCGAGTTGTAGAGCATCTGCATGGTTGGACTCCTTCGGTCGCAGTTGCAGGGCCGAGGCGCCGAATTCAAGGCGGGCCCAGCGAGCGCAGCAGGAACTCGGTGGCATCACCGCCCTGCGAGACCGCCTGCCGCACCCGCACCGGCAGGTGGTGGCGCGCCGGGTCGAGCCAGACTTCGATCTGCGTGTCATACGGCTTGCGCGGCTCGCGCTTCAGGCGCAGGGCGCCGGCCACCGTTCCGGCCGGAAGGGTGATGGTTTCACGCGCTTCGACGTCGAAAGTCCAGACGCTGGCCTCGCCGCGCGCGCCGACGACGAACAGCGTGATGTGCGTGCCGGGCACGAAGCGCGCCGGGGCGGCCTCGATGATGGCTGGCAGCTGCAGCATCCAGGACAGCCGGTCCTGCGTGCCCGGCTGCAGCGCCACCTGGACATCGGGGCCGGAGAATGTGATCAGCGACCGCTCTCGCTGGAAGTTCGCGGCCTGCTCGTCGCGGCCGCGACGGCGGTCCAGGAAGCGCAGCGGCGCGATGCCGGCAGCGTCGAAGCCGCCGCTGCTCGACTGGCCAATCAGCAAGGCGCCGAAGGCGCTGCCCTCCAGCGACAGCCCGTACGTCGCCTCACCGGGCAGCCAGACCAGCTGGCCGCTGCCGCGCAGCGCACCGCGCCGCAACTCGTACTGCATCCGCGCCGCGGGTGGCAGCCGGGTTGCGTAGACCGGCACTTCGGTGCCTTCGGTACCTTCACCGCTGTGACGGGCAGACGCGCTTGCCGGCGGCGCGGCGGCCTGGCTGGCTGCCACCAGCCTGAGCAGAGGCTCGGCCGAAGGCGTGGGTTCGGCAGCAGCAAGCACCGCCTCGACGATGGCCGGGCTGGCGGCCGTGACTGCCGAGGTTGCCGAGGTTGCGGACCTTGCCGGCCGGGTTGGCGTTTGCGGCGCCACCGCTTCCGGCGGCCGGGCGAGCTGCTGCTCGGGCGCTGCTGTGTGCATGGCTGGCGATGCATGCACGGCCAGCGCCAAGATCTGCCGCGTCTGCAGCACGCTGGCGGGCTTCGCCGCAGGTGATTGCTGGCCTGCCGGCGCGTGCCCCGCCGGCAGGCCGCCGAGCAGCAGGGCGTGGCCGGTCAGCACCAGTGCCAGCACGCCCAGCGCAGGGGCAAGGTGCGGCCGGCGGCCGGAGGCGGCTGCGCCCGGGGCGCGTGTGGCTGACAGGGTGTGCACCGCACAATACTGCCACTTTCTTCCACCTTCCGCCGCCCAGCGCTGCATTCCGCCCCCTTTCGCTCCCCCGCCCCGATGAAACTCGCCACCCTGAAAGACGGCTCGCGCGACGGCCAGCTGGTCGTCGTCTCTCGCGACCTCGCTCTGGCGCACTTCGCCACCGGCATCGCCACTCGCATGCAGCAGTTGCTGGACGACTGGAACTTCATCTCGTCGCCGCTGGAAGACCTGTACGCCACATTGAACGGCGGCAAGGCGCGCCATGCCTTCGCCTTCGACCCGCGCCTTTGCATGGCGCCGCTGCCCCGTGCCGGCCAGTGCGTCGACGGCGCGGCCTATCCTCATCACGCCGCGCTGCAGCGCCAGCGGCGCGGAGAAGCGGAGCCCGACGGCCAGCCCGCGCTGCCCCAGCTGACGCAGTGCGCGAGTGATCATTTTCTCGGCGCCCACGACGACGCGGTGTTCGCCGAGGGGAACGCGGCCGATGAAGACCCGGCCATCGACTTCGAGGCCGGCCTGGCCGTCATCACCGGCGACGTCGCCCTGGGCGCCGGGCCCGAGACCGCGCTCGAAGGCGTGCGCCTGCTGATGCTGGCCAATGGCTGGCGCCTGCGCCACCTGCCCGCCGGCTGCAACGAGGCGCAGAGCCGGCCGGCCACCACGTTCGGCCCGGTGGCGGTGACGGCCGATGAACTGGGCGAGGCCTGGTCTGGCGGCCGTGTTCATCTGTCCATCGAAAGCCGCCTGAACGGCCGCCGTTTCGGCCTCATTCAGGCCGGCCCGGAGATGCGCTTCCACTTCGGCCAGCTGATCGCGCAACTGGCCCGCACGCGCAAGGTCAGTGCCGGCAGCATCGTCGGCAGCGGCGCCGTCGGTCCGTCCGACCTGGCGCAGGGCGGCGCCTGCATCGCCGACCAACGCGCCGCCGAGGCGCTGGCGAACGGCGCGCCGGGCAGCGCCTGGTTGCGCTTCGGCGACACCCTGCGCGTCGAGATGACCGGGCCCGACCGCCATAGTCTGTTCGGCGCGATCGAGCAGCGCGTCGTCGAGTCCGGCGGCTGAAGGCGGGCTGATCGACACGGCTCAGACACAGGCCGGTCTTCGGTCTGTCGTGCCAGGGCGCAGCTTCATCCTGGCCGCAGAACGGCCCGTCGGTTGGCGCTGGTTTCCTGAGCGGCGATCTCTACAGTCCGCTCGACTCATGGAGCCGCACGATGCTTTCGATTTCCCGACTGACCCACGTCTATCCCGGCGGCACGCGTGCGCTCGACGGCGTGTCGCTCGACATTCCGGCCGGCATGTTCGGCCTGCTGGGGCCGAACGGCGCTGGCAAGTCCTCGCTGATGCGCTGCATCGCCACGCTGCAGACGCCGGGTGATGGCAGCATCACCTTCGGCGACATCGATGTCCTGAGGCAGCCGGAAAAGCTGCGTGCCACCCTGGGTTACCTGCCGCAGGACTTCGGTGTCTACCCGCGTGTCTCGGCCGCCGACATGCTGGACCATCTGGCCGTGTTGAAAGGAGTGGCCGGGCGCGGCGAGCGGCGCGAGACGGTGGAAGCGCTGCTGCGCCAGGTCAACCTGTGGGACGTTCGCAAGAAGGCAATAGCCGGCTACTCGGGCGGCATGCGGCAGCGCTTCGGCATCGCGCAGGCGCTGATCGGCAACCCGAAACTCATCATCGTCGACGAGCCGACCGCGGGGCTCGACCCCGAGGAGCGCAACCGCTTCAACAACCTGCTGTCGGAGATCGGCGAGAACGTGGTCGTGATCCTGTCGACCCACATCGTCGACGACGTCACCGACCTCTGCCCGCGCGTGGCCATCATGGTGGCCGGGCGCATCGTCGAGAACAGCACGCCGATGGCGCTCATCACCGCACTGCGCGGCCGCGTCTGGCAGCGCAGCATCGAGAAGACCGGACTCGACGACGCGCGCCGCCGCCATGCCGTCTTCGCGACCCGGCTGCGCGGCGGCCGCACGCTGATCCGCGTGCTGGCCGAAAGTTCGCCCGGCGCCGGCTTCGAGCCGGTGGAAGCCGGGCTGGAAGACGTCTACTTCGCCACCCTGCATGCGCAGCGTGAAATGGCCGCCGTGTCATCGCCATCCCAGGCGCTGGCCAGGCAGCCAGCCGCGGCCGTGGCCTGAAGGGCAGCGCCATGTTCCGTCACATCGCATCGTTCGAATGGCGTTACCAGCTGAAGAGCCCGGTGTTCTGGGTCGGCTGCGCGCTGTTTTTCCTGCTCACCTTCGGCTCCGTCACGGTCGAAGGCATACAGATCGGCGGCCGCGGCGCGGTGAACCTGAACTCGCCTTACGCCATCATCGTGACGCTGTCGACGATGGCGGTGTTCGCGATCTTCGTCGTCGTCGCGATGGTCGCCGGCACGGTGATCCGCGACGATGAAACCGGCTTCGCGCCCATCCTGCGCAGCACCTCCATCGGCAAGGGCGCCTACCTCGGCGGGCGCTTCACCGGTTCGGTGGCCGCTGCGCTGCTGGTGCTGGCCTGCATGCCGCTGGCCATCGCGCTGGGCTCGCTGATGCCCTGGCTCGACAGCGAAAAGATCGGCCCCTTCGTGCCCGGCCACTACCTGTACGCGCTGTTCGTCTTCGGCCTGCCCACGCTGCTGATTCTCTCGGCGGTGTTCTTCGCGCTCGCCACCGCCACCCGCTCGATGATGTGGACCTACGTCGGCGCGGTGGCCTTCATCGTGCTGTACGTCGTCAGCCGGGGCGTGCTGCGCGACCCCCGGTTCGACACCGTGGCGGCACTCGCCGACCCCTTCGGCCTGTCGGCGCTGAGCATCGCCACCAAGTACTGGACGGCGGCCGAGCGCAACTCGCTGCTGCCGCCGCTGAGCGGCTTGCTGCTGGGCAACCGGCTGATCTGGCTGGGCGCGGCGCTGCTGATGTACGGCCTGGCCTGGCGGCTGTTCAGCTTCGAGACGCGCTCGGCTGCGGCCGAGGCGCAGCCGCCGGTGGCCGCCGGGAGCGCGGCTGCGCCACGCGGCGGTTCGTTGCCGGCGCCGCGGTCCGACGCCGCCACGCGGCGCGCGCAGCTCTGGGCGCTGGCACGCTTCGACATGGCCTTCGTCTTTCGCAGCCCGGCGTTTTTCGTGCTGCTGTTCCTCGGCATGCTGAACGCCATCGGCTCGATGTGGTTCACCGGCGATTGGTACGGCAGCGACACCTACCCGGTGACGCGGCTGATGGTGCAGGCGCTGCAGAATGCTTTCAGCTTCGTGCAGATCATCATCGCCGTGTTCTATGCCGGCGAGCTGGTCTGGCGCCAGCGGGAACGCAAGGTTCACGAAATCGTCGACGCCACGGCGGCCCCCGACTGGGCCCACCTGGTGCCGAAGATCGTGGCCATAACGCTGGTGCTGGCCGCCACCAGCGGCGTCGGCGTGCTCACCGGCATGGCGGTGCAACTGGCCAAGGGCTATACGAAGCTGGAGCCGGTGTCCTACCTGCTGTGGTTCTGGCTGCCCAGCCTGATCAGCGCGTTGCAGCTCGCCGTGCTGGCGGTCTTCGTCCAGGTGCTGGTGCCGCAGAAGTTCTATGGCTGGGGCCTGATGCTGCTGTACATCGTGGCCACGGTGGCCTTGTCCAGCGCCGGCTTCGAGCACCTGCTCTACAACTTCGGCAGCACGCCGCCGGTGCCGCTGTCCGACATGAACGGCATGGCGCGCTTCTGGGTCGGCCAGGCCTGGCTGCAGGCGCTGTGGTCGGCCTTCGCGCTGGTGCTGCTGGCGCTGGCCTGCGGCCTGTGGCCGCGCGGTGTGGCGCTGGCACTGAAACCCCGGCTGCGCGCCTTGCCGCGCCGGTTGCGCGGCGCTGCGGGGCTGCTGGCCGCCGGCGGCGCGCTGGCCTGGCTCGGGCTGAGCGCATTCGTCTTCTACAACACCAACGTGCTCAACACCTATCGGCCGCAGCAGGCCCGCGACGCCGTGCTGGCCCAGGCCGAACGTGAACTGCTGGCTTTCGAGTCACTGCCGGTGCCGATGATCACCGCGGTCACGCTCGACGTGCAGCTCTACCCGCGCGAGGCGCGCGCCCAGACCACGGGCAGTTACCGTATCGAGAACCGCGGCACCGCGCCCATCGAACAACTGCACGTCAACTGGCCCGAGCGGCTGCGGCTCGACCGTTTCGAGCTCTCCGGCGCCACCCTGGAGAAACAGTACGCGATGTTCCCGTACCGCATTTACCGCCTGCAGCCCGCGCTGCAGCCGGGCGAGGTGCGCATCGTGAGTTTTGCCGCCACGCTGGAAGAGCGGGGCTTCCCGAACGGCACGCCGCTGACGCGCATCGTCGAGAACGGCAGTTTTCTCGAAAACTCCGAGATCACGCCCGGCCTGGGCATGAGCCGCGACGGCCTGCTGACCGACCGTGCCAAGCGGCGCAAGCAAGGCCTGCCGGCCGACCTGCGGCCGCCGACACTGGAAGACGAGTCGGGCCGCATGCGCAACGGCTTTCGCGCCGACAGTGGGTGGGTCACGGCCGACATCACCGTCGGCACCGATGCCGACCAGACCCCGATCGCGCCCGGGCAGACGGTGTCCGACACGCTGGACGGCGGCCGGCGTGTCGCACGCTTCAAGACCGACGCGCCGATCAACCATTTCTTCTCGATCCAGTCGGCGCGTTACGAGGTGCGCCGCGACAAGGCGGGCGCGGTCGACCTGGCGGTCTACTTCCATCCCGGCCATGGCCAGAACGTGGACCGCATGCTGATCGCGATGAAGGCTTCGCTGGCGCTGTTCGGCGAGCAGTTCTCGCCCTACCAGTTCAAGCAGGCGCGGGTGCTGGAGTTTCCCGGCTACGCCAACTTCGCGCAGTCCTTCGCCAACACCATTCCCTACTCGGAGAACATCGGTTTCCTGAGCCGGCCGGGCAGCGAGGAGAAGATCGACCTCGTCACCTACGTCACCGCGCATGAGATCGCACACCAGTGGTGGGGCCACCAGTTGTCGGCCGGCAACCAGCAGGGTGCATCCATGCTGGTGGAGAGTTTTGCGCAGTATTCGGCCTTGCTGGTGATGGAACGTCTGTACGGCCGCGAGCAGATGCGCCGCTTCCTGCGCTACGAACTCGACAAGTACCTGCGTTCGCGCAGCGGCGAGGTGGTGGAAGAGCTTCCGCTGGCACGAGTGGAAAATCAGCCCTACGTCCATTACCAGAAGGGGTCGCTGGTCATGTACTGGCTGAAGGAAGTGGTGGCTGAGGACGTGGTCAACCGCGCGCTGGCCGGCATGCTGAAGGCTCACGCCTTCAAGGAAGCACCCTACCCGAACACGCTGGACTTTCTCAAGCTCCTGCGTGCCGAGGCCGGGCCG
>Ga0163144_10027705_pt1 | contig 10961 bp, 6 predicted proteins | sample OliLak19BULKMAT1_FD_123175 | JGI IMG/M metagenome (GOLD analysis project Ga0163144, IMG submission 123175) | Freshwater microbial mat bacterial communities from Lake Vanda, McMurdo Dry Valleys, Antarctica - Oligotrophic Lake LV.19.BULKMAT1 | ecosystem: Environmental > Aquatic > Freshwater > Lake... | reverse complement strand
GCGACGCCGACGACGGCGACGGCTCCTGGCTCGGTTTGCCAGACCAGCCAGAGCAAGGACATCTGGTACGCGTGGACCTCCACGGGTGCCGGTTCCGTCATGGTCGACACGTGCGGTGGTCCGACCTGGGACTCGGTCATCACGATCTACACGGGAACGTGTGGCACGCTGACCGAGATCGCCTGCGACGACGACACGTGCGCCACGCCGGCGCTGGGCAGCATGTTGAGCTTCACGGCTCAGTGCAACACGACCTACTACATCCGCATCTCGTCCTTCGCGACGACGATCGGTGCGGTGGGCATGTTCAACCTGACGGGTCCGGGCAACGTCGACACCGACGGTGACGGCACGCCGGACTGCAACGACGGCTGCCCGCTCGATCCCAACAAGGTCGCGCCGGGCATCTGCGGCTGCGGCGTCTCCGACGTCGACACCGACGGTGACGGCACGGCGAACTGCAACGACGGTTGCCCGCTCGATCCCAACAAGGTCGCCCCGGGCATCTGCGGCTGCGGCGTCTCCGACGTCGACACCGACGGTGACGGCACGGCGGACTGCAACGACGGTTGCCCGCTCGATCCGGCGAAGATCGCCCCGGGCATCTGCGGCTGCGGCGTCTCCGACGTCGATACCGACGGTGACGGCACGGCGGACTGCAACGACGGCTGCCCGACGGATCCGCTGAAGACGGCCCCGGGCATCTGCGGTTGCGGCGTCTCCGACGCCGACACCGACGGTGACGGGACGGCCAACTGCATCGACGGTTGCCCCGCCGACCCGCTGAAGGTTGCTCCGGGCATCTGCGGTTGCGGCGTCTCCGACGTCGACACCGACGGTGACGGCACGGCCGACTGCATCGACGGTTGCCCGGCGGATCCGTTGAAGACGGCTCCGGGCCAGTGCGGCTGCGGCGTCGTGGACGTCGACACGGACGGCGACTCGATCGCCGACTGCATCGACAACTGCGCCACCGTCGCCAACCTCTCCCAGGCCGACCTCGACTCGGATGGCGTGGGCGATGCCTGCGACAACTGCGCCCAGGTCTCCAACCCGGGTCAGGGCGACTGCAACGGCAACACGATCGGTGACGCCTGCGAGATCTTCTTCGGTGTGCCGGACTGCAACCTGAACGGCATCCCGGACACGTGCGACATCGCGAACGCGACGAGCTCGGACCTCAACGCCAACACGATCCCGGACGAGTGCGAGACGAACGGCGGCACGCCGTTCTGCTTCGGCTACTCGGCCTGCCCGTGCGGCAACAACTCGCTCCCCGGCTCCGGCCAGGGCTGCAACAACTCGACGGGTGCGGGTGCCCAACTCCTCGGCGCGGGCATGAGCTCGCTGTCGTCGGACGGCCTCGTGCTGACCGTGACGGGCCTCCCGATCCCGGGTGGCGGCGGTCCGAACTTCGCCCTGTTCTTCCAGGGTGACGCGCAAACGAACGTGCCGTTCCAAGACGGACGTCGCTGCGTGGCCGGTTCGCAAGTGCGTCTCGCCACGAAGGGTGCCTTCGGCGGCACGACGAGCTACCCGCAGGGCGGTGACCTCCCGGTCAGCGTCAAGGGTCTCGTCGCCGGTCCGGGCGCGCGCTACTACCAGGTCTGGTACCGCAACGGCGGCGGACCTTGCGGCACGGGCTCGAACTTCTCGAGCGGCGTGTCCGTGATCTGGATCCCGTGATCTGAGTGAGACCGCGGGGATCTCCGGATCCCCGCGGCTCGACATCACGGCGGGCGGCTGCGCGAAGAGCGCGGCCGCCCGCTGTGTTTCCACTGCGCCGATGCGCGCGCTTAGCGAGCCCGTGCGCGCACTCTGCGCGCTCGGGCGCGCACCCTGGCGGGCCGGCGCGCACCCTGGCGGGCCGGCGCGCGCACCCTGTGGGCCGGCGCGCGCACCCTGTGAGCCGGCGCGCGCGCCCTGTGAGCCGGCGCGCTCGCCCTGTGAGCCGGCGCGCTCGCTACGCGCGCGCGGGCGCAGCGGTTCGATCCAGCGTCGAAGCGCAGCTCGCGCGCGAGGACGCCTGTACCCCGCCCCAGCGCGCCTCGTGCACGATCGGCAGAAGTCGAGCGGGGTATCCTGGAACCGGGGCCCGTGCGGCGCCGTCTAGCTCCCCATGCGAATCCTCCTCTCCCTCGTCTTGATCGCCATCTGCGCGACCGACGCGATTGCGACCGGCGCCGCGCAGCGCATCGCGTTCCCCCTGCGAGCCTCGGGCGTCGAGATGTCCTTGCGCGCCGACATCGCGCTCGAGATCGCCGGCCTCGAATCGGCCGTGCTCGCGGACGTGCCGTTACCGGGTGGACCCGTCGATGTCTTCGTGCGCCGCGCGCGCGTCGACTTGGACGAGATGCAGCTCACGATCGACGGGCGACCGGCTCGGCCCGCAGTCGATCCCCTCGCGAGCACGTGGCACGGGCGCATCGTCGGGATCCCCGACAGCGAAGTCCTGCTCGGATTCTCGGGCGCTGGTTCGCGCGGGTGGATCCGGTCCGGCACGGACCTGTGGCATCTGCTCGCCGGCCCTGGGCCGGACGGGGATTGGGCGTCGAGCGTGTCGCGCTTCGCCGGCGAGAACGAGCTGCTGCGCGGTGACGCGCGTCCGATGCCGAGCTGCGATGCGCGCCCTGTGCCCGGCACACAGCCGGCTCCGATCCCGCGCGCGCCGTCCGGCTCGCAGAACCTCGTGGCTCCGCCCGGCGACACGCGCCTGTGTCGCGTGGCGATCGAGACCGATTTTCAGCTCTACCAGCGCTTCAACAGCATCCCCGCGTTGACCGCTTACCTGAACCAGCTCTTCGCCGCAGCGAGCGCGCGCTACGACGCCGACGTGCAGACGCAGATCCAGATCGTGCAGCTCGGCCTGCACTCGACCGCGAACGACGGCTGGGTTTCGGGGGACAACGGCGCGGGGTCGGGCGCGATGCTCGACGAGTTCCGGAACAGCTGGGCTGGCAATCTGCCGAACGGTGCTCATCTAGCGCACTTCCTGTCGGGCGCCGCGCTCGGCGGCGGCGTCGCGTACCTAGACGTCCTGTGCAGTTCGCAGTGGGGTTTCGCGGTCAGCGGCGACCTCGCCGGCAACACGCCGTTCCCGCTGATGCAGGGTCCGCTGACGTGGGACTTCTACGTCTTCGCGCACGAGATGGGTCACAACTTCGGGTCGCCGCACACGCACGATTACTGCCCGCCGCTCGACGAGTGCGCGCCCTCGGGATACTTCGGGCAGTGCCAATCCACGCAGGCCTGCACGTCCAGCGGGACGATCATGAGCTACTGCCACCTGTGCAGCGGCGGATCGAGCAACATCGGGCTCTCGTTCCACCCTGGCAATGCGGCGACGATGCGCATGGAGATCCAATGGTCGTGCCTGCCCGTGCTGTGCACTTCGCCGCTGACCTACTGCGGCACGTCGCCGAACTCGTTCGACCCGTTCGGGGCGTTCATCGAGATGTTCGGGACGAACCGCGTCTCGCAGAACAACCTCCTCCTCGTCACGACCGGCGTCCCGCCCAACTCGTTCGGTCTCTATTTCTACGGACAGAACCCGACGTTCGCGCCGTTCGGCAACGGATTCCGCTGCGTCGGGAGCCCCGTGTTTCGCATGCCGATCGTGCAGGCCAACGTGTTCGGCGAGAGCGATTTCGCGGTCGACTACGGCGCGCTTCCGGCCAGCATCTCCGCGGGACAGACGTGGAACTTCCAGTACTGGTACCGCAACCCGGCCGGCGGCGGAGCGGGGTTCAACCTGTCGAACGGACTGCGCGTCCAGTTCTGTCCGTAGCGGCGGCGTCTGGAATCCCCGTGGAGATCGAGCGCGGTGTCGCGCCGTTTCACGCGCCGCTGCGCGGCGCTTCGCCGGCGGAGTCCGCACGGGTTCCGAGCGCGCGCGCCAGCTCTTCGTAGGCGCGCCGCTCGACCTCGGTCGGACGTTCGGGCACGACGATCGCGACCTCGAGCAGGACGTCACCGCGCTCGCCGCCTGCGCGCGGCAGACCCTGACCGCGCAAGCGCAGCACGCGCCCGGTAGACGAACCGGGCGGCAACGTCACCGTGCCCTCGCCGCCGCCGGGGCTCGTCACCGCGATGCGCGCTCCGAGCACGGCGTCGCCCGGCGACACGCGCAACGCGGCGTGTAGATCGCCCGCTTCGTCGACCTCGTACCCTTCGGGCGGTTCGACGACGAGCCGCAGCAGGAGATCGCCGTCCGTGCCCGCGCCGCGCGCGCTCACGCCTTGGCCGCGCAAGCGCAGCACGCTGCCGGTGAACGATCCGACCGGCACGCGCACCTCGATCTCGCGCGGCGCGCCGGAGCCGTCGTCGAGGGTGAACGCACGCTTCCCGCCGCGGATCGCCATGTCGAGCGGCACGGCGAGCTCGGCCTCGACGTCGCGTCCCACGCGCTCGTGAGCCGCACGCGCGCGCCGACCGCGTTGCGCCAGGTTCTCGTCGAACCCGTCTGAGCCCGCTTGGCCGAAGAGGCTCTCGAAGAACGAGCTGAAGCCGCCCATGTCGGGCGCGCCACCCGAGCGGCGCGACGACTGCGCCGAGCTCCACCCCGGTGGCGGCGTGAACGTCTGGCCGTCCTTCCAGTTCGCGCCGAGCGTGTCGTAGCGCTGACGCGTCGCGGGATCCTTCAGGACCTCGTACGCCTCCGTGATCTGCTGGAAGCGTTGCGTCGCACCTTCGGTCTTGTCGACATCGGGATGCTGCTTGCGCGCCAAGAGTCGGTAGGCGCGGCGGACTTCGTCCTGCGTCGCCGTGCGCGGCACGCCGAGGATCGCGTAGTAGTCCTGGTAGCGAACGGCCATCGTGGGTGTGGGTCGCTCCGCAGCCTCTCCGACCCGCGCGGCACGTACAACAGGCATTCCGTGCGCGCTCGTGAGCAGCGCGCCGCGCGCACGGCAGCGACTGCCGCCATTTTGACTGCATCGACGCCACTTCGACAGCTTGGCCCGTCTACGAGGGCCTGGAAGGCCACTTTCGGCGCGCTCGAGCGGTGCGTGGGCCTTGGCACCCGCCTTGCCTTCCTGCTTTGAACACCCGGCATGGTGCCGGGGCACGAGGACGAACAGCATGTACGGCATCCGACGGATCCACCTCCCCAACCCCGGTACCTGGAATCCCTTCCAAGAGCTCGAGCGCTTCCAAGCGCAGATCGGCCGCGGCGGCGTCGCCGCCTCGGTCAAGAACGCCGCTCCCGCGATCGACGTCTGGAGCGAGGGCGAAGGGCTGCGGCTCTCGGCGCTCCTCCCGGGCGTGAAGCCCGAGGACCTCGAGATCACGATCGAGGGCGACGAGCTGACGATCCGCGGCACGGTCGCGACGTCGGGTCCGCGCGACGGTGATCGCTGGCTGCGGCGCGAGCGCGCGAGCGGCACGTTCGCGCGCACGCTGCAACTGCCTTTCGCGATCGACGCGGACGGCGTGAAGGCGCGCGTCGCGAACGGCGTGCTCGAGATGGATCTCCCGCGGTCGGCGGCAGAGAAGCCGCGCCGCATCCCTATCCAGAACATTTGAACGGAGACGCGACATGAACTGCGACACGCAGAACGATTGCGGCCCTGTGGCCGAGCGCGCGACGGAAACCGACACGAAGTCGACGACGCCCTACTGCGACGTGTGGGAAGCCGAAGACGGCGTGCACGTCGTCGCCGAGATGCCGGGCGTCGATCCCGGGTCGGTCGAGATCACGGTCGAGCGCGACGTGCTCTCGATCCGCGGCAAGGCCGAGCTGCCGCGCGCAGCGGCGCGCGTGGAGGGCCGGCCGGCGACGGTCGCGATCGCCTACCTGCGCTCGTTCCAGCTGAGCGACACGGCGGACAGCGAGGCGATCCAGGCCTCGTGCAAGGATGGACTGGTGCGCCTGCTCGTGCCGCGCAAGCAGCCGTCGCGGCGCAGAATTCCGGTCTCGGCCTGAGCTCCTGAGCGCAGCGCTTGCGCCGCGCTCCACAGGCAACGGGAGGCCCGTCCGTCGCGCGCACCGAGCGCGCGAGATCACCCGCGCAATCGCGAGAGCAAGTCGGAGTCGAGAGCGTCGTTCGTCTCGTTGAGCCGCGAGAGGACGGCGCTCTCGCCCGTCTTCAAGTTCTTCACCTGACACGTGCCCGACTGCCACTCGTCGCTGCCGATGACGATCGCGTAGGTGAAACCGCGGCGATCGGCATATTGCAGCTGAGTTTTCAGCTTCTTCGGCTCGGGATAGAGCTCGACGCCGAGGCCGTTCTTGCGCAGCAGAGCCGAGAACGCCAAGTAGTCCGCGTACCGCGCTTCGTCGAACCAAGGCACGAAGATCGGCGCCGTCGCGCGCGAGGTCGGAAGTAACTTCAGCTCCTCCATCGCCGACAGCAGCCGATCGAGCCCGAGCGAAGCACCGATGCCGGGCAGGCGCTCCTTCGTGTAGAGGTTCGCGAGGTCGTCGTAGCGGCCACCCGAACACACGCTGCCGATCGTCGGCAGTTCCGCGAGGGACGTCTCGAGGACAGTCCCGGTGTAGTAGTCGAGGCCGCGCGCGATCGCGACGTCGATCTGCACGGCCCCGTCGGGTACTCCGGCGGCGCGGACACCGTCGAGGATGCGCGCGAGTTCGGTCAGGCCCCTCTCACCGGATTCCGAGGGGTTGCAGAACACCTGCAGCTTCTCCAGCAATTGCGATCCGCTGCCGGTCAGGCCCGCGAAAGCCAACAATCGCTCGCACTGTTCGGAGCTCGCGTCGGCCGTACGCTGCATCTCCTCGGCGACCTTCTGGGGACCGATCTTGTCGAGCTTGTCGAGGGCGCGGAGAACTGCGGCCGATCGGCCTTGCAGATCGAGTCGCTCGAGCACGCCCGCGAGGAGCCGCCGGTTGTTCACGCGCACCGTGGAGTTCGGGAACCCGATCGCGTTCATGAGGTCGTGCACGACGAGCACCGTCTCGACATCCGCCGCGATGCTCTCCGTCCCGATCGTGTCGAAGTCGCACTGCATGAACTCGCGGTACCGCCCGCGCTGCGTGTTCTCGCCGCGCCACACGCTCGCGACGTGATAGCGCTTGAACGGCATCCCGAGCACGTTCGCGTGCTGCGCCACGAAGCGCGCCAGCGGCACCGTCAGATCGAACCTCAGCGCGACCTTTCGTCCGCCGTGGTCCTCGAACCGGTACATCTGCTTGTCGCTCTCCTCGCCGCCCTTCCCGGCCAGGATCTCCTCGTACTCCAAGGCCGGCGTGTCGATCGGCAGGAAGCCGTACGAACGGTAGACGCGCTTCGCCGTTTCGATCAGCCATTCGCGCGGAATCTGGGCCTCCGGAAGGTAGTCGCGGAAGCCCTTCAGCGTGCGCGGTTCGATGAGGGACATCAGCGCATCCTACGCGATCGAAAGCGCGAGCGTCGACGCGGACGCGCGGGCGGGATAGCCTCGTCGCGATGCGGAAGACGGCCTGGTTCGCGAGCATCGGCACGGCGTGCGCGCTACTGCTCCCGGCTTGCGGCGACGATTCGCAGAGCGGCGGATCGACGCCCGTCGCGCGACGGCCGAACGTGCTCGTCCTGACGTTGGACACGACGCGCGCGGACCGGCTGGGCTGCTACGGGCACGCGGCGGCGCACACGCCCAACTTGGACGCGCTCGCGGCGCGCGGCGCGCGTTTCGAGCGCGCGTACGCACCCGTGCCGCTGACGTTGCCGACGCATGCGACCTTGTGGACGGGACTGCAACCACCGGAGCACGGCATCCACGACAACGGACGCGCCGCGCTCGGCGTCGAAGTGCCACACGCGGCCGAGATCCTGCAACGCGCCGGCTGGAGCACGGGCGCGTTCCTGTCCTCGGCCGTGCTCGACTCGGCATTCGGCCTCGCGCGCGGCTTCGACGTCTACGACGATCGCATGTCGGCCGTGGACGCGGACGGCGACGCCGAGCCCGCGCAACGCATCGGCGACGCCACGACGGACGTCGCGGTCGAGTGGATACGCGGCGCCGAGGAACCGTTCCTGGCCTGGATCCACTACTACGATCCGCACTCGACGTACGATCCGCCCGAGCCGTGGAAGAGCCAGTTGAAGAGCGCGTACGACGGCGAGATCGCGTTCATGGACGACCAGATCGGTCGCGTGCTGGCCGTGCTGAAAAAGCGCGGCGCGCTCGAGAACACGATCGTCATCGCGGTTTCCGACCACGGCGAGTCGCTGGGCGAGCACGGCGAAGCGACGCACGGCCTCTTCGTGTACGACGCCACGCTGCGCATCCCGTTGATCGTCGCGGCTCCCGGGCACGCGCCGCGCGTGGCGCGGACACCGGTCGAAGTCGCCGACGTGGCGCCGACGATCCTGGAGTTGTGTGGACTGCCTCTCGAGGCCGGCGGTCGCAGCCTGGTCCCGGCGTTGCGCGGGGAGACGCTCGCGGCGCGACCGATCTACGGTGAGAGCGAATACGGTTGGCTCGCCTTCGGCTGGAGCCCGCTGCGAACGGTTCTCGCGGACGGCTGGCGCTACATCCATTCGAGCGACCCCGAGTTGTACGACCAGGCGCGGGATCCGGCCGAGGTCACCGATCTCGTCGATCGCGAAGCGGAGCGCGCGTCCAAACTCGATCGAGAGCTCGCCGCCGCCCGCGAGGCATTCGTGTCGCGCGCGACGACCGCCGCCAAGGTCGACGAGGAACTGCAGAGCCGGCTCTCGAGCCTGGGCTACGCGCAGTCGTCGGCTGCGGGCGCCGAAGTCCCGAGCGATCTCGCCTCGCCGCGGGCGATGTTGCAGGTGCACGACGATTTCTCGCGCGGTGTCGGTTTCGCGCAGCACGGCCAGCCCGAGCGCGCCATCCCGCTGCTCCAGCGCGCGGTCACGGCCTGGCCGCGCGGCGCGCAGATGCACCAGCAGCTGGGCATGGCGCTGCACATGGCGAACCGTCACCCGGAGGCGACCGCCGCGCTCACGCGCGCGCTCGAGCTCGACGCCACGCTCGATCAGGCGCACTACTTCCTCGGGCTGGCGCGCGCGGCGGCCGGCGATCACGAAGCGGCGCTCGCGGACTTCGATCGCGCGATGGCGCTGCGGCCCGCGGGATATCTGCCGCTCGCGGCGAAGGCTTGGGCACTCGTTCGCATCGGACGCGACGAGGAAGCCGTCGACGTGCTGCGACGCGTGATCACGACGAAGCCGCGGCACATCACCTACGCCCTCAGCCTGGCGAAGCTGCTGCGCAACTTGGGACGGGCCGCGGATTCCGTCGCGGTGCTCGCGGCCGCGCACGCGGCGCGTCCCGACGAACTAGGCCTCGCGCTGTACCTGGCCTGGGAGCTCGCGACGAACCCGGCCGACGGCGCGCGCGACGGACGGCGCGCGGTCGATCTGGCCGAGAGCGCGCTGAAGGCGCGCGGCCGCTCGAACCCCGACGATCTCGACACGCTCGCTGCGGCCTACGCCGAAGCTGGACGATTCGCGGAGGCCGTCGCGACGATCGACGAAGCGCTGCGCCTCGTCGCGGCTCCAACGGCAGTCGAGGCACCGGATCCCGTCGATTCCCAGGCGCGCGTCGATCCTCCGGACGGAACTTCCGCGCCGCTCGCGCCCGTCGCCACCGGTTCGAGCGCGGACCCGGCCCTCGTCGCGGAGTGGACCGCGCGGCGCGCGCTCTACCTGGAGAAGCGCCCCTTCCGCGATGGCTGACGCGCGTTCCGGGATCTCGTCGCCGGAGTCGCCCTGGCGCGGACTGCCGACAGTCCTCTTGGCCCTCGTGTTCGTGCGCGCGCTACTCGTGCTGTCGTGCGCCGACGTCTTCTTCTACGGCGAGGAACTGGGCAAGGGCGGCGTCGCGAAGGCCATCGTCGACGGGCCCGCGATCCCCTACCACCAGCTCGCCTACGCGTACCACGAAGGCGGCGGCTTCGTGGTCTGCCACTTGCGCGCGCTGGCGTTCCTCGTCGTCGGCGAGAGCATCCTAGCCGCCAAGCTCGTCGCGATCGCGACGACGTCGCTGGTGCTCATCGCCGGATTCCTGCTGACCGCCGAAGCCTTCGGGCGCCGCGCCGCGCTGATCTTCGGCGCCTTGTTCGTGCTGTGCCCCGATGCGTGGCTGCGCTTCTCGCTGGTCTCGATCGGCACGCACTTCGAGGCGCTCGTGTTCCAAGGCGCGATCCTCGTCACCACGTTCCGAATCCTGCGGGCACAGGGCGACACGCGACGCGACTGGTTCTACTTGGGGTTGGCCAGCGGTTTCGGCCTGTATTTCTCGCTCGTCGCGCTGGGCGCGATCGGCGCGGCGGGTCTCATGCTGCTCTTCGGCCTGCGTCGAAAGCTCTTCGGCCGCGGGCTCGCGTTCGCGACGCTGGGCGCAGTCATCGGAGCCATCCCGCTGTTCTGGATGCTACGGCTCGTCGGGCTCGACGCGGTGCGCGTGCGCGGCTTCGGACTCGTCGAGCGCCAGCACCCGGGTCCCGGGACCGCGATCCTGGACCTGCTCGCGCCGCTGCGCGCCGACGGGCGGATCGACGACTGGATTCAGCTCATCGTGGTCGGTTCGTGCGCGCTGGCGAGCTCGTTCCTCGTGCGCGACCGGCGCGCGCGCCTCGCGGCGCTGGGCATCCTGGGCTACCTCGCCGTCTACATGGCGATCTACCTCGGGAGCGGGCTGGCCGTCTCGATGAACGGCATCTGGCTGATCTGGTGGCGCATGTGCCCCGTGTGGTTCTTCGGCATCGTGCTCGCGGCCGCGGCGATCGATGCGCTACTCGATCGCCGTCGCGCGATCGGCGTTCCCGCGCTGGCGCTGCTCGTCGCGGCCGGAGTCGTAGACGTAGCGCGCCTCGTCGCCGCAGGCCGGCCCGATCGCATCGCGCAGAACGCTGTCTACATCGCGAACGCCAAGGGCTACGACTTCACCGAGTACTTCGACCAGCTCGTCCACCACCTCGAGGGCACGGACGAGGACAAGATCCAAGCCCTGCTCGGACTCGACGATCCGACGCACCTCTTGCCGGCCTC